>VTLG01006549.1_pt1 | contig 13143 bp, 18 predicted proteins | sample 4694571 | NCBI WGS metagenome assembly VTLG01 (sample SAMN12604809, study PRJNA352737) | marine metagenome | biome: ENVO:00000447; feature: ENVO:00000209|ENVO:00000569|ENVO:01000036; material: ENVO:00002151; isolation source: viral sequences binned using virsorter ... | reverse complement strand
CAGCAGTTGCTGCTATGTGTCTTGCTGTAGCTGTTAATGTAGAATAACCAGTTGCATTAGTATCACCATCAGCGTAAATATCAACGTCTCCACCTGTAATACCTAAGTCCATAGTTACAGAACTTGATAATGCAGTTAGCACTTCAATTCCTGCTTCCATAACTAAAGTTTCAGCAGGTAAATCAAGAACACGTAGAACATCATTTTGTGCTGCTCCACTATCGCCATTGATTGCTGAGATATCAATTGTATTTTCCACTAGGTAAGGAACTCTTACACCTGGGTTTCTTCTTGAAGGTCGGTTAGTTCCACCCGGCCCAGTTACGTCATAAGTTGCCATGTTCTATCCTCCCTTAGTCAATTAACAAGTGTCTTGCTTGAAGTGCATCAGAACGAAGCACTTTTCTACCAAACACATGTAAGCCTCTTACTACATCAGCAAATGAATCTGGGTCTCTAATAACTTCTGTTTTTGCAATAGCATTAGCAGTAGCTGTAGAACTCATATGTCCATATAATACTTTATAGTAATTACTTGTTGTTGATGCGGCAAAGTTATTAGTCATATATAATTTAAAACCATTTACTTTCCCTTCCAATACGTTACCATTACGTAGTGGCGATTTTCCATCACCAGTAACAGAAGCATCCATAAGTTTTGCACTAGCTTGTCCAAGCTGTTCAAAAAACTCTGGAGTTCCTAAGAACCATCTGTTATCTGTTGGAACGTCATTAGCATGCAATCTTTTAGCAGCATTTGCTAAAATATTTGCAGGGTCAGTTTCTGAAGTGCCGAAACCTGTATCAGTTCCAGAACCATCAGAACCAACTGTAGTACCTGCACCAGATACCATAGCTGCAATAACGTTTTCATCGTAAGAATCTTTTAGAGCATATGCTCCAGAAGAAGTAGCCAAAGCCTCCCAGTTCACATGAGATTGTCTTTCTTCAACATCGTCAACTTTAAAAGCAAACGCATTAGCTTGGTCTACTACTAGTTGGATTTGGTCATCAGCTAAATTTTGAATAGCTACATGTCCACCTCTAGTATAAGAATTTACACTAATTGTTGGCTCTTTAATTATGTTAACGGTATCTCCGTAATTTTCAATCTCTCCTGCATAGTCAGTATTAGTAATATCTTCTACAACTGATGCAGTTCTAAAGAACTTTTGGACTTTTTGGCTGTATATTACCGGTAACCAATTACCCGAAGGTAAGTTTGTATATCCGGCACCTTTTGAAATAGCCATAGTTTAGTCCTCCTATAGACTGTTAAGATTATTCACGAATCCTACCTTCTTTTCTAGCTAAATCAATTTCTTTTTCAAATCTAAGAAATTCTTGTGGGCGTAACTTTGCTATATCCGATACTTTCCAAATTTTCTTTGGTGATGTATCTGGCTCTTGTCCTCGCTTAGTAGTAGTAACTGCTTTTGCTGCTTGAACTTTTGCATCTTTAGCTGATTCCTTTTTCTTTTCAGGAAACTTTCTATCCATTTTATATAAGTCAATTGCACGAGCCGCTAACTTAGCATTATCGGCATTATCATACAACCATCCTTGTATATTTGGGTCTTGTTGTTTAGCCCATTCATGGAAATCTTCTGTTTTCCTAATATCTTGAAAATCAGGATGCAATTTCATTAACTCAACTTCTGCTTTTTCACGAGCAACATGCTGAGTTTGTTCTTGCAGATTTTTCAATTTACCTTCTACATTTTTAGCTTGTTCTTGAGCTTCCTGTATAGCAATACTTTTTACAGTATCATATACATCTGGATACTTAAGTCTCCAAGTTTCTAATTCCTTCTTATTCTTCGGAGGAACTATCTCACTTGATTTTGCCTCAAGTTGTTCTTTTAACTTGACAGTTTCTTGTTTATGCTTATTGATAGTAGAATCGTAGTGGCGTTTAAGGTCGTCATATCTTTTCTTAAACACCTTATCTTCAGCATTTACAGGGCGTTCTTCATCGGGAGTGGCTTCTTCTTCTGAAGAAGTGTCCTTTGAAGCGGTAGCTGTGTCGTCTGAATCCTCCTTATCTAACTCCTTTTTATATTTGTTATGATAGGGAGTCGGTTCTAATAATGCTTCTGTTTCTTCTTTTTGTTCAACCTCATGTTCAACTTGAGAATCAACGTCTTCATTAGTTTGTTCCAATTTTTTTTCTTCCATTTTATCCTCCTATTTTGGGTGCTGTTGGAAGAACAGGTGGCCCTTGAGTCGTTAGGGGTTACACTGGTTGTGTAAGTAGCCTGTTCGTTGGTGTTGCTTCATTATTATCCATCATTCCAGGAGTCTGATTCATAGTATTTCCTGCACCTTGATTACTCAAAGCCAATTGTTCTAATTGTGAACTAATTGCTTGAGGATTTTCAAGAATAGCACGAAGAGGTATATGAACCATTTCTTCTGTTTGAAGTTTATCTAATGACGCAACTTCTTCTGGTGTAAATCTTTCAGATTTAACCAAAAACTCTTTTACTGTTTGTAATGTACTAGGTGACGCAATTGCAGAAAAATTTAATTTTGATTCTTCTGATAACATACCAATTGTTTTATCAACAATATTATCAGAAGTCATAGTTTCTCCAGTATCAGTCATTTGATTATTATTAGTCATTCCTGTAGTATCCGGAGCACTGACAGATGCCTTTTCAACATTACCACCAACGCCCTCAAATCCTGAAGGAGTAGTATTTTTGTATCCTTCCATTAAGCCTGTTGCCATGTTAGTCTCCTTTTAAATTTTCCTATTACATTACAAATTGGTTTTCCAATTGAATGTAAAATTTTTCCTCTTATTGTTTTTTCACCTGCTAGATATTTTGCCCAGTGAGGAACCCATAGTTTAGCCCATGCAAAATATACTTTACCTAGAGTTGATTCTTTTTCCATTTCACGAACATAGTGTCTTGCCCATGCATGATAACCTTTCATAACATCTGGTTCAGATATCATTAACTCTGCACCATATGCTTCATCTGCTTTCCATAATTTTTTAGGTAATAATCCTTTACGATAAAAATAGTCACAAATAATTTTGCCTTTACTATTATCATCTTTAGAATCATAATTACCACCACTAACAGATTTTTGATTTCCATCATTATCTCTGTATGTAACATTATTTTTTTGATTAGCCAAATATTCTTCTTTATTTTTATAGCCAGTTGATGAGCCATCACCCCAATGAAATCTATCAAGTAATTTACTTGATGCATTACCATTTTTAATTGCAGCAACACCATCAGCATAACTACCCATAGCAGCAGTTTGACCAGTTTTAACATTAACAAATCTACCATCTGCATCATAACCCCAATCGGCTGTAGTTCCATCTTTATTATGATTACCTGGTGAACCATCGTTTTGTGCGTAAGAAACAATATCTGTTTTTTGTTCTTTACTTCCTATTTTACCTACTAATTTTGTTACTTCTGATATATTATCTCCATATACTGAAGTTAATTGAGCAGAGTTCATATCTGATGGTGAAACAGGTGATGATAAATCTATTTTTGGAGAAACAACTGATGTCATTTCTGTACTAATAATTCTTGGTTGTTCAGTATGAGGTGAGCCAGCTAATTGAAATTTATCCATATCAGATTTTGGAACACCTGCTTGAGCTTTCCAGAAATCAGATTGTTCTTTACCTGTTAATGTAGATAATAGTCCAATATCAATTTGTTTACCATCTGTTGAATTAATTGTACCCCATACATAATTCTTTTGTAAATCCATGTGTCCTGGAGTATAAGATTCAAATCCAGATGTAGTAGGAGTTAAGAAAACAATTCTTTCTTCTGCTTTTACAATATTTTGATAAAGATTATCCATTTCTTTTTTATCAAACCATTCCCACCAACCAGTACCTTCACCAGTTTTATGCATACTAGCTAATTTTTCTTGCCACTTTTCAATATTATTTGTTAAAATATCAATTTGTTGGTCATTTCGTAATTCTGGTAAAAATTCAGTTCCAAGTTTAAAACGCATTGCCCAGTCATAAGTTAAATCATCTTTACTACCAGATAGATTCATCTGTGTTATTTTTTTATCAATTCCTGATGGAGTAAAGTATCCAGGAGCATAATCAAATTCTTTTTGTGTTTCTTCACTTAATGGAATAAGATATCCACCTGCATATAACGAATCTTTATTTCCTCCTGGCCCTTTAAGAACTTTCCAAGTATTACCATCTTTTTTAATAATATTACGTTCTTGAGCAAGAGTTAACCAATCTTCAAATGCTGCTTTACTTCTCCAATCACCTATTTTTTGAAATAGTTGACCTGTCATTGTCTGTTTAAAATAATCTGATACTTTTGAATTATAATCTTCATAACGATGTTCACCTGGAACAGGAATATCAAGTGCCATCCTATCTTCTTGAGTAAAATAATTATTATCTAATGCCCATTGATATAATTGAGAATCACTCCAATTTTTCATTCCACCAGGAAGTGTTTTATATTTATCTCTTCTTAAATTTGCTTTATCTCCTGGTGATGCAGTTGGTGATGCAGCTTGTGATATACTAGAATAAAATTTCTGTTGTTCATCATAATAATTAGAACCTCCACCTCCAGAGACTCCACCTCCACCTTGACCTTGACCTCCTGTCGGAGTACCATCAGTCATTATAGGAAAGTTTTCTAAATCTGACTCTGGTGTTTCTGGAGTTATAGGTTGACCTGTATAATTAGGGTCTACACGACATACTCCATCTGGCCCCATAACTTGTCCTTCTGGACAAGGATTCCATGTAGGATTTGTTTGTGTTGTCCATGATGGATTAATTGTATCACTATATCCAACATGTGGTGATAATTGTATTTCATATTGACCTGTCTCAGGATTAAGTACAAATTTTTGAATAAAATTTTTAGTTCTTCCCGGTATAGATGAAGAGTAATTATCGAACATTCCCATTATTATTTTTCCTTATTTTTAATTTGTTCCTTTAGCCGCACCATTTGTCGCAGAGAAGCCAGCTTCCCCTGGTTGCGGTACACTTCCAACTCCGATGTTGCCACCTCCAGAGCCGTTTGTATCTTGTGGATTTGCTCCTGCAGGTACTCCTCCACCTTGGGCCATGCCGGACTGCCCACCATCGCCTTGATTTTCTCGTATTCCATTTACCATCCCCATTATTTTAGCAAATATTGCTGCTTTCTCTGGGTCATTGATAACTTTGTCGGGGTCAATATCCAAAGTTTTTGCAATTTCCCTAAGTATTGTATGCCATTTAACAAATGGTGCTAATGAAGGATTAGCAGCAGTTTGCATAAATGTCATTAATCGTTGAGAACGAACCTCCTTCATCATTAAAGAAGATGTTCCCCTTGCCTTAACATGTAAATCACCTTTTATTTCTGCGTCATCATTAAATTGCATATTCCATTGAAATAATGCTTCACCTAAAGGTTTTAATAAGTAATCATCAATATTTTTTATAACTGTTTTAATATTTAATGCTGCAGCTCCCATTAACATCGACATACCTGCAGCAGTTCTTGTTGTTGATTGAACTCCTGTTTGTCCATGTGAATAAGAAGGTATACCAGTTGATTCATCTGCTAATTGTCTAAATCTATCAAACATCATCATATTTTCTGGTGCTGTATTTGGAAATTTAACACCATGTAATGCTTGTCCTGGTTGTCCACTTTGTCGTCTAAATATTTTACCTGGATAAACTGACATATCTTGTCCAGGTACTAGCATTGTTTCATCTACATCAAATACAAGATTACCTGCTAGTGCTAAGTTATCAATAGCCATTCTTGCATGACCATTCATAACTTGTTGTGCATCATCCATATTTTCTGGAATACCAATACCAAAAAATTGATATGGATTTATTTCATATGGACATACTTGATAAGGTAAACGTTCTGGTGTAAATGGATTCATTACTAATCTAATAATTTTACCATTACATACCCAACAATTTATTTGTACTTCATCAAGTTCTGTTGTTGTTTCATCTAAATCTAAACCTGCTAATTCAGCAAGTTGTTTATCCATAATACCCCAATATTCAAAAATTTCATATCTATTTTTATCTATTGTTTTATCATCTTCTCTTTCATTTAATGATGATTCAAAACTTTTAGGTTCATAATTAGCACCCATACTTAAACAATCAATAATAGCTTCTTGTCTAAAATAAGGTCTATTAAGTAATGCTCTTAATTGTGATTTATTCATAATATGCCTTTGAATAGCATATTCTGCATCTTCTAAATTAACTGCATCTGGGTCAGGATAAAAATCCCATACACTAACAGCTTCAATCTTTGGAACTAATTTTGATTCTGGTGAATACATTTTTTCACCATCAACTTCAGTCCATTGATGAGAAACTTTTTCAAAATTAAATGGGCCTTTTAATATTCCTGTACCAAGTAATGCCATTTCAAATAAAACATGTCGTAAAACAGTAATTGCATTACTTTCTTCTAATTGGTCATGAATCATTTTTTCCATGTTAGAAGAAGCTATATTAGCCGGTTCTATTTGTGGCATTGATTTTAAATCTGGAGCAGGGCCTTCTTGAAATCCTGCTGCTGCAAATTTTTCTGCTAATCCACCTAAAAAATCACTTGTTGTTCCTGGAGGTACATCTTTTCCATCACCAGGAAATCCATACAAACTTTCTGGATTAGACTGCTCTGCAGGTTGCTCCATTGCTTTTGGATTTAGATGTGCGTATTCTGCTATTCCTTCCGGAATAGGTGTAGGCTCAACTCCTATTGGAAATTTTCCTGTACCAAATAAAACTTCAATAATTTGTCCAAATGATGCAAGAACTTTTGTCTTTGTTATTTTAACAAATATACGTGATTTTTCTTTACTAGAAAAAGCCATATCACTACCATAGATTCCTCTATAGTTACGATAAGCTTTTAACCAACGTTGTTCGTCTGTATAACGTGCATCTTCAGCTCGCTTAAATCTTTCTTTAATAATACCAGGAAGAGCAAATTCCTCTAGAGAAGAACCTGTTTCATCAGCAGGTATATTTACTTCTTCGACCATGTATTAATTATTTATTAAATGAACCTTGTGTAATTTTTGCTTTAGAGAAAGCTTCTAGTTTTTCTTTAGATGCTTTTCCGCCTGCTCCAGAAAATTCTCCTTGGCTATATTTTTTATGCATATCTCCTTGAATTTTTTCTTTTGATGGCATACCATATTCTGCACCCATTTCACCTTGTTTATATTTTTTCATAATTGGTTGTGGCATTGTTTCCTCCTAATAATCTTTTTCATTTGCTTTCTTCCAAAATGAAGATTGCACATGACTGTTTGGTTTACTTGGATAATCTTTAGTAGCAATTTCTGGGTCAGCTTCTCCGCCATACGCAGATAAATTAAGATTATTTTTATTTTTATTTTTTGGATAAGGCATACCAAGTTCGCCCTGCTTATACTTTTTAATAATTGGTTGTGGCATTTAGCCCTCCTTTATTTTTTCTTTGAAATAATCTAATAATTTTGGATTATCTACAAATATTGTTGTTAAACCATTAGCTAAACCATTAACTACTAGTTCTTCTACTTTATCATCTAATTCCATATTCCATTGATATATTATTGCGTGTAAACATTCATGGATTAAAGTATTAGCATGAGAAACTCCTGTTTCTTCGGCTGTATAGCCGATAATTCCTTCTTTAGCAAAAAACTGTCCTTGTGCTTCATTTGCACTAGCAACAGTTTGTTTCCATTCCTCTAGTTTATAATCTCTATATCCTATTTTAATTTTTTCCGGTATATTCATTAATATCCAAATACGCTATCTGCTGGTTGAAATTTTGGGTCTTTTTCTTTTTGTAGAAAACCTACTCCTGAATTAGGATTCATAGGTCTACTCATAACACCATATCTAAGGGCATCATAAGCATGGTCTTCTGCATCAGTATCAACGTCTTCTGGGTTATTATTATCTACTGGTAGTAAAGGAAGTGTTCGAATTAAATTCGTGCATGTTGTAAAAATCTTTAATCGTGGTTGTTCTAATTCGTTATCAAATTTTAATCGTTTATGTAATTCCATTTTTCCATTAACACGACTTTTTGGAGACCTATCTGATGGTCTCCAACGACAACCTTCTTGTATCATTGTCTCTGCTATACTTGGCCCCACGTCACCTCGTCTAGCCCATGTTGATGAATCAAGAACACCATATTTAATATATTCACCATGTTCTAAATTTATAACTTGTCTTGCAAATGTATCAGCTGTCATTTTTGATGTATATAATTCTCTATACAACCATAAATTATTATCCCAATCAACAGCAAACCATAAGCAGCAAGCATGAGAAGCATACCCCCAGTCACAAGCCCTAAACTTAGACCAACTGCGAGGTATTTCAAATGGGTCAACGGTATGTATACTTTTATTAAATTCTGGAAATGCTGAATTTTCAAACGCATCCCAATCTCCTTCTAAAAATTGTTTTCGTTGAACTTCTGGTAATGATGATAACATTGCATAGTAATCATCTGTTTGCATTAGATAGGGGTTATCTTGCAATTTTGCCGGTATAAACCGTCTTGTTATTTTTTTTATTCCTGTTGGTGTTTCAATATTAATATGAAATGGAACATTAGGTTGAGAAGGATTAACAAACATTTCTCTAACCCATTGGGAACCTACGTTACCCGGATTTCCTGTTGCTCGTAAGTATACAGGTATTTCCGGGTCAACGCTTCGCAAAGAAGAACGGAGGAAATTATATATATCGGGAGTTGGATATTGTGGTAATTCATCTATTCCAATCCATGTATATGATTGACCTTGATAACGCAAAACATCTGTCATGTTTTCTGCATAACCAAATTCAATACGAGCACCAGATGGAAATCTCCATTCCTTTTCTTGTTCTCGCCATTTAGCTCCAGGATATGCTTTTGAATACAATCGTTGTGAATGTGTAATCATATCCCTAAGCTCAGGCATAGTTTTCCGTATTAATAATGCTCTGTGATTTTGCTTAGTACAATATCGAAGTGGGTCAACTAACATGGCGTAGGATTTACCCCCACCTCTTGCTCCACCATAAAAGACTTCTCTTTCTGATGAGGCTAAGAATTGTGTTTGTGGCCCATCATTTGGTTGAAAAACAATATTTTGTTCATCAACTAAATTTTTAACATTATCTGGTACAGATTCTAAAATCTGTTTATCTACAACTTGTGTTTCTTTTCCATCTAAAGCTTTTTCAATTTGCTTTAAGTTTTCTTTTTTTGTTTGTGCTACTCGTGTGGCACTTTGTAATTTACTTTTTAACTTATCAAGTTTTGTTTGTTGCTTTTTCATAGACAATCTTGCCGATTGTCGTGCTTTTGCTAAAGATGCAATAGGTTTTTTTTCTCTTTGTTTTCCTCGACTGCTTTTTGGCTTTGGAGGTGGTATATCATCTACCATATTAATACCTATTGATTGCTTTTAATAATCCTACGTGACTAATATATCTTCCTGTTTTTTTTGTTAGCCAAGTTGCAACTTCTCGATAAGAAGAATTATCTAAATAAACTTTTGCTTGTTCTAATGCTTCTAGTTCTTCTTGAATTGGTTCTAGAATTTTATCATCTGATTCTGATTTTCTATATCCAAAAGGAATGACACGAGCTTTACGTTTCTTGGTCGGAAATTGTGGTTGTTCTAATAGTGACATCTTCTTTTGGTGGTAATATAAATATCCCATGTGAAACTTTAGCGGTAATATCGAGTTGTTCTTTTTTGCCTAAGCCTACTCTATCGAGTATTTGTTTTGCTGCTTCAATACGAATATTTGCTTGTGGTAAACTTCCATCTGCATCTAATCCATTAACTAATCCCATTACAGCTTTTGGTGAATGGGCTGCTAGAACATTTTCTGCTCGTTTAATAATTTCTTCTTTTAATGATTTAATTGCATAGGTATATGAACCTTCTGCATATTCTGCTATTTCTCCTGCACGTTTTGGATTACCATTAGCTTCTCCAAATAATGCATCAAGAAACTTTTCTTGTTGTTTTGTTAGTTCTTTTTCTTTTTGTTTTGTTACTAGGTTCATCTATTAATTTCATCCATTTTAATCTAGGCCCGTAATACCATGATGTAATTTTTTCATAAGGATACATCAAGGCTCTTTGCGTTGATTTTTGTAAATAATGTTTAGCCATTAAATATAAAAATCTTTAGCAGATGTTTTTGGTTTAGTTTTTTTATCTGTAGGCTTAGTAAATATTTTCCACCAAGCTTCAACTAATCCATAGGGGTCATCGTGTGGATAACCAATACAATTAAGCCCATCGTCTTTTTTGCTTGCTTTTTTCACGTCTTTCTTTTGACCACTCTGGGATGTTTTTATTTTTTTCATCACGTTCTTTATATCCTCTCTCTGCTGTTGCTAAGATTTGTTCTCTGGCTTTATCTTCTTTTCCACCCATATCTGATATAATAGATAAGTTAGGAGCAGATATAACTCTTCTAATATTATTAGCCCTACACGGATAGTTTCTTTTACTGATTGGAAGATGCTCTGTAAATTTTTCCCCAGTTTTTGTATTTTCATATTCATACAAAGGCATTATTTCTTTTTATTTTTAACTTTTAATTTAGGATTTTTATTTTTTTTATTTGTTTTTTTACGAATTTTATCAATTCCAGCCGTACCTGCTAAAGTTACTGTTCCTGCTCCTATTAAAAATTTAGTGCTAGGTTTATCTCCTTGTGCCTTATCAATTCTGTCCATTTCTTTAATTTCTTTTTTAACTCTATCATATAATTTTTTACCATATTTAGATATAATTTTAGATTTAGCTACTCCCGCTAATATTAATCGCCCAACTATAAGATAACTCATTTATATCTCCGATTTAATTTCTTCCTTTTGGCACTCGCAATTCTTGCATTCACAAGACGTGCAAGAACCACCATTACTACAATGGCAGCCATGTTCACAGTTTTTACAATTTCCTAAATTCATATCTTCTTTTAAGTGCCATCCGTAGCGTTGACTCCAGATGGCTTTAATCATTTTTTCATCTTACCTGTGCGTGTGCGTGGGTAAGACCTATTCGCTCGTTTTGGTTTCATTGCAAGATTAGAGCGAGAGTTGTTCTTTGTATTATTATCTTTATGATGCACATCTTTACCATCGCCTACTTTGGCAAGACCTGCTCTTTTCATTATACGTCTAGCTTTATTTCTTGCTACACGAGCTTTAACTCTTTTTGGTTTAGAGTCGTAGTTTATATATTCTTTTCTATAGTCTCTAGCCACTAGAAGTTTCGCATTGGAACAGTGCCTACTGTATACGTTCTACCAGCGTAAGTAAATTCTGCCTGTCCTGTATTTAAGGCAGTGTTATGAGCATCAATAAATTCATTCATTCCTGCTCTATTACCTTCACCTACTCCAGATGTTGGAGCATCTAATGCTTCATCTGTTTGTGTATCTACATTACCAGTTTTCATATCTATATTATCTCCACCTGTTACCATTCCGCCTTCTCCTTTAATAACATCATAAGCTTTTAATGCACCATATCCTAATCCAAATTGTATTGCACCTTTAACAATTTTTCTACTAGCAGGGCCTGGAATAGCACTAAATGGTTTAAAGTCAAGCATTAATCCTTTCCATGCTCCAGGGCCTGCTTTTGAAATTTGATTTCGTAATCCTGCTGGAAGCATATTCCACATACCTCTCCATTGTCCTGCTTCTTTTTGCCAAAATGTAGGAGGAGGTGGGCCTTGAACATCTTTAGGTGTAGTATCAGCCGGTTTAGTATCTTTCTTTTTAGGCTTAGTATCTTTCTTTTTAGGCTTAGTATCTTTTTTCTTAGGTTTAGTATCTTTTTTCTTAGGTTTAGTATCTTTTTTCTTAGGTTTAGTATCTTTTTTCTTAACTTTAATTTTTTTAGGTTTAGCTTTTTCTGCATCTACTATTTTTTTATTCTTAGAAGTTTTAATTTTACTAAAAACTTCTTTAGTAAGTTTTGGGAATCTCCTTTTCGCTACTTCCCATCCTAAAGTTCTAATAGTAGTTAATGCAGGTAATGCATATCCAAGTAATTGCCAAGCCATATCTCTACCTCATGAATCCTTTTTTAGGCATTGTGTATTTACCACGAGCTGTTCTACCCTTTTTAGCCTTTGCCTTAGGGTTATACTTATCCTCTTTTTTTGTTGATGATTTTGTTTTTACTTTTCTAGTCGGTTTTGCGTATGTATATGCCATAATTATTTATGCACTGCAAGCAATGCATTCCTCTTCATCTTGATTATTGTGGTTTACAGGGTTTTTTAGCTTTTGATTTTCAGCACGTAGCTGTATTCTATCATCATAAGCCTTTTCTAATTTATTATACAGGTAGTTCTTATCTTCTTTTAATAATTCTACATCTCTTTGTAAATCTGAGACTGTTTTTGTTAGTTCTGTAATCATATTTTCTGTTGTCATTTTGTTCTCCCTGTATAAAGTGTATAGATACCTATGGGAAAAACAAACTTATCCCATTGGTGTACGTTAATTGCGAATGAAACTCGTATTTTCCTGCCCGGGCAGTGTGGTGAGTTTCCCTCCCACCAATGAGATTATATGTTTTAGACGTGTAACCTCGTATATGCGTAAGTATGAGTGTGTTACCTTGCCTTAAAAAAACATATAATTACTATTATACAGTGATTTGAGAATTTGTCAAGTCTTTTTTTCATTTTTATGCATTTTTTTTACTATACAGAAGGTTTTAAGGTATTTGATGGAAGTTTTTTCAATTTTGATGCATTTTTGTCTTGACAAATCTGAAATAAGGTGTATAATAGGTATTAACAATACCCCCAGGCCCCCCTTATATCTATACCTAACTACTCCTTAAGGATACTTTAAAGATATGGTCAAGAACTTTAGGGATATGGCTCAATAGTAGTTAACATTCATATTTAGATTTTCTAGGTTAATGGCGTATATGAAGGTATACACCCCCCCTATGCCCCCTTCACCCCTATTGAAATTTAAAGGTATATAAAAAATACAATTTTAAAAATATTTATAGGGAATTAAAATAACTTTAAGGAATGAATAAAAGTAATTAACAGTTTTAAAAGTAAGAGAGAGAGAATAAAATTTTG
>VTLG01002013.1_pt1 | contig 13144 bp, 11 predicted proteins | sample 4694571 | NCBI WGS metagenome assembly VTLG01 (sample SAMN12604809, study PRJNA352737) | marine metagenome | biome: ENVO:00000447; feature: ENVO:00000209|ENVO:00000569|ENVO:01000036; material: ENVO:00002151; isolation source: viral sequences binned using virsorter ... | reverse complement strand
ACTTTGCGGAAGGAGAAAAAACCTTTGGGAATATAACCCAAAGTCTATTGCAAGCAGGCTATTCGGAGGCATCAAGGTCTTCAGTATCGAAAGCTATGCGACCTCACATAATAGACAGAGCAAAAGGATTGTTAGCAACGACAACAGCCAATGCAGTAGGACAGATAAAGGATGCTTTATCAGGAAGTACAGAAGAACCAATAGCTAGACAAAAATTAAGGTTTGAAGCAGCAACAGACATACTTGATAGATGCGGTATATCCAAAAGACAAGAGGTAGTAACAGAGAACAAGCATATACATGCTGTTGTTTTGTTACCTGCAAAGAAAGCAGAAGCATTAGATTTATCAGATATAGAGGCTGAAGAACTTGGACACTCCTAAAAAAGGAAGACCTAAACTTAAAGAAGGCGAGAAAGGTCGATACAGAGTGTCTGCTAAGGTAAAAGCTCGTAGAGCTGCCCTAGCCCAGTTAAAGTATAGAGACAAGAAGATAGCAAAACATAAGAACCAACTATCGAGGCAGAGACAATTAAAGAAAGAGAAAGTAGAGAAGTTCAAGCACTTGGAGAAAGCAGTGGAGGGAAAAGCTGCAATGACGGAAGACGTGCTTGCATCTGCACCGAAACAGTTCCAGGAGTTTGTAGCAGAACAGGAAGTGGCGTTCAAACCGAACCCAGGTCCGCAGATGGAGTTCTTAGCAGCACCTGAACGTGATGTTCTTTATGGTGGTGCAGCAGGTGGCGGTAAGTCTTATGCCCTACTTGCAGACGCTTTAAGGTATGCTCATAATACAAATCATAGGGGATTGCTCCTAAGAAGGACATTGGGCGAACTAACAGAGCTGATAGATAAGAGTAGGCAATTATATAAGAAAGCTTTCCCAGAGGCTGTTTTTAGAGAAAGTAAATCGACTTGGGTATTCCCTTCAGGGGCTACGATTTTATTTTCATATTTAGATAGAGATACAGATGTTACAAGATATCAAGGACAAAGTTTTAACTGGATTGCAATCGATGAAATCACGCATTACCCAACTCCTTACGTATGGGAGTACCTTCGTTCAAGACTCCGTACAACGGATCAAAGCATTATACCGTACATGCGTTGCACAGCTAACCCAGGTGGAATGGGCGGTTGGTGGGTTAAAAAGATGTATATTGATGCTGCCGAGCCAAACACGCCTTTTTGGGCTAAAGATGTTGAACAAGGTACTATCCTCAGATACGGAGCCTCAGCCCAAGAAAAAGCAGGAAAGCCCCTCTTCCAAAGAAGATTCATCCCTGCAAGACTAACGGATAACCCTTACCTTATAGCTTCAGGGGAATATGAGGCTATGTTGTACTCTCTACCAGAAGTGGAGAGGAGAAGACTATTAGAAGGAGATTGGGATGTTACAGATGGTGCAGCGTTTGCTGAGTTTGATCGTTCAGTACATGTTGTTGATCCCTTTGAGATTCCTAGGTCTTGGGCTCGTATTAGGGCTGCAGACTATGGTTACTCTAGTCCTTCTTGTGTTTTATGGGGGGCTGTCGATTATGACGGTAATCTATGGATATATAGAGAACTTTACGGAAAAGGCTATACAGGAGAAGGATTAGCCGAAAGGATTATGGAACTAGAATATGATGATCCTACTATGCAGACTGCCGTATTAGACGAATCTTGCTTTAGTAGAACAGGTCACGGTCTAAGTATAGCAGAGTCCATGAACAGATTTAACCTAAGATGGATGGCATCAAATAGAAATAGGTTAGCAGGAAAGATAGAATTGCATAAACGTTTAGGTATGAACGATATGGGAGAACCTAGACTAAGAGTATTTAATCACTGTAGTCAGTTGATAAGAACATTACCTACACTACCTCTAAGTAAAACAAACCCAGAGGATGTAGATACAAAAGCAGAGGATCATGCTTACGATGCTTTAAGATATATGTGCATGACTAGGTTGGTAAATAGTCCTTACTACCATCCTAGGTTTAGAAAACCTAAAGAATTTGATAGGTACGAAGTACAGGACCCAGTATTCGGCTACTAATTTAACAACCAACCAAGGAGAAGAAAATGCCACTAACAGGTAAATACAAACAAGGCGATCTCGGCATGGAAAATGAAGCACAACTATCCAGAGAAAAAATGGAAAGTTGGGTTAACACAAAGTATTCCCATGCACAAGAATCATCTGTTAACGAAAAAAGCCTTTCAGGTAAGAATCAAGTAGATTCTGGCTTTAATGCTTTAGCAGACAAAAAAGACTACTAAAAATGGCTGAGATAGGTGAATTAGTAGGCACTGGTGAACAGAAAGACATTTCTGATGAGGAAATGGTTGGTTTATCAGGCTATGTGCGATCTAAGTATCAAGAAGCAGAAGATGGTCGTCTAGCTGACGAACAACGTTGGCTACGTGCCTATAAAAACTACAGAGGTACCTCAGAGGATAGTGAAGACTATAGAAAATCAGAACGGTCTAAAGTTACTGTTAAAATAACAAAAGTAAAAGTATTAGCTGCCTTTGGGCAGTTAGTAGATATTTTGTTTGCTAATGGTAAAGTTCCAATTTCTGTAGAGCCTACACCTATGCCTGAAGGTATTGAAGAGTACGTTCACCTTGAAACGCCATTAGACCAACAACAAGCTACAGACCCTTATGGGTTTGAAGGAGATGGTAGAGAACTACCTGCAGGGGCTTTAGAAGCAACTGATCCAGATCAACAAGAGTTAGAGTTAGGTCCATACGAAAAAAGTATGGCTGATACTAACCTTGCTGCAGGACCATCTAACATGGGAGAACCTCAACTAGCTCCTGCCAAGGAAGCAGCTCGTAAGATGGAAAAGTTAATACATGACCAACTACTAGATGCTTCAGCAGTTTCTGAACTCAGAAAAGGTATCTTTGAACAGTGTCTGTTAGGTACAGGTATTGTTAAAGGACCGTTTAATCACTCTAAAGTAATACATAAATGGTCTAAAGATGACGATGGAACTCGTTATTATGACCCTCAAGATAAGTTAGTACCTAGATTAAGTGCTGTTTCGTGTTGGGATTTATACCCTGACCCTTCAGCTATCAGCCTAGATGACGCAGAATATGTAATAGAACGTCATAGAATGAACAGATCACAGCTTCGTAGCCTTGCTCAAAGACCATTTTTTGATGCAGATGCTATAGAAGAGTGCCTATATATGGGTTCACAGTACGAAGAAAGGCATTTTGAGCACACTTTATACGCTGATAATGACCCTACATACAGTGAAGGTCGCTTTGAAGTACTAGAATATTGGGGTGTTTTAGACGCTAAAATGGCTAGAGAAATACAATTAGACATACCAGAAAAGACTTCTGACCTAGATCAAGTGCATATTAATGCTTGGATATGTGGAAATCAGATACTAAGAGTAGTGTTAAATCCATTTGTACCAGAAAGATTACCATATCAAGTCGTACCTTACGAAAAGAACCCTTATAGATTTTTTGGTGTAGGTGTAGCTGAGAATATGGATGATGCACAGCTTCTTATGAATGGACATGTACGTATGGCTATTGATAACTTAGCACTAGCAGGTAATTTAATTTTTGAAGTAGACGAAAACATGATGGTTCCAGGACAGTCTATGGATATATATCCTGGAAAGATATTTAGAAGACAGTCAGGTGCTCCTGGCACAGGTATTACTGGAATTAAATTTCCAAGTACTGCCGTAGAAAATTTACAAATGTATGATAAGGCAAGACAACTTGCTGACGAAGAAACTGGTATACCAAGTATAAGTCATGGACAAACAGGCGTGACTGGTACTGGTCGTACTGCATCAGGATTATCTATGTTGATGGGTTCTGCCTCTTTAGGCATTAAGACCGTTATTAAAAACATAGATGACAACCTTCTAAGACCTTTAGGAGAAAGTATGTTTATGTGGAACATGCAGTTTTCTGAAGACGAAGAAGATATAATGGGTGATTTGGAGATCAAGCCTAAAGGTACATCGTCTGTAATGCAAAAAGAAGTAAGATCGCAAAGGTTAACAATGTTACTACAAACAGTAACAAATCCTATGCTTGCTCCTTTTGTTAAGTTACCTACGTTGATTAAAGAGTTAGCTATAGCTCAGGATATGGACCCTGATGAATTAGTTAATGATATGAATGAAGCACAAATATTTGCTGAAATGTTAAAAGGATTGAACAATGGACAAACAACTGGCGAAGCGACTCCTGCCCCTAGTGAACAACAAGGACCAATGGGAGGCACTGGAGGAGTTCCTGCAGGTGCAGACCCAACTAACCCATCAGGCGTTGGTGATGGCACAATCGGAACAGGAAATGCGGCAACTCCAGGGGAAAGCAACTTTACTGGCAACCCTCCTTCAGTTGAAGGAATGGGTTAGAGCAGAATCTAAGAGGGAAGATGGCTGATAAATACGCAAGTGAATTAGCACATAGAAAAAAATTTAGTGAAACATTTAATAATGTTGTACTACCTGCATGGCATATGTCTGAAGGAAGCAGTAGGTTACCTTTTAAAGAAGAGGGCTATACTATTGTATCTGGAAATAATGCAGCTATGTATGGTATAAATGCTGCAGCTAATCCTAAATACAGAAAAGACATAAAAAATAATACATTATCACTAGACCAAGCAGAAACTGAGTTATACAAAAGATATGAAAATCAAAAGTTAAATTTAATTGAAAACACTCACCCTTCTTTAGCTACACATATTTTTTTAGGTAGTCATGGACCTACAGGAAAACCTAGAGAGTATGTTAGATTACTTCAACAACAAATAAATATGCCAAAAGATTTACAAGATGGTTATCTAGGTAAAATAACTCAAGAAGCTCTAGAAAATTCAGGTTTAAAAGATAATTTTGATACAGAAAATTTTTATATAGATTCTGTAAAAAAACTATATGATAATGATGCAGAGTACAACAGACATCTTAAAAATATAATAAATAAAGCAAAAGGCGGTTTTATAGACATGGAAGAAGGTGGCTTAGTACCAGACGAAGAAGGCATAATAACTTTACCTAACACAGGAGTAATGCAAGACGAAGTAGAAACTCCAGTAGATACAGAAGGAGGTTTCTATTCTGTAAATCCTGCTCCAGGCGAAAGTGGTGAAGCATTTGCTAAAAGAAATCCTTTACCAACACTAGAAGAAACATTTCCGTTAGGCAAAACAAATGAAGAAGGTTTTGTTCCTGATCCTTTAAGCTATAAACCACCAGAAGATTATGTAAGTCCTAGAGTAAGCTCTTCTTTAATGGATAGGTTAAGTGCAAGTTCTGGTTCTGGAGACATGTCAGATAATGATATAGCTTTAGCAGAATCTTTAGCAGGCGGTATCGGTTCAGGTCCTTCTGAAGGTGATCCTGCTTATACGGATCGTGCTATTGTAGCAGGTTTGACTACTGTAGATAGCTACTTAACAGGTGCTGAGGCTGCAGATATGGTTCTTTCTGCAGGGGGTAGATACGTTGGAGAAAATTATATGGGAGGAGAGTCTTCTGTTCCTGTAAATTGGGATTTAGAAGGTTGGACAGAGTTACAAGGAACATTAATAGACTGGAGAGAAAATCAAACTGCTGATACTTTTGGTATGGGAGATTTAACAGTAATAGATAAAGATGGAGAATTTCAATTTTTTGGTAGTGATGAATCAAAAGGTCAAACTAGAATGATTCCTTTATATGGGGATGAAAAAAATTGGATAAGACAAACTGATTTAGTATATGATAAAAACTACATGACACCTGAAGAGGCTTTACCTTTTAATGAGTATATAGAAAATTTAAATGAAATACGAGCAAACAAATCTTTTACTTATAAAATAAAAACAGGTGGTCAAACTATACAGGAAATATCTGATGCTACAGGTATTAGTACAGAAGTGTTAATTGGTAGGATTAGAAGGGATAATAAATTTGTTTATGACCAAATTATAAATGATAAAATGCAACAAAACCCTTTTACTAATGTAGTAGTAGGAGAAAGTTTTACGTCACCAATAGAAATGGGTAGATATGAATTTACAGACCGATATAAAATAGTAGCAGGAGGGTCTGGAGATAATAAAAATTATGCTTTAGATACTGAAACAAATAAATTTGTATCAAAAGATGTATACGATCAAAATTATGCGTTTGATACTTATGAAGAAAAATATATATCAAAACAAGAATACAGCGATGCTAGTTTAGAAGAAGTTAAAAGTTCTGCAGGTGTATTAGTCAATCCCCTTGCAACATTAGATGAAAGTACAGTTATACAAGACGGAATAGAATTAACTTTACCTGAACGTTTAGAAAAAGGCAAAATAAGACAAACAGTAGATTCTATAGGAGATTGGTTTACTAAAGTAAAAAATACACAACTAGGAACACTTCCAGGAGAAACTAGAATAAGCGTAGGAAACATTGCTGATGATATGTTCTCAGGTCTTATGGCAGGATTCTTAACTCAAGATGGTAAGTTTGATTATGAAAGAGCAGCTATAGCAGGTGCAGGAAGTTTTGCAAAAACTAACGTGGTAGATGCTTATGCTAACAAAGCTGTTATTGAAATTGTAGGCAATACAGGTGTAGCTGATTTAGCTACTAAATTAAATATAGATATAGCTGAACTAGGTGCGTCAGATGCTTTAAGTAAAATTATGATGAGTAAAGAATATGCAAATCTAACACCACAACAAAAAGCAGAGTTAGGTACAGCGCACACAGAGGCGGCTGCTTCAGCTAAACATATGAAAGCTTTAGGAGGTGCTGCAGCTAGTGCTATTACTACTTTAGCTTTAGGTGGTGATTTAGAAGATGCTGCAAAGTCTGCAGCTCTTACGGCAGGTGGCGTATATGGTGCAGAGTACCTTGTTACGCCTGTTGCTGAAGGTGGATTAGGAATACCTCCAGGTCCTGCAGGAGCTATAATAGGTGCAACATTAGCTTTATTACAAGGTGGAGGAGCTAAAGAAGCAGGTAAAGGTGCTGCTTATGGGTATTTACTAAGTACTCCTGCTGCTCCTTTTGCATATGCACTTATGGCTATAGAATTTTTATTAGCTATGAAAAAACCTTCTAACAAAACAGGGTATGCTTCTTTTGATTTAGATGATTTTGAAGTTCAATCTTTTGGTATAGGAGATTATGATCCTAGTAAACGTAATGACGATAATTATGAGTTTACAAAAAAAATAGCAGAACCACTTGTACAAATAGCTAAAGGTATAGAATCAGAACATGGTATTAACCTTTTAGGAGACATACAAATACATTATGGTGGTAGAGATGGTTTATATTATACAATCGGAAGTAGAGATGTATCAGGATCAGCTAGAGAAATGTTTTTAAATAGATTAGATTACTTTGATGGTAAAGATCAATCTACGGCAGATGGTGGAAGTGTATATAGAAGTAGGCGTTTTGGTGGAGATCAAGCAGGAATTGCTGATTTATACAAAGAAATGTTAGCTGAATTTAAATATATTGTTGACAATAATATAACAGATTTAAGTGATTATACTGGCAGAAAAATGACAAAAGAAGAAGCTGCTGAAAAATTTGCAAGTGTAGGACAGATGGGAATACCTATGGGAGTTAAGAAAGGCGGAAAAATTCTTGACAAAACCTCAAAAGTGTTGTATAATAGTAACCAAGCAAAGAATTATGGTTTAGTAGACAAAAAAGGTAAAGCTCCACCTTCAATGAGAGCAGATGACGTTCCAATGACTTTAAAAGAGGGAGACTTTGTACTTTCTCAACCTGCTGTAAATCTTTATGGCAAGGATACAATAGAAAGAATGGTAAACAGAGCTTCTAAAGAAGCAGGCACAAATCTTAAATCTGGTGGTAAAGTACCAGTAAATGTACACAACGGTGAATACATTATACCAAAGAATTTAACGAAATATATAGGCTCTAATGTTCTAGAAAATATGAACAACAGGGGTCTTATGTCAGTTGGTGATAAGACCAACACTTAACCGATAGCTACTTGCGAAAGCAACCCTATCACTTTAATAACTAATATGGGCTACCTGCAGCAAACAGCCCCCATTGAGGTACAGATGAACGAAGAAAACCAAAAGGAAGAACAAGAACTAGAATCAGCTCCATATAAAGGAGCTTACAGAAACGAACTAGAAGACGAACCCATAGTGGACACCGAAGAAGAGGATACTCAGCAAGAGGCTACTCCACAGGCAAAGACAGACAGTTTTGTAGAGAAGACTGAATCAGAAGAACCTGAACATGACTATAAAAAAAGGTACGATGATTTAAAAAGGCACTATGACGCTAAGATTGAAGAATTTAAAGGTAAAGAAACAGAACTTTTAACTTTAGCAAAACAAGCATCAGATGGTGGGATTAATTATAAACCACCTAAAACCCCTGAAGAACTAGAAAAGTTCAAAGAGGAATATCCTGATGTCTACAACGTTATAGAAACCGTGGCTTATTCTCAAGCCGACAGTAAGACTAAGAATCTGCAGTCAGAAGTTGAAGAACTTAAGAAAGAAAGAGTACAGTTAACTAAACAGAAAGCTGAACAAGAACTTTTAAGATCACATCCAGACTTTATGACTATTAAATCAGATGAAGAGTTTATTAGTTGGTTAGAAGAACAACCACCATCCATTGCAGACGGAGTTCTTAAAAACAACACCGATGCAAAATGGGCTTCTAGAGTACTAGACTTGTATAAAGCCGATAAAGGTATAAAACGTACATCAAAACAGAAGGCTAATTCTGCAGCCGATTATGTTCCTACTAAAAAGAAAGCGGAACCTAGTAAAGGCAAAAAAGAATGGTCATCTGAGGAAATAAGACGGATGAAACCTCACGAATTTGAAAAGTACGAAAAAGAAATTGACTTAGCAAGAAGAGAGGGCAGAATCCGTTAGTTTATTAACTTTTAACTAACAAGGATAATACTATGGCTATATCAAGCTCCGCAGGTTATACAAATCTGCCTTCAGGTAATTTTTTACCTGAGATTTACAGTCAAAAAGTTCTTAAATTCTTCCGTAAAGCTTCAGTTGTTGAGGATATTACCAACACTGACTATACAGGAGAAATTGAAAACTTTGGTGATACTGTAAGAATAATAAAAGAACCAACAATCACTGTCCAATCATATGCTAGAGGTGCTTCTGTTAATACACAAGACCTAGCCGATGATGAAATTCAATTAACTATCGACAAAGCTAACGCATTTGCTTTTAAAGTAGACGACATTGAAGAAAGACAAGGACATGTTAACTTTGAAACATTAGCAACGTCAGCAGGTGCATATGCACTTAAAGACAGCTATGATGCAGAGGTTCTTTCTAACATCGCTTCAGCAGTTACTTCAGGTAACACTTACGGTGCAGACCATGCAACAAACTCAATCGATACTGGTTTCGGTACTGATGAAGTTGATCCTGTTAACGTACTTGCTCGTCTAGGAAGACTTCTAGATGACGGAAACGTTCCAACAGACAACCGTTGGGCTGTTGCTGCTCCAAGATTCTTTGAAGAATTACAACAAACTAGTTCAAAACTACTTGACGCTAACTTCTTAAACGAAGCTAACTCACAGTTAAGAAATGGTTTAGTGGTTCCTCAACTAATAAACGGCTTTAGACTTTATAAGTCTAACAATATGCCTGCTGCTACTACAGCTAATGTGCATACTGTTCTAGTAGGGCATCAAGGCAGTACATCTACTGCTTCACAGATTGCTAAAACTGAAGTTGTTAGAGACACAGAATCTTTTGCTGACATTGTTCGAGGCTTACATGTTTATGGTAGGAAAGTACTACGTACTGAATCCATAGCTAAAGCTTTTGTTAAATTAGATTAAGGGGAGAATAACTAATGGCTACTTTAACTAAAACAGGCGGCACAGGAACTACTGGACACGTTTCTGGTAATGGTGTTGCTAAAACTTATGTACAAACAACTATTATTGATGGAACATCAACTGCTTTAACAAGTGGTGATGTTTACCAAGCAATTAATGTCCCTGCTAATTCAGTGGTATTAAATGCAGGCATTGATAAAATAACAGCAGGTACTGGAACAGGTACACTTGCATTAGGAGACGGTACAGTAACTTATGTTGCTGCTGCTGTTCAAACTGCTGCAGGTTCTATGACTTCTGGTGATGCTGTTGGGGAAATGTTTGTACCATATCCTGCTGCAGACACACTTGATGTGACTGTTGCTACTGCAGACGTTAACTCTAAAGTCCGAGTATGGGCTTTAATGGCTGACTGTGAAGGTCCAGTCGGTGATGACGCTACAGGCGATACATACGCTTAATGACTAACTAAGGTGGGGGGTTAATTCTCCCCACTTTTTACAAGGAAAGAACATGAAAAACTTATTAGTAATACTTTTTGTAGGTTTTGGATTAATAGGTTGTGCTGCAAGTGCAATTAATATTTCTGCAGACATACCTAAAGAACAAGAAGTAATAATTTCAATAGAAACTAAAAAAACTAACGATTAATTATGACACAAGAAATAAGTAGAGAATTGTTACATTTACTCCTATGTATAGCAACTGTGTTTTGTTTATACCTAGGTCTTTCTTCTTTTATGCTGAAAGAATTTGCAACATTCTTATACTTATTACCTGCCAATGGTGCGGCAGCTTGGTGGTTATATAGAAAGCTCAATGGTTGATTCAACATTTATATCAGCAGGAGCTGCACCATCGAATACAGACAGGGCAGACATCTACGAGTGTCCTAGTAACTTTAAAGGAATTGTAAAGTTTATAAACGTAGCAAATGTAAATGCATCAGCTAAGACAGCTAAAATAGAATATTACGATTCATCTGCTACTACATATTATGCCTTATCAGGTGCAACATCTATAGCAGGAGAAGGCTACATAAACTGGATAAATATAAATTTAATATTAGAAGCAGGGGATAAAGTAACAATAACTGCAGGAACAGCAAGTACAGTACATGCCTTAGTAGGCGTAGAATTAATTTATAATCCATTAACAACGTAGGCAAAACATGGCAACATTTATTACATTACTTAACAAAGTATTAGTAGAGCTAAACGAACCTGAGCTATCTACTTCAGCAGACTTAACCTCGGCAGCAGCCACAGTAGGCATACAGTCTACAGTAAAAGAAAATGTAAATAAATCTATAAGAGATATTGCTACTTCAGAAGTAGAATGGTCTTATCTAGTTGCAGCAGGATCACAAGCTTTAACTGCAGGTATTATGGAATACACTGCACCGACAGCAGCAAACACAATAGACTGGGATAGTTTTATTTTACTACCTACAGAACTTATAACTAATGGTACATATGATAGTAACATAACTAGTTGGACCACATCTAACTCAGGTACAGGAGCAGGTACACATTCTACTGATGCTTTATCTTTAGCAGCAGGTTCAGGCACAGCAGCCGTTTATCAAGAGGTGTCTTTAACTAGAGGTAGGCAATACATGGTATCTTTTGCTATGAAAAACTCTTCTACTTCTGGTACAGCATTAAGCCCTAGCCTAAATGTATCTGTAGGTACAAGTGCATTAGCCACAGATATAGCTACAGGAACGTATACTTCTGCAGGTGGTTCTAATGATGAAGGTGATCTAAGCTATCATAACTTTACATTTGAAGCATCTGCTACATCCCATTTTTTAACTATTAAAAATGCTACAGCATCGTCTACAGTACTTGTAGATAATGTAAGCGTAAAAGAAAACTTCCATCCTAAAAGTTTAAAATATTTAAACGAAGACGAATGGAGACAGCGATCTGTTAATACAGATAAACATCAAAACCCAGACCACTACTCAGAGCCTGACCATGTATATAAAACCAACAGTTCTGCTACAGCACTTACATTTGGCGTATCACCTGTTCCTGACAAAAGCTCTTATACAGTGGAGTTTGATTATTTTACTACCCCTACAGATTTATCTGCTTCAAGCGATACGCCTAGCCTACCAACTCGTTACCACGACCTTATAGTAAAAAGAGCTTGTTACTATACATTGCTTACACGTTCAGACCCACAATTAGCCCAGATATACTTACAAGAGTATAGTTTTGGCTTACAGAGAATGAGAACAGATTTGATAAACCGTAAAAACTACATGTTTGCTGTCTAATGGCAGATATGTTAAATCCATTTGTAGTTAACTTCAGAGGCGGCTTAGTCCTCAATAAATCTCAGTTTGAGATGGAGCCAGGAGAAGCTATGGAGTTAAGAAACTTTGAACCTGACGTAGGTGGCGGATATAGACGTATCTCAGGGTTTGCTAAGTTTAATACAAACGAAATAACTTCAGGAAGCACTACAGGTGCTATACTTATGTCGGCTGTATACAAAGATCAAGTTATAGCTGCTAGGGGCACTGAAGTATTTAAAGTACCTACATCTAATGGTTCTGTAACACAAATAGATTCTGGTAGAACTAGTGCAGGCAGATATGATTTTGATACTTTTAATATAGATGGTACAGATAGAATTATATGGGCTGATGGAGCAAACAATGCTTCACATTATGATAACAGTTCTGTAACTGACGTAAATGGTACAGGTGCTCCTGCTAATCCTAAGTTTGTAAAAATATTCAAAAACCATGCTATCTATGCAGGAATGTCTGCAGCAACACAAAAGATAATATTTTCTGCTCCATATGCTGTAGGAGAATTTAGTGCTGCTAAAGGTGCAGGTTCTATATCTGTAACAAGCACTATAACAGGATTAAAAGTATTTAGAGAGCAGTTATATATATTTTGTGAAAATGCTATATTTAGATTAGCAGGAAACAGTTTAGCAGACTTTCAAATGCAACCAGTAACAACTAATGTAGGCTGTATTGCACCACAAAGCATACAGGAAGTAGGCGGTGACTTAGTATTTTTAGCTGCTGACGGTTTAAGAACAGTTGCAGGTACAGAAAAAATTGGTGACGTAGAGTTGGGTGTTATATCTAGACCTATACAAAGAAGATTTACAGAATTAAACTATAATACTGTAGCAGAAAAGATAAGTTCTGTAGTTATAAAAGCTAAAACACAATATAGAATATTTTTTGCAGATCAAGGTGCTGAAGCAGACTGTTCAGGAGTTATAGCTGTTTTTAGAGGTGATAGGTGGGAATATTCTGATAT
>VTLG01017350.1_pt1 | contig 13145 bp, 10 predicted proteins | sample 4694571 | NCBI WGS metagenome assembly VTLG01 (sample SAMN12604809, study PRJNA352737) | marine metagenome | biome: ENVO:00000447; feature: ENVO:00000209|ENVO:00000569|ENVO:01000036; material: ENVO:00002151; isolation source: viral sequences binned using virsorter ... | reverse complement strand
ACCGATCCGTCTTCAGCAGCTCGGGTTGTTGTTTTTAGTTCTAGTGCCTCCGATACAAGTCAAGTATTAGCATTAAAAGGTAGAAATACAGCTGGTGCTATTATTGTTGAAAATGTTTCTTTAGACGGCACAACTAATGTTACCAGTGCAAATACATTTGAAAGAATTTTAACTGCTAATTTAAATGCTGGGGGCGTAGGAAATATTACTGTTAGTGGTAATGGTGTTAATCAAATAGCAGAAATTCCTATTGGAGAAAGTGGTTTTTTAAGGCCATTTTACGATGTTACTGCTAACGCTTCTAGTTCAAAAACATTTTATGAGAAAATTTTTGTAAAAAATAATAATACTTCCAGTACACTTGATAGTGCTACTTTAAGCCCTGTGGCTGCTACTGGTTTGGCATCCCAAATTACCTATGGGGTGGAAGATGGAAAAGCCTCTCCTCAGTCGGTATCTAATAGAATAACGGCCCCTACTGGGGTGGATATCTTTGGAAGTGGGGCTACTGGTGTATATCCTAGTGGGACTGGTATCTTAACACCTTATGATTATCAAGGGGTGTGGTTAAAGTTAACTGTAGATGCTAACGCAAGTGCTATTAATAGTTTTTATGAAATCCAAGTATCCGGGACAACATCGTCATGAGTATGACAGCAGATCAAAGGTTGTGCAAGCAACCAGCCGAAAATCGTAAGTTCGAGATGGACTTTACTAATGTTCTTGGTTCGTCAGAGGCTATTACGTCTATTACGAGTATAGACTCTGAAAAAGTAGGGGGTTATACCTCTGATTTAAGTATTACGAATCAAGCTATTGAAACAGGTGATAAAAAAGTTTCTATGTTTATTGCATCAGGAACTTTAGGAAATACTTATAGAGTAGAAGTTTTAGTCGCAACCGACGCCAGTCAAACGTTAGAAGGCGATGGCGTCCTATATGTAACGGACCAATAATATGACATGGCAAAATAGTAGTTTAATTATGTTGAGAACGATGCTTAACGATGCTGGGTGCAGCACTGTTAAATATCCTAATCAGCGTTTAGACGATCTTTTAATCACAGCTGCTTATTTTCTTCCTATGGAAATTAATTTTAGTAGCAGTTTTGTTATTAATGTAACTAGCAGAACAATTACTCCAGATCCTGGTGATACCGGAACCAGTGACGGAGATGAATTTATTAGCCTAATGGTATTAAAAGCGGCTTGCATAGCTGATGAAGGTAATTTTAGAACGGCTGCATTAGCCCAGGGGGTTACCGCTCGTTGCGGACCTGCTGTTTTGCAAACCAGTAGCTATGGTCAATATTTAGGCACTTTGCTTAATGAAGGGCCGTGTAAGTCTTATGAAGAGCTTAAGAAAAAATATAACTTTAGTTACGATGGCGGTAGAATCCTGCGTGCCGTTATGTCTCCATTTGCATCCAATAGTTTTGATCCTACTAATATGTTAGGTTCTCTGGGGCAAGCGGGTAACCAAGGTTTAGGGGGTATATATCCCAGATATTAATATGGGAAGATACAGTAAATATTTCTAATATAAGGGTAATAAAATGGCGTTGAATCAAAAAGATGTAATCACCAAAGTAATTGTGGCCAATGAGATAAAAAATGGTGGCATTATTGTAAATGCTCCAAAGGCTACTGATCAATTGGATAGTAATTATCTTATTAATCCATATTCTATTGACGGCGTTTCTGGTAACTTACCAACTACTGGAACCGTTGGCGATAAATATGACGTTAGATTTACTGGTTGTGATTTCTGCTCAGAGTAAGAGATTGATACAATGGCGATTAATCCATTTAGTGGAATCATAGACAGTAATTTTAAAAGCATATTTAATGATGCTATTTCTTCAATGCTGGATAGTACTGCATGTACTGTACCATGTACGTTGAAGTATGGCGTTACTAAATATGATAGTTGTTCTAATTGTGTTTATGATCCTATTGGTAAAAAATCTTCCAATAGATATATAAACGGAGGGTCCATACCTTTTCCGTTTGGAAGTATTTGTCCCTTATGTAATGGCGCAGGTAAAAGACCGGTTGAGTCTTCAGAAGCTGTTCATTTGATGGTTATTTTTGACCCCAAAGAATTTATGGATATAGGAGTTCCTGTTGAGACGGCTGGTGGCCTGATACAAACAATGGGAAAGAAGGAGTTAACTCCAAAAATGCAGAGAGCAAATCAAATTGTGGTTAGCACTGATATTTCTGGTTTCTTTTCTCATGTTTATCAAAGAGTATCCGAACCAACCCCACTAGGTTTGGGAAATAATGAATTTGTGATTTGCATGTGGAAGAGGATTTAAAATGCCCTTTTCATTTTCTATTAAATTAGATCCTAAATTTCCTATTACTTTTCATAGACATATAGTAAAAGAAGTTTCTAATGTATTAAAACGAAACGAGGCCAATATAAGTATTGGTATTAAAGCGAAAGTGCAAGAAACTGTTATGGATATGTTGTTTGATTCTCCGGCAGTTTCAAGTTTGATGGGAGGAAAGCTGCAAGCTCAATTGGGGGTGGTAGCCGCTGAAAGTACAATGATAGAGGTTATAGATACTTGGATGAATAATATCCATGTTTCTGTTAAAGCGGGAGGGTCACCTTTATTAACTATAAATATAGGAGTGTTAACACAGGGTTATGGAGACGTTCTTTCTCTTCCATCTAGTGTATATCAAAGTGCGGGAGGGGAGATGATTGAATGGTTAAGGTGGTTGTTGTTAGAGGGTGATAAAACTATTGTAGATTATTTCTTTTTACCAGGAAATAGATCAAAAAGTAGAACTGGTCTTGGAATTATGGTACGAAAAGGGGGGAGAAAGTGGTCTATACCTCCTGAATTTAGGGGAACAGAAACTGACAACTTTGCTACTAGAGCATTAGAAAATTTAGATAAAGCTTTAGATACAATAGTAAGAGTTGAAATTAATAAGGTGTTTAAATAATGGGTTGTAATGCTACTACATCTTTTGCACATGTAAGCCATGTTGGTAATACATTATTAAACTCCGAGTTGGAGTCCAATCTTAAGTCGTTTTTAGACTGGTCATTTCTCGGCATTGGGGGATGGTCCAATATTACAATCCCTACCTCTGGGGCCTATGGGGGTACATTTGATAATCTAAGAATGGTAGACGACCCCGCTTATACTGAGGGTCAGATTTGGGAAACGGCTCGTAAAGATTGGGTATGGGAGACGAGCACAGAATATCCAGGTTACAGTCCTATTGATATTTCTGGCGTCTGGATAAATGGGGATTTAAAAGGGACGGGAGATGCTACTTACGGGCATCATTATAATTATCCTTTGGGAAGAATTGTGTTTGATAGCCCCGTATCGAGCACCACTACTGTACAGCTTGAGTATAGTTATAGAAATGTTCAAACCTATATCGCGGATCAAGCTCCTTGGTGGGATGAATTACAATACAATTCTCTCAGGGTGGATGACCCAACTTTTAATAATCTTGGCTCTGGAAGTTGGGGCATTTTGGCTAATCATAGGGTTCAAATGCCCGCTATTGTAGTGGAGGCTGTTCCTCGTAGGACGCTGAGACCTTATGAAATGGGCAATACTTCTAGTTTTATTTATCAAGATGTATTATTTCATGTAGTAGCCGAGTCAAGATGGTGGAGAAATCAGCTTGTAGACATCATTTCCTTGCAAAAAGATAAGAATTTACGCCTATATGACACTGATAAAGTCATTACTCAGGATGCATTTCCCTTAGATTTTAGAGGTATGGTAGTTTCTCCTTCTAGTACCTATTCTGGTATCGTTAATGATCCAGGATTACACGGTAATTTATGTAGATTTTTTAATGTTACGGTTAGTGAGATGGAATCTTACAATAATCGCCTCCATGAAGGGACGATTAGGGTGACTTTTGAGACGATTTTTGCTTAATGGTGTATCTAAAGATAGAAAATTACATCTAAAATTAATTATGTTTGCTAAATATTTAGGAGAGTTAATATGGCCAATAAGAGAATTTATTTTGCAATTCAGGGCTTAGCGATTAAGCCCGAGCCCATCGGCGCAGCTGTGTCAACGTGGGCAGATGGTGACGTGGTTCATGGTGTGCAAAGTGTTGCCGTGACTACTACGTTTAATTTAGAGCAGGCTTTTGAGCTTGGTCAGTTAGAAATTTACGAGAATATTGAAGGTATTCCCAACATTGAGGTTTCTGCCAGTAAAGTGCTGGATGGATATCCTCCCATGTTTTTACTTGCTACGCAGCGGGCTTCAACTCCGACCTTGGCTGGTCGATCTAATCCTTCGTGTATCGTGGGTCTTGGTGTGTGGGATGATTCTAGAGAAAATATTGCCTCTGGTCTACCTCAATTTAAAGAAATTTCACACATGGAAGCGTCTGGTATGTTCGTGGGTTCTGTGACCTACAACTTCCCACTTGATGCTAACTTTAGTGAAGATATTACCTTTGTTGGTAATAATAAAGTCTGGGCTGACGCCGGATGTAGCGAAGAAGATAATGGTGTGTGGGACACGGGATACTTCAACGTACCCGAAAGAATGGCTCACAATGCCGATCAACCTTTTGCTGAAACCGGAAGTGCTGGTACTGATTACGGCCCAGAAGGTGGTGTCAATCGTCGAGAAAATATGAGATTCTTGACAACGGCTGCTGCTGCTACTACAGGTAAGGTTGATTACACCAAGTTGCCTACAGATATTCCTGGCGTGGTTACCAACGGTGTGAAAAATCCAGAATGTCACGTTCAGAGCATTACAGTTTCGACTGACTTTGGTCGGGAAGAATTGTTTGAACTTGGTAGTCGACAGCCTTACTCACGCGTAGTGACCTTCCCGGTTGAAGTTACTACTGATATTGAAGTTTTGAGTGTTAGTGGTGACTTGGTTAATGCTCTTGCAGATGGTTGTGGCGGAACTGCTGGTACATGTAGCAACGTTGTAAACAACTTGAGTAATCAAGAAATCGTTATTGCAGCCTGTGAAGGAACTAGAATTTCGGCTGGAACGAAAAATAAATTAGCCTCCGTGAATTACGGTGGTGGAGATGCTGGTGGTGGAAACGTTACGGTCACCTACAGTTATACCACGTTTAATGACTTTACCGTCATGCATCCTCTTGATCCAGCTCCGTTGTGGGATTGGTCACAGAGAGTATGTAGTGGTTGGCTCGGTGCAAATGATGCCACTAGAGTTTAAGTAATTAGTTAGACTGACTTAATGGGGACGGGGCTTTGCTCCGTCCTCTTTTGTCAGTAGTGAAGCGTTAGCCTTGGCAAGCGAATATAGAGAGGATTTTTCTTGGCGAGTAACACTGCTGACTTTTTTTTAGGATTGGTATGGAACAGGACACAAAAAATCTTGTGGTAGCTCAGATTTTGAGCGGATTTAAATTCTTTGATGTCGATGGTCAAAGATATAAGATTATTTCTCCTTCTTCTGAAATTAAGCTCTTAGGGGAATATGTATATAGAGACACTATGCAGTCGGAAAAGTTTGAGGACTTAATCACACGCGACAAAGCTAAAATGATCTTAAATGAGCTGGATATTTGGAAACCAAAAGATGATAGGGATTTAAAAGATTTAGAAAAATATTCTGATGATCTTAAGATTCAATTATATCAATCTACTTTTAAAAGTAATACTCAAAATGATATAAGAAAAAGATTAAAAAGAACAGGAAAAATTATAGATAAAGCTATGGTTAAAAAACATTCTTTAGAGCATGCTACTGTTGAATATCATGCTTTTCTGACTAAGAGGCAGTTTATAACCGCTTTATGTATTTTAGATGAAAATAATCAAAATGTTTATACAGAAAAAGGTTTTTGGCTATCTGACCCCTACCTCCTAAATACTATAATAAATAAGATAGATCAAGAAACTATTTCTATAACTGAATTCAGAGAAATATCTCGCGATGAGCCTTGGCGAAGCCTCTGGACCATAGGAAAAGAAAATGTGTTTGGAATACCAATAAAGGATTTAAATGATGATCAAAAAACACTGGTCTCTTTTTCTAAAATGTATGACAACGCTTATGAGACCACTGAGTGCCCAGCCGAAGAGGTTTTCAAAGATGACGATATGTTTGATGGATGGATGTTGTTACAAAAGAAACAACGAGAAAATGACAAAAAGCAGCAAGAATTAGATCGTATAGCTGGCAAACATAATGATAGTGCCGGGGAAGTATTTGTAGTAGCTGAAACACCTGAAGATGTAGATAGAATTCAGTCCCTTAATGACGCTGGTACAAGACGCGAATTAAATCAAAGATTTAAATATATTAAAGATCAGGGTAGTGTACAAGAACAATATCTACCCGAAGTCAAGAGAGAGCTAACAAGACAAGCTGCGGAACAATTTAAAAACTCAATAAGAGGAAAGTAATATGGAAGATTTTATTACATTTAGAAATGAGTTTGATAAGAAGAAAAATGCTTCTGACAAACGATATAAAGATAATTCTAAAAAAAGATTACTATCTAATCTTAAAAAGAAATTTGATACGACTATCATCGGGGCACTTGCTGCTTTTGAAGAAAGGTTCGGAGAATTATGGGGTCACGGACTTCGTGATGAAGACCTGGACGAAGAACAAAGAGAGTGGAAAGAGCTATGGATGGAGGCTAGGGCACGCATTTTGGATAATGGTAATTCTAATTTAAGGGCTGCTCAGAGTGAAATATCTCAGTATACTTTAAGTTGGAACAGGTACGTTAACAAGTTTGATTTCAAGGATTCTAAGGAGTAGTAATTATGGCTAAAGAAGAAGAAAATGTCAAAAGAGTATTTGAGCACAATGGTATTAAATATGCCGTGACTCGACCTACGGTAAAACAACAGCAAGAAGCTAATAAGCTAAGATCTAAAACCTTTAATGAGGCTTTGCGTAACGGTGATCTACTTCGAGATCAGCTTGATTCAGAGCTGAGAAAAAGGGGGGATTGGAATGATGATCGCGAAGCTGGATATCAAAGTCTGCGTAAAGAGGTGCTAGATTATGAACTTGCCCTCAAAAAGGGGGGTATCAAACTCAGTCGGGCTAAAGAATTAGCCTTGGAAATGGCTGACAAAAGAGAAGAGATGGTAGGGATGCTATCTTCTCGCACTGAATTGGATAATAATACGTGTGAGGGACAGGCAGACTCGGCTCGTTTCAATTGTTTATTTGCTGTTTGTTTGGTGTATGAAGAGACAGGTGAGAAGTATTTTCCAGGTGGTTTAGAGGAGTATACAGCTGCTGCAAATGATGATGTTGCAGTTAAGGGGGCTACTGAATTTTACTATCTTATTAGTGGTACTGAAAACCTAGATGATACTCTCCCAGAAAATACATTTTTAAAGAAATTTAATTTTACAGATGAGCAAAATAGACTTATTGATACTGATGGAAGATTAATTACTAGAGATGGTAAACATATAGATAAAGAAGGTAGATATATTAGATGGAATGATGATGGCTCCTCTGTTTTTGTAGACTCAGAGGGTAAAGAGCTTAATGATGAAGGGGAATATGACGTAGAAACATCGCCATTCTTAGATGAGGATGGCAAACCTATAGTATTAGAATCAGAAAAAGCACCGGACAAGCCCAAACGAAAATCCCGCAAAAAGGAGCCTGAAGAGGAGCCTGTTGCGGCTGAATAGTTAACGGAGAGTGGTCATACCTGATAGCAGCTTATAAACTGTGTGATGGTATGGCCATTTTTTATATAGAGAGGTAAATATGGCTTTTAATATTAATGCACAAGTGATACTCAGCGGTCCTAAAAACATTAAGGCCGTTACTAATAAGATACAAAAACAGTTGGGGGGCATTACTGCCACTGTTAATCTTAAGGTTGCTAAAGGCACTAGCAGAAGTGTTGCTGCATTAAATCGACATGTTGCCGCTCTTAATAAGAATTTAGCCACTTTACAAGGTGCTGCTACAGGGGCTAATACAGCACTCGCATCTTTAGGAACAAATTTAAAGGCTGTTAACACTGGTGGTTCCAGGTTTGTTCAAACACAAAATAAAGTTAATAATTCTCTTAAGCAAACCAATAGCCAGCTCAAAGAAGCTAGTTATAGTATGAATGAGTTTGGCAAAGAGTCTGCGAGAGCCATTAAAAGATTTGGTGCTTTCACTGTAGCTACTGGTACTATATTTGGTTTTATTAGAGCTGTTCAAACTGCTACGAAGGAAGCTTTAACTTTTGAAAGAGAGCTTGTTAAGTTAGAACAAATTACTGGAAGGGGAGGAAAAGCCCTTAACGAGATTAGGAAAAGCGTTGATGATCTTTCTCAATCTTTGGGCATAGATGCTAATGAATTATTAAAGATCGGTAAGACTTTCGCGCAAACTGGTCAGACTTTAGACCAAGTAAAAAGATCTATGGAAGCTGTTGCTCGCGCTTCTTTAGCTCCTACATTTGGAACAATGGCTTCGACTACCGAAGGTCTTGTTGCTGCTATGGCACAGTTTAATATTAAAGCTGCGGATTCTGAAAAGGTTTTAGGATCTTTAAATGCGGTGTCTAAAAAGTTTGCAGTTGAATCCTCTGACTTAATTTCTGTTATTCGTCGTGCTGGTGGTGTTTTTGCTGCTACTGCCACTCAAATGAAGAACCCAATTGAATCTCTTAATGAATTAATTGCTATCTTTACATCGGTGAGATCTACCACTCGTGAAACAGCTGATACAATTGCTACTGGTTTAAGAACTATTTTCTCGCGTATCCAAAGACCGAGAACTATTGAATTTTTAAAACAGTATGGTGTTGAGCTTTTAGATTTACAGGGTAATTTTATAGGAACTTTTAAAGCTTTTCAAGCACTTTCTACAGGTCTTGATTCAATTATTAAAAGAGGGGATGTCCTCACTCTAGCTAAAATTACTGAAGAGCTTGGTGGTATTCGTCAAGTAGGTAAATTAATTCCCGCGATTAAGAATTTTAATAAATCTTTAGAGGCTTTAGAAGTAGCACGCGCAGGAGCTTTTGGAGGTTTGCAAAAAGATGTTGAGTTAGCATTAAAACCTTTAGGTAAACAATTTGAAAGAGTATCAGCTCAATTTAATACTTTGATACGCGATGTAAGTCAGTCTCGTAGTTTTCAACAGTTTGCTAGAGTTGCTTTAGAAACAGCTAGTGCTTTAATTAGTGTTGCTGATGCATTGCGTCCTCTTATTCCTTTAATTACTACATTAGCTTCTATTAGAATTGCTAGAGGGGCTTTTGGATTTGCTCAAGGTTTTGTATCAGAATTTCGAGGAGGAGGAGGTGCTGTTGCAGCAGGTGGTAGACTAGGGGGAGCAGTAACTGGCTCTGGAAGTCCACAACAAGTTGCCACTCAACAAAATGCTACCAGAGCAATGAGTTCTTTATCTGCTGCTCTAAAAACTAATTCTTCAAGGTTAGGAACTAATAGTACTGCTTTAAGTACGGTGGGGGCGAATCTTAGGGTATTAACCGGAAGAGTTAATGATTTGATTATTGCTTTAAGGTTTAGAGGAGGAGGTGGTGGTGGCAGCTTCTTTCTTGGTGGAGGTGGTGGTCCTCGTGGTGGTAATCCTCCTGGTAGTCGAGGTCGTAGAGGACCGTTGCGGCCATTAATGAGAGCCCGTAGATTTGCAGCGGGTGGTAGGGTAGGTGGTACGGTAGCAGGTAATTTAACTTCGGCCTCATTGCAAAAAAAGGTTTACAGAGGCGATTTAGATGATAAGTTATTAAGTGGAAGAGCTTTTAATGCTGAAGATAGATTTAATAGCGCTATTCAATATAAACCTTATGCTGGACGAATTCCTCAGGGATATGTTGGACGCGGGCGTCGACTAAATAGCAAGCAGTTTGAAAGATATGTATCATTCATGAAAACGGGTGGAGTAAGAGCTTTGGCAAAAAGCCCTACTGCTCCTATTGATATCCCCTCGGTTGGAACCGAGGTTAAGAATTATGCTGATATTGGAAATATCGGTAAAGCTAGTATTAGAGATAAAGTTATTCGCGCCTTAAAAGGCCCAGGAATGCAGCCAGATTTCCAAGGAATTGGAACATTAAAGAAAAACTGGAAAGTTAGATCGGGTAATAGAAAGTGGACGGCAGGTGCTGACCAAATTTCTATTCCTGATGTTGAAGTAGCATACCCCAATTCCAATGCTATTTCTCGCACTGCAGCAGGTCGTATTGGTTTAACTAGAAAAGCTCGGGGATTACGGTCTGGTGGAAATGTATTTCAACCTCAAGGTACAGATACAGTTCCGGCTATGTTAACTCCTGGCGAGTTTGTTATTAATAGACAATCTGCTGAAAGAATTGGTTATGGCAATCTTTCTGACATGAACAGATTGGCTAAGGGTGGTGTCGCACGAAGTAGCAAGACACAGTATTTTGCTAATGGAACAACAGGGTCATCGTCTCACGCAGCTATGTTGGCTATTTATCCTCCTAGTCTTGTTAAAAATGTTAAAAATGTTGACGCGGGCTTGGGAGCTATGTCTAGTAAACTGGGACTTACTACTTCTCTTTTAGCTGGTTTGGGAATTACTTTAACCTCAGCAGATTTTAGTAGTTTTACTAATTTTATAAATAGCATAGGCTCTACTCTCGGTTTGTCAGCGGCGCTTTATGGTCCCCAAATATTACAAACTTTTTCTGGAATGGCCGCAGAAGGTGGAAAAGTAGCGGGAATGCTTAGTAAGTTTAAGGGAATTGGAACTGTCGGGCTGGGTGCTGGAATTGCTGCAATGGTAGCTGATCCCATTGTTAAAGGTATAGTTGGTAGTATAGCAGGAAGTCAAGAAGAAAGAATTAAAGGAAGGGTTCCTCGCGGTGCGGCTGGAGTTGGAGATGCTGCGCTAGTAGGTGGTATTGAAGGTGCATTAACAAAAGCTGTTCAGGGAGGTGCAATTGGAGCTGCTATTGGAAATACAATTGTTCCAGGCATTGGAGGGTTAGTGGGAGGAGTATTAGCTGGGGGTTTGGCTGCAATAGAAGGTGCAATATCTGGGGCTAACTTAGAGGCAGCATTGCAAAATCAGGCCACCACTCTTTCTACTTTAGATTTTACATCTAAGCAATTAGATCAGCGTTTTCAAGCTTTAGTAAATAGTGGTGGGGATCTCACTAGAAATAATGTTGATCAGTTAAGAAGTCTTATAAATATTAGAAATATGGAAGAAAGGCAAAGATTAAACGTTGCGCGAGAGAAGCAAGAAGCTGACAGAGGGTACTGGGAGAGTTTGTTTGGTGATATCGATGAAATGAAGATGACGGAACAAATAAAACGCCTAAGAGATCTTAAAGGGGAAAGTAGAATTGGTCAAGGTCAAGCTTTGTTTAATAGAAGTATTGCTCAATACACAGATGAGAAGCGTCCGACTCTAAAGCAACTGCAAGACAAAGGCGTTTCAACTGCTGATTTCTTTAGCGATCAATCCCCAGCTGGACAAACTGCTGCGTTGGCCGCTTTGCACATGGCTATTGGGTCAAAACAGCAAAAATTGTCACAAACAGATGATAGGGGGACACAGGAACAACTAGCCAACGACATATCTGCATTGAGGAAGGTTGAGAATACCGGAGTAACATCTATAAATTCATTGATAGATCAACTGAGTGGAACCCTTCAGTCAGAAATAAAGGCTGATTTAACAAAAAGATCAAAGGAGGGTATGACCAGTGAGGTTTTACGCCAAGGGTCACTGGCACTATCTCAAAGGTTAGAAACTCTGAAACTAGCTTTTGAAGTTTTAGGAAAGTCTATAGATCAAGAAATACAACAACTGGATCGTTCTATGGAACGGGGCGCTGCTTCAATTGCTGATCTAAGTAGTTCAGTCATTGAAATGAGAGGGGTAGTTACAAAAAATATAATTACTAATTTAGAAACTTCTAGTGGCGCTGAAATTAATAAGGCTTTGGAGCAAGTTGCACGGGTTCAAGGTTTTGTAGCAGGGACCCCAGAAGAAGCTATTAGCAAGACGCCATTTCAAGGTATACAAGATATACTTACTGCTAAGCAGGATATGCCTGATATTTTAAGAGAGGTTGTGAGCACGGCCGCTAGCAAAGTTAGAACTGGAAAGGTATCTAGTGATGCAGCAATAGCACACACTTTAAAGACCGTTTTGGACGACAAATTCCCCAAAGGACTTCCTTCTGAAATAACACAGAGTATTATTCAAGGATTGAGTACCTCTATCCAGAGACAAGAAAATTTGGCTGCGGGTGCTACCCCTGCTGAGATTTTACAGGCTAAGGGTGGGGATATTATTAGAGATGCTTTTGCTAGCCATGATTTAATGTTGGAAAGCTTTAGCAAGGTTCTTGATGCTATAGACAAATTTAAAAATGGGCTGTTGCAGGTAGGTAATTTGCAAAGTAAGTTGGTTCGACAGCAAATTAATAATCAGTTGGAAATAAATAGAAAGAGGTTTGATATTGAGGATCGTGTTAATAGAGTTAGAGGTCGTTCAACAAGACCTGGAACGGCACGGGACAGATTAATGACACAGATGTCAACTGTTTTAGGTAGAGATGCACGAGGGCCAAATCTAGCTGGAAGATTGGCAAAAGAAAGAAATAGATTAGAAGGTGAAAGATCAAAGCTCGAAAAAGATTTTAAAGATGCAGCTGTTGGAACTCCTGTGGAAAAGAAGGCAGCCGCAGCTCTTCGTAAAAATACTGACGCCCTTAATAGAAACAAGCAAGCTACTGATATGCTTGCTAACGATGTAACTGTATTGGCTGAATTAGAACAACAGGCGTCTAAAGCTACTCGTAAAGAACAAAATGCTCAGGCTGGTATTTTGGGCTTTTCAGAAGCCACTGATAAACTTTTAAGTGGTACTAGGGAAGGTTTTGAAGCTTTTGCGAACTTTACCGCTCCTATAAATGCTTTAATAAAAGCATCTCATAATCAAATATTAAGGCCCGATGAGGCAAGGGGTTTAGTTCAAGGAATTCAGTCGGGCGATCCTATTCTTTCAGCATTTCTTGATAATTTACCCGGTGGTGAAAATCAAGCTAAAGAATTAAAACAAAATTTAGTTCGTAATCTTGCTCAAGATACTGCTATGAAACTATCCATGGTAGGAGGGGCTCCTGGTACGTATGCTCAGCTTCTACCTATGCTTGAACAAGCTT
>VTLG01012524.1_pt1 | contig 13145 bp, 6 predicted proteins | sample 4694571 | NCBI WGS metagenome assembly VTLG01 (sample SAMN12604809, study PRJNA352737) | marine metagenome | biome: ENVO:00000447; feature: ENVO:00000209|ENVO:00000569|ENVO:01000036; material: ENVO:00002151; isolation source: viral sequences binned using virsorter ... | reverse complement strand
GTTCTCACGACCCCCTTTTTTTTATTAATAAAACTTTATGGCTGTTCCCACAACTGTTGATCCCGATACCGAACTATCCGCTGTGAATACAATACTGGGAGCAATTGGACAATCCCCAGTTACAACATTAGGAGTGGTAAGTACGGTAAACAATGTATCCACTTATCAAAATCCAGAGATAGCATTTATATATAATATATTAAAAGAATGTAGTCTAGATATTCAGAATGAAGGCTGGACTTTTAATAAAGAGAATTATGTAAAGCAAACACCTGATGCTAATAAAGAAATACTAGTAGCTAATAATATTTTAAGTATGGATTTAAATAATCCAGGTGATAAAGATTATGATTTAATAATAAAAACACATAATGGTGTTAAAAAATTGTATGATAAATTAGCAGTAAATGATACAGATCATACACCTTATGAATTTGATAATGAAATTTATGTTGACATAGTCTATTGGTATGAATACAATGACTTGCCTTCTGTATTTAAAAGATACGTAACTTCTAAAGCAGCTACTAGAGCTGCCACACAATTAATAACTAACCCACAACTAGTACAGATATTAACTGTACAAGAACAAGTAGCAAGATCTGCTATTGTAGAATGGGAGTGTAACCAAGGGGATCATAATTTCTTAGGTTACTCAAAAGACTATAGTTATTCAACTTATAAACCTTATAGATCACTGAGACGCTAATGGCTGCTGTTACTCAACAAATACCTAACTATGTCCTGGGCATATCTGAACAGCCAGACGAGCTTAAAGCCCCAGGACAGGTTGCAGATTTAAAAAATGCATTACCAGATATTACTAGAGGATTAATTAAAAGACCTGGCAGTCAATTTGTTGGGTCCATTACTCCTAGTTCTGGTACTCTAAAATGGTTCAGTATGTATACTGATGAGAAGAATCAGTTTATAGGACAAGTTGCTACAACTGGAGAGCTTAAAGTTTGGGCTGTAAAATGTACAAATAATTCTGGTGCACAAGTAGAAGGTGTATCTATACCTGTAGTTTATAATGTAGATAGTTCTGGTAGTGGTGATAAAGTTTCAGGAGATCTTAATGGTAATGGCTTCTCTAATTATTTAGATGGCTGGGCTAACTCAGATGAGATTCAGGATTTGACAATCAATGAATCTACATTCTTAGTTAATAGAAACCAAACATGTGCTATGACAGCTGATACTACACCAGCTGCTTTACATGAAGCTATTGTTGAACTTAAAACTTTATCGCCCAGTAAACAATATGCATTAGACATCCACGATCCTACTAGTACAACTGATCGTACAGAGACTAGAGCTACTGCTATAACAGTAGACGATGAACCATCTTTTAGTTTTACTAGTGATGGTAAATGCAGAGGTCAAGGTAGAGAAACTGTTATAGCACATAACTACACAGGTGGTGGTATTTCTGGAGGTAGGACAGGTAACAACCTTCGCTATGAAATGGATACTAGGTGTGTACCTGTAGCTGAATCTGGTGGAAGTGATAATCCTGATTATGACGATTCTTACCAACCTTATGCAACGTTACAATTTGGTGGAGAAGGATGGCAAAGTGGTGATTATCACGATTATGCTTCTCAGAAAGGTGTTACAACTCGTGTTCATATAAAAGATCATATCACTATTAAATCTAGGTCTAGTATAGCTGCTGTACGTCCTTCACCTACAGCTTCAAGGGCAGATGAATCTATTACTGCAAGTGCTATCTTAGGTGATATGAAAACCAAGTTAGATGCTATCAGTGGTACTGGTATCACAGCTACTATAATAGGTAACTGCTTACACCTTAGTAGAGCTACTGCTTTTACTATAACAACACCTGAACGGACGTTGATGAGTATAGTTACAGCTGAGACTAACAGCGTAGCTGACTTACCAACAACATGCCGACATGGTATGATTGTTAAGATTGTCAATAGTGCTGAAGAAGATGATGATTATTATCTTAAATTCAAAGCAGATAACCAAACAGTAGGTTCTAATGAAGCCTTAGCTGATGCTAAGTTTGGAGGTGGTGTGTGGATTGAGTGTGCTAAACCAGGTCTAACTACAACATTTGATAAGAAAACTTTACCTGTTAAACTTGTTAGAGAAGCACCTGATGTCATTGATGTTAATGGTAGATTCTTAGTACAAACTCCTATATGGTTAGATCGTGACATAGGTGACGATGGTACTAATCCAAAGCCTTCATTTATTGGCCAAAAAATTAACAAGCTTTTATTCTTTAGGAATCGCTTGGTAATGCTGAGTGAAGACAACTTGATAACTTCTGTGTCTAACCAGTTCTTTAAGTTCTGGTCTAAGACTGCTATGACTACTACAGCTAGTGACCCTATAGATTTGCTATGCGGATCTACTTACCCAACACAGTTGTATGATGGTATAGAAGTTAACACAGGATTAATACTATTCAGTTCTAATCAACAGTTCATGTTAACAACTGATAGTGATGAGTTCTCACCAGATACGGCTAAGATAAACTTCTTATGTTCTTATAATTATAACCATAAAACAGTACCATTTACTTTAGGTACTACTGCTGGATTCATTAATAGTACTGGTAATAATGCTAGATTCTACGAAATGGATAATGTAAGAAGAGAAGGTGAGCCTAGTATATTAGAACAAAGTAAAGTTGTTTCTAAATTATTCCCAATTGATATAACTATGCCTGCCTCATCTAAAGAGAATGGTATATTATTCTTTGGATCTAAAGATAAAAGTGAGACTTGGGGTTATCGTTATTTCAATAGTGGACAGAGACGTGCACTTCAATCTTGGTTTAAATGGGACTTACCAGGTACATTAACCTACCATACAATTCTAGATGATGTTTATTACACTGTATGTAAATCAGGATCTAGTTATAATATAGAAGGTTATGATATCAAACAACAATCAGATACAACTACTATAACACATCCTAATGATGCTAATGTTTATGATGTTTATTTAGACAGCATGAGGACTGTAGCTAAAGCAAGTATAAGCTACTCAGCTACAACAAAGAAATCAAGCTGTACTGCACCAGCAGGACTTATTTACACTAGTAAACAATTAGCAGTATTTTGTAATACAGGTGATCCTGATAACAAAAATGATAACATAGGACGGTTTGCTTTAGCCAGTGTCAATGGTAGTAATATAGAATGGGAAGGTGATTGGACTGAAAATGATATAATATTAGGTTATGTTTATGATTGGTTAGTACAATTACCTACTATTTATCAACAACAATATGCTGGTGAAAAGGTAAAAACAGATACCAACGCTTCATTAGTGGTACAGAGACTACACTTTAGGTTTGGTCCTGTCGGCTATATATCTACAACTTTAAAACGTAAAGGTAGAGAAGATTATACAGATAATTATGAGTCATTAGATTGGGATAATTATGCAGCAAGTATGATGGGTATTTCTAAAGACTATGAACATACGGTACCTGCTTATGAACGTAATACTAATTTAACAGTACAACTTAAATCTTCTCATCCAACTCCTGCAACAGTTTATTCACTAAACTGGGAAGGAGATCTCAACACTAGATACTTCCAACGTGTTTAAATATCTTCACCCTGCAACTATGGAGGCTGCCGTTGAGGTGGCCTCTAATCTTTTACCAGCTGATTACCAAGAAGCTGTAGAGGGACATGGTATTAACCCTATCCTTCATATTCCACTGAGTATTTTATCAGGAGACCATGTACATTTTACAACGCCATCTGGCAAGACTGCCTGTGTTGGTGGTGTCGGAGACGATGGTCAACTATGGATGTTATCTACTCCCGCTGTTGACGAAGTACCAAGGATTTTTCTTAGAGAAACTAAACGCTGGGTTGACACACGTCCTCATAAACTTCTCTGGAATATTGTAGATAAACGTAATACTAAACACATAAAGTATTTAAAATATTTGGGTGTAACCTTTCTTAGAGAGATTACGCATGGTCCCAATAACTTGCCCTTTATAGAATTTTGTAAAATCAATGTGCATAATGGCAGCAATACCCGCAATAGCGGGGGCAGCCGGGATGGGAGCAGCCGGAACAGCAGCTCTCGGGATCGGCGCTAGTTTTATAGGAAGAGCTGGAGACATGGTAGCGGGTAGTAGAAAAGCCCGTGCTGAAAACAAAGCAAGAATCAAAGCTTATCGTGGACAAGTCGCTCAATATGAGCATGAGTTTGCACGTGAAGTAACTGCATGGAATTCAGACATCCTAGATAATGAGATAGAAGACGACAATAATTTTAAAACAAAAATGTTAGAGCAGGCTAAACTTGACCTCGGTGTATGGAATGCAAAGAGGGATGCAAGCCTAGCTGAACAAGAAGCGCTTGTTGCTATGCATCAAGCCGCAGGCGGAGCCAACGAGCAGCTTGGTAGACGTAGTCAAGATTCAACATCAAGACGTAAAGCTGTTCTAGCTTTTGGAACTGCTATGAATAGAAAAGCATTAGAGCTTTCTAAGTTTACAGATGAAACAGATCTAAACATAGATATCTTAGATAGCAATTATAATCAACAAATACATGCTAATGCTATCGAGGATATCACTGGACAACCTTTCGCTGGTCCACCTCCAACACCACCTTCAATGGTTAAACAACCTAAGTTTGATTGGATGGGATTTGCTGGAGATGCACTAGGACATATTGGTACTTTTAATAAAGCTAAAGCTGGTATGAAGGCTTTGAAAGGTAATACGAATAATTTTGCTAACACTGGATCTGGTCGAACCGGTGGATTTGGTCTAGGAACTTATGGTAAAGGGAGGCCTTCAGGTTAATCATGGTTAAACCACAAAGTAATACACGAAGAGTCCTCCAAAGTATCTCTAACGCTGAAAGTGTTGCTATACAAGGTACTACAAGGAACGCCCAATGGGAAGGCTCTGAAAAAAAAACAGAGATTGATAATCAGCTAGAAAGCTTTAAACATCTTTCTCAAACTATATCTAAAAACATAACTCAATCTGGAGATCTAAGAAAGAAAGAAGATAAAGCCAGAGCTAAAGCCATCTTTATGGATGAGTCTTTAGAACTTGGTATGGACCCTGAAGCAAGGGATAAGTACAATGCTGGTAAAGCTACATTAGCAGAGACTGATACACAACTAAATGAAGCATCATTAAGAGCGCAGAAAGCAGGAGCTAGTTATCACGAAGCCGCTAAACTACATGGCTTATCAGGTTGGGGTCTACATGAATATGTAAGGTTAAGATCGACAGCAGCAGCCGGTAATATGGAAGACTGGATTAAAGGCCAGATGCTGAATAATGATGAACTTGAAGTTACATATGGTGGTGAGACGTTTACACCTAACAAAGCAGACACTTTAGAAAAGAAGGCGGCTGCAATCAACGCTTTACGTGAGAAGTATTTTATAGATACTGATCTTATTAATGTTAGCGATGATTTACTTGCAGCAGAAGGTCATTATGAAACAATGTCTTCAGGGGTATCTAATGTTTATGCTGAATATGAAAAAGTAGATTCTGTTAATAAATCTAATCTAAGGATACACAATGCCCAGATGATGTTCCAAGAGGATGGAGATCTAGGTAAATTTATTACTGCAGTTGCATCGCAAGTAGATAAAGATGGTAATTTATATAGCCATGAAGGTGCTTTAGATCATGTCATAACTAAAAAGTTAAAGGATATGTTCGATGCTGGTACTCTTAAATCTGACCTTTATGAAAAAATGAAGAACCAAGAAGTACCTTGGGCTAAAGGTAAGACATTTGGAGAGTACTATAAGACTAGATTTAATAAACTTGAAGAGGTTTGGGTTGACGAGAATATAAAGAACTCTGATAACTGGAAAGAGAAAGCTAAATTAAAAGGTGCAGCTTTACAAAATAGAATTGTAAGAGAAGCTCAAGAAATAGATCCTAATACTAATGAGCCACGCTACATGGCCATGACTGATAAGGATTGGGATGAGTTAGAAGACAAGATTAACAAAGAAAGTCTTGGTCAACATGACATTGAACCCTTTCAACGGTTTAGGGAACAAAGGAGTGTCAGCGCTGAAGCAGAACGGAGGATGAATATTGATCTTGAAGAACTATCAAAGCAAGGGCTTCTAGACGTTACGATGCTAGATAAATTACCGTTACCTGTAAGGAATAAGTGGCTTGAACAAGCTCAAACTCAAACTCAACGAAGAGCACAGAATAAAGGATATAAAGCAGAAGTTAAGTCTTTAGAAGCTGTAATAAAAAAGCACTTAAGTATAGAAGCTTTAGAAGAAAAAGGGCCTATACCTACATTGATACACCAAGAGCTTACTACCATGTTTATGGAGAAAGCTACTACATATCAAGACTTAGGAATAGAAAATGCTGTACAAAGAGCTTTATTAGAAACCCAGGATTATTACAACAACAATAGTGAAGATGGATCAAGTGGTAAGTATGCTGTAGATCAACATGGTAATCACACTAATTATAGAGATGCTGTATTTGCAGGTAGTAAGAGTAAGAATGATGCAATTCTTGCAAGGCATAATGAAATACTAACTGCTATTGAAAAGAAAGAAGGTAAGGAATTACAAGATTACCTTTCAGAAGTAGATACTAACACTAAAGAGCCTAAGCTTTTCACTAAACAAGAGTTAAAAGCAATGGAAGAAGGGTATGGTGAAGATGGATGGGAAATGGATACCAGAGTTAATCTATATGCCAGAAGATTTGGTATGAACCCTTTCGAGATTATCAATAAACAACGTAAGGCAGCAGGTTTGAAAGAGATGAAGCCTCCCGATCTTGTAAGAAAAACTCAAGAACAGGCACTTTGGATACAAGCGATACTAGGTACTAACAATTCTTTTCCAAGATCCACACGTGGACATGGTAGTGAAAATAAATTCTCTAAAGAAGTTGTACCTAAAAATCATGGTGAAACAATTGAGAATACTAGTAAAACAAACAATGTACCACCAAACCAAGCTGCAGCTTTCGTGGAAACATTAGGAGGTTGGAATAATGATGAACAGTGGATCAATAACCAATGCTCTGTAATTGGTCGGAATATAGAAGCATTTAATGGTGATGTAGATTCTGCTTTATTAGACTTATTCCCTGATATAGATCTGAAAACATACCATAAAGCTGCTTATAAATACGGCGGAGGCACTGAGGAATTAAACAACCCATGGGTTCTACGTGAATCAGTACTAAATAAATGAGTAATTAATCATGCCAAAAGAGTTTGATCCTTGGGAAGCTGCTTACGGTGCTCCTGGGAAAGACGAACTAACCGAAGAAGAGTTAGAGACTATTAAAGTCGATAACCAACGAACCATCCAATCAATCAAAAACTCAGCTGACGCTCAAAAAGCTATTGAAGAACAAGTTACTGAATTAGAAGATTCAGGACTATCTCCAACTGATGAGGAACTCCAAGGAGGTCCAAAAGCTGAGGAAAAACCTAGAGATGAGGAAGCTTCAAAAGCTAAACTTAAGCAGATCTTAAGTCAAGCACAAAAAGAAGATCCAGATAATCTACCTAACATAGCAGCCGCTAAAGAAGAAGCAGGTATCGAATTAAGCCCTGTGGAAAAAGTCATCCATAGTCCAATTATGGAGACTTTAACAGCACCTGCTAGAGGTCTTAATGATACCATAACAGATGCCTTAAACATCATACCTGGTGTCAATATTCCTAAAGCATCACGATATCAAAGTGGTGTGGCTAATGCTACAAGGGATATATCAGCTGTGGTTTTACCTATGCTGATGACTAAAAGAGCTGTAACTAAAACAGGTACAGCTATACACGCTTCTAAAGTAGCACCAGCACCTATACAAAAACTAGGTAATGATGCTGCTTTCAAGTGGTTTGCAGGTATGGGTATTGATATAGGATCTGGTGTAGCAGTCGATGCGATTGCTTCTCAGAGCTATACTGATGATAACCTTAGTGGTGTGCTTAAGTCTTATTGGCCTAAAACATACCAATGGATACCTAATAGCTGGGCAACAAACCCTGATGATGAACCAGATCAAAAACGTAGTAAACACGTTAATGAAGGAGCATTCTTAGGAGTGCTTTCAGGTGTAATAGAGGGAGCTGCAAAACTAACTGGAGCTGTCAAAAGTCTACGTAAAACATCTGAATGGATTCCAGAGAGTGAGCTTGCTAAGAAAAATATAGATGCATTAACAACTGATGAACTATCACTCACTAAGTTCTCAGATAATCCAATTGAAGATAGTGTCATGCGTAACATGGCACGACAAGAGAAAGAACTCGATAATGTAGCCTCTTACTTTACTAGAAACGGAGAAGAGCTGACGGAACCCACGATGGGTGTCCACGACCTCTTTGATGGAGAAGAAGTAGCACTACGTACAAAAGACGCTGACGGTGTAATAGGAGCCTCTGTGGACGCTGTTAGAGTCACTGAGAATATAGAATCAACTTATGGACGCTTAGGTAGTATTGTAACCGAAGCTTCGCGTAAGTGGGGATTAGGTATTGACAGTTTACAAGGTAGAGCTTTAGTAAAAGGTATTGCAGAAGAGTTAAAGAGTGGTGGTAAATATGCTAAGAAACTAGCCTCTGGTAAAGTTATTACTTCTAAACAAATAGCAGAAACTGGTGAAAGATTATCTGCTTTAATGCTTGATCCAAAGATGGATGTAGCAGAAATGAAGTTACTTCTAGATGAGTTTAAAGGAGAAATAGATGGCATTACTGCTGTAGGATCAGAAGGTTACCGTGGAGTTGTAAACTCACTTAAAGGTTATTTTGATCAATTCCTTGATTTAGATGTTCAAAAAGCTAGAGCTTATCTACTGACTTCTGAAGCTGGACAAGCTTCTGACCTTGCAGAAGGTCTGAGGCTAATGGATGATTCAGCTGTTATGGCTAGAGCACAGGATCAAATACTCGATCGTATAGAATATCTAATGGTTGAGAAAGGTCTAGCTGCTTACCAAAGAGGTGCAGGACTAGCTCACCTTAGAACTTGGAAAAGTGTTAAGGGAACAAAGAATGCTAAAGCTATGAAGGCTGCAGCAGACGGTTTCTCTGAAGATGTAAATGAAAACTTAGCTAAGATTATACCTAACGCTAAGAACTACACAAATAGTTTAAGACAGATAGCAAAGGAAAAACCTCATTGGCTTAAGCCTTTGATGTTTGCAAATGAAATGACAGACGGAAACGTCACATCCATGTTCAACGTACACAAGCAGGCTTCTAATGCATTGGGTACAGTTGACAAAGCATTAATAGACTTAAACCCTGAAATACCTTCAATTATAATGCAAGCTGTATGGAGTAATATATTTAACTCTGTACTCTCAGCATTTGCAACACCTATCAAAGCTGCCGTTGGTAACTTTGGTGGTCTTATTGCAGAACCATTATCAGTGGGCTACGGTGCACTTAGAGAAGGTGACAGCACGGTTATGAGGAGAGCTTTTCATCAGTACGCTGGTGTAGCGGATACATTTCAAAAAGCAACAGATCATTTCAAGATATTATTTAGGAAAGCTTCTACTGATCCAACTTCAGTTCGTTTCTTAGAACGTGAAGACTTGGCACTTAAAGAAGCTAATAACATTGAATTCCTTAGAAGCTATGCTAAAGCTGCTGAGGTAGATGGTGAATATGGTGCTAGTGCACTGTTAAACATTTGGGAAAATCAATTTGAATTAGCTCAACATCCATGGCTACGTTTTGGTATCAATTCTATGACAGCCTTAGACGGCTTCACAAGGGCCTTCTTTGCCAACGCAGCGGCTAAAGGAGCAGCTTTTGATGAATTGTTCCAAGCAGGTAAACAACTCGATACAGCGGCTTTTAGAGAGCTCTCAGAGAAGAACTATAAAAAGATGTTAAACTCTGAAGGAGTGTTAACAGAAGTAGGTGAAGATGTAGCATACAATACTAGTGAAGTTGCTTTGAACTTAGATAGTAATCTAGTACAAGGTTTCAACGTAGCTTTAAAATGGGCACCTGGTATTAGACCTTGGTTTATGTTCCCTAGAACTTCTGCTAATATCATTGATATCTTCCGTAAGTATGGACCAGGACAACAGTTCCATAAGTTTAATAAGACTGGCTATAACTTTGCTAGTGATTATTATGATTGGGCTAGGAAACCTGTAGAAGCTTACTCAGTAGATGAGATGCGAGAGTTGTTAATGAAGAAGGGTATTGAGTTTAATGAGAATGCTATAACTAGATTTAAATTAGAAAGAGCTAAGATTAAAGGTAGAGCAGCTTTAGGTAACTTTGCAGTTATGTCTGCAGGTATAGCCTTTATGCAAGGTAGATTACGTGGTACAGCCCATTGGGATCCACAACGTCAACGTACTCGCAGAGAACAAGGTTGGAAACCTAAAACTTACAAAGGTTTAGATGGTAATTGGTACTCCTATGAATTCCTAGGACCTTTAGGGGACTGGTTAGCTATGGTAGCTGACATTGGAGATAACTTTGATAACATCTCAACTGCTAAACATGAAAAAATGTTACAGAAAGCAGCTTTTATATTAGGCTCTGCCATAGTAAATAAGTCAGTTTTATCCAATTTAGAGCCATTTTTAGATATCACAAGTGGTAATCCAGCCGCTATCAACAAATGGGGAGCAACGTTTGCGAATAGTTTACTACCAATGTCAGGTCAAAGATCTGAATTAGGTCGTCTACTGACCCCTGGTTTACGTGAAATGGACTTAGATTTCGCAGATCTTGCAAGAAATCGTAACAATTGGATAGATGTCTTTGATAAAGAACAAGCTTTACCTCTCAAATATGACTGGGTAAGTGGTAAAAAGATCGGATATCAAGAGAATATCTTTGTAAGAGGATGGAATAACTATAGTCCTATCAAGATTCATGAGGGTCAAACTCCTGAACAGCAGTTCTTAATTGATATTGAGTATGATTCTAGACCACATTTCAACGTATCTGGTAATGGAGTTGACCTTGAAAACCATGAAAGATCTGAACTTTATAGTATTGTAGGTCAAGATGGATACTTCAAGAAGGAATTGAAACGTATCATGAAGCGTGCTAATAGACTTACAGTAGAAGGTTACGATCAAGTAGGATTTGTAGATATACTAAGAGCTGTTCGTAGAGGTGAGATATCTTCCTCTGTACTTAAAACAGAAGAGTTCTTTAATGTATATAACCAAATAGATAAAGCTCTACTACGTGCTAAGAGATTAGCAGAGGGTAGAATTAGTAATATAAAAGATATAAGAGCAAGAGCTATTAAACAACAAAAAGTCACCCACCGAACCAAACAAGGATATCTAGAAGAGGTCCTTAAACTAGCTAACCCATGATAAATTATGGCATGGACATCCAAGACAACTGAAGAATTCAAGAATGGTAATGGTTCTAATTTAGACTTTACATTCTCATTTGAATATTTACAACAGGACGACGTTAAAGTCCAAGTTCTGGAAAGTAATGTTTGGGTAGATAAAGCAGTAACTACCGATTGGACTTTTCACAACGCAACAACAATTAGATTTAACTCAGGGAAAGCCCCTGCCAATGCTACTCGTAATGTAAGAGTATATAGAGATACAGAGATAGATGCAGCTAAAGCAGTTTATGCTGCAGGATCTTCTGTACGTGCAAAGGATCTGAATGATAACCAAGATCAGTTAATATATGCACTACAGGAAGAGCAGTTCAACGTAATCATTCACGATAGAATAGATCAAGGTGCAATTACTAACACCAATGTCAGCCCTATTGCTGAGATAGAAGTTAGTAAATTAAAAGATGGTACTGCTAGACAGCTACTACAGACTGATACTGCAGGTACTGGTGTAGAATGGACAAGTAATGTAGACATTCCTGGTACATTAGATGTCACAGGAGCTGTTGACTTTGATAGCACCTTAACTGTAGATGGTACCTCCACACTTACTGGTAATGTAACTGTTGGAGGAACTGTTGACGGAAGAGATGTAGCAGCTGATGGTACTAAATTAGATACTATTGAAACAGGAGCTACAGCAGACCAGACAGCGGCAGAGATCAGAACCTTAGTTGGTAATGCTACTGACTCCCAAGTATTCACAGATGCTGACCATACTAAGTTAGATGGTATAGAAACTGGTGCAACAGCAGACCAAACTAATGCAGAGATTAGGACTGCAGTAGAGGCAGCTACAGATAGTAATGTCTTTACTGATGCAGATCATACAAAGCTAGATGGTATAGCAGCTGGAGCTGAAGTTAATGTTCAGTCTGACTGGAACGCTAGCTCAGGTGATGCACAGATACTTAATAAACCCTCTCTAGATAAAGCACTTAATGACCTAACTGATGTCAGCACATCAGGAGCTGGTAACGGAAAGATACTAAAACATGATGGTACTTCCTGGGTAGTTGGAGATGATGCTAGTGGTAGTGGCGGTTCAAGTACATTTACTGGATTATCTGATACACCTGCTAATTTCTCTGGTGCTGGCGGTAAAACTCTTGCTGTTAAATCTGATGCTAGTGGTGTTGAATTTGTCACAGCTGCGTCAGCAATTACAGTACAAGAGGAAGGATCTGCTTTATCTACAGCAGCTACAACTTTAAACTTTGTAGGTGCTAATGTCACAGCGTCTGGTACAGGTGCAACTAAAACTATCACTGTATCAGGTGTAACAGTACAAGATGAAGGCGGCGCTTTGTCCACAGCAGCTACAACACTTAACTTCGTAGGTGCTGGTGTAGAAGCTACAGGTACTGGAGCAACTAAAACTATTACTATTTCTGGTAGTAGTGGATCTACATCTACTGACTTTAAATACCTAGAACTTAAAGCACATAACAATGCAAGTGGAGCATTCTCCGCAGGTGCAGCTGATTATGAGTTAGTTACTAAAGGAACAACTACTGCTATAACTCCTGCACAAGCAGCGGCGTTAATTATCAGTATTGGTGGTGTAATTCAAGAACCTAATACTGGTAATTCAATTGGATCTAATACTGGATTCTGTATTGATGGATCTAGTATTCATTTTGGTGCAAACCTAACAGCACATCCTGATTTCATTATCTACTTACAAGGTGCAGGTGTTGCGTCTATTGCAGATAATACAGTTACAGGTGCTAAGATAGCTCTTGGATCTGATGCTGCT
>VTLG01011835.1_pt1 | contig 13145 bp, 14 predicted proteins | sample 4694571 | NCBI WGS metagenome assembly VTLG01 (sample SAMN12604809, study PRJNA352737) | marine metagenome | biome: ENVO:00000447; feature: ENVO:00000209|ENVO:00000569|ENVO:01000036; material: ENVO:00002151; isolation source: viral sequences binned using virsorter ... | reverse complement strand
GCTCCATGATGCAAATTAAAAACTGCTCTGTATCTTTTACTAGGGTCAGTGCCGCTGCTGCCTGCACTGGCAGAACCGTTGTTAGTTCCTATCTGCGATGCTGTATTCAAAGACCCCGCACCAGAACTAATTTTGTCTGAACCTAAATACCAACCGTCACGAAATCTTTTTGTATCGGTTATTGAATTGCCATCAAGCTCAATGGTATTGCCAACAATTTCTTCAACCTCACCCACTGCCAAAGCATAGACAACAAACAAGTCTTTGCTGCGGTTATCAGCAGTGTCCATGTAAACGATTTGAGCTCCGACACGCCTTTGTCCGTAAATGACTGGTATTTTGCCCCCTGCTGCTGTTTTGTTGGCAAGAATACCTTGACCCTTGTTTTGCATATCCCTTGCAATACGGAACGATTTGACACCACTGACAACTGATACTGCTGCTGCAACACCTCTAATAATTCTAAACGCTGTTGATGCTGCTGCCCGTTCTGCGATCTTTGCAAAGACTGCTTTGATAGCACTAAAAAATTCTGGCATTATCCAACACCCCAACGAATATCATCTTTGTTTTGGGTGGCAAATTCTAAACCTTTATCGCCGCTTGAAAATTTTTGCTGTGATTCATCTGAGAAATGTCTGCCTTTTGTGAGTTGCCAGTTTGACCAATGTGATGCTACAACTAAATTTATGGTTGAATCTTGATTGGTTTCGGTTATAGCTGCACTGCGAATATTGCCAGTAAAATAATTGATTGCCCCGATTATTGATTCATCGGTATCTAAAAAAGCAAGATTGACATTGACTTGCCTATGGTAGTAATTACCTGCTGCAATTTCATCAATAACAGTATCGGTGACATTTGCTAAAGATATTTGGATTTCATCGACTTTAAGTTGCCCTGTTTCTTCGGTGTTATCTATTTCTAAAAAAGACCCACCCGCAGCATAAGTGTCAGAATCAAAAGTCAAATCACGCACAAAGTCTGTTGCTCTGATAACATTTGCTGTATTAATTTCTACTAAAGTTGCAATGTTGTTTTGGGCGGAAGCAACTTCATTTTGTAAAGCTGTCGATAAGGTTCTAGGCATTAGGTAATGACCTCTCTTACAGCAAAAGAAATATTATATAAATTAGAACTGTCTGTGGTAAAAACAATTTCATCGCTTTCTAAAAATACTGTAAAAGAAGGTTTGTTGACTGTTACTGCTTCATCGTTGGCAATAGCAGTAGTTAAGTTTGGAGAAATAGTTGCTGTCAGTTCTCCAGAACTGTTTGAGTTAACATCTGCTGAAACCATATAGACTTTTGTATGATTTGCAAATTTTATTAAGTCTCCTGCTTTCAAAGCACCAGTTGTTGATGCGGCAAAACCGTCCATTGCAATAGTGTTGTCACCTACTGATTGAGCTCCATTAACCAGTATGTCAGTTTCATCTTTTGAAGCACCAAGATTGTCAGTTGGATAAGTAATCGTAAAGTTTTCAGATTGCCCTTTTTGACTTTGTAAAAAAGCAAAAATGCTTTGTGCTTGTGTTTGTGTCATAGTTGGCATACTTACTTCAAAGCTAAAAAATTGTGAACCAATAGTCCGACTTTGTTTTTTTCCAGACAAAGTTATATTGGTTAGATTTGGTCTATTATCTTTGAAAGATAAGGCACGAAAAACTGGTGATGTAGGAAAAGCCCCAGACATTATGCGACCCCCATTCTGCCACGATTGTTCATAGCATTATTGATAATACTGGTGATTAAACCTTTGCGAGTTGCTAATAATTCATCAAAACCAGTAGCATCAATAGTTGAAATATTAAAATTGACTGTGGCCCCCATGCCTTGACCTTTGGTGTGATCTATTACACTTTCTCTGGGGTGTAAGATTGCAGGAAAACCTCCTCTGCCATCTACACCACCTGCTCGAACACCCATTCCAGTAAAACCACCGCCTGCAAAAAACGGCATATTTGGATTGAAATTTGAAGGAAAACCAGAAGGATTTGATTGATTTGGGCTCGATGTAGGGTTGTTGTTGAGGAAAGAAAAACCCCCTAAAAATTTTTCAAAAGGGTCGATGATACTTCTAATCAAAAATTGTTGGATTGCAATTCTAAGTAATTGTTCAACAACAAAATCAGCAAAGTCCTTAAAAGCAAGTTTGCCATTTCTAAGACCATCAATAATCGCATCTTCAAACCTTTTCAAAGAACTTACCGCAACATTTTCTAAAGCAAGATCAAACTCTTTTAGTTGGTCAATATAGGCATTTATCGGTGTAGTTCTATTTAATTCATTATTAAAATCATTGAGTCCTTGTGTTGAATTTTTGAAACCTGCTTCTAAGTCTGAAAGTTCAGGCTTAAGTGCTAAAACTTTTTCTGCTGCTTTTTTTGCATTTTCTGTAAATTTTTCTGCTTGTTTGTTTTCTGCCTCTAATGATTTTTCTAGCTCTTTAACCGCATCTGTAAGACCTTTTTTGGCTCGCATAAAAATAGTGCTTGCGCTGGTTAGTGCTATTATTAAAGTAGATGCACGAAGTAATTTTAAAACAAAAATATCAAAACTTGTTGCTACATTGTTGATTGCTTTTTGAACAAAAGTTCTAAACTCACCAAAAGAAACAATCATCGATGCTATACCTTCAAGAACATTATTAACGATAGCTACTCCAAGAGCATCAAAACCACCTGCACTTTCTTTAATGCCTATAAATACTTCTGCGAGTTTGGTTTGTAAGTTTTCTAAAACTGGCAATAAAGCAACTGAAATATTATTTTTTATTGCATTAAATTGTAATTGTAAAACTCCGATTGCATCATTAAATTTTTCCGTACGCCTTATTACTTTTTCATCTAATACAATTCCAAGTGCTTCTGCTCTTGCAATAAAATTGTCAAGACCCCTTGAGCCTAAATCTTCTAAAGCACCTGTTAATAATATGCCCTGTCTGCCAAACAAGTTTGCTAAAGCAGTTGCCTTTTGTGTTTGACTACCCAAATTGCTTATGCCAACTGCAACTTCTTCTAACAACTGATCGGTAGATTTAAAAGTGCCTTCGTTAGTTTGTAACTCAACACCTAACGATCTAAAAATATCTAATTGTGTTTTTAACCCTCTTTGTGCATCACCAACCGATCTGGCAAATTTTTCAAGTGCTTTGTTTGCCCCTTCGATATTTGTACCCGACTCTCTTGCTGCTAGTTGAAATGCTTGGATTGCTGCTGTTGTAATACCAGTTCTGGTTGATGTTTTTCCTAAAGCATCGATGAACTGAAATGATTGATTGATAAGCACACCAATAGCTGCTGCTGCCCCTGCTGCTGCAAGACCTACACCTGCAACTGCTTTGCCTGCACCCGCAGCAGTGCTACCAACCGATTTTAAATTTTTTGTAACTGAGTCAAAAGCAGCTTTAGTCTTGTTGACTGCGGTTAGTTCAAATTTAATATTTTTCTTTGCCATTACTTTCTTTGTTCCTCTTTCAACTCAAAATAAGCCACCCAGCCTTGAAACTCTTTGACACTAATTTTATCAATTTCAGATAATGTTTTACCTAGTTTTTCTGCTAGGGCATACTGAAAAAATAAAGTAGTGTCTTTCTTTACTTTTTTTTAGTTTCTTCGATGGGTTCCTGTCCCATTATCTCTTGTGCAACTCGCATTAAAACTTCTCTATCAACATTGTTCATAAGATCATTTTTATCACCAATATTAAAAAGTTTGTTGCCGTCTGCATCAAGAGCTTTGTAAATCAAAACATAAGCCATCATCGTTAGATCATCTTCTTTTGATAATTTATACAATTTAGAAGTTTCACCAAGCGTCAATGGCTTACTATAAATTACAAGCGGTTCATCATCATTGCCCCATTCGGGGACAACTATTTTAATAATATCTTGACTATTAAAATGGTTTTTTGCGTTTTCAATTACCGACATTTTTAATAAGTGCCAGTTGTTAAGCCGCCAGTACCTTGAATCGTTATGGTGCTTTCGACCAAACCATCAAAAGAACTACTTACAGATTTTCCTGTAACAATAGCTGTGCCAGTTAGTTTTACATCACCGCTGGTTGTCCCTTCTGGTGCAAAATTAACAGTCACAGAACTGCCAACTGATAATGCTGTCTGTCCGTTCGTATCGGTTTCATCGAAAAGAACATCGATTGTGCCACTAAAGTCTTTAATAGAAGCTAAGTAAGTCTTTGCAGAATCACCCATACTAGTATCTTCAACGACATCGATACTTTCATCAACGCTGAAACTTCTGATCTCAGCTATTGCGTTTGAACCAACTTGTACTGTGCCTTCTTTTCCAAGATGTGTTGCCATGTTTATACCTCATGTTTATTTTTAGAAGAAGATTTATTTTTTGCTTTCGCAGGGGCTGCTTCCTCTTTCCAACCCTGTGATTCTAACCACTCGATACTACTTGGGTGAGCATCTATGGTCGTTTTTCCATTTGGTGAAATCATTTTCATAATTTATTACCTCAAACTGCTATGTCGGGATTAGTTTCCTGTACATAGTATTTTATTAAAAATGTAAGACTTGCAAAACCTACTGGGTTTTCTGCCTCACTGTTAAAATCAATATCTGTTGATTCTAAAAAAGCATCTTTAGCAAGTCCGTTAATTGTTGTATCTGCTGCTATTGCTTCTTCAACTTCTTTAGCAATTGTATCAACTGTATCATCAAAATTGGAGTTTGCTTTTACAAAAGCTTCAACTACTAACGACAAATTGCGTTCTAACAATCTGTCAGTGTGAATCACTAAAGGTTCTGAAGTTTCCTCTTTTGTATAAATTAACAAAGCAGGCAAATCTGTTTCTTGTAGAGGGTAAACTCTACTTTGATAAACATTGCTGCCAGTTGTTGTTAGCCCTGTCAAAACCGTGCCAACCCGTTCTCTGATTTGTTGTCTGATATGATTTGCCACTATTGTTCTTCTAAAAATAATTGTGTCACACCAGTGTTATCTGGTTGCACATTGATAACTTTGTAAGTTGCCCCTGCTTTTATAGTTGTGCCATCTAAATTTTTATAAGCTGGTGCAACTATACTGTCCCCATGAGCAATATTTGGAATATCTGTACTTTTGCAAAATGCAATGGGTTGAAAACCCTCAACATCTACAGTGCCAACATCAATTCCAAAATATTCTTGCTCTAAAATGATATTGATAGAAGAAGCAGAACCGCCTTGCGGGGTATAAGTTACCGTAATGCCATGACCAAAGTCAGCATCAAAATAACCTGTGAAATCTCTATCAAACTCTAATGCCATCAATCTTTACTGCGTTTTTTTGGTTTGGCAGTATCAGACTTTTTTAGACCGACACTTCGATTAGTTGTTTTCTTTGCTTTTTTGCCTTTATGTTCTTCAGCTTTGCCATAACCGACAAGCAAAGAACCTTCATCAATAGGCAGTTCAACAATGTCTCCTGCTTGCACTTTTTGTTGGTTTGCTACTGTGTCTCGTAATATTAAATATGTTTTCATTTGATTACCTCTGTAAAGTTGGGTGGCAATTAAGCCACCCAATTTGTCTGTCGTTAAAACCACTCAATTATGAAGCAGCACAAAAGCTGACTGCATGACGAACATTTACATCAACATTTTGCAAAGCGACGATTCTGACTGTTCCTGAACTTGATGAAGTATAAGGGTCAACAACAATGTCGAGACCTCCAAAAAATCCAACAAGTAGATCGTTAAAATTACCAAACACATAATTGTTAGCAGTTAATTGTGGTGAAACAACTGCTCGATAGCCGTTGATTTCATCATTTACTGCGATAAATTGTGCGGTATTACTTGCTTTTTCAGTAGTTTTCAAAGTCCCATAATTAGTTGGGTGAACTATATAAGCTAAGTCGCCTAATAGTGCATTGTCCACTCTGATTGCTGTTTCCATTGATACCATCTCACTAAAGGTTGGCGCAGCAGCACTTGAAAGCGATACTGTGTTAATTCCACTTGTGTTAGTGATACCTGTTGGGTTGCCAGAAGAGCCTGAACCTTCGAGAGCTCCATCATCAATAGCTATTGCCATTGCTTGAGCAAGATCATTTCTAATTAAGTTTTCAACATCTAATGAAGATTGAATCATTAACTGTCTTGTGACATCGGTGAAAGCTCCGCAAGTTTTGGGCGACATAGTGACTGAGCCAATAGTCATTTCACTTTCACCACTTGCCCCACCTTCTGAACTAATAAATGCACAAGATGCACCGCTTGCTTTTCTTGGGATTTTAACATCGCCAGAAAGGCCGTTTAGTGTAGTTGCTAAAGGCAAGACTGCTGAATTGTTTCTTAAAGACTCAATAAAGTCTCCTGCTCGATAGTCTTGACCTATCAAACCTGCATCATCAGAAGCATTTAAGTCCCGTTGATTCCAATTGCTTAGAACCTCAGCAGGCAGCATGACGCCTTGTGCTGTAGTACCGTATGCTCTTTGAGCAGCTTCAGAACATTCAAACTCAAACTTTGCTGCTTCTTGGGCTTTCCTATCAGTAGGGTTTGCCATTGCGTTTACTGCACGCAACAAAGAAAATCTTCTTGTTTCTTTTTCTGTTAAGCCTATATCTGAAGGAGTTTCAAGAGGTTTGTTGTTTGAAATATTTTCCAATAAAACACCTCTAAATTCTTCCACAGAAAGACCGTCTTTAATTGCTTGATCTGCTAAATCACGCTTGTTGTGTCGTGCTGCGAGATCAATAATCTCTTTTGAGTTCTTAGCCATCTCTTTACGCACTTCATCAGCAGTTTGTGATCTAACTTCATCAAGATTTATTTCTTGTTTTTCGTTTTCCATTTTTATTTTTACCTGTGATTGTGTTTTTGTTTTAGAACGCCCAACGCCGACAAGTCTTGACTGGTCAGCCGGCAGACTCACGCTTGAAATTTCCATTGGAGTCCAGCTAGCACGATAAAAAACTTCGTCGTCCTTTTCTGTTCTAGTTAATTTATCTACACGATACCCAACTGAAATATTCATGCGAATACCGTCCTTAACATCTTGAAAGACCTCTCGAGCTAAACTAGATCGTCCGAATCTAACTACTGCAATTGTCCTTTTAGCAGCCTCGTCAAGTCTAAAATCTGTTATCACCCCGATTTGCTTTTCCATGTCATGGTTCAGCAAAAGCGGAGCTCTGCCAGAAGATATAAACTCCATGTCAATATCTTCTTTTTTGTGCGACAAAACTTCCATACCGAAGTCTCGTTGCACTGGTGTTTCAGAAGAAACGCCGATTCTCACCGTGCGTTTTTCTTCGTCTATGTGATGAGCTCTGGATAAATCAATAATACGATAACCCATTGGAATATCTGTAACTCTTTCTTTATCTTCTTCATCTTCATCGTGATAGGAACTTTCCTCGTCAGTCACTTCCATATCAACTGTTTCATCCATTTCTTTATCCTCAGCGTGTTTTTGAAACTCAACGATTATAGAATCATCTGTCTCATTCACATTGAGGATATGTCTATCTTCTTTATCTTTCATAGCTTTCTCCTCTTTCGATGATAAAGGGTGTGATTCGGGAAGCAAATCAGTATCATGCTTCCCACCTTGAAACCTCCCATTGCGTAGTGCAAAAAGGAAAGAATTCACGCGTGAAAATGCCCACATTTGCGGGCTTGTCACATTGGGTCGAACTGAGCCTGGCGAACTCGCATAAGCCCCCAACCCTCTTTCAAACACTGCGAGCAATGTTCGATAAGTTGTGCGTTTTGAAGGGTCGTCCCCGACTTCTTCGTTGTGTTCTTCTACTTTGTTACGCAAACCTGTCTCCACTTCTTCGGAAACTTGCCTTGCATTGTCATTACTTTCAACTTTTATTTTATTACCCATGCCAGCATGATTGACACAGTAATAATATAAATCTGGTGTGTCTGCGGTTATTTCAATAGTAACTGTTGCTGATCTTTCTCCTGCCTTCCCAGAAATTGTGACCCCTTCAGTGTAAGCTTCGCCCCCGTTATGTGTGCCGTCCTCTGTTGTTGAGAATCGCAAGGCATGAGTTTGATTTGAAGCATCACTAACATTAAAAATATATATATTATCTCTTAGCATCATAAGTCTCGGTGATAGTTCACCGTCAAGATAAAATTTGTTGCCTTCACCGTATTTGTTTTCACCACTTTGGATAACGACTTCATAATTTATAGTCTCTTGTCTTTGTGCTAAGTCTCTATCTGCTTGAGCTTGTGATGCTGAACCGTACTCTTGTTGTTCTCTGTATTTGATTGCCTCTAGCACAACATCTTTCATTTTTTGTTCCCCAAGTGTGCCGATAACCCCCCACTTCATCTGCGAAATTATCCCAGCAATATTTGAAGGTCTGCCTGCTTTTTCCCCAGAAGCAAACTGAGCTCCGTCCTCGAAATGCCTTGCCGCCCATGCCTCTCTTTCTTTTATCCAAGCTAGCGTGCCTGCTGTTTCTGCACCCTCTCTAATTCTAGTCCAAAAATTAAAACTTTCATTACCTCTGATATTGCCACCTGCTTTATAAATATCATTGTCGTTCTCTTTGATGCCTGCAATAAAGTCATAATCAAATACGGGATAGTTTGAGTTGCGTAAAGATATTTTTTTATCTTCTCCTTTCGTTGGGAAATCTGTTAAGTTATGCTCACTCATCTTCTTCTCCGCCCGAAGTTACATCTGGTTCAACTGGTAGTTTTTGTCCGAAAGGTTGATAAGCAAGTTTGATGCCATACTGGTCTGCTAATTGTTTTTCTTTTTGATGTTGCTCAAAAAGTTCTTCGGTATCACGACCATAAGCAGCTGAAATGTCTGCATAAGTTATTGTGCCATTTTGCAATCCAATAATGTTTGATTGCATTTCTTTCAAGGGGTCAATACCTAAAAACGAACGAGGTATGTAATTGATTGCATTATAAAATTTGTCAAATTTCTCGATAGGTAAATTGATCGCACCTTTGGAGATTGCCATTTCTAACCATGATTTAAAAATGGGGTCAATAAAATGCTCAATCACGAACTGTTGATACAGACCAAACATTGCTCGATCTTCAAGGGCTCCTTGTCGGATTGAACTATAATTAACCGAACTAAGATCGTTTGACAAAGCATGATAAGAAATATTAAGACCAGAAGCAATTGACCTTAAAACTGTTGTCGTAAAACTTTCAAAAGCAGAATTGGGGTGGTTAGGGTCAAACGCTTTGAAATCCATACCAGCTGGCAGTTGTTCAAAAACTCCAGCCTGAGCAGTCATAGTAGGATTAAAACCATCTTCTTCTTCACCATCACCAACATACGAGTCCCCGTCTGGTGAAATAAAGAAACCTTGTTTGCTTGCCCCTACTCTAGCAGCAACGATTTCAGCTTCCATGTAAGCGTTAAACTGTTTGATATTTGGCATTGCTGTTGCAATTAGAGAAACACCTCTTGTTTGTTCAGCTCTTTGGGGTATATATGCGTGGATAATTTCTTCTGCGGGTACTCTTATATGCTCTCTGCTTGCTGCATAATTATTGTCGTAGGGGTGATTTTTAAACATATGATAAGCAACTGGTCGATCATTTGCATCGACTTCGACACCCATTTTTATTTTATTGCCGTTTTTATAATTATCATTCATCTGCTCGTCAAGGTGATCTGCTTCTAAAAACTGAATACGAAAACCAAAATCTGAACTTGGGTCTTTTATTTTTCTGACCAAAACCTCTCCATCACGGCACAGACTTTCGACAAATATTTTTTGACAATCAATAAATGAAAGTCTGCCGTTTGCTGTGCAATTACCTAACCTTTGCCATTCTTTCCAACTTCTTTCTATGAGTAGGTTAGCTCCAATGTCAAGGCTTCCGTCCTCATTCCTTGCTTTGGAGCTAACTCTTACACCCACCCGACCAATGACATTTGATACCATTAAATTTAAGTATCTGGAGATAAAAGAATCATTGCGGGATAACTCTCGAGCTCTGTCTCTAAGTATTCTTAAATTGTCTTTTATCTCTGCATCGGCACTGGTCGATGATGTAAGAAAGTCAGCAAAAAGTCTGCCTGTATTAGCACCTTGATAACTTCTTTTGAATATTGTTTTTTTCTTTTTTGGGGTTCGACCCAAAAATCTATCATACCAAGCCATTATGAATAGTCCGTAGGATTGATGGTTCTATTGCTGCCAAACCTTACTTTGATTGTGTTGCCTGAACCTTGTTTGTTTCTAATTCTTGCTTTTTTAATTTCTTGCAAATATTCTGCTTTATAACTTGCCCTTAACTCTTGCAAATCTGCTAACGGAGTTCTTGATAAAGACCGACCTGCAATGCTCATAGAAGATTGGTCGATTGAGGCACGACCCTCGATCACCGCTTCGATAGCATCAAGCACTTTTTTTGCATGACTTCTTAAATCAGCTGTTGTATTTGCAAGATTGGTTGTGATTTCAGTTCTGCCAGAATCAACCATGATTCTTTGTGAGTCGCTAGTTCTTGTTATGTAAGCTTCCCAAATATAATCACCTGTTTCAAAGTCTGCTGTGGTTGGTGAGTTTACTTCTATATAGTAAGTGCTGTCTGCTTCAATTGCAGTAATCGTAAATCTTTTATCAGTGCCACTGCCGCCACTATCTTTATGAAACTCATAGCTTAAAGCAAAAGTACCAACTGGATAATCATTGGCAAGATCGTCCCTTCGCCATGTAAAGCGATCGCCGGCTACCAATAAGCTGGGTTCAGCAGTAGGATAATTTGTACGGTCAAATCTGTTAGTCAAGCAAAACCTCTAAATTAAAAAAAGATATACCTACACTAAAGATATAAACCATTTAGGTTCTGTCAACAACTATTTCCAATTTGTCGCAAAATTACCCTGCTTTCTGCTTATTTTTGCCCTATTTGATACTTTTTTTGATTTTTTTTGTGTTATTTTTGTGGTTTTTGCAAGAATTTGGTCAAAATTAGGATTCAAAATATAAATTGCACCAAAGTTATAGACTAAAGTGTCTAAAGCTTCGTTACGCTTTCTGATTTGCTTCCAAACTAATTGCTTGCGACCTCGAACCCATTTTGTAATTCTTTTTTCTGCTGTCAATTGTTGAAAATATTCTTCATCTAAATCAGCACAAAAGTGTAAAGTTGCATCTTCTTGATCTCTTGCAAGTCTGCTGAATATTGCTTCTTTGGCAGTATCAACTCCCAATGTGTATAACACAGCTTTATTTTTACCTACATAAGACGGTCTATTCACAATCGGTTTGCCCTGTGCCGAAGCTCCTTTGATTGCAAAAACTCTGCGTGCTTGTCGGGGTTTGGTGAATTGATAAACTTGATTGGTATGCAAACCCCCACTGTCAACACAAGTACAAGATATTGCTATCACCCTTCCTGTTTCTGTTGTAAACCTGCTTTTTAAATAGTTATCAAACTCTTGCCAAACTTGTAACGCATTTGGGTCGCCCCAAAAGATTTTATAGTCTATGACCCAAGCTTCATAATTAAGACCCCAACCTACTGTTTGCACCTCGATTCGGTCTCTTTGTAAATCGGCAGCACAAGTAATCACCAAAACATCTTCTGGGATTGATTGAAAATCATAATTTAAACGCCTTTCAAGCAAAGTGTCATACTCCAAAGCTTCTCCCTGTTCTTCCCAACTTTCACCCAAACTTGTATTGATAAATGTTTTTAAAGTTTCTGGATTCTTTTTTGCCTCTAAAAAGTTTTTTGCCATTTCACCCCAAGTTGACCAAACCGAATATAATTCGGAAATATGAAACCCTGCAACTTTATTAGATGTCTTAGTAGCTCTCCACTCACCATTTTTAAGCAACCATTGTTTTTTAGATTCTTCAATAATGCTGCCACATTCATTGCAAACATATACCGCCGTTTCTGGTTTATCTTCTTGCCACACAACATTTTTCCACTGCAAAATTTGATGATGATTACATTCTGGACATGGCACATAGTAGTAGCGTTGATCTGATTCTTCAAAAGCAGATTCAATAGCAGATAAACCTTTTATCGTTGGCGTTGAACACATAAAAATTTTTCTGTTAAAAAAGGTTTTGGTTCTAGCAATACTTAAAGATATAGGCGATCCTTCACTTCCAACACTTAATTCAAATCGGTCTATTTCATCTAAAAATAAATTTCTGATAGGTCGGCTGGCGAGTGAGGAAGCACTATTAGAACCCACTATAGAAATATGACCACCCGCAAACTTCTTGTGCATGGTCGTGTTGCCACTATCTCTTGATCTAGCATCCTTGACAATGCCTCGCAACTGTTCTGAGTCCCTTATCATTGCCGACAATCTATCTTTTGAGAAAGCTTGGCCCATTTGTAGAGTAGGCTGCACAATTAGGACTGGTGAAGGGTCTTGATCTATATAATAACCAATAGCATTTAAAATAATTTCTGTTTTGCCAACTTGTGAACTTGTCATTACGACTATTTTTTCTATCTGATTATCGTTAAAGCAATCCATTATATCTTTTTGGTATGGAGCTCTACTGGTATTCCAACTGCCAGGCTCAGCAGAAGATTCGGGGGATAGTTTGCGAAAATTATCGGCCCACTCTGATACTTTTAAATCTGGGGGCGGTTTGAATTGATCTTTTGTGTTTTGCAACACTATTGCAATATTATCTTGGTATTCCATCTTCTGCTAATTCATTTAATGCTTCATATACCTCTTTTTTAAGTAATTTTTCTGCTTCTGCATAATCCTCTGCTGCAATGACTTGGTGTGCTAACTTTGAGGGCAGTCCAAGCAGTTTTGCCCGCACATTAGCAACAAAATCCTGCCAAGTTTCTTGCACTAATGTTGCAGGTATGAGTTTACCTTCTAATTCTGAGACTTCTAACTCTGCTTTATCTGCTTGTGCCTTTGTTAGTCTTGTTTTCTGCTCTGCAATGTCACCACCACCTGTTTTTTTGTGAAAATGCGACAATTTACGCAAATAACTGATATAAGCTAGTCTGCAAGTGTCAATATTCAAGGGTGATCTGCCTTTTTTGGCAGGCAAAACACCCTTTTTGATTAACTCAGAAATAGTTTTTGTTGATAAGTCTAAGTGTTCTGCTAACTCTTTTTGTGTTGCCATAAACCAGAAAATTACCTTAATCGTGCCGAACTGTCTCTAAAAAAAACCTGCCGTCGCGAATAACC
>VTLG01001365.1_pt1 | contig 13145 bp, 6 predicted proteins | sample 4694571 | NCBI WGS metagenome assembly VTLG01 (sample SAMN12604809, study PRJNA352737) | marine metagenome | biome: ENVO:00000447; feature: ENVO:00000209|ENVO:00000569|ENVO:01000036; material: ENVO:00002151; isolation source: viral sequences binned using virsorter ... | reverse complement strand
TTTGACCTGCAACTTCATATGCTCTGGCACTTCCACCTTCACCTGCAACTTCTAAAACACCATTCAGTGCTTCTTGACCTTTTTCAACTAACGAATATAAATTTGCACGGGTATAATCATAGTCCTTCTTGACATCATCCTTAGTAGATTCAACCTTTTGTGGTTTACTTTTTGGAGTAACATCAATCGCACTACTTGTGTTTAATGCTTTATCAATAGAATCATAGTTAGTCATGGTATTCATTAAATATCTTTCTGTTGTGTTGGACTATATGTTTTAGAATCATTGAAAACTTCAATAACACCATTAAATCCAAAGTCATCATCAGGTTCAACCAAGGCATCATCTGCAGCAGTTAGCACATCAATTGATGCTCCTTCAACGTGTGTTGTTGCAATTGTATCGTAACCACGATTAACAGTAATCGTATTTGCATCAACAATCTCTTTGATCTTCATTATTTCTTTATCTATAATAATTCTCATGCCAGAGGATAACGCAAGAGTAGATGAAACATCGAATCTTGTTTTTGTTTTTGTAAGATCTGACTTTAATACTGCAGTATTATCATCATTATAATCTTGTCTTGCTTGAGGTGTAGCAGAGTATCTCAATTCTCTTCTTGCATTCTCAGTATCAACAGAAGCATAGTAATCCACTTGAACTTTCTTGATAAGACCTTCACTAGAATCAGAGACAGGACCAAAGAGATAAGTCTTAGCAGTAAAGTTTAATGTGTATATAAGTGCTCTTCTTGTTGTAAAATCTCCCTCATAATCATCTTGAAATTGTATACTATCTAATACAATGGGAATATCTCTTTTCTCTCCGATTACATTTACAAGGTCTACAGTAACATTAAATGATGGTTGGAAATATGGTAATATTTGTTCTACAATTTGCAGTGCATCATCATTTAATTTAACAAGAATATTTAATTCAAATCCAAGATTATAAGGAACTGGCATAAAAACTTTTCTAAGTTTTTTACCATCAGATGCTTTAAATGTTTGTGTTATTCCACCTTTTCTTGTTGCGTCATATGCAATATTAGTTGTTTCAAATGACATACGAGGTAATGTAATTTGAACTGCACGATTGAGATCTGGTTGTTGCTCTAATCTTGCTAAGAATTTTTGCATAGGACCATAAGCAAGAGGCACTCTCATGTCACTTGTTTCTTTTCCAGCACCATCTCTATGACGAATATGAATGTCATTAAAAATAGTACCAAACGCAATTATGGTTTTTCTGAGTATTTCGTGATAATAGTATTGTCCTAACATTAGAATGTACCGAATGGATTACCTTCTGTGAAATCGAGTAAATCGTCAGCTTCACTTTCGATTACGTCATTTGATTCAAAGGTTGTGTCTTGATTTTCTTCACTAAAGAAATCTAAAGCATAATTTGAGAATACAGTAGATCCAATTGAAATTGTGGTTGTAACACCAGTAGTATTTAACGAAAGTGAACTTATGTTAATTGTACCTGCACCAATACTTGTAACAGTTGCTCCTGTTCCTATAACAATACTTTGTCCAAATTTCACTTGATTTAATTCTTGATTTAATACAATACCTGATGTATTAATACCAGTTATTAATGTTGTTGTAACACCGATTGTAGCAGTAGTTGTTAAACCAACAGTAAAGAATGTTGATTCAGTTGCTTGAATAGTTTCGCCAGGAATAAATGCTCTTTGTGTTGATCCAATACCAACATTTGATATTTTAAGAATACGAGTATCTATATCCCATTCTTTAACTATTGCTTCAATACCTGATGATACTCCTTTAACCTTTTCACCTCTGACAAAGTTACCAACTCCACTGATAAGTGATGGATTCGCAATCGTTACTGTTGGTTGAACTGTATATCCAATACCTGCATTTTTCAAGAAGATATCAGATATTGTATTGTTTGCAAGGAGATTTACTTCTGCAGCTGCTGGTGATGTGCTAATTCCAGTAATTGTTACCGTTGGAGTTGCAGCATATCCAACACCATTATCTGTAATTACAAAGTCAACAATACCAAAGTTAGATTGTTCAACAGCAGCAGTTGCAGCAGCACCTACACCACCTCCACCTGTAATTGTGACTAATGGTGGAGTTGTATATCCAGCACCTGCATTCGTTAATACTATTCTTTCTATTGAGAATAAACCAGCTCTTGTAGTTGTGATCGCAACAGCAGTCGCATTCACATTACCCACTCCAGTTGGTGCAGTTGATATGGCAACATTTGGAGCACTTCTGTATCCACTACCATCATTATTAAGAACAATCTCTCGAATATATCCTTTATTTGATGAGTTTAATTGTGCTGTTGCTGTTGCTGTTTGACCGACACCTATCAATTGTAATGTAGAAATATATCCAATATCTTCAAGTTGAGAATCAATCTCTTCAATATCAGTGTCAAATACTTCATCTTCATATTCAAAGAGTTCACATTTAAGTTGATATACATAATTTTTTCCTAATTGGTAGAATGGATCTTCATGCTCTACAAATTTGACTTCAAATAATCTACCTCCTAATGGAAAGAAAATAACATCTCCTTCACGAGGTCTAGATGCTAATTCATAATCTTCATCTGCCTCTAAAAACGGTGATATGAAATCCTCAAATCTTTCTTTGGATATAGTGAGAGTTACTTCATCTCTTAAACTCACACCAAACTTGGTCATAATGTCTCCCTGACCACTATAACCTTCATAAGTATTCAGGTATGCTTCAAGTAAAAAATTATCATCAAAAGCAGATGACTGAACTTCTTTAATTATTGTTTGTTTTCTTACAAATTTTCTTGGAATATAAGTTACTTCAACACCAAATATCTTTAGGTGTTCATTAATTAAATCCTGAGTGAGTCTTTGCTCACTTTGAGATCCTTGTAGAAAAAAGGGATTTAATGCCATCAATCATTACCCAATAAAATCTAGAGGAGGTAACTCATACTCAAGCATCATCTTCTCTTTAATTCGTTCTAAATCTCTTTCTGCATCATCATATATTTCTCTTCCGTTAAGTTCTAAACCTCCTGGTAATTTAACCCCTCTAAACTTAATTAAATTCTGTCCCCACTGCCTTTTAATTAAAGCAGTTAGATATAACTTGACAAAATAATCATTGTATACTTGAGTAAATGATTCTGGGTCTAATGCTCTATGACAATCTAAAACTAAGAAATTACCAACTGTTTGAGAAGCCCAATCAATATCCATGTATAATCTGTCTTGTCTTTTATTAAATCTAACTTGTGCTTCAGGTGTAAGTAAGAAATCAATATCTTCAAGACGAGTCTTTGTCATACTATATTGAAGAAGTTCAACAGAGTTGAAATAATATAAATCATTTAAAAATAACTGATATTTAATACTAAACATGCTACCAGATATTGAACTGGTATCAAATTTAAAAATCTTGTTTATACCAACAACGGAATCAGGTATTTGTAAAAAATTTGAAGTCTCATACCAATTTGTAGTTGTAGTTCCATAACCAGATATACTTGTTGATGTTGTTGTAGTGGTTACTATACCTACACCAGTTTTACTATTAGGAGTATCCTCACCAGGCACATCTGCTCCTATACCCCTATCAATGTCTCCCTGTGTAATTTCATACTTAAGATACATTCTTTCAACACCATCAAAGTGTCTTTCATTGAAAAGTTGTATTGCATCATCAACTAAATCATCTATTTGATCATCATCAACATTTATCTCCAAGACAGGAGAACCCAACTTTCTTAAGCAGTAATCAATTAATTGTTGTCTAGTTGCTGGTTTTGCCATCTTCTTCTTCGATCTCTGCTAATAGATTTTCGTATTTTTCTTGGAATTCGAGTTTTTCTGCCATCAATTCTTTTTGTGCATCTAAATGATCTTGAACAATCGTTTGTAATTTTGCTTCAAGAAGAATATTTTGGTTTGTTAATGTAGAAATCTTTTGGTTATAGATTTTTATCAAAGCATTCACATCAACATCATTAGTTTGTGTCATGGTCTAGAATGAGCCTCCGTCAATTGTTGTTGTCCATTTTGGTATACCAGCAGCATTTGTGGTTAACACAAAGTTTGATGTAGTTATACCTGCAGCAGTGCCAGCAGCACCTACTTGCTTACCTGTTGTATCGAAGTAAACGATACCATTTCCAGTAGTGTCATAATCACCATTCTGGAAATATATTCCTTTAATATCTAGGAAACCTTTTGTACCACCTACAAGATTATTTACGATTGTAGCATCAGGTATGTAAGTAAAGGATCTTTCTGGTGCATTACTTCCATCACCAGATAGATCATGGAATCCAAAGAAACCTTGCTTGTTATTACCTGCACCTGAACTTGTATTATAACTAAATGCCACACCACGATCAGTATTGGTGTCAACATTTGATGTAATTGTAAGTTGAGATGTAGTTGAAATACCACCAGACTGAACAGCATTACTAATTGTAATTAACTTTTCAGGAACATCATATGTTGAGATTGTAGTATTTGCTGCTATATTATTACCAGTAACCGAATCACCTGTATGAATACCTGCAGCTGTGTCAATTTTGACTGTACTAACACCAGCATTTGCTGTCATCATAACAGTTCTTGTACTGGTTGTGACACCCAAGTTTATGATAGGGTCATTCAGGTTGACTGTAAATGAATCAACTGTTGTAGTTGTACCATCAACTTGTAAGTCACCTTTAACAATAACTGTACCTTCATTACTTAAACCATCTGGATATGGGTCAATGAATAATTGACTTCCACTACCAGATCTTGAAGAAATAATATTTGATGCAATAGTAACATTACCAATTCTAGCTTCTACACTATTAAATGTTCCTGCTGTTTGGAATATATCATTTTGGAATGTTGATATGCCTGTGACCTTTAAGTTACGAATGGTTGCTTCATCAAGAAACAAATCATCAGCAATATGAAGATCTCCACCTACATATAAGTCACTAACAAAAGTACCGATACCTGTAAATGTAGAAACACCAGTAATTGTGGCATTTCCACCTATATTAACACTCTTCTCTATACCTACTCCACCTTCGACTATAAGGGCACCAGAGTCCTTTGTGGCAGAATCGGTGGTATCATTCATTACAATTGCTACACCATTCTCATAGACCCAATCAGCACCAGTAACGTTTATTCTATTATCTCCATCCTCATCATATTCTATCTTTGCATCTTTACTGTCACCAAAAGTAAGAAACGTATCATCTGGAATAATTACTTCACCAGAACCATTAGGTGATAGAAATAAATCTCCGTCTGTATTTGTAGTTGAAAGTACGTTTGCATCTAATCTTAAATTATCTACATTCCATTGATCTACTTTACGATCAGAAGTAAGAATAGGAACAAATCCATTTGATGCAGTTGATGCATTAGCACCACTTGCAACCGAACCAGGTGTATTACTTAATAAGTCTGTAAAATATCTACCACCAACAACTTGTGGATTACCACCATTATCTCCAACAAATAATCTATCACCACTATTTCCTTGTGTACCACTTCCACTTAGAGTTACACCAACTTCACCAAATTGTAAAGATGACGGTGCCGAAGTACCAGTCGATCTTTTTACTCTTATAATACTTGCCATTTCAGAAACTTCCTCCGTTTATGTCCAAATTCTGTGTTGCACCTGGAGTCAACTCCAAAGTTCCAGTCCACTGTTGAGTGGTGCTGTTATACACTAAAACCATTCCATTCTGTGGGTTACTGGCGTTCACATCACTTAGTTCACCAATAGTTCCTGCTTGGTTTCCTGCTAATGAGGATGTAACCTTTATCGCATTTTTTTGTCCAACTCTTACTTTAATTTCTGCCATTATCTCGTAACTCCTTCTCTAACTAAAACAGCACCTTCTAATACTCTTGTCACTTCACCAGACGTATCTGTAATTAGTACATCATACATAAATCTACCAGGTTTGAGTGATGCAGTCTCACTTGTTGTAAGACCAACTCTTATCTTCCCACCAGATGCATTTATAATTTGTGTAGTAAAATTAGTTGCTGTGCTACTACCAGGATGTTTTCGCATCTGTGCAGTTGCAGTGAAACCAGTTAAATCCGTAGCAGAATTTGTAGCTGCATTTTCCAAAGTAAAAATTTGAGAAAATGTAGTGCCAGTATTAACAGTTAGATTACTTACGTAAACTGCCATTTAAAAACAATATCAGGATCTAAGATATATTTATATTTAAGATAACCCGTCTATTTTTCCACTATCATTCTGAGTAAATTTTTTATTTCTTCAATATCCTTTTTCATACTATCTATTTCTTCTTTCTGAGTTAATCTTATGTTTCTAGATTTTTTATACTGAGAAAATCCGTGACTATCAGTATTAATGATAGCCCCAGATTTTTCATCTCGATATAAGTTTTTGTGTCCTTCAACCCTGATCATGCTAATGCAATTGCTCTAATATCCTTCAATTTAGGTGGGAATGCTTCATTTGTACCACTCATAACTATTTTGAACTTAAATCCAGTAAATTCATCTAGATTATCAACACTAAATTGATATTCTTTAAATTCACCATCTTCACTTGGGGATACAAATGCATCTGGTCTACCACTATTTTTAGAAGGATCAATAACCTTATCTCCAAAACCATCTCCATCAGTGTCTTCAAGATTATCAAAGCCAGGAAATAGTTCATAAGATAAATCAGTTTCAGCACCATCTTCTCTGAATAATTGATATAAAACTCTAAAATCAGCAGATGGATGTCTAAATGCACCAACTAGTAATTTAAGTGATGTTGCAGGATTTTTAAGATCTACTCGATTACTTATGTAAATTGCTGCATGGGGATCATCACTTGGTTCATTTGCCCTATCATCTTTAACATAATCTAGAATTGGTTTATTAAGTCTAGATCTTTCTAAGATAACTTGTGCATCTAAAGTATCAATTCTTGGAGATAAATTAGGATCTGATGTTTCTAATCTATAACCTAAAGTAAATGACTTATTCAGTGGAAGAGTTGATAGTCTCGCATTTTCATTTACTTTTGAGCAAATTATTCTAGGAGAATCAAGATCATTTGGTGATCCGATAGATATATCTTCAAAACCTTGATCAATAAATGGAACTTCACTACCCCCAGCACTTGTTCCACTAACAGTTCTTATTTGAGCAGCAAGTGATGTATCTGCAGATGGTATTTGTGTATGTTGATCAACTGTGATGTTATTAAACTGATAGTTTTGTGAAGCAAATATATTATCACCACCAAGACTCTCTTCATCAATGAAACTAGTTTGGTTATCACCAATTGCTATTGGTCTATCTATTTGAAGATGATAATGATCAATTGTTCTTTCAGCAGATAAAGTGGGGTTATTTGGCATATTATGATCAGTATTAATCTTTCTTAAATCAATACCATTTAATTCATATTTACGTGCAAGATCATCTACAGAATGAGTTCTGACAATTGTATTATCAACACCTCTTGTACCAATACCTAATTGATTTGTGGCAATACTACTATAGTAAATAATCTCACTGTTGATTTTAACATAACCCTGAGATGTTGAGATACCATTGAATGTTGCAAAAGGAGTTGTACTTGCAACTGATATTACTTGATCACTAACACCTAAATTATCTGTAAGTGCGATAGGATTAGTGTTAGGTTCAATATCTGCAAGTGTAACTAAATTAGTATCAGATTGCATTCCATGATTGTAATGTCTAACATCTATTACATTACCAGTAAATCTGTCATTATATGTTTGTGAAGAAGTAATTAGTGTACTTCCATATGATGTTGCAGTTGATCCTTCATATACAACAATTGGATCTCCAGTTGTAAACTCTTCACCTTGAACATTATTAAGATATAAAGTACTTGCTCCATTGATTGAAGCAACTGTTATCAAAGCATCTGAACCTTTTGTTGTACTACTTGTAGTAATACCTAAAACATCACCTGCAACGTATCCAGAACCACCTGTATTGCTTGTTAAACTTATAGAACCAACTTTACCTGCAGCATTAGTTTGAACTGTTGCAGTCGCACCTGAACCATTTCCAGTGATTGCATATAGTGGAACATTATTATATGTTTGACCTGTAGCAAATCCTCTTCCTGCATCTGTTATTGCAAATGTACCAACTGGTCCTCCAACTTGTTCAATATAACCCTGAATATCTGAAGTTGCTGTTCCATCACTTACCTGAACACCAAGACCCATTTTTACAATGGATTGTGCATGAGTTGTAGTTTGAATACCAACTTTTAATTTTCTAGGTAATGTAGTGATTGAATTTGGAAGTAATCTTTGATTAATTGCATTTCCAGCATCTAATTTTGGATTATAGAAAAATGCTGTGCCAGGTGTATCAACGATAAAGTTTGCTTTGTTTAATCTAAACTTAAGATCTTCAAATTGGCTTGGAGTCCAAATAGTACCATTTTGTGATTTAAATAAACTACCACCAACATACTGTTTAGAAACAATAACTGACTCTGCATCTGGTAAATTTTGAGAACCTACTGTTTTTTCACCCATACGAGCAACCCATGCTTCATAATTATTTGTTGTTGGTGCTATGAGAACAATACAGTATTCTCTAGCAGCTTCAAGATGAATAGGAGATGGGAAAGTAACACGAGTTGCTACTGAAGCATCAGAAGATACATTTATTTCGTCAGGACTCAATACAACCTGTGAAAATGCATCAGTAGGTGCAGCAGTAGGAGTTCCTAACTCCATATTTCTAATCTCAACAGTTAATTTTTCAACTGGATCTTTTGTTCCAAAGAATAAATCAACTGAAGTTAGATTCATTCCTGTTCCATCAACTGTGAATGATTGTGCTAATGGATCTCTTCCACCTCTTCTTCCACCTCTTCTTCCACCTCTGCCTTGACCTCTGCGTCCTGTTCCAGTTCCACCTCTACCTCTAGCTCCACCTCTGTTTCCACCTTGACCACGACCACGAGCACCCTGTCCAGCACGAGCACCTCTAGGTGCACCACGGTTAGGTGTTCTTCTTATTCTTCTAATTCTTCGGTTTCTTCCACCGCCTCCACCTCTTCTTGTAACTCTAAAGACGGGTGGTGGGGGAGGAGCTGTTTCAACTATTGTGTTTATAGTTATTGTTTGTATTTGTCCACCTTCGGTGTCATAAGTAACCTCACCGTCACTTATCAATAAACTTCCTGGTAAATTATCACTATTATCTGGACTAGAGGTTAATTTAAAAGTACTAATTCCTGTTCTAAATCTCAATGCAGGTGGTGGACTTGCAAGTGGATTTTTAAAGAAAAATGATCCAATAACTTCACCAGTACGATCTGCTACTAATCTAATTGGTTTAATTGTTGCTTGTGCACCACTACTTGTACCTAAAACAGTTGCATTACTTTTATCAATATATCCAAAGAATGATCCCTGTGCCTCATCAGATAAAGATATAATATCAATATTTAAAACAGTTGAAGACGCAGAATAATTAGTTCCAAAACTATTTGAAGGATTATATGGATTTGTTGCAAACCTCTCCTTTGGATTAGTTATTGCACCTCGTTTATGATCAGGTCTTGCTAATCTAAGAGTTGCAGTTGTTTTACCAGTTGAATCAACAACCTTTACAGTCTCACCTGGTTGAAATATACCATTAACCATATCAATTTCAACTAGTTTTGGAATCACATCAATTCCACTAGTACCTTCAAAAAACGGATAATATCTCGCATATGGTCTTAAAGCAATCGCATCAAATGAAACATTTCTTGAACGTATATGTGTATCCCTTGTTGTACTTGTAATAACTCTTTGTGTAAATGTTCTATTAGTAGCACCTGTTCTTCTGATTGTACCACCAGTGGTTTCTACTGTTCTGACCCAAGTATCAGATTCAGGTCTTAGTCTTATAAATCCATCAAAATCAATCATATTAAATGGATTAACATTTTCCACTCTTGATGCTAAAGGTTGATTAAAAGCTTCAACCTCATCATAATTTAAAGTAACGATTTCACCAGTTTTTCTACAATTACTATCTAATAATGCTAAATCTTCTGAAAAATCAGCAGTATCTGCATTTATGGATAGATCTAAAGCAACTTGAGGTCCTATTGACCAAACATCAATAGGAACATTTAGTTCTTGTCTACTGCTGTTAACAGTAACTTTACAATCTAGATTATTATTATCTAATAAATCAGCATTTTTAAAATCATCAACAAAAAATCCAGACTTAAATCTACTTAATCCATCGGCATCTTGTACTTGAAGAGTTTTAGTATCTAACTCAAGTAAACTTAGAGAAGTAACTTTTTCTAAATTTTCAATTCTATCTTCCAAACCACCAATATCTCTCATAGTATATCTCTGGTTATCAACCATCTTGATCACTGCATCGTCTGGATCATAAAGATATGCTGGCAACGTTATTGTTGCAATATCCATATTATTTCTATCATGGATTGGTTCTATTGGGTTTATACTTGAAATACCTCTTAGTACTGTTAATTCACTGTTCTCAGTCAATATAATTTTGTCAATTCTGGGTAGATAAAAGTTATATCCAAGTATTGAACTCTCATTTGGAGTTACAACAAATGATGGATTAACATTACCTGATGCACCAAAGAGTCTATTTTGGAATGCAAATGGGGACTCATTGCCAGTATATTGAGAAACTCTTGGTCTAAAATCAATCGTATCAGTTGCTCTTACATTATTTCTACCAATATTTGGTATGTCAGAACCAAATCTTTCTTCATCATAAGATGCTACAGTATAAAAATCTCCTGTATCATTTGATGGAACATCATAACGATCAAAAACAACTAATAATTTTCTTGTTGGAGGTGCAAAATTAGATTTTCTTACAAGTCTTGAATAGTCATAAAACTGATCTCTTTGACCTTTATCAAGGTCAAATATATTGGTGACATTTAAACTTCCACCTTCAGTTATTACTTGTAATGTTGTAGATATCTTGGATTCGTCAAAATTAACAACTTCACCTTTGATAAATTTATCAGATGTTAAATAAACTATTTCTACCTCAGTTGCTGAAAGAAGAGATGTTATTTGTGCTATTGCTTCACTATTAGAACCTTTAATTTTTTCACCTAAAATTGCATTTGTATTTAAACCTAATCCACTTGGGAAAGTTAATTTATCTAGAACAGGAGAATTAGTGTCAATTGACTCAAAAACACCAATAACTTTAATAACATCTGGTTGATTTAATGATATTTCTCTATCTTCAACTCTTAAACCATAACCAGTTGATTTAGTCATTCCTGTGAGAGAAGTATTAATTCCAACTCGTGTATTTTCAATAGATAATTTTTCACTTCTTATATAATTTTTTTGTTTACTCTTTATATCTTGTTTTTTAATTGTAGTAGTTACAACAACATTATTACTTTGACCTGTTTGTGACAACCCTTGAAAAGTAATTGACTGTCCTTGAATACCTAAAGTTACTTGATCTGATGTTAATGTTTCAACCAGACCATTTGCATAATGAATAGAATATCTTTCTTCATCAAAAGCATCAAAAAATGCACTTGAGATACCACTAGCACCAACAGCCATACTAAGGGCACCACTACCACTGGTAGACTGATTTATTATGCTTTTACCTACAACTAAATTTGAATTTGATAGATTTATATCAGATATATTTTTATCACCTATTTTAGCAAACAAACCTTTATTATCTTCTACTTTAATATTAGGAACACCAAATGCAAAGGTTGTTGTTGTATTTGTAGTGCCTGGAAGAGCACCATTACATATTCCACTTATACTCGCAACAGCAGCTAATGAAATTGATCCATCACCAAGAACTTCTGTTACCCTATTAAATCTTTCTGTTCCTTCATTTGGTAGTTGATATCTAACTATAGTATCGGTCTTTATACCTGTAAAGTTACCACCAGCACAAGTTGCTATACCAGCTGCATTAATATTAATTTTATCAGTAATACTAAAACCAGTTGGTACTTTTCTTTGTAAAACTGTATCTGCAACAAAATCTACTGTGTGTCCAGTTAAAGCACTTGTCTGTTGATAAACTGACTTTACATCTTGTATTCCAAAAGTTCTAACTGTTTTAATAGATCTTGAAACTTCTGGATCTTCATTAATAATAATTTGTTCACCTTGCATGAACGTACCAGTTACTTGTGTTATTTTAATAACATCTGAATTACTACCTGATGTTGTTGTATATCCGTGTGCTCCACTACTTAGACCCCTAACATAAGACGCATCGGGAACTTGAGCGTTAGTAACAGAAGAATTAAGTGTAAGACGAATAAATGTTTGTATATCAAATAAATGTAGATCCCATTCTGTGGGATCTCCATGATATGATGCGTCTGATACTGCAAAAGAGTAAACTCTTGCCTGACCCACCAATTCACCTGTTCCAGAAGAATTTGATCCAGTTCTTTGATTATATAAATCTATAAATTTAGTATCATCATTTATATTTTGTACTGCTGTTCCAAAAACATTATTTACTTTTAAAATAGTTCCCATCTGATATGGAACTAGTGCTGATTCTACTTCTTTTTTATCTCTTGGTTTGTCTACATCTATAATTTCTGTTCCCTCAATAACAACATCAAAACCTTTTACATATGCTGTACCTGCAGAAACCTTGACGCACATAAGATCGTCGTCAGGAACATTTCCTTCCTCTGTTACCTCGTTGGATTTGAATAAACCTTCATTTGATATACCATCGTTAAGTGAATTTGCAACTTTAACAGTAAATGGATCTACTGAGTAATGTCCAGATTCGTCATAAGTTCTTTTTGCAAAGTAACTTCTTATGAGAGAATATTGTGGATCATTTATTAAACTTTGTATTTCACCTTCTTTTATTCTTATTAATTCAATAAAATTGGTATCGTTATAATCACCTATACTTTTTTTTGCTAATGTAGTTGTTATTTTTAATCTATCTGCACCTGGTGCTGCATAATTTGAAAACCCTCTTGCATTATCATATAAAGAATCATCATCTTTTGCAGTAACTATTGATTCATCAATATTTAAACCAACTCTATAATCAACATCATTAGTATAAGGATCTAAAACTATTTTATCTGTTGAAACA
>VTLG01017033.1_pt1 | contig 13148 bp, 16 predicted proteins | sample 4694571 | NCBI WGS metagenome assembly VTLG01 (sample SAMN12604809, study PRJNA352737) | marine metagenome | biome: ENVO:00000447; feature: ENVO:00000209|ENVO:00000569|ENVO:01000036; material: ENVO:00002151; isolation source: viral sequences binned using virsorter ... | reverse complement strand
CATTTACTTGGATAAATAGAATTATAATTAACTTTAACTAAGGAGAAATAAAATGCCAAATATTACTGTAGCTCTTACCGATACACAGAATAAGTGTCTCGAGTATGCCGCAGCTGATGTTCAAGACTGGGCTGATAATGCACTTCACAATCGTGCAAGAATTGCTCAAGAAGAAATCATTGCTGCTCTTGTAGCTCATTGTAATGCGAATGAGATTGCCCTTGCAACAGGTGCAGATGCTCAGGTCGCGCAGGCTTTTGAACTGGAAGTTGTAAAGACTGCCGCTCAAAGAAATGCTGAAGCACAGACACCACCAGAATAATGTCTACGCTTGAACTCGAACATATTAAACACACGAGTTCTTCGAGCAATAATCTATCTGTGAATTCAGACGGAACGATTGCTGGTGTTACTATTGCAAACACTGGATCTACCAATCCACTATCTATTGCAACTCATGTAGCTAATCATGAGATAATGTTTACTGGTGCCACACACGCAAACATTGCAGCAAATACTGGAGCTAATCCATTCTATATTCAATCACTTGGTGGTGGAAGTATGCATTTTCAAACCAATTCTACTGATAGGATGGTTATTGATTCAGTTGGTCGTGTAACAAAACCAACTCAACCAAGTTTTCATGCACGTGGCGGTGATATGAATTGGCGCCAAGTTCCATGGGGATACTGGGCTTCAATTGGTGGTACTAGTTACGTTAATACAACTAATAATTATCAATTAGGAACAAATTTCCATACAGATGGGTCACAACAATACGGAGCTCATAACATTGGAAATCATTTTGATGCTAGTACTGCTGTTTTTACTGCACCAGTTACTGGTCATTATTGGTTTCATATTAGATTTTATTTAACCAGAAATAGTGCAGCAACATCTACTGGTATATATCTAAATCCAAGAATTAATAACACTACTACTACTGGAGCAGGCGCAGGTATTCAAGGTGATTATTATTATGAAAGGACTACTGTAAATGCTAACAATGGAGCTTATATTCCTTTTGAAAGATCTGATTATTATAAATTAAATGCCAATGATACATTTACTTATAGCGTTAATGTAGATGCTAATTCTGGTGGTACTAATTTTCAGATATACAATGGGTATACGCACTTTAGAGGATATATGGTGATGTAATGGCAACAAGTATTACGAACACATCAATAACCACAGATGATCTTACAGTTGATACATCGACACTAAAAGTAGATGCAGCAAATAATAGAGTAGGGATTGGAACTGCAACTCCAACTCAAGCAACTCTTCATGTTGCTGGTGGTGGTGTTCCAGCAAGATTTGAAGGCAATACAGGCACAACGTATGTTCAGTTTGGAGCAAGTGGAACTAGTAGTTATGGTCAAATTGCTATGAATGGCAATGACATGACTTTACGTACAGCTTACCAAGACCGTATGACAATAACAGGTGGTGGTGTTATAACTAAACCAAACCAACCATTCTTTGAAGCTTGTTTTAATACTAGTGCTTGGACAAACTTTGCAACTGGTGGTACATGGGTTAAATTAGATTTTAATACAACTTTAAGTAATGTTGGTGGTCATTATAGTACTGCAGATTCTCGATTTACTGCTCCAGTTGCTGGCAAATATTATTTTAGAGCTCAAGTATTTTTAAGTGTCACATTTACTTATACCACTCCTTATCTTTCTTATCTTGGATTTTACAAAAATAACGGATTCTTTACTCATACCGGTGGAGATTTACAGTCTACAGAACATCTCAAACACAGTCTTATTATGGATTTAGCTGCAGGTGATTATGTAGATGTTAGAATACAACAAGCGCAAAATCCAACCGGTAACCAATATTATAAACATGCAAATGGAAGAAACTACACTTACTTCCATGGTTTGTTAATAGGATAGAAATATGTCAAACGCAAGAAACTTAGCAAATCTTTTAAATTCAGATACTACGATTACTTCGGCCGATATTCTTGATGGAACAGTTGCTACTCAGGATATTGCCGATAATGCAGTTACAACTGCCAAGATTCCTGATGGCGCAATTACCGCAGTTAAAATAAACTCTGGTGTTACACTTGGTGGAGCATATTTCCAAGGAGAAAATGGAGCGGTTGGAGCAATAGCTGGTAAGGGTGATATATTTAGAGTACACGAAAAAGAATTAAATACCAATGTTACAATTGCGGCTACAGATAATGCACTAGCATCTGGCCCATTAACAGTAGCAAGTGGTGTTACACTAACAATAAGTAACGGTGGGAGGCTTGCAATAGTATGAGCACTCTAGCAGTAAATGCAATTCAAAATACAGCTGGTACAACTGCTTTAACAGTAGATAGTAATGGTAGAATTGGAAGACCAAAAATTGTTGCATGGAAATATATTGTTGGTAATGCTCATGGTTCTCATAATGGTGGAACTGCACATGACCCATTACAATTTAATGATAGAGTACTTGATACAGATGGTGCTGGAGGACAGATAATTAAAAGTGGAACTAATCATACAATTGTGATTCCAATTACAGGTCTTTATTGGGTTGCTTATGGTGGTATCAAAGGTGCTAGTAGTTCAGTTGTTGGTCGTATGCAAATGAATAGAGCTAGTGGAAGTGGAGATGCAGTATTTCCACAATGTAGAGGTGAAGAAAATTCACCATACGCAGAAATGTTTGTTTCATTTGTATGTAATGCTGTTGCTGGAGATGAATGGTATATTCAAACAATAGGTGATGGTATGTGGATGGGAGGCGGTGCTTCAACTGGAAATGGTTACAATGACCCTTTTTGGACAGGATATTTAATAGGATAAGATATGAGTACTTTAGCAGTTAACACATTACAAGCGCAAACGGGAAGTACGGTTTCAGTAGCATCTGGGCAAATTTTATATGCACCGGGTCATGTTATTCAAGTCATAAATTCTAATACAAATACTGAATTTCAATTTAGTTCTGCTAACACTTGGGTAAATACTGGATTAGTATCTATGACCTTTCCTAATGCATTACAAACTGGATCAAAAGTACTAGTTAGACTTTATGCAACACTTGGTGAAGCTCATGATAACACTTGGGGTGCAGCAACATGTGTAACTATATTTGAAAATTCAACTAATAAAGGAGATGCTACTTGGGGAATTGCTAATGCTAATGCACAAATGACTGGTAATGTAAGCTATACGCAGTATGAAGGTAATAGATTAGTTGGTGAAATATTGTTTACACCTTCAGTAACCAATGGAACATATGCTCTTTATGCACTTCAAAAAGGTTCTGGCACAAAAGTAATTGGTGGAGTTATTAATACCGGAGGATCTGTTCCACAAGGTGCTACACAAGTAACTTTAATGGAGATTGCACAATGAGTAATTTAAGAGTAGGCGCAATTGATTCAGTAAATGGCAATAATGCGATATCAGTAGCAGCTGATGGTAAATCTACATTTTCATCTACACCAGTTGGTGTTGGTATGACCTATGTTGGATCTATTTCGACTGCAGATGGATCTGCAGCTATTGATGGACTTCATATTAATAATCTTTTTTCAGCTAACTACGATTACTATAAAGTTTTTTATAGAGTAGTTCGTCCTGCTGCTCGAGTCGAAGATTATATGGCTGTAAGATTTGGAAATGGTGGTGTTATAATAAGTGATGGAACAGCTGTTCGTGGTCATATGCAGTATCGTAAATTCAACAGTACCAGCGAAGGAATATATTATTACTATAGCTCAAAAGGAATTCATCAAATACATGGAAGTGTAGATGGCGGAGCTGGTCCTTTTTGGACAGGCGAATTAATGATAAGTAATCCCTTTTCTAGTACAATTCCAACAAGCATATTCTCTAATTGTGTAATGTTTCAAAGTACTAGTACTAGTGAAGGTAATAAATGGTATGAACATGCTGCATCAGCTGAAGACTGGGGTGATGCTACCTCAGCCACTGATATGAGATTTGTTTGTATAGCTGGTAATTCCCAAGGAACTGATGTTACTTATACTAATTCTATGGGTCCTGTTAGTGGTAACTTTACGGTCTTTGGTCTAAAATCCTAAACATATAAATAGTATCAAATAACTCGTATCGGGATACTATTATGTCAGCACCTACAACAAGACAACAATTGATAGATCATTGTCTTCGCCACCTTGGCGATCCTGTTATTGAGATCAATGTGGACGAAGATCAACTGGAAGACCGTGTTGACGAAGCTATTCAGTTTTGGCAGACCTATCATTCTGATGCTATTTACAGAGAATATCTAAAGCATCAAATTACAAGTACAGATAGAACAAATGAATATATCACACTTACTGATGATATTACATCTGTGTCTAGAATCTTTCCATTAGATGATACCACTTCAAACAATATGTTTAGTGCTAAGTATCAGTTACGTCTCAATGACATCTATGACTTAGGATTTGTTGGTTCACTTGCTCACTATGAACAAACCATGCAATATCTTGCTTTGCTTGATATGAAATTAAATGGTGCCGAGCAAATTAGGTATGTACGTCATCAGGATAGACTTTACCTTGATGGTGATTGGGATTCAGATTTTCAGTTAAATAGTTATATTATTATTGAATGTTATAGAGTGGTTGATCCTACTGCCAATGGTCAAGTATTCAATGATATGTTTCTTAAAAGATATACAACTGCTCTTATCAAAAGGCAATGGGGTACAAACCTTTCAAAGTTTGAAGGTATGCAACTGCCAGGTGGAGTAATAATTAACGGTCGACAAATTTTGGAGGAAGCAAACCAAGAAATTGAGAAGATGGAAGAAGAAATCCAAGTAAAGCATGAACTGCCACCAGATATGTACATGGGGTAATCAATGGCAACTAATGTATATTTCTCTCCAAAGGTTAAGACCGAACAAAACCTCTATGAAGATCTTGTAATTGAATCACTAAAAATGTATGGACAGGATGTTATTTACATTCCTAGGCAATTAATTAGTCGTGATGAGATTATGAATGAAGATTATTCTAAATTTACTGACGGTTATACAATCGAAATGTATATTGAAACATCTGAAGGTTTTGCTGGTGAGGGTGATCTTCTCGGTAAATTTGGTGTTGAAATAAGAGACCAAGCAACGTTTGTTGTATCAAGAAAACGTTGGGAAAATTTAGTTGGATTTTATAATAATTCAATTAATGATACAAGACCAAGTGAAGGTGATTTAGTATTCCTTCCTCTTTCAAAGTCGTTATTTGAAATACGATTTGTAGAACATGAACAGCCATTCTATCAATTAAATAACTTACCAACATATAAGTTGGAATGTGAGTTATTTGAATATAGTAATGAAGAACTTGAAACTGGTATTCGTGAAATTGATGAACTACAAGAAAGATTCTCTTATCAACTAGAATTTGTAATGAATAACGGATCAGGACATTTTGCACCTGGTGAAACTGTTAGACAAAATACTGGGCTTGTTGATAGTAATAGCCAACCAATATATGTAACTGGTGAAGTCGTTCAATTTAGCGTTACCGCTGGTATTGGTACACTTATACTTATTAATGAGATTGGTAGTGATGGAACAGCACGTAAGTTTAAAATAAGTCAACTTGCAGCCGATATTCTTACAGGTTTAGATAGTGGTGCAACTTGGTACTTTAACCAAGACGCTGATGATCAAGCAATGAAAGGCGATGTATTCGCTCAAAACAAAGATTTTGAAACTGATGGTGATTCAATCATTGACTTCTCAGAATCAAATCCATTTGGAGAAATTACATAATGTTTGGAAGTTATTTTTATCATTCACAAATTAGAAGGACTATTGCTGTATTTGGTACATTGTTTAACAACATCAATATACGTAAAACAGATTCAGCTGGTAAGATTCTTCAAGATATTAAAGTACCATTGGCTTATGGACCTAGGCAAAAGTTTTTAGCTAGAGTACAAAACCAAACTGATTTGAATGATGCAAAGTTAGCTATTAAGCTACCACGTATGTCATTTGAAATAACATCAATTTCATATGATACAAATCAAACTGTTAATAAATCAAATGAAGTACGAGTTGGATCAATAACATCTAATACCAGAAATTCTGTAAGAGCTCCTGCTCCTTATCGTGTTGGAATTCAATTAAATATTATGGCAAAAAACCAAGACGAAGCTTTACAAATACTAGAACAAATATTACCTACATTCAAACCTGACTATACAGTAACTATTAATGAGGTACCAACAATTGGTATCAAATCTGATATTCCTATTGTATTGCAAGGTGTATCTATGAATGATGACTATGAAGGTGACTTTATTACAAGACGAGCAATTATCTATACGCTTGATTTTGAAACAAGAGTTAACTTTTATGGTGAGGTTCAAAATAAGAAAACAATTAGAAAAGTTGTAAGTGACTTTTTTGATTTTGATAAAGGTAATGAAGGCTTGTTGGAAAGACAACAAGTTACTACTAATCCAGCTACCGCAAATATAACAGATACCTTCACGTATGCGGTAACTTATCCATTCCCTGCTGTTGCAGATAACCTTCGGTTAGTGTTAATAAATAATAGTGCTAATTATAATGTTGGTGAAACTGTTGCCGGCACAAATACTGGAGCTACTGCTACAGTAAAATCATGGGATAGTGGAGGTAAAATATTGCTAGTGGCTAATCCTACAGCATATTTTGAAATAGGCGAAAGAGTTACTGGCGCAACGTCAGGAGCTCTAGGTGATATTCAGACGTCAACGAATGTGTATGTCTAATGAGTAAAAGTGATATAAAAGATGATTACGATTTTGCTAGATCTCAATATTATAATTTAGCAGAAAAAGGTAACGAGGCTATCGATTTAATGATGGACTTGGCAAGAGAGTCTGAACACCCGCGTGCGTTTGAAGTGTTATCAACTGCTATAAAGCAAAATGCTGAAGTTGCTGATAAATTAATGAAATTGCACAAAGAGAAGAAAGAAGTTGAGACTATTAACCAAGCCGCTCTTCCTAATAATATGACACAGAATAATCTTTATGTTGGATCTGCAACTGATCTACAGAAAATGTTAATTCAAAAAGCGAAAGAAAAAGAGACTATCATTGAATCAAACACGAATAAAGAATAACGAATTAGGTTACTTAGGTAATCCTAATATCAAACGTGACGGCATTGAGCAATCATGGGGTAGTGATGATATCCGTGAATATGCCAAATGCATGAAAGATCCAATTTATTTTGCAAGAAAATATCTTAAAGTTATTTCACTTGATGATGGATTAGTTGATTTTGATTTATATCCATACCAAGAACAAATGTTTACTCACTTTGATGATAATCGTTTTTCTATTGTATTAGCTTGTCGTCAATCTGGTAAATCAATATCTTCGGTAGCTTACCTTGTATGGTATGCTATATTTCACCCTGAAAAGACTATTGCAATCCTTGCTAACAAAGGCGCCACAGCCCGTGAAATGTTAGCTCGAGCTACGCTTATGATCGAAAACATACCTTTCTTTTTGCAGCCAGGTTGTAAAGCTGTAAATAAAGGATCAATTGAATTTAGTAACAATTCTCGTATTTTGGCTGCAGCTACAAGTGGTAGTTCTATTCGTGGTTTGTCTGTTAACTTACTATTTCTTGATGAGTTTGCATTTGTTGAAAATGCAGCTGAATTTTACTCATCAACATATCCTGTGGTTTCAGCTGGTAAAGATACAAAAGTTATTATTACAAGTACTGCCAATGGACTTGGTAACATATATCATAAGTTGTGGGAAGGCGCTGTACAAAGCACTAATGAATTTAAACCTTTTAGAATTGATTGGTGGGATGTACCTGGCCGCGATGAAAAATGGAAAAAACAAACTGTGTCTAATACTTCAGAATTACAGTTTGATCAGGAATTCGGTAATAACTTTCATGGGTCAGGCAACACACTTATTTCAGGTAATAAATTGCTTGGATTACAAGCTAAACCTCCAATATATACACAAGAGTCAGTTAAGGTATATGAAAGACCAAAAGAAAAACACGATTATATGATGTTTGTGGATGTTGCGAAGGGAAGAGGACAGGACTACAGTACTTTTAATTTAGTCGATATTAGCACTCGCCCATTTAAACAGGTGGCTGTGTACCGCGATAACAATATCTCTCCTATACTCTTCCCCGACATTATATATAAGTATGCAAAAACCTACAATAATGCTTATGTTGTTATTGAATCAAATGACCAAGGAGCTGTTGTTTGTAATGGTTTATATTATGATTTAGAATATGAACATGTGTTTGTTGAATCAGTAGTCAAAAAGAATGCTATTGGTGTCGAAATGACACGAAAAGTAAAACGTATTGGTTGTTCTAATATTAAAGATTTGGTTGAAAGAGATCAAATTGAAGTTGTAGATGCTGATACTATAATAGAATTTTCAACATTTGTAGCAAAAGGTAATAGTTATGAAGCCAGTGATGGCAATCATGATGACCTTGTTATGAATTTTGTATTGTTTGGTTGGTTTGTATCAAGTCCAATGTTCAATGATATAACTGACTTAAATATTAAAGAAATGATGTATAATGAAAAAATAAAACAAATTGAAGATGAATTAGTTCCATTTGGTGAAATGGATGATGGCAGGCCAGAAGAAACTGAAGTAATAAACGGTGAAAGATGGCAGGTCATGGAATCAACTGAACTTTATTAAGAATTGATTTTTTATAAATAACTATGATTGAAATAAACCGTATTATGATAATCTTTTAATGTTAAAGGGGAAATACACATGAGCTTCCAAGTCTCTCCAGGTGTTCGCGTACGTGAGATAGATCTTACGAATGTTGTCCCTGCTGTTTCTTCTTCTATCGCCGGTTTTGTGGGTGCATTCTCATGGGGTCCAGTAGAAGAGGTACGACAGGTTACTTCGGAAAAGAACTTGTCTGAGCTTTTCGGTGTTCCTAATACCACGAATAACACTTCTTATTTTACCGCTGCAGGTTTTTTACAGTACGGTAACGATCTTAGAGTCGTAAGAGCTGAAACTTCTGGTCTTAAGAATGCCATTGCAGATGGTACTGGCACAGCCGTACTCATCAAAGGTCAGACTCAGTACGACGCATCTTTTTCAGCAGGCCAGGCCAGTGTTGGTCCGTGGGCTGCAAAATATCCAGGCACACTGGGTAACTCACTTAAAGTAGAAATCTGTGCACCCGGCCACTATGCAAGTTATGCTAATGCCGCACTATTTGATAGTGCACCAGGTACTAGTGAATATGCAGAATCGCAAGGTGTTAACGGAGCACTAGACGAATTACATATCGCTGTCATTGATGAAGATGGCTTATGGACTGGTACTGCAGGTACAGTACTAGAAACGTTTGCTTTCGTATCACAGGCAGTTGATGCAAAACAAAATAATGGTGAATCAAATTTCTACAAAGACGTTGTTAATGCTAGATCAAAATATGTTTGGTGGATGGATCACGATACCGTTCTTACAGATGCAGGTACTAACCTGTCAACTGCAGCAAACAGTTTTGTATTTACAGGATCAACTTCTATAATTACTGATTCGCTTTCACTCGGTGTTGACGATGATACACTAACAGCAGCAGCTATCCAAACAGGTTTTGATCTGTTGGAAGATGGTGAAACAATCGATATCAATATGCTTATCTGCCCGCCATTGGATCCGACCATGGCAAATGCAAGTTCAGCTTGTATTGCAGTAGCTAATGATTTGATTGCAATTGCAACGGCAAGAAAAGATTGCCTTGCAGTTATCTCACCTCCAGTTGCTTTCACCACTAATCCTGGTGGAGTTTCTGCTACAGATGTTAACGGTGGTAGTGTTACTGCTACTTCAGTAAATCTCGTCAAAGCTTTTGCCGATTACCTAACATCAAGTTCTTATGGAACTATTGATTCAACAGCATTGAAAGTGTACGATAAGTACAACGATGCGTTTATCGATATTCCATCATCTGGACATGTTGCAGGTCTTATGGCAAATACTGATGCTGTTGCAGATGCGTGGTTCTCACCAGCTGGCTTGAATCGGGGTCAAATTAGAGGTGTAACAAGAGTTGCATTCAATCCTAAGAAAGCTGAAAGAGATACCTTGTATAAAGCAAGAGTAAATCCAATTGTTTCGTTCCCAGGCGAAGGTACCGTACTTTTCGGTGACAAGACTCTTCTTGCAAGACCTTCTGCTTTTGATCGAATCAACGTAAGACGACTTTTTATGGTCTTGGAAAAGGCAATTGCCACAGCTTCCAAGTTCCAACTCTTTGAGTTCAACGATGAATTTACACGGGCTCAGTTCCGTAATTTAGTTGAACCTTTCTTGAGAGAGGTCAAAGGTCGTAGAGGTATTACAGACTTTAAAGTAGTCTGTGATGAGACGAACAATACAGGAGAAGTTATTGATACAAACAGATTTGTTTGTGACATCTACATTAAGCCTGCACGTTCCATTAACTTTATCACGTTGAATTTCATCGCCACTAGAACTGGAGTTGATTTTAACGAGATAGCAGGGTAAGGAGATAGAAAATGGCTATTTTAGGAGTAGATGATTTTAAGTCCAAACTTGTTGGTGGCGGTGCACGCGCTAACCTGTTTAAGGCAACCATTAACTTTCCCGGCTATGCGGGCGGTGACGTCGAACTTACCTCATTCATGTGTAAAGGAGCTGGTCTTCCAGCCTCAGTAGTTGCACCTTTAACTATCCCATTTCGTGGTAGACAGTTGCAAATTGCTGGTGATAGAATTTTTGAACCGTGGACTATCACGGTCATTAATGACACTAACTTTGCAGTAAGAAACGCTATGGAGCGTTGGATGAATGGTATCAATGAACATTCAGCAAATACAGGTCTTGTCAACCCAGTTGACTACCAGGCTGATATGATCGTTGAGCAGCTTAACAAAGCTGGTGAGTCCGTAAAACGTTACGACCTACGTGGGTTGTTTCCAACTAACATTTCTCAAATTGAACTTTCATTCGATGCTGAAAACCAGATCGAAGAATTCCAGGTTGAATTCCAAGTTCAGTATTGGGAAAGTGATACAACTACGTAAGTGCTATAAATATATCGGAGGCAGAATTATTTGCCTCCGATAAACTGGCATAGGGAAATATAATGGCAGAACTATTTGGATTTGAGATCAAGAGAAAAGATCAAGAAAAGGAGATGGCTAAACGTCTCTCTTTTGTTGCACCCGATTCCGATGACGGATTGGGATATGTAGTAAATGCTGGCGGTCACTTTGGTCAATACATTGACATGGAAGGTGATAAAGCCAAAACTGAAATTCAGCAAATTGTTAAGTATAGAAACTTAGCAATGCAACCTGAATGTGATGCTGCTATTGAAGATATCGTAAATGAGTCTATCGTTGCAGATGAAAATAGCGCACCAGTTGAAGTTAATATGGACGATCTCGATCAGTCCGACAAAATTAAAAAACTAATTAAAGAAGAATTCGAATATGTCATCAAAATGTTGAATATGAATTGGCAAGGCCATGATATATTCCGTAGATGGTATATTGATGGAAGACTATACTTCCATAAGATTATCGATGAGAAAAACCCAAAAGCGGGTATCGTTGAACTAAGAAATATTGATCCAACAAAAATACGTAAAATACGTGAAGTAAAAGAAGAAAGAGATCCTGTAACTGGCACAAAAATGATTAAAGGTGTTAAGGAATATTACTTATTCCAAAACAATACTATGTCAAAGTCGTCACAGGGTCTCAAAATTTCAAAAGATGCTATTACATATGTAACATCTGGTGTATTGGATCCTAGTAGAAAAAGAGTATTGTCTTATCTTGATAAGGCAATGAAGACTGTTAACCAACTAAGAATGTTAGAAGATTCACTGGTTATTTACCGTTTGGCTAGAGCACCAGAACGTAGAATCTTTTATATTGACGTTGGTAACTTACCAAAAGGTAAGGCTGAAGAATATTTAAGAAATATTATGACGAAGTATCGTAACAAATTGGTATACAATGCTTCAACGGGAGAAATGAAAGATGATCGTAAACACATGTCGATGTTGGAGGACTTCTGGTTACCGCGTAGAGAAGGTGGTAGAGGCACAGAGATTACAACACTACCAGGAGGGGAGAACCTCGGGCAGATCGACGATATCGTCTACTTCCAAAAGAAATTATATAAGTCTCTCAACGTCCCAGTTAACAGACTCGAGCAAGAAGCTCAGTTCTCCTTGGGTCGATCTTCTGAGATAACAAGAGATGAATTAAAGTTTCAGAAATTTATTAATAAACTTCGTAAAAGATTTTCTATGTTGTTTATTGATTTACTTAAAACACAATTGGTTCTCAAAGGTATTGTTACTGAGGATGAATGGAATGAAATGAAACAAGATATCAATATTGATTATCAACAAGATACTCATTTTTCTGAATTAAAAGAGTCTGAACTAATTAGAGAAAGACTTGGTACTATCAGAGAAATTGATGAATATGTTGGTAAATACTTCTCACAAGAATGGGTACGTAAAAACATTCTTATGCAATCAGAAGATGATATTAAAGATATTGATGCACAAATCGAGGCTGAAGCAGAAGCTGCGCCTGATGAAGATGAGTTGTAGAAAACCATTTTTGTATAAATAAGTTACAGTAATAGGAGTATATTATGGACACACAAGAACTGATTGGTAAAATTGAAAGTGGCGATATGGCCGATGCCGGCAAAGCTTTTAGTGAACTGATGAACGCAAAAGTCCAAGCGGCTTTAGATGATAGAAAGGTAGAACTGGGAAACCAGATGCATTTGTCACCTGAAGAAAAAGAAGAGCTTGAGGCACAAGCAGAACTAGATGATGAGGACTTTGATGATCCTGAAGAAGAGGATCTAGAAGACGAAGACCTCGAAGATGAAGACGAGGACGAAGAGTCCGAAGATGAAACTGAAGAGGACGACATAGAAGAAGATGAAGATGAAGACGTTCAATCAGATGAGACAGAGCCTCAATGAGGGCTCAGTTAAACTAAGCAGCGGAGAAAAGAAAGTTAAGTCTTTCAAGGTGGGGAAACAAAATAAGTACGAAGCCATCGTCGCAAAAAAAGGAAATATATTCAGTGCCTATATTGATGGTGATCATTTAGATGATTA
>VTLG01015309.1_pt1 | contig 13148 bp, 22 predicted proteins | sample 4694571 | NCBI WGS metagenome assembly VTLG01 (sample SAMN12604809, study PRJNA352737) | marine metagenome | biome: ENVO:00000447; feature: ENVO:00000209|ENVO:00000569|ENVO:01000036; material: ENVO:00002151; isolation source: viral sequences binned using virsorter ... | reverse complement strand
CTAAATTTTCTCTAACATCTTCTTCTGTTTTGCCGTGGTATCCAAACTCAAAATCATGAATGGTAGATGCGCCATTGGTAACCACATGAGCGATACAATCATGCTTCATCAAATCTATTAAGTAAGGGTGGCATTTATTCTTTATAAAGTGTGCGCCAAACCCTATAATAACTTTTTCTTTATACACTATCTCTTGGGCTAACCTATCTATAAAAACAATTTGATCGGCATGCTCAATAGGCGGCACTTTTCGCATGGGGTTATAAGAAGTTTTAGACTTTCTCTCTTCTAACTTTTTTATCGTTAACCTATTTCTATCAAATGTCATGACTAATATTTATACCCAAACATTTTAATGTCCACATCATAAACGCCAGCAATAATGTCTTTGGTTTTCTCATTGTACATATCTTGATAGGCACTCCGATCTGAAGAATTTATTTTTATAATATGGGAATACGGGACTTCAAGGTGGTTCAAAATATTAGTAGCGTTAGTATCAAAATCTTCAAAAACCCCTATTGTATTAACCAATAGATTTCCATTCTCATCATGGGTGAATAAGTGCTGTGGAAAAAAATGAGGATCTACAATAACCTCTTCTCCAGGCCATGGCTTAAAAGGATAATCTAAATCTTTATTATTCAGAGTATTAAAAGTTATTCTACTATAGTTTTCATAAAAAGATGTCTCTAAATCAAAGGTAAAATTCTCATTTAAATATTCTACTATTACTTTTACTTTCTCAACATAATCTTCAAAGTCTGTGCAGTATATGTGAAAATGATTGGTATATTCCGATACTACCTTGTCCCAAGGGTTTCTTACAAACGCAAATTTATAATAGTTATCAAAAATATCCTTATTAATTAAATTTAATTGTGACATATATTTGATGCACATATGCTCTTTGTGTACAGCTCTAGGTACAGTGTGCGATGGCATATGGTCTTGTTGATTTTGAACCATCAACATCCCTTGTGTGTTTAAATACTCTAACCCATCGGCTTCCTCATCTATGTTTAACATCTTTCGGAATGAAGTGCCACCAGTTCTAGGAATATGGACAAACAAACATTTATACTTATGAGATACAGGCATTTATTTTTTTGAAGCTGCCCTTGGTTTTTTCATTTTGGCCAGTCTTTGCTCTTCTAAGTTTTCTCTATGCTCTTCTAATTTTTTGGCTTTTACTGCACGTGCATAAACATATTCCATAAGACGTTCTTGTTTTTTAAGTTTAGATTTGATTAATAAAATATTTACTGTATTAATAAGGACAATAATTACATTAACTAACATTGCAATCATTACATAATCAATCATTGCCAATATCATCTTTTTACTCTATGGCATTGTTTTATAGGCATCACTCCCGGCATCATCATCGGACATCTCCCAAAAATTTCTATAATCTAAAGTCTCATTATCTTTTTGTGCGCACCCAAATAAATCATTTTCTTTTGGTTTACGTTGGTTTCTACACCCAAACTTTGCTGTGCATCTGTCATCTTTATTGCGATAAGGGCACCTAAACTTGCTTTGAGCCATTGCAACATCGTTCATAGGTGTCATTATAGCAGTAAGCTTATCTAATAACTTTTGATACTTCTCTTGCACTTCTTTATTGTTCATTTTTCTTTTCTGTCTTTTTAAGCCTTTTGTATATATAGTTTAATTTGCTCTGATTTCCATATACATAATCAACTCCATGCTGTATGTCTTGAAGATAATCTGACTTCATGGCAGATAAAAATTTTACTATAAGACTTAACAAAAAAAGCGAAACTGCTGATAGCATCACTGATATGAACAATAATATATACACTAATGTATCCATACTAAATATTCATATTCTTTCCAGCAATGTATGTCTTTACAAAATTTGCAAGGTTATTATCATTAAAATCTTCATAGTGATCTGAGCAAGCTTTCATTATAGCCATCTCCAACATCTTATCATGTTGCCTTTTAAATTTCTTACGACCTGTATATCTAATATGAGTCATGTAGTTATTAAATTCTAAATTAAACTCTTCTTTCTTGAGATCCATTAAATAACAGTAGTGATCAATCACAGCACTAAGAAAGGCAAACTTGCTTTCTTTTACAAACTTACCTCTCTTATCCGCCATGTCTCTAGTAGCTCTAGTTTGATGGGGGTTTCTATTACGATAATATTCGCTCATATAGTGGGATAAGATTTTGGGGAAGATTCATTATCACCAGGCCAAGGCTTACCCTCTTTTTTATACTTTGCCTTTAAATTTCTTATTGAAGCTTCACAAGATTCGTGAAACCGAGAAATATAACTGTCATATAGCACATGCTTTTCTTCTGTCTTAGTGGTGTAACAATGCCAAGCTATTACTCGACTTCCACATTTATGGCACCTATAATCTATAATCTGTTTTATCGCACTTCGCTGGCAAAATGGGCATTGATAAAAATCATCTCGTAAAAAAGAAATCTTATTAAAAGGCACTTTATTAACAGTAAGGACTTCAATGTTTCCGAACACTAAATCGTTCTTAGGAGGAGCGCTATCTATTTCCTGACCACCAATCTTTTCTGCTCTACTTAAATCTATCGGCATTACAATTCCTCTACTACGTCTATACTCCTTAAGCGAATAGACACAATTTTCTCATCTGTTTTTTTAAGGTGATACCAGCCACTCCACATGGGGTCAGCACCTTTTTCATTTATAGTATCCACCATCTCTTCAACAAACTGATCTCTTGGAATGGGAGAAACAATTTCTATAGCACTACCCATTGCTTGCACCCTTAATAAGTAACCATCTACTTCAACTTTTTTCTTGGGTGCTTCTTTAAGAGCCTTAGTTTTTCGGCGATTTCTTTTAGGAGCCGGCGCTTCTTCCTCCAGCCCCACATCAACCCATTCTGTATCTTCTGAAGTTTTAGATTTTGATTTGGGGTTAGGCTCATCTCCGTACATCTCTTCGGACATTATACTTTATCTTGATTAACTAAATCGGCGCGAGTAATATCGCTATCACCAATCAACCATTCAATCACTTCAAAATTCTTTTTAATCAGCCGAACTAGTTCCAACCTTTCAACCAACCCATTCAATTTAGAAGGAGCTTGGCCTGAAGACATAAAAACAGTATCGGCATTTAAAATATCTAAACGCTTTTCCAGCTCACGCTCCAACGCAATCACATCAACTATCTTTTTCATTTGTTTTTCCTTTCATATTCTTTGCGGCAACCATCGCACAAATATTTTCCTAACTTTTCTTCAAGAATTGTCTCTTCTTTGGTGGTTCGCCCACACATTTCACAATAAAATTCTTCTTGAATGAATTGTTTAGAATTTTTTGGTTTATGGGGTGCAAAACCCCCTAATTTTCTACCTAATAACACTCAATCTCTCCATACCCTATGGGTAAACACATGCCAAACGCGATGCTTAAAAACGAGCCAAAATAACCCCCAAAACCCATCAGAATAATACACCCCATCTTTTATCACTAAATTATACTTAGCTTCACTACAAATTTCTTGCCATCTGGTTTTCAAGTCAATAATTCCTTAAATAAATCATGATTTTGTAACTTTACAAGGGCGCGCTTCTCCGCCTTCTGAATCCCCATTGCTGTATAACCGGTAAGAGCACTAATTTCTGACAAAGTTTTTGGCTCAAAGCCTTCCAAACCAAACCGATAAGAAATTGTTGTCTTTTCAATTTCAGTGAGGTCAGAGTTTTCAATAGCAAAATGAATATGATCTTTTAATTCTTGCTTTTCTTTAATATGCAGATCCGCCGAACTTAACGAAGATTGTAATTCGATGTTGTCGCTGCGGCCTTCTGATGCGTCGTCGCACCCTTTTTGCGGACTATCCAAACTAATTTCAAACTGGGGGATCATCTTTTGATGAGACTTAGTTTTTCTTAGACTTTGACTAGTAGCTCGACCAGAGCCGCTTACACTGGAAAACATCTCATCTTCTTTCGTTTCCCTGATGTAATCGTTAATTTTATTCCAAGGAATATGGACGTTTCTATTTTCATAAAGAGATTTCAATACTTCGGCCTTTACCCAATGTCGAGCATAAGTAGATGGCTTGGTTCCTTTACCTTCACGATACTTATCAATACCTTGAATTAACCCATAAAGGCCAGCGCTTTTTAAATCATTATACTGCATCAAATGTCTATAGTCTTTTATTACATGCTCGACTACCCACATATTTTCTTCGATCATCATATCTCTTTTAGATTTACTCACTCATTGTCTCCTATTGTAAAATACCAATTTGCTTTAAAGGAAGAGGTTTACCATTCTCATCTACCACCAACTCACCATTTACTGAACCACTCATATATGAGCCACCATGACCAACGTTATGGCCATCATATAAAACATGCGTCACTAATTCTTCACCTACATAACGTCTTCTTGTTTTTGTTGTCACGTTTACATCTACTTTACGTTTACCCATGATTTCCTTTCTTTTTTTAAATGGCTCCGGCGGTAGGGCTCGAACCTACGACCCGGTGGTTAACAGCCACCTGCTCTGCCAACTGAGCTACACCGGAACTTTTCTCATATGGTGAGGGTGAGAGGATTCAAACCTCTGACCTACGGCTTAGAAGGCCGTTGCTCTATTCGCTGAGCTACACCCCCAAAAACCTTATTCTACATATTTAACGACCATCCATATTGAAAAACAAAATCCCTTGCTGCATCTTCACATTCTTTTTTTCGCATTGACGATCTAACACATAGCTCTTTCTGCGCTCCTTTAATACCATAAAGATATTCACTCAACCACTTAGTGAAATTATCTTCGATTTCTTGACTCCACTCATAATCTTGAAACCAATTATCTTTATTAAAATCCACATCCCAATAATTAACTTCAACATATCTACACATATTAGCCAATATAACATTCAAGTGACTATCTTGTTTTTGCTTATTCATAGATTATTCACGGCAAAACCTATCACTTCCCATCTTGCCAACTTCTTTTTCAACTTCAGCAACTTCATCCATTAACTCTGCTTCTGCTTCCTTATTGCTCTTTAAAACTTTTTCAAACTCTTCAAACAACATCTTACTTTTTCTTTCGTGTAACGCTTGAATACCAATAATCAGATTCATCAATTGATCTTTAAAATCTATGGAATCAACCTCAGCATCATCCATAAAATGCAAGACGATATCCAAGTCATCAGCTGTATTCCACACCTTCATAATTTTATCTTCTAAGTCATGGACTATCATTAAAACCCTTTCTTCCATAAAGGCTTTCTATCGCCTTTATTAATAAGAAACATATGTAATATAAACCAACCTATAAATAAAATAGTTAAGATAATTATTTTATACATCTTAATATAACACTTTCCTTATTGTTTGTCAAGCCCTTATATTCTAATTCTTCTTCACTCATTTGAACAATCGCTTTGGCAATTGCTGCTCGCTGGCTTTTTTCCAATGTCTTTATATCTGCCACATAAGTGCGAATCAAAAACAAGACACCATGCACTTCTGGAAATCCCTGTAGTATTTGTCGTTCCACTCTTACAAACAAACTATCCCTATCAAAATTCTTTCCAATATTTTTGCTTGGATGTTGATTGAGAATAGGTGTATCCGTAATAGTCCAATTATATCTAAGGAATGGACCTTTAAACAAACTTGCTTTCCAAATATGTTCATAAGCAGTTTTATCCATACCAGGCACATCGGCATGAATTTCGCCCATACTCATTCCCATCTTTTCTTCAGGACTCCACCAAGATGGTAGGCAGACATGACTAGCTATCAACTCATCATTACGCATGATGCAAACATCTTCTTGTATCTGTGAGCAAATAGCATCGAACAAATTCTTATAAACAGGATTGGGATATGCACAACCCGTGCATCTTTTAGAGCATTCGCACATCGGACTTTTAATTACTTGGGCGTTATTTAAATCTTCGTCTACCCAAATTGATTCACCCGTAAAGTCATTATGAAAAACATAAAATTCATCTTTATTTTCAAAATGAAATTGCTCATAATTTTTGGACAATTCTTCTGCCATCCAAAATATAATAGTCTTCATTACAAAACGATGTGTCGTATCATACTCCTGTCGATGTAAACCTTTTGAAGCAGTTTGCTCGATATAATATTTATCTATATCTTCACGACGAGCATCCATCTTTTCATTTCTATAATCTGGATACCACTCATCTATTATAAAATGAGGCTCATCTTCTAACTTCTTTAAACCAGGCTTAACACTATACTCTGTAGGGAGATAGGGTAGACTAGTCATTAGCAATTCGCTCTCTGGATTTCTTACAATAGTCAACACTCATCTCAAACCCAATGTAGTTTCTCTCTAACCGCTTTGCTGCTAAGCAGGTTGTGCCCATTCCACTAAAAGGATCGAATACTACATCGTCTTTATAAGTTAACATCTCAATACAACGCCGTGGTAATTCAACAGGAAACATAGCACCTAACCCTATCTTCTTTTGCCTAGTCTCTGGTGCAAATGCCCACATACCCCATGCGTTTGTAATAAAATCTCTTTTCTCAACGGTAATCTTATCTCTATCACCCTTTTTCTTTTTGGTGTCCTTAGCAAATATCAAGATAAACTCAAAAGGTGACGGAAAACTTGGTGAAGACGGTGACATATAGCTACCCCATGCCGTTCTATTACCTGTAGTATTCTTATTCCAAATAATAGTAGACATCATTAGGTAATCTAATTCCTTAGTCATAAACTGAATAATATCACTATGAGTAGGAACAGACCCATTCTTTCCATCACCAATGTTTAAACATATGCGACCACCACTTACAAGTTTTGGTTTTATATTACCAAAGATAGAATGCAACCAATCTATATAATCATGGTGTGATTTATTATCTTGATATAGATCATATGGATTTTTATGATGTGCATTATATCCTAAATCTACATTATAAGGCGGCGATGTTACTACCAAGTCTACAGAATCGTTATCCAAATCTTGAATCAACTGTTCAGAATCACCACAGGTTATTTCATTTAGAAATCTTTTATTCACTAGATGTATCCTCATTGATAATATTTACAGGAGTGCCAAGTTCTTTAGCATGTTTAATGGTATTTTCTGTGCCACCCTTTCGGTCAGATGCTACAAAAGCATACACTACATCACAATACTCAGCAATTTGCCGATTGCGTGCATAATAGGCTTTAGTATACTCCCACTTAGGACTGCCGTTAGGCGGTAATTCTGGAAGAAACTCAACTACCTTTAACCCACGTTTTCGTGCAGACTGCGTTGCCCAAGTATCAACACCACGGGCACCACCAGAGACAACAGTAGTATCTGCCGCCAGAGTATTTACTAAACCCTCTATATCCTCTCTATTTTTCCATCGTCGGCTACCAACAATTCCTATATTCATTAGAAATAACTTTCATATAGTCTTAAGGTTTTATTGATGGATGCAATCTCTGCATCAAACTCTATCGCTACTCCATTATTATCAACATCCTTATACTCTTTCCAATTGTCTTTCTTATATTGCACATAACAATTATCACTTTTAAAATACTTCATGCGCAAACTATCACACTGTTGTGCATGTTGTAACTCATGCGACAATAAGAAAAACAAATATATATAAGAATAATCGCGAGGGTCAAAATCAAAATACTTAGACAGGTGCCACGTAACAGTATCCTTGTTACTCTGTTTTCTGTTGTGAAATGCATTATGCAAAAACTGATGTGACAAACAGATACGATGATATAGGTCACCATTCTTTTTAATCTCAGAAATGAACTGTGGTGTCCAAGATGAAGGATATCTTTTTAAGTCAGTTATCCAATCTCTGCGATGATGACCATGACTAACTACAAGATTTTTATCAATATGAATATAAATAGGTTTCTTGATCTGCGCAAATCGTCTAATGATGGCATTCTTCAAAAGACCTTCATCTATTTTAAACTCAGGGTATTCAGATATATTAGTAACTATCTTCATAGAAGTTTAGCCAAAGTTTGAGGAAGAAGAACAATTATAAAATAGGATACAATAACCACCAACATTATTATCATCCATTTAGGAAAATCATCATTAGGGTGTCTCATCGAAGTGTCAAATTTGTCTTTCCCCTAAAGGGATACAAAGGACAGTTAACGGAGGTGCAATCTTTAGGGTGGACTTCACCATAACCCATACATTCTGTACAGAATGCCTTAATAGCTATTGAACGAGTCATATCTATTTCTTTCAATTTGCCATTCTTTCGTCTAACCTTATGTTTTACGCCCATAGGTTTACATAATATCTCCTGTTAAAATGTAAAATTTAACATACTATAATATACGAAATAATCGGGGTCTTGTCAAGGCTTTTTTTGATGTCGTAAGTGGTTGTTTTTATTGAGGTTAAGTGATGTCTAATTTAACACCTAACTCTTTTACTGTGTTTAAAGTTATCGAGACGCCTGGTCGGGGGTCTTTAGAGGCAGGTAATTTAGGGTATTTTTTACGCAATTTTTCTATCATGATAGGAAGCAAATCGCTACTTTCAACACGCCACGCTGATACTATCTGACCTCTTTCAAATATAGCGAAGTAATTACCCCCTTTTATTTCGTTCATATGTTCACACAGCCATTCTTTTTGCTCCTTCCACGTAGGGCAATAACTCATTCCATTAAAATTCCAAGTATGGCTTTTTAGCTCACCGGTGTCAAGATACCCTTTTAAAGTAGTGGACTTATATTCAGCCACATCTCCATACGTATCCAAAGCGTCTGGGCCACCACCCATTTTTCCTACAGTATGGCCTAACCTATGTGCTAAATAACATTCCTTACCTCGCGCATAGTTAGAAAGATCTCCCCACTCTAAATCATCAAATAACTCTTGGGCTTTAATTAAATGATAAATAGCTTGTTCTTCTTTTGTTTTACTCATCACCAACCTTTTGGAAAATTAAAAAATATGAGTGATTCTTTCTTGCATGCTTCTGACCAAATTTATCTTTAGGGTGCGCTCTTCTTTTAGCCTGCATGAATACTACAATATCTTCGCAAAAGAAACCCCTTTCAACCGCAAAATTTATTATGTCAACGTGCGTAAGGCATTGTTTATGCCAACACACCATATCTTGACATTTAACTATTAAAAATCCGTCTTTATTTAAAAGTCTATAAGCCTCTACAATACCATCATAATAATCTTGAATTACTCTAGCATACCATTTAAGTTTACCAAACTTTCTTTTAATTCCATACCTATCATTAAAATCCTCACTAATGCCTGAATATTGAGCAGGCATGTAAGGTGGATCTAATACAACAGCATTAACTGAATTATCTATAAGAGGAAAGTTTCTATAATCCGAAACAATGTCAATACCTTTTTTTAAAGAATTAATATCATTTTTTATAACTACATATTTTTCTTTATCAATTGTTTTCCAAAAGACGCCGCGGCCATATGTAAAATCAACAATTGTATCATTCTCATTAAGATAAAGATTAGTTATTTTTTCAAAAACAGGTGCATTAGAACTTTCAGAATGACAACTCATCAACAAATCGGGCATTTAATCTCCTTAACCAAAAATTAACTACCTATAATATACACATTTTCTATAAGTTTGTCAAGGCTTTTTTTACTTGGGCAATAAAAAAATATTTCCATTCGCATATCGGTAAGGTTTGTCAAATTCTTGGTCCCACACAGCCATATCAGTGGCGGTGTATTCCCACAATTTTTCTTCTCTCTTAATATAACCAAACCAGTCATATCTGTCAAGGTTGTCTTTTACATAGGTGTCTAACTCGTTATGATAGCGAGCACCCCACGTAACGAAAAAGGAGTTTGATTCGTTAGTGATTTTGTCCAAAATACGAATTGCTTTTTGATCATCAATATCGGGGTTATCATAATCTGTTTTGCCTATGTGTTCTATAGTAGAAAGACATAAAACATCGCGACCAGTGAAGTCACAAGTTTCTGCGTCTACTTTTTGCACATCGCCGGCCGGGTGGTCATCAGCAAACAAATCAATAATAGGGTGTTCACAATATCCATAATGAGGCATTACTGCACCAACCTCTGTAAGACTATCATGACCTACTGCGTCCATATAACGCATACCTAATGCAAGTTCAATGCATCTTTCATTAATCATGGTAGTGTTTACAGGATCATCAATGTACTCGTCAAGCGTTAGTTCCTTCTGTATCATTAACCATTATCCTTGTTTTGAGGTTTTCTCCACTTATTCTTACTACTGGAATTTCTTTTTCATTGCGATATGTCGTAGCCGCATATGCATAATCCTTCTTCATTAGCTTTATATTAATGCCTTCTACCTTAAAACTAAACTTTCCATATTTCCATACGAGAGAATTATCATCTTCTCTTTTTATGTTTTCTCTTTCACCAGGCCATCTTACAATTTTCTTATTGGACTCAGTAATGGTGATAGAATCGCCCTCTATTTTTAACGCTCGTGCAGAAGGTGAATCTTCAGGTGTTAATTTCCTATGCCTCCAGATCCACCACCAATCCCATTTACTTTCAGTAAAGAAATGATTTCTTGGTCTACGCCATTTTAGGGGTTTCTTCATTACGTGCTTGTAGGATGGCATACCACTACCTTTTACTAACCAATCATTTTCATGTGCGATTAAAATTTCATTACCATGAGGATGTTGATGCAAAGCAAACCCATTGACACGATGGTTTTGTATAGTGAGCCACGATCCTTGTCGATTAATCGTCATGTCATCATACTTAAACATGCCTTTTTCATCTAGAGGTTCAACCTTCTCATGCCAGCCATCTCCAATAACGGCCATCACTCCATCTGTATCAGAAATTAATTGTTGCCATCTTTTTACTTTTGCTACATTCTCTTTTATACTTTCATAGCTTTCTTTAAGTGCCGAGGCATCAGCTTGCTTTCCATACCAATTCTCAAATAAACCTTCTACTCTATCAAAACAATCTGTAACATACTTAGAGTAATGCCCACCTTCAGTGAAAGCGCCGTCTTTTGTAACCGCCTTTAAAGCTCTATCTAAAGTTAAGATATTCTTTTCATTTGTTTTATTTAATATAGCATCTAAGGCACATTGACCTACATAATGAGAAATACTTTTATTAGAGCAAAGAGGCATTGTAGAATATAGTTGACTATATCCCTTAGCATAATCTTCTATACTTTTCCAAAAAGTATGGTAATCACCCATTTCATAAACTTGACATGAAATTTCCATAGCTAATCTATGATGCCAAATAGCATTCCAATGGATTCTCCAAAATATATATTTTCTTGGAAGCCATTGAGTAAAGGGCGATAACTTACCAACATTTGTTCGTTTTTTAGATAAGTCGTGATAAGCTTCACCAACCTCTGCTGTTGATTTTGCCATTAGTTTTCTCCAATAAAAAAAGGGCAGCGGCCCGAAAGCCGCTACCCTTCTATGTAAGGTTATTACCTTATCTTTTCCCCGCTATTCTCTCTAGTTAGAAGACGGAGCGCCGATTACATTAAGATCAACAACGTTAATCTTACCATAGTATTCGGGACGTACCATTTGTTCGGCGTAACGGGTCATCGCGCCCTTGCGAGGCGTAAAGTCGTTAGGCTCAAAAATAGTCGGTGTAAACACCAGCGGTACGTACGGTGCGTAGACGAAACCTGCATCGAGGAAGCCTGCGCCCTTATAACCCACAAGAATATTGTTCACAGGAAAATAAGGATCTTTATAGACTGTGAATCTATTGGTGAGAGTACCAATCTTTTCAACACCGAGCGAATACTGAACCTCAGTAGGATCAAAGGTCGCGTTCGGTTTGAAGTAAGCGATGGCCTCAATAATAGTGGCAACATCGGGAGAGGTGACAAGCCAATTGGCTCCACTTCTCAAGTTACGCTTGTGGATTTCATTAGAAACAGTAATAATTGTTTCCGCGAGAGTCTGATACCAATCCTGTTGAGTGCCGGTAAAACCAACATTCGTGGAATAACCACCAGGAGAAGCAACAGTAGTAATTTGATCACCCGAAGCGGTGACATAACGACCAACACTACGCGACCATGCGGCCTTAACAGCAGCACCACTCAGAAGTTCCGAAAGAATCTCACGGTCAACTTCTGTCGCAATAATGTCAGAAAGAATAGTTGTAAGTTCAACTTCAGCATCAATAGCATGATAAGCGTTGATGTCCTGGGCCAACTCAGGTGTCCAAGTAGCCTTGAGCTTACGAGTATTAGCCATCACAGGTACACTAGATACTGCAATGTTAATCTCAGGAATCGCACTAGTCGATTCAAAATCACCCAACTGATTATCCGAAGGATTGTCAGTAAGATTCGTGCGGGCTGGACCGACCAAAACAGCAGCGGTCATTGAACCATCATTGGTCCAATTCTTGTCCGGACCCCAAGGAGAAGCGGTTCCACACTTGTTAGAATAAATTTGAATCTTCGCGGCGGTAAGAACCGTCAGCGTCGGATCAGTATGTGGAAACCACTGAGTACCCGAAAGAGATTCAATAGCACGAAGACCACGGAAAGTTTCACCCTTATTACCTGCATACTCAGCTTCACCCGAAGTAGCGATACGAATTTCCATCAAAGCACCAAGATCAGTAGCCGCCGAGCTAGACAGTGTAAAGTCATAACCCGAAACAGTTACATTACCCAGAATTTCCGAAGTCGTAGTAACGCCGGAGAAGGTAGGAGCAGCATTCGTAAGAATGAAGTTTCTACGCGAGTAGCCAATACCGGCGAAGTTATAAAAACCACCCGAAGCCGATTGAGCACCAACACCCGACAACTGCTTATTGCGATTCGGGCCGGCATCAGTAAGGTCACCATAAACACTACCACCAGCAGTACCACCACTCTTATTACGATCATACTTAAAGTCAAGGAAGAATAACAGACCCGAAGGCAGCGACATCGGCTGCACAGCAACAAGTTCCGAAGCCAACAACTGACCGAACACTCTACGAACGAGAGGGAAAGCGATCTTGTTATAGCCAGCGACGTTACCGGTCTGAGTTTCCTCAGTTAACATCTGATTGCGAAGTTCAACAGCCTGGTTCTCTAACAACTGAGCGACAACCTGTGACTTTTCGT
>VTLG01013604.1_pt1 | contig 13148 bp, 12 predicted proteins | sample 4694571 | NCBI WGS metagenome assembly VTLG01 (sample SAMN12604809, study PRJNA352737) | marine metagenome | biome: ENVO:00000447; feature: ENVO:00000209|ENVO:00000569|ENVO:01000036; material: ENVO:00002151; isolation source: viral sequences binned using virsorter ... | reverse complement strand
AGAAAGAAGATAAAACATTTACTTTTGAACTAACCAAGGGGAATGTCAGAGAAACACTCAAGAAATTAATCAGAACAGAAATAATTAGTGATGTTGACTTTGCCTTGATAGGAAGTGGTAACAGTAAAAAAACAGTGGAAGCAGAATATGATGTACTTAAATATGTTCCTGTTGTTGTAGCTGATCATTACTTTACCAAGGATGACGAAGACGAAGGGATTCCCCCTGAGAAATATCAAGGAGTGAAAGATGTCTTTGCTACAGTCAAAACAAAAAAGGTTGATGCCCAAGAAACAACTGATGATGGTTGGACAACATTCGATGAGAAGTCCACTACTAGAAAATATCTATTACCATCTGGTGACAAGGTTGCTGGTGGTGGGAACACTCATCTATGTATTTTCCTGCATGACAGTAAGCTAGAGGACATACCAGATGATTTAAAAAGAGTACCTATTATCGTACATCCAAGAGATTGTGTACCAAAAGATTATATTAAAAATAATATTAAAGCTAACATGACCCTTATTAATCCTAAGAAGTGGTTGACTAAACATCCCGGCCATAGAGGATCTGCTGCTGTTATTTCTGCTGGCCCTTATCTGGATTATAAAGAACTCAAGAAGTTTACCAAAGATAATCCTGAGACTAAATTACTGGCTGTTAAACATGCTTATCCTAAATTACTGGAACATGATATTAAACCTTGGGGATGTATTATACTTGATCCTCGTCCTATAACTGGTGTATCTACCCATAATATAGTAAGGAAAGATCTTCTGAAAGACATTGATCCTGATACCAGATTCTTTGTAGCTTCTATGACAGATCCTTCTGTAACAAATCATCTTATAGAAAACAAAGCTAAGATGTGGGGATGGCATGCCTTTACTGATTCACTCAGACAAGAGACAGAGCAAGGAACACAGATACACAATCAACAGGTAAAGGTATCAGAGGAGCTAGGCATTCCTCAAGGAGCTACTCTTATTACTGGTGGTACATGTGCTGCCATGAGAGGTATAGGTGTTTTGCATACTCTAGGATTTAGGGACATCCATCTGTTTGGTTTTGATTGTTGTCGGGATGAGCCTACTAAAGAAGAGAAGACTGAAACAACTGGAGATCTTGAAGGTGGAGAAGTTCCAAAGCCTAAGTATATGGAAGTTAATGTTAATGAGAAAGCTTATTGGACTACTGGTGAACTTCTGGCAATGGCACAAGATTGTGAAAAAGTTTTTGCTGATGAAGGACTTGAAGGAGTTCTAACTTTTCATGGAGAAAATACAATGGTAGCTGATCTATGGGCTATTAATAAAGAGAGACAAACCAGACCAGATTTTGAAGGATACTATGATGACTAATATAAAAGTAAAAGATATGCCAGAAGGATCACTTCCTACGGTAACAAGTTCAGGAGATATTGAAATACCAGAATCATACCTTAAACCTATGGAACGTAAAGAGATAGGAGTTAACTTTCATTTAAATAGATCCCATCCTTCTGATAGATATAAGAAACTTTTGGAAGAATACATTCTGATGCATAGGGTGTCGGATGGAATGTTTAATGGAAGAAGTCTTGGAAAGTGGACAGATATTATTCATGGGTTTATAAATAAACTTGATTGTAAAACTCTACTTGATTATGGATCAGGTAAAGGACATCTCTATACAGATAAGTTTAATACCATACTAGATGCTAATGGTATAATTGTATTAGATAAACCTCTTCCTGAAATCTGGACTAACCTAAAAAGCTACAGACTTTTTGATCCAGCTTATGAGGAGTTTCAGGAACTACCTAAAGGTAAGTTTGATGCTGTCATATCAACTGATGTGATGGAACATATACCAGAGACAGATCTATTATGGGTTATAGATGAGATACTAGGTTATGCTAACAAGATGGTCTTTATTAATATAGCTTGCTTTCAAGCTGTCAAAACTTTAGCAGATGGTACGAATGCCCATGTATCTGTTTTCCATCATCTTGATTGGCTGGAATTAATAGCTGCCAGATTTAATAATCATAAACATTTATCTGTCTATGTTTTCTTTGATCTGTTTAATGCTGCTGGTAAAATGACAGAGAAAGGTTTTAAGATCTCAATGGGAGAAGAAGATATACGTATAATAGAATTACAAGAAGTTAAGTAATAGGAGGATATAATGTTAGGAATAGCTGAATCAGTAATCGGAGTAGCAGGAAAAGTCCTTGATAAGTTTGTTGAGGATAAAGATCTAAAGACAAAACTATCTCATGAGTTAAAGTCACAAATCGTAGCACTGGATCTGGCTCAAGCACAAACTAATCTGGAACAAGCTAAACATTCCAGTATCTTTGTGGCTGGTGCTAGACCTGCTATCATGTGGATATGTGCCTTTGGTCTGGGCTGGCAGTTTGTCTTTCAACCTATAGCAGTATGGGGTATAGCTGTTGTTAGTGGAGCAGATCTTGTACTACCTGTCATACAAACAGAAGGTTTAATGTCATTAACCTTAGCCTTATTAGGTCTTGGTGGTATGAGAACTGCTGAGAAATGGAAAGGTGTACAAAGAAATAATATGAAGCGATGATTAAGTGGCTTTATAAATTGCAATGGAAATTCTGTATCTGGCTGAATAAAAAGTTGTCAGGAAAAGCTGTTCCTAAATATTTGTCAGGTAAAAATGGCAAAAAATAATGGATGGGCTGAAGTAAGAGAAAGTCAATTTGGTTATCAAGTTGTTCTTAATCATTTTACTGGTGAGCCAGAAATATGGGATAAGTTTTCTACGAAACAAGAAGCTAAAGAGGAAGCCTTTCTCTGGAACAATGGACTTTGGGGAAAAGGTTTTACCTATTCTGCTGAATGGTTGAGGTTAAATACTAAAGATGATACAACTAACTGACAATGCAGACATACATCTCTCTTCTATAGTAGCTGAGAATGAAGTAGCTGGTGTTAAGCTGGCTGTTAATAGTGGAGGATGCTCTGGCTTTACCTATGATTGGCAGCTAGTAACCGAAGAAGAAATGATAGATATTGTTGATGATTATATTATAGATCTTGACACAGGTAAATTATTCATAGATAATCTTTCTATTATGTATATAGCTGGTATGGTTGTCGATTATAAGAAAGATATTTTTGGTCAAAGATTAATGATTGACAATCCTAATGTCGAGTCTATGTGTGGATGTGGAGAAAGTTTTCAATTTAATCCAGAGGGGTAAGATAATGGGACAACCAACTGATAAAGAATTTTTAGAATTTAATAAAAAGTTATGGGAACTAATTGACGAACATTTTCCCAAGAAAGATAAGTCTTCACATGCTCTAATGGTTAGTGGTTGTTTATTAAATGCCTGTTTAAAATCCTATGTAGCTACTCTGGGAACAGAGCCTACTATAGCTATGTTTGAAATGGCTATTAGTCAGTTATCTATGGAACCAGATACGAGGATACTTCATTGACCAATATACTAGATAAACAAACACCTACCTATACTCTTGATTGGTATATTAAATGGATAGCTTCAGTCATATTAGTGGGAGGAGTTATCCTAACCAGTAATAATATTTATCCTCTTAATCTAATAGTTCATGCTATTGGAATGTTTGGATGGTTTATTGTAGCTATCATCTGGAATGACAGAGCTTTACTGGTTATCAATGCCGTCTCTCTTGTTCTTTTAATTAATGGATTGGTATCTTACTATGTTAAATACTAAACAAGAAAAGTTTTGCCAAGCTTATGTTCTTCATAGGAATGCTACTGAAGCAGCAAAGGCAGCAGGATATGCAGCAGCATCAGCTTATAATCAAGGATATAGATTACTTCAATCAGATGAAGTATCCGAAAGAATAAAAGAACTTGAACAGGAACTTGAAACTAATGTAGATGTTATTGAAGAAATAGAAAAACAATATGAGTATGCTAAGATTAATGGACATACCAACAGTGCAATTAAAGCACTCGAATTACTCTCCAGAGTAAGGGGAGCTAACTCAGATATTAATACTAATCTGGATGAAGAAACTTTAGAGTCTGCAATTATAGGTTGTTTGAATGTTCTTGGTGAAGATAAGGTATATAACCTTGTATCCAAGTGTGACTTTACGATTTATGAGGAGGATGCAGAAAATGAAGGGACAGAGAGCAACGAGGAGGGGCCATCTCTAGAGTCTCTGGACCTACCCCTGCCTGAAGAGGCTGATTCTTCTGTATGAGCCTTAAAACCCCATACAGAGCATTTAGCTATTTATAGCTCCATATCCAAGGTCTTGGGTGGGTATCACTGTTTTCCATTGTATCTATGTGGAGAAACCTCCTCTCATGTGGTCCTCTTTGTGATACTCCAATGCCAGTGAAGCCATGTTGAATAGCTAACTTCATTAATCTGTAGGCAGACTTACCACTAATTACTATATCAACTGCTTTACCATAGAGATGAGGAGAATTAGTTGCACCTCCTATGGTTGTATTATATCCTATGCTTCTATAACCTGAACTTACAATCATTGGTTCATTGAACTCATGACGAAGAGCTTCCAGCTTTTCCATAAACTCTTCATCCATTTCACATTCGTCTGTACCTTTACATTTAAGTTCGTCTACAGAAAAGTAATTCCACATTATTCTTCTTCCTTTGGTTTAGTTGTTTCAGGATGATGCCCATTATGCATTCGATAAAGTCTATCTATTTCAATCTCTAAATTCTGTAACCTTACTTCAACAGCACCATCTCTTTCAGATCTCTCCTTTAGAATTTGTGGAGAAAGAATATCATTAGCCATTGTGTCAATACTGCTAATGGCAACAGCTTGTCTGGCTTCTACCTTATCAATCCTTGTAAAGATTTCAGTAAGATTTGTTCTGACTACATCTAATTGTTGTACAATAGAACGTATGGTAGCTTTCAGTACTCCCCATGTAGCAGCTAGTCCTGCCAGTACTGTTCCTAATGTAACAAGTTCTCTTGGCCCTAGCTCCAGCATTATCTTCTACCTGTTGTAGCACCAACATAAGAACGATAGGTATTAAGGATTTCTCTTTGAGCTTCTCTAACTGGTGGTTGTTGACCTGTCATTTTTTTAGTAGATAATCCCCATTTGTAAATATCTTTATATGATGGTGGTTTAGGTACAAAGATACCTTTTTTAATCATATTACGGAGAACTGTTTTATCAGCCCTATTTTTAAATAGACCACCATCTGTAATAGCTTTATATATATCTATATTATTAAGCCCAGAACTACGAGCTTTAGATATATAATCAAACATCTCAGTAGCTAATGCAAACTGTCTATTCATTGACTGTTCATAGGAATCAACTAATTCATTTACAGTTATAGGACTACGTTGTTGATAAGCATCTTTAAATATTTTATCTGTATCACCCATTCTTTTTTTAAGATCATACATCTTAAAATTTAATCCAAGACCGACATCATATTGTTCTGGTTTAATACCTGTTAAACCAATCCATTGATCATTAGCAAATAACTTTCTACCTTTAGGTTTAAAACCAACTCTCTCACCTGTCTCTGGATCTATCATTTGGTAAGCTGTAATTAAATCTCTAGCACTCTTTACAGCTCCGGGTTCAAAAGGACTAAAAATTGTAGCCATTGTATTAGCTATATTCTGACCTGCTGTATACCTATCTTTATCAAAGATTGGTTTACCATTTTCACCTCTATTTCTAGCAAAAGACATTAAACCTTCTGCTAACATAGAAAAACCAAAAGCTTCTTTAACAGGATTAATTACAGCTTCTTGAAATGCTTCATCAACTGCTCCTTCTACATAATCTCCTGTTCTTGTAAGTCCTGCAATAGCAGCCATAATGGGAGCTTGTGTAGTAGCCCAAGGATTAATATAACTTGCATTAATTCTAAATCCTTTTCCTTTTCTTGGATCTCCAAGATAAAAATAGTTAGCTCCTTTATTGTATTCAGCATCAAAAGCTTCTATACCCTCTTTAATTGTATTAGTTTCTCCGGGTTCAGTTTCATTTAATCCTAGATATTCAGCAGATCCTAAAGCAACAGCAGGTCCAGAAGCTTGAGCAGCTATCATAGATCCTAATCTTTTATAGCCTAGATTACGTTGAGCTTTTCCTTTAAGGTTCCCTGTAGAAGCCATTAAAGCTCTACCATCACGAATATCAGTAATGGCAGATTTAAGAATATTCTTTTGAGTTCTAATTATTTCTGACTTAAATGCTAGAAAGTCAGCCATAGGTGCTATTCTTACAGCCTTAATAAACTTAGGAACATTAGCATAATTTTGCATATGATTATTTACAGCTTCAGCAGCAGCTTCATCTAGTCTAGTAATTTCAACTTCTAAACCATCACCAGACATAAATCTTCTTACAATATCGTCTGGACTTTGCCCTTCAGGTAGAGTATCTTTTAAAACTTGTCTTAAATTTCCTTTCTCATTCATAAAAGCAAATTGTTTCCAAGCATCATCCATAGATTGATAAAATTTAGTAGCACTAACATTAGCTCTCTTAGCTCTTTCTTTTAAAGATCTTCCACCTTTATAAATAGGTGAAGTTAAATCCCAAAATTCTTTTTCACCTGCATCTCTTAAAGCCCCTTTCAAAGCTCCAAGTTCTGTTCCTGACTGAAGATAACCAAGAGCTACACCTTTTTCCATATCACGATTAAGAACCTGATCTGATCTTGTAGCTAATGATTTAAATATTCTATAAACCTGACCTATTTGTTTAGGATTAACATAGCCAGCACCAAGAGCCATCCATGCAGCACCAAGAAAGTTTCTTGCTATAGCTGTAGGACTATAAACAGTTTTAGCTGCTCTTGTATGACCTTGTAACATAAGATATTTTTGAAAAGGTTTTACCCAATTTACAGATAATTCGTTACCATTAGCTATAAAGTCAGCTACTTCATTTGTTCCAAAGAAACCTTCTAATGGTTTAACTCTACCACTTTCTAAAGGTCTTTCAACTCCTCTAGCAGTAGGAAGAGTGGACTCAAGTCGTCTAGTTACTTCACCTTCTAAACCTATACCTCTTTGTGCCCCTTTAATTTCTCCTGCTTCTATAAGATCAGCTATAGCTTTTTCATATTTAAAAGTTTCTGCTGTATGAAATAGTTTACCTACTGTATTAGAATAGTTTGTAAATGGATCATCATATTCACCCATTAAAGCTCTAATATCATCTGGTATATCTTTCCTTGCAGTAAGTATCTTACCAGATTTTTGTTTTTGAAAAAGATTTTTATCTTGAAAAACTTTAAATAAATCTTCTTCGTCATTAACAATTAATATTTCTTTAATTGTATTATCAATTATTCCATCTTTACCCATATAATTATTATAGACTGTAGCTTGTTCGTCTGTTAATGTAGCTCCTCTATCTTTTAATTTTTTAGCTTGAGCAAACTTTTTATCTGTAACAGCATTTTGAATAGCTAAATGTTCTTTAGCTTTTCTAATTACTTCTTGACCTTGAGGAGTTTCATTTAACATTTTTCCAAAATCAGGATTATCATAGACTTCAAATTGTCTAGTTAAATATAATTCTGTTCCATCTTTACCATCTATAGAGTTCATAATCTTTGTTTCAAGATCTGATCCTTTTTCAATAGCTCCACTATCTAATAAATCTTTTTGAAGATTTTGTATATTTGCTCTCATTCCTCTAATTTCATCTAGTACTTTAGGAGCTTCTTTAGATAATTGATCTATAGCTTCTTCACTTCCTCTAAGAGCAGCATTCATTAAAGAGTATTTTGCTTTAGGTAAAACATTTAATTTAGAATCATAAGCTCCTTTAATAGCTTTTTCTAATCTTTTTTGTCTTGTTAAAATATTACGTTTAGCAGCTTCTATAGAAGACTTCTTTCTTATAGTAAGTTTTTTAGCAGCATCCCCTAAACCACCATCATCATACACATACTTTTTAACTTTAGCTATAATTTTTTCACCTAAAGTTCTTTTACCTGTTACATTAGATACAGTTGTCTCAGCAGTTTCAGCTATCTTTTCTCCAACAAATTTACCTCTTCCTACTTTTGTTACTCTAATATTAGCAGCTTCAAAATTATCTTCTAATAATTTTTGTTGTTCTTTATTAAAATTTTTCGGTGTAGTAATTTCAACTGTACCATTAAGTTCAAGTTCTCTTTGAACTCTATTAGCTTCATTTGTAATATCATTTGGAGAAGTTACATCTGTTATTTCAGAAACTGTTCTTGATACTTTAGGAGTTACTTCTTTTGCTGTTTGTGCATCCATCTGTTGAAGTATTTTTTTAGTAGCTCTTTTATCTGTAAACTTACTTGTAACTTTACCAAGACCACCACCTAAAACTCCACCAAGTAAAGCACTAAAACCTAGTTCACCAAAATCTATACTATCTTTTCTTGCTTCTTCTCTAGCTTGATCAGCAGTTTTTCCTTCAGCTATAGCTTCATTATATGTTTCTACATTAAAGTCTAATCCAATATCTACAGATTGATCAGCTAAATTAAATAATCCCTCATAAGCTGCACCACCAGCACCAGTTAAAGCTGCTGCTCTTCTTCCTTTTGATTTAGCTACAGATTTAGCTGTCTGTTCTAATAATTCTTTACTTACTTCTCTAGTAGCTCCTGTTTCTATTGCTTCTTTTGCAGCAGCCTTACCTATAGCTTTACCTCCTACTACCTCTTTTGCTAAAGCTTTTTGAAGCTGATCTTTAAAGACCATCTTACCTGCTTGAGAAGCAGCCCTACCACCTAATGCTTTAGCTATTCCTCCAAATCCAAGACCACCTACAAGACTAGCCCAGAATACAGGATCAGTTACAGTAGAGTGTTTTAATCCCCTTCCAAAAGCATAGAGATCTCCATCTGCATTATCATATTGTGTGATTGATTCTATCCATGCTTGCTTGGTTTCATCAGACATATCTTTTGTATCATAGGCTGTTAAACCCATATTAGTTATATTATAATTTAATTTAGAGTGTCTGTTCTTAAACCATTCAGCAAGAGACTTTTGAGATCCTTTCCAATCTTCACCTTCTTCTGCTTTATAAATAGTAGCAGCATTCTTTAACCACTTATTATCGGTATCCAGATCATCCATATCTTGCTCTGGAGTTTCCACATCTTGTGGTTGAACTTGTGGTTGAGATTGTTGAATAGAACTTTGTTGTCGTTCTAATTCTTCCAAAGCTTCTTCAGCATCTCCAATATTTAAAGATGTATTAGAAGTATTAGAAGTTACATCAGTAACTCCTTCAAAAAAAGGAATATCTGACATTATTGAATTGATCCTAATTTATTTATTTGAGCATTAGCAAAAGCTCTAGCTGCAACAGCACCAGTTCCATATGGTTTAAATTCTTTTTGACCAGCTAAAATTAACTGAGCCATAGTTCTAATATTAGCTAATCGTTTTCTTTGTGCAGATTGCATAGGTTTTCCACCTATTGTTCCAGCTTCTTCATCTATTATAGATGTTTTTAATATTTCATTTATATCATTTCGTAAAGCATTAAAGTCAGCACCTTTTGGTGCATCAACTGTTGTAGTATCATCTTCTTTAGATTTAGCCGTAATCATAGCAGCATGAGCATTAATAAGTTTAGTTAATATATCATAGGATTTAGCTGTTTTATCAATTTCAGTTCCTTCCATATTTGATACAGCTATAAGCTGATCTCTTGCTTCTTGTTTCATATCATAAGGTAATTGTTCTAATTGTTTTTCAAGTCCTAATTTAGCAGCTATTCCTTTTAGTGCTACTGCTTCTTTCTTTTCAAGATTAGCTAACTTATCAGTACGTTTACCTTTACGTTCTTCTTTTTCTAATTCAAATTTATTTTTATTTAAAGATCGTAATTCTTTATTAATTTCTTTTTTACGTTTACCTAAACCTTTAGCTGATAAATTTAAAGTTTTAGTTAACATAGTAGCTATTGTAGGTTGATCCATACCTTGATCTAAAGCTTCTCCAATAATATCACCGGGATACCCACCAAGCTCTTCAACAAGTTTTTGTTGTTTATCTAGAAAATCTTTAGTAGCCTTAGATTCTTCTTCATAACCTTCTTTCTGAACTTTTTCTCTTTCAGATATACTAGTCCTCATTATATTTAAAGTATCTGCAATACCTTTTTGTCCTTTTCGTCTTTGAAGTGCTACATCAAATTTTGGATCTCTAGCTAATAATGTTTCTTTTTCTTTTATTTTCTTTTCAATATTTGGTCGTACATCCATTGCTCTAATAATACCACCACTAATTTCATCAATAGGATAAGCTCCTATTTTTCCATCAGGTCTTTGATAAGCTCCTCTTATTAACTCACCAAGAAGTCCTTCCTCTCTTCTCCTATGATCAGGTAATTTATCTGATGCTGATTTCCAAGTTCCTCTTGGAGGATTTATGTTACCTCTTCCTCCACTAGGTTTTGTTATTTTTTCTTTAGTTTGTGCTACTTTTACTAATGGAGATAAACTAAGATCTTTCATTGTTGATACTGAAGGCAATTTTTCTGGTCCTGAAATTTGTGCTTGTAATTCTTCTTCAGTTATAATATTTCCTTCAGGATCTCTTATTATTTCTTCTTTTACTCTTAATTTTTCCTGTAATTCTTTTATTTTAGCTTGTGCATCTTTATATTTTCCTTGAGGAGAAAATCTAGACCAACCGGGAGGTTGACCTGCTGTACCCCTACTTAATCTAGATCCGGGTCCAGTTCCATTTTGTGCTTTTATTACAGGACCACCTTCTTGTTTAAATATATTTTTAGCTGCAAAAGGTGAACTAAAGCCTTGTGTACCCATACCATAGATATTAAGACCAGATAATCCCATTCCTAATAATTGTTGTCCCATACTAGGAGCACCCGGTAATCCAGTAGTCGTAGTAGTTTTTGTTGGCATACCAGCCAAAGGATTACCATAAACAGTTCCTGAATATTGAGATAATGTTCTTTGAGGAAACTGCTGTTCTTCAAGAAATCTATAGTAAGCTTCATCAAGAGCAGATTGACCTAGCTGACGTTTCTGTTCACCTACAGTTTGCAAGGCTCCTTGTTCAGCTAATCCAGCTTGAAACATAGCAGGACCAGTTCTACCTATATTAGCAGCCATCTGTTGTTCTCTGGCTTTCTGCTGCTCAAACCCTAGTCTAGCATCTTGATAAGCACTTTGTAGTCCTTTTGCTTCTATATCTGCCAGCAGTTGTGATTGTCCTCTCTGAAGCTCTGCTGCTTCTACTCCTGCTCTTGTACCAAGACCACTAAGACCACCAGCACTTATAGCTTCTGCCTCAAATCTAGGCATTACATTTTTTTCAAATTGTCTTTGAGCTTCTCTCTTCTCAATATCTGTTACGGCTCTTTGGTATGGAGACATATACTCTTCGGCAGCTTCGGGTGTAAATTTTTCTGCACCAGTACGATATGTTTCTACAGCTTCTTCTAAAAATGGTTGAGTAGTTCCTGCAAGTCCAGCTATTCCTGCCATTGCAGCTTCTTCTTCTGGAGTAAGAGGTGCTATTGTTTCTCCTGTATAAGGATCATAACCTCTTGCCTTATCAGCTTCAAATAAATCTTTGGCTTCCTTTAAAATCTCTTTTACAAAAGGAGAAATTTCTTCTGGAAGCTTTTGAGCTTGTATGACTGTTTCTGTTTTTGGTGTTCTATCTTTAACACCGAATAATGAAGATAAAAAACCCATTGCTTACACCCTTTCTATCATTGGCCTAAGAGCAGACAAACCATCTATTTGATTTGGTTGTTGGTCTGTGCCGTAGGCTTTTTCTCTAATACTTTCTACAACTTCATCCATTACATCTGCACCTTCATTTGGATTACCATTGCCTAATGCAGCCATTGTATAACTGTCAACTACATATTCAGTAGGACTAACAGCTAATGTAGCTACTTGTTCTTCCCCTTCTTTAATTGGCATGTATACGTTATCCTCCATACCATGCCCATCTCCCGGTACTCTACCATGAAATTCTCCACCTGCTGCTAATCCCTGTAAACCTCCTCCATGTTTAAAGAAAGCTCCTCCAAATCCAACTTCTTCTCCAGTTAATCCACCCCATCCCGGACCTGTTCCTATACCTCCCGGCACATCTGAATATGTTTCGTCTTTTCCTGCTCCAAATGCTATCTCTCGTTTTACAGCACGATTATAAGCTGCATCTCTAAGTGCCTGTTGTTGTGCTGCCTCTTGTTGTGGAGTTTGTATTACTCGAATAGAATCTGGAAGTGGTAGTTTTCCTCCTAAAGCACCCGGACTTAAATCACTATATGTTGGAGGATAAGCAGGACTAGCAGGAGGACCATCATCTTTTTGTCTTCTCCAAGTAGCTATTTGATCTCTTAATTGTTTATCACTTTCCTGCTCTCGTTGTCGTTGTTGATAATCTTGCCATTCATCACTTTCTAGTGTTACAGGTCGTATACTAGCTGCTCCCGGTACATATTGAAAATTTCGTGGAGTTAATTGTATTGGTGGAGGAAGTTCTTGTCTTAATGGTTGAGGAAGTGAAGGAGTTTTTGTTCCCGGTTTATCTGTAATTGGATCTTCTTTATTTACCTTATCTACATCATATTTACTATTATATAAACCTCTTTGATCTACTCCTCCTTTAGTATACCAATTTCCATCACCTCTTTGAAACATTTCTCTCATTCCATCAGGAGTTTCTTTCCATACTCCTCCACCTTCTTGTCTTGCTGCTAACTGCATTAGTCCACCACCAGATGCAGCTTGTGTAATATCTCTTGTTTCTTCAAGCATACCTTCTAGTAACTTATTATTTTTTAATAATTTTTCTAAACTCTTAGCAGCTATTGAATCTCCATCAGGTAAAGTAGCTGTCAACATTTCATTTAAGTTTTGTTTTACATCCATAGACATAACTTCATCAGGAACAAATTGAGGTATAGGAGCTTGTGCATTCATAGGAGCACCTTGAAGTCCTTGACTACCTCTTCTCATAACCTGCATATCATCTCTAGTCTGTGGAGACTGAGCTACTTCTTGTACCATCTGCATACGTTGAATATCTTCAAGAGCCATATCTATATCCTTGTAAGTAATTGGCAGCATAATTACTAATATCACTTTGAGTATCAAAGTTATTTTTATTATTATAGTCGTATTTTAAT
>VTLG01005505.1_pt1 | contig 13149 bp, 13 predicted proteins | sample 4694571 | NCBI WGS metagenome assembly VTLG01 (sample SAMN12604809, study PRJNA352737) | marine metagenome | biome: ENVO:00000447; feature: ENVO:00000209|ENVO:00000569|ENVO:01000036; material: ENVO:00002151; isolation source: viral sequences binned using virsorter ... | reverse complement strand
AATGGAACAAAATAGAACAAAGATTAACAAAGAAAGATTGTTAAAGGCTTTAGAAAGCTCACTAGGTGTAGTTACTACTGCATTAAAGGCAACTGACCTAAGCAGAACAAACTTCTATAAGTGGCTAAAAGAAGATGAAGAATTTAAAGCTAAAGTAGAAGAAATAGAAAACATACAACACGACTTTATTAAGTCAAAGTATTATGAATGCGTAAAGGATAAAGTGCCAGCAGTTGTAATACACGCAGCCAAAACAAGACTTGGTTGGAATGAAACGAATAGATTAGATGTAACCTCAGGCGATAAAGCAATTAATATGCCTGTTATAACATTTGTTGAAACTGATACTGAATAAGAAATACAATCCATTATTTAAATCTGATGCACGTTATTATATAATAACAGGCGGTAGAGGATCAGGAAAATCATTTGCGGTTACTGCCTTTTTAACTTTGCTTACAATGACTAAGGGTATTAGAATACTCTTTACAAGATTTACAATGGTATCAGCTCATTTATCTATAATACCTGAATTTTTAGAAAAAATAGGACTTTTAGGGTTTGAAAATATATTTAGTATTAATAAAACAGAAGTATTAAATACAAGCAATAAATCAGACATACTGTTTAGAGGTATTAAGACATCAGCAGGTAATCAAACTGCTAGTTTAAAGTCATTACAAGGAATAAGCTGCTGGGTATTAGATGAAGCAGAAGAATTAATTGATGAAGATATATTTGACACTATTGATTTAAGTATTAGAGAAAAAAATATACAAAATAGAGTTATACTTATACTCAATCCTGTAACTAAAGAGCATTGGATATACAAAAGGTTTTTTGAGGATAAAGGCGTTGAAGCAGGTTTTAATGGCGTTAAAGACAATGTGTGCTATATACACTCTACATACCTAGACAATAAAGAAAACCTCTCTACGAGCTTCCTAGACCGTATTAAGAGCATAAAGCATAATAACTTTAAAAAGTATCAGCATAGAATATTAGGCTCTTGGCTTGATAGAGCAGATGGTGTGGTATTTGATAATTGGAGTATTGGAGAATTTAATCCTGATGGCTTACAAACTTCTTGTGGAATGGACTTTGGCTTTAGTGTTGATCCTGATAGCCTTACAGAAATCGCCATTTGTAAAAAGAAACAAAAGATATATTTAAAAGAGCATATATACAAGAATGGTTTAAAGTCGCAAGAATTAGCACAAATAATATTAGACAAAGTAGGTCAGAAGTTAATCATAGCAGATAGTGCTGAACCAAGACTTATAGCAGACTTAAAGCATTTAGGAGTAAACATTAAGCCAGTAAAAAAAGGAACTATTGAAAGTGGCGTAACCCGTATGCAAGATTTTGAAATTGTTATAACGCCTGAATCAACGAATATAGCAAAAGAGTTAAACAACTATATTTATGCAGATAAAGGAAGTAAATTGTATGTAGATAATTACAATCACGCATTGGACGGAGTGCGTTATAATATTATATACCACTTAGACAACCCTAATGCTGGAAAGTATTTTGTGCAATAAAAAACCCCCCACCTAGAGAACGACAAAAGAAGATAATGAAAGAAAGTGGGGGGAGTATAAAACTAAAATGAGATGCAAATATAAAACAATAAACTAAAAAACAACAATTTCTATTATATAATATATGAAGATTAAAATTAAGAAGGAAGGCAAGGTAAAAGAGTTTAAATTAATTAGTAAATGGTCAGATGTTAATTATTCTACTTGGTTAAAACTTATTGACTTTCAAGAAGGAACAAAAACAGAAGAAGCAGAAAAAACAATAGCAGCATTATCTAATATTCCTAAAGATCTTATAAGGCAATTAGAATTATCAGACATTGTGGCTATTATGAGCAAAATAGCAGAGTTGCAAAAAAAGCAGGATAGTTCTTTAAAACGAATAATTGAAGTAGATGGCAAGAGGTATGGATTCCACCCTAATTTAGAAGAAATAACTTTAGGAGAATGGTCAGATATAGAAACTTTTATAAAAAAGGATATGGAGAAAAACCTGCCTGATATAATGGCTGTTTTATATAGACCTATTGTAGAAGAAACAGATAGTGGTGTTTATACTATTGAAGCTTATGATGGCAATATAGCAATACGAGCCGAACAAATGAAGAAGATGTCAGCAGAACAAGTGCAAAGTGCATTGGTTTTTTTTTACACTTTAGGGAAGGAATTATCCAAAACTTTGCCATTATATTTGATGCAGAAGCTGAAGGAAACGAAGATGCAATAGCAACAGAAAGCTTTGCAGAAAAATGGGGATATTTTGGTTTAATGTATAGATTGTGTAATGCTGATATATCAAAATTAGAAACAATAACTAAATTAAACATATTAGAAGCGTTTACTTGGTTAAGTTATGAAACAGATTTAAACTCGCAAAATAAAGTAAAATATGGCAGTAAACAATAAAACATATAATAATGTAATTTTAACTCTTTGTAGATTAGGAGAATATCATCAACAAATAACAACAGTTTCGGTTGGTGATATATTTGATATTAATTTAGAAAAGATGGAGAAAATGCCTTTGTTACATATAAATCCTGTAAACGTTACAACAGGAGATGCAGAGTTAGTTTATAACTTTCAGTTATTTATTTGCGACTTAGTAAGTGAAAAAGAAAATTGGCAAGCACAACAAAATGCAGATTTAACAAAATTACTTGATCCTAAAAACAACGAACAACAAGTATGGAATCAAACACTACAAATTTGCACAGACTTTATAAGCTTATTAAGACATAGTTCAAGACAATCTTTATTAGGAGTAAATGATATTAATGCTCCTTTATATTTTACAGAAGATCAGTTTACAATAGAACCATTTAGTGAAAGATTTGATAATTTACTTTGTGGCTGGACATTTAATATGGGTATAAAAGTTATAAATGATTTTACTACTTGTGCAAACGAAAGTGGCGACTTGATACCTGTTACAGATTTAGGTGCTGGATATTAATGTTTAAGTTTAAGATATGGAAAATAGAGATACAAATAATACCACCAAAAATAACAATCAAGCTATGAGCTATGAAGATGTAATAGAAAAGCTAGAAGCTATAAGTATAAACTTAAAGTCCTATACTGACTATCCACAAGCAGCAACCAACAATGCTAAAAAAGCTATTAAATATAAAGAAGAAAACGGAAGTGATTGTGGGACAAGAATAGGCTGGACAAGAGCAAGACAGTTAGCAGATAGAAAGCCTATTAGTCGTGATACAATAGCAAGAATGGCATCATTTAAAAGACATCAACAACACAAAGATGTTCCTTATTCAGAAGGTTGTGGTGGTTTAATGTGGGACGCTTGGGGTGGCGCTAGTGGTATAAATTGGGCAATAAATAAATTAAAACAAATAGATAAAAAATAAAAACATGGCAGATTTAACAGTAACAATTTCCGAAAGTGTAACAGTCAATGGTGCATTAAGAGGATCAACAAACACTTTAATAGTAGGAAGTATTACAGACACTTTTGAAAGGATAGTAACTTGTCCTCATTCTAATACTACTACAATAGCAACATTTAACAGCAATGTATATGGTAGTGCAGGTGCATTAGACTTAGAAAATTGTAAATATATAAGAATTACAAATCTAAGCACATCAGCAGTAATGGACTTAGCTATTGTAACAGAAAACACAAACTATCAAGTAGTAATGACAGCAGGAACAACGCACTTGTTATGTCAAGCAGATACAGCAGCAATAGCTGAAGCTGATACAACTCCTAACTTTCCTACTCTTGAAGATATTACAAGCATACAAGTAAGACCTCGTTCAACTGATGATGTAGATGTAGAAATATTTGTAGCTAGTATATAATGAAAACTGAAAATGTAGAAAGATACTTAAATAGCTTTGGTAAACAAGTTGTGAATCGAGCTAAAGGCAATTTGCAAAAAGCAAAAGGTGGTGGCTCTAAATTAGAATCTTCTATAAAGTTTAAAATACAGAAAGACGCTTCAGGATATACAGTTCAATTTATTATGAATAGTTATGGGACTTTTGTAGATAAAGGTGTTTCAGGAAACAATACAAAAAGAACTTATAAAAACTATCAAGGTCAAACAAAATCAACTCCTTATAGTTACACTACTAAACAACCACCACCTGATATACTTTCAAAATGGATAAGTAAAAAAGGAATAAAAGGTAGAGATAAAAAAACAGGTAGATTTATTAGTAATATGTCTTTAGCTTTTATAATGGGTAGAGCAATTAAAAGAGATGGAATACAAGGTATAAGCTTTTTCCAAAAACCTTTAGGACTGGGAATAAAACAGTTTGGAAAAGATATATTGAAAGCAATCAAAATTGATGTAGAAAAAGAATTAAAAAATAACTTATAATGGCAGTAAATATAATAGAACAATCACCAACAGGAGTTTACATTCCAGTAGGACAAGATTTGATTTTTGTAACTTCAAACTCAACAGCAGTTGCAAACCAAACTAGAGTAAAGTTTTGTGTTGATGTTCATATTGGACAGAATGCTCCAAATCCAAGTAACAATTCTCATTTGATTGGAACATTTAAAACAACTCCTAACAATGCAGGCGTTGGTATGTTTAATTTAAGAAACGTAGTAGAAAACTATGTTAAAGCTGATAATATGGCTGCTGCAAATAGTGAGTATAAAGGAACTGCTACTACTGATGAAACACCGCACCCTTTACATTTAATTGACAAGTATTCTATGAATGATAACACATTAAGGCTTCTTGCTTGTAAATTTTATGTAGAATATCTTGATACTGATGTAAATTCTACAACTTTTAATCAAGTAATTCCTGATACTGATAGTGAAGTGAATACAGATTTATTTGCTATTTTTAATGGTTATTTAAAATATTCTGATGTTTTAATAAGTCCTAGTGGTCAAAATGGTTTTGGCTATGATATGACAAGATTTGTTTTAGATAGCGACACAGACAATTTTTTAACTAATGCTCCTGCTACTCAATATGCTAATTATGATGATTATGGAACTCTAGCATTTATTCCTTTTTCTCATGTTAAAAGAATTAAATTGACTTATTACGATAGTTCAGGTAATGATTTAAATTCAGAAATTGTAACACTTAACGCATTGAATGGTGCTTTTGATACTTATGGTAATTTTTCAGGAAAAGAAATTTTGTATTTTGGCTGTTTTCCTGCCAATTTAAGGAATTGGAGTTCAACATTTAATAGTCCTGCTGTTGCTAATTCAATTGTTGGAGGACATATAGAAGTTCAAGCATTTAAGCAAACCCCCTCTCTTTTACCTGCTTCTGAAATTGTTAAAATATATGTAAATTGTCCTAATCAAAAAGGATATGAACCTATAAGGCTATGTTGGCTTAATCAATGGGGTGCTTGGGATTACTATACTTTTACTTTAAAATCAACTAGAACAATATCTACACAAGGCTCTACTTATACACAATTGCAGGGAACTTGGAATGAAAGTTTATATAAAGTAGATGGATATAAAGGTGGAAAGAAATCTTTTAGAGTAAATGCTACTGAAAGTATTACTATGAATACTGATTATGTAACTGAAAGTGAAAATGTAATGTTTGAAGAATTGGTTAATAGTCCTGAAATATATCAATTACAAGGTTTTCAAACTGATGTTGCTAACTCTTTACTAAATCAATATGTAACACCTGTAAGGCTTAAAACATCTAGCTTTACTAAAAAAACAGTTGGCAATGATAAGCTAATACAATATACATTTGAAGTAGAAAAGACAAAAACACTTAGAACTCAAGCAATATAATGAATACTAAACTTATATTATATCCACAAAATTATCAAGGAGTTAATAGTATAATATCAGCTAATCCTGATGAAATGTTAGTAGATGGAGTTAATTTTGCTACTATGAATAATGCTCCATCTTTAGATACTACTTATGTAGGCACTATACCACCTATTCAAATAATGTTGCAACAACCACCCAGCATTCCTAATACTTGGTATAGAGCAAGAACAACAAGTCCACAACCAACCTTACCTTCTTCTAGTAATGGAAGTCTTACAATGTCCACTCCAAGTGGTGGTGGTGGTCAAGTTGCCATTTATCAAAACATGACATCTTTAACTGTTGGAACAAGCTATACGGTTACTTTAAATTTAACTACAACAGATACAGGTGTTATTAACATATATTTTTTTAGTGGTGCTGCTATTATAGGTGGTGTTATGCCAAGTTATTTAGCTTCAAACTCAACTATTACACAATCTTTTGTTGCTCCTGCTACTTCAGCAACAGTATTAATTACATATACACAAGGTTTAGCCGCTACAATTGTATTAAGTCACATATCAGTTGTAGAAACAGGTTTAGCACCATCACAAGATATTGCAACAATAGAAGATGGTCAAGTAATATGTGACTTATATGAAGATGAAACAATCCCACTAACTTTAAGTGTAGATAATTTTAAAAATGCAGCAGAGCAAGTGCAATCATATTCTAAAGCTTTTGATCTACCTGCAACTAAGCGTAATAATCAAATATTTGAAAATTTATTTGAGGTAACAAGATCAGCACAAAACCAAGCTACTTTTAATCCTTATGCAAAAACTAAATGTGCTTTAAAGCAAGATGGTTTTATTTTATTTGAAGGATATTTAAGAGTATTAGACATTCAAGATAAAGAAGGAGAAATAAGCTACAATGTAAATTTATATTCTGAAGTTATAGCGTTTGCAGATTTTTTAGGAGATAGAACTTTTAGTGATTTAGATTTTAGTGAGCTTAATCATGATTATAATTATTCAAATATTAGAAATAGTTGGCAAGGGATTTTATCTCTTAGCAATGCTTTGCCAGCAGGAAGTTATGCAGGAACAGGAACTACGACAAGCGTATTAAGATACCCTTTTGTTGATTGGGAACACTCTTATACTCTTGATCCCTCAACAAATTTTCCTATACTACCTAATCTCGAAAGTTCTTTTAGACCATTTATAAAGATTAAGTATTTAATTCAAAACATCTTTGCAGCAACTAATAATTTTACTTATACAAGTGATTTTATAGACAATGATACTGACTTTGGAAAACTTTATATGGACTTTAATTGGGGTGGAGATAATACTCCTGCTACTACTGATGCACAAGAGTTTACCTGTTATTATACACCTTTAGTTGGAGATGGAAGTGCAATAAACTTTGCTAATACAACATTCACTACACTTGCTTTATCTTATAACATTCCATTTATTGGTGGGCAAACACCTCCAAACTATAATGATGTTACAAACGTAATAACTTCTACCGCATTAAATGAAACATACAATATAAATTACAGGTATAGTATAACTAATTCAGATACAGTTACAAGAACTATTGAATGTCAATGGCTATATAACTCTACGCCTATAAATAATACAGGGACAATAACTTTAGCAGCAGGAGCAGTATATATTTTTACAGGAACAGTTAATCAAGTTATGACAACAGTAGGAGATACTTTGAAAGCAGAATTTAAAGCAGATGCTGCTAGTGTTGTTAAACAAACCTCAACAGGAGCAGGGCCGATTCCTGAAACAGCTAGAGTTGTTTTTAACATAAGTGCTACTGCAATTACAACTAACTCAATACTTCAAACTTTAAGAGGTGAATTAGGGCAATGGGAATTTATAAAAGGTATTATGACTATGTTTAATTTAATTTCTATGCCTGATCCTGTAAATCCTAATAACATTATTATAGAACCTTATAAAGAGATATTCCAGCCAAGCACCGATCCTAATACTCCTAATTTTTTTGATGATAATTCTGAAGAATTAGATTGGACAAGTAAAATTGATATATCACAAATCAAACTAACACCTTTAACCGACTTAAACAAAAAAACTATATTTAAGTTTGTAGAAGATGATGATGATTATGTTTTTAATGTTTATAAAAATTCTACTGAAGGGCATCTATACGGAAGTGCTGTTTATGATGCAACTTTACAGGCAGGTGGTATGCAAAGTGTTTTAGATGGAGAAAAAGAAGTTATAGCTGAACCATTTGCAGCAAGTGTTCCAAAACCTTTAAGTGATGCTTTTACAGATTTTATAGTCCCTGCTATTTACTCACATAATACAGGAGATAATGTTTCTGAAGGGTTTGATAATAGTCCTAGAATAATGTTTATCAATGGAGTAAAAACACTAACTAGCTGCACTTATCATGTTCCTGCTCAAAATGGTGTTGCAGGTGATGCTTTTGAAGATGAATTTTTGCAATTTTCTCATTTATCAAATATTCCAACAGTTTCAACTTCAAGAGATTTTCATTTTGGACAATGTCAGCTAATAAGTCCTATTGGATTCCCACCTGTTGATAATTTATTATACACTTATTGGCTTCCTTATTTAGCTGAACTATACAATCCTGATACTAGAACAATGACATTAAAAGTAAACTTAAGTCCAGGAGATATAAATACGTTTAAATTTTATGATACAGTATTTATTAAAAATAGAAAATTTAGAGTAAATAGAATAGATTATAATCCAAACGAATTAGCAACAGTTGAATTTATATTAATACCATAATGGCAATACCATACATATCAGGCTTTCCAATTAAGCCAAGCGAAATAGGCGACACGGGCATAGTAATATTTACTGATGGAACAAACACAGTAATTCCGAATCAAAAACAATGCGAAGCTTACGGATATACTTACGATAAAGCAACAGGAACTTGCAAAGCTTTTACTTATAGTCAAAATTTAGACAGAAACTTAGCAAATATTAATAATAGCTTACAAGGTTCAGGAAACATAACAGAAACAGGAACAAACAACACAACTATTATTGGAGAAAATAATACAGTAAAAGGATTGTCAAGAAACAATATTATAGTAGGAGATAGCAATCAAATTTCTAATAGTATAAACAACTCATTTGTTTATGGTAGGTTAGGCGAATCGACAGCAGAAAATTCAATAGTATTAGGTGGCAATGCTCCTGCTGATATATTAGGAGAAAGGCAAAGCATACAACTTTTGTATGGTGTTCAAACAGTAGATGGATCAACTCATAATAGTTATTTAAACAATATAGAAAATAGCTTTTTTACTATTCCTGATAATACTATATTTTATTTTCACGCTGATACAGTAGCAGTAAGAGTTGGTGGAACAGGCGAAGGATCGGTTGGCGATTTTGCTGCTTGGGTTGAAAGAGGTGTTGCAGTTCAGATTTCAGAAACTGTAACAATAAGTAGAGAAAGAGATTTAATAAAAAGTTCAGGTAGTGTTTCTAATTGGCGACCTGCTGCAAACAATACAGGATCAAATTTTAGAATAACAGTAAGAGGAGATGCAGATCAAACAGTAGAATGGTGCAGTAACATAACAATTACTCAATTAAAAACAGGATTATAAAATTTAAGATATGGCAAATACAACAGAAACAGCAACATTTAATGTCAAGTCAAATATAGGTGAAGTTGGTAAAGATGCTAAAACAGCAGCAGGAGAATTTAAAGTAATGGGTGTTTCTTTAAATAGTGTAAAAGCAGGATTTGTTTCGGCAGGTGCTTCAGCAAAGGCAATGTTTGGATCTATTAAAGCAGGACTTATTTCAACAGGAATAGGTGCTTTTGTTGTTTTAATAAGTTCATTGGTTAGTTATTTTACAAATACTAAAAGAGGAGCAGATAAATTAGCACAAGCATTTACAGCAATGGGAGCTGTTGTAGATGTTTTAACAGATAGATTAAGTAAAGTAGGTGAAGCACTTAGTTTTGTTTTTTCAGGAGAATTTAGAAAAGCAGGGGAAGCATTAAAAGGCACTTTTTCAGGTATAACAGAAGAAATAAAACAAGAGGTTGTAGCAATGACCGCGTTAAAAAGAAGAACGCAAGAATTAAGAGATGCTGACAACGAGTTTATGGTGCAAAAAGCTAAAACTAGACAAGAAATAGAAAAAGCAAGATTAATAGCTGAAGATGAAACTAAGTCAGCACAAGAAAGATTAGACAACCTTAAAAAAGCACTAGAGCTTGAAGAAGAAACTACAAAAAGAGAATTAGAACTAGCAAGAGAAAGATTAGCTATACAAGAAGAAGAAATGGCTTTAAGTGAAAATTCAGCAGAAGATGAAGCAAGATTAGCACAACTTAAAGTAGAATTAATAGAAAAAGAAACAGCATCTGTAAAAATGCGAAGAAGGGTTGTTACTGAAGTTAATGCTTTAGATAGAGAAATAGCAGCAGAAGAAAAAGCTAGAGCAAAAGAAAAGCAAGATGCAATAGATGCTGAAAATAAAAGAATAGCTGACGAAAAAAAGAAAAAAGAAGAAGAAGAAGCTAAAGAAGCAAAAAGATTAGCTGATTTAGAAATAGCTGAAGCTAAAAGAGTAGCAGATGAAAAAATAGCTATTTTAAAAGCAGAAGAAGATTTTAAAAAAGCAACTATTGGAAAAGGATTTCAAGCAGCAGCAGCATTAGCAGGAGAAAATGCTGTATTATCAAAAGGTGTTGCAGCAGCACAAACTATATACCAAACACAACAAGGAATTATGGCTGCTATGGGTGCTACTTCAGTTGGAGATAAGTTATTGCCTTATCCTGTTAGGTTAGCAAACGCAATTGCGACAGGAGCAATGGGAGCAACAGCTTTAGCTAAAATTATGTCCACAAGTCCAACAGCAGGTGGTGGATCAGCAGCAGGTGGTGCAACAGCAGGTGGTGCAGCAACTCCTGCACCTCAAATGATGTCAGGACAATTTGAATTAGGCGGTGGAATTGAGCCTGAGCCAACACGAGCTTTTGTTGTTACAGATGATATGACTAATAGTCAAGCACAACTTGCTAATATAAGACGTAGAGCTACAATTTAAAAATCAAATAAATATTAATTAAATCTATTATATAATATGCCTTGTAAACAATGTGAAAACGGAAAATATAAATTTGGCAATACAGGAGAATGTAAATATGATACATTAACTGAATGCCAAGAAGATAATAAAGACTATTACGAAAAAACTACTTCTATTGTAGAATTAGTTATTGATGATGAATCAGAATCTTTAGCAATTGATGCTATAAGCTTAGTATCAGCACCTGCAATTGAACAAGATTTTGTTTATTTTGGTAAAGAAAAAAATAACTTAACTTTTGCTAAAGTAGATGAAGAAAAACGAATGTTAGTTAGTCCTGCCTTAATACCTAATAAGCAAATATTTAGATATGATCCAAATACTGATTCAGAATACTATGTTTACTTTAGTCCTGATACAGTTAGAAAAGCAAGTGAGTTATATTTAAAACACAACAATCATCATAAAGCTACACAAGAACACAACGAAAGAGTATCAGGTGTTTTAACAGTTGAAAGCTGGATAAAAGAAGGAGATATGGATAAATCAAAAATGTATGGCTACGATTTACCTAATGGCACTTGGTTTGTCAAGATGCGTATAGATAATGATAGCTTATGGCAAGATATAAAAAGTGGCAATCTTAAAGGTCTGAGTATAGAAGGTTATTTTACGGACAAAATGGAAAAGATGTCACAAAAAGCACCAACTGATGAAGAAATACTTAAAGCTTTAAATGAGATAATACGCGAAAATCAAACAAATAAATAACTATTCTATTATATTAAAAAAGAACTTATGGACATTAAAGAACAAATACTAGTAGCACTTGGCTTAAACAAAGCCGAAGAAGAAATCAAATTAGCTTGGCAATCTAAAGGCGAAGATGGAACTATATATGTTTCAACTGCTGAAGAATTAGAATCAGGTGTAGATGTTTCTGTTTTAACAGAAGATGGCACTACAATACCTTTACCTGTTGGAACTTACAAAACTGAAGATGGTGTATCTTTTAGAGTTGAAGAAGAAGGAGTAGTTGGCGAAGTTATCGAAAGCGAAACAGAAGAAGAAGTTGAAGCAGAAGATGACAAAGAAGAAATGTCAGAAGAAGCTGAATTAGATAAACATGAGGAAGAAGATTACGACGAACATGATGAAGCAGATGTAGCTGATTGGAAAGGTATGGAGAAACGTATCAAAAACTTAGAAGATGCAGTAGCTGACCTTAAAAGAGATAAGGTAGGTGGAGATGATGAAGTAGAGGAGATGTCAGAAGAAACTCCTGAACCATCTTCAAACCCTAAGACAATTAAAACTACTGAAGTAGTAGAATTTTCAGCAGAAGATGAATTAGAAAAATTAAAAGCTGAAAACGAAAAACTTAAAACGGAATTAGCAGCAAGTCCTGCTGATAGTCCGATTAACACAAATAAATTTAGTTCTGAAAAATCTAAAATGTCAGAAGTGGCTTTCAGTAAGCTTTCAAAACGTGAAAGGATTTTGATGGGATTAGAAAGATAATAACAATTAATTAATTAAAAAAAGAAAAATTATGGCATTTAGTGTAACCCAGCCGAATTTCAACGGCAAAGCAGCGGGATTCTATATTTCGGCTGCATTAAAAGAAGCAAAATCGTTAGAGTATATGACGGTTTTAGAAAATATAAAATACAAAGAAAATATACAAAAGATGAGTGGATCATCTCTTGTTGTAGATGGAAATTGTGATGCGTTTACGAGTTCAGGTAATCTTGCTTTAACGGAAGCGACTTTAACTCCAAAGGATTTACAAATAAACCTTGCAATTTGTAAAAAAACGTTACTTACATCTTACGAAGCTTTACAAATGAGAGCAGGTAGAGATGCAATGCCTTCAGTAAGTTTTGAAGATTACGTTATTTCTTATATGGGAGAAATCATAGCTAACGCTACTGAAACTTCTATATGGGGTGGAGTAACAGGTAATGCAGGAGAATTTAATGGTTTTACAGGATATTGGTTACTACCTGGAACTGATGCAACAGTTGTTCAATCATCAGCTGCAGGTGCTTATACTAATTCAACAATTTTAGGAGAGTTGCAAAAGTTAACTGATGATATTCTTGGTGGGACTGCTGCTAATGTATTAGGAAAAGATGATGCTTACATTTACATGAATACTAAAACTTTTCAATTATACATACAAGCAATGTCAGCATTAACTGGAATGCCTTATATGCACATGAGTGAAGATTTCATTCCATTATTTGAAGGTGTTAAGATTGCAGTTTGTCCAGGTATG
>VTLG01003063.1_pt1 | contig 13151 bp, 23 predicted proteins | sample 4694571 | NCBI WGS metagenome assembly VTLG01 (sample SAMN12604809, study PRJNA352737) | marine metagenome | biome: ENVO:00000447; feature: ENVO:00000209|ENVO:00000569|ENVO:01000036; material: ENVO:00002151; isolation source: viral sequences binned using virsorter ... | reverse complement strand
TATGACCAGTGGGAAGCTACTGTAAGTACAGACCATGCTAATCAATTAGCTAGGATATTTTCAGTGCTTATCAACTACTGTATTTCAATAGAGTTGATGATGTATAACCCCATGAAGAACGTGAAGAAGCGTAGCCACACACCACGGTCAATCATATGGACCAATGAACAGGTTGAGTTGTTCCTAGACACAGCGTTCAGTGAATACAGATGGCGTAACGTAGGGTTGCTTGTATTGTTTGCATACGAGTGGGGTCAACGTCCTGTGGACATACGTAATCTCACATGGGACAGCATTGACTTCACCAAGAAGACCGTAACTATTACTCAGTCTAAACGTGGTGCTACCGTTGAGTTACCCATTGATGATCGCCTGATGGAGATGTTAGATCAACAAGACACTGATTGGGGTTGGCAGGACTACGTAGTACCCTGTCAGAGAGCCTCAGACAACGCTTACAGGCCACTCTCTGTTAGTCAGATGACCTACCTAGTAGGTGAGGTAAAGGATGCCTGTGGCCTACCTTCAGAGCTACGTGTGGGTGATTTACGTAAGACTGCCATAGTAGAGATGATCAAAGGTGGTGCTGAGGCTATGCAGGTTATGTCTGTGACAGGGCATAAGAATATATCTTCACTCAACCCTTACCTCAAACATAACCTTGAGACTGCTACTGAAGCATTGGATAGGAGAAAGAGATGAAGAAACCTAACCCTATAGCTAAAGACTTGCGTCAACCTAAGTATAAACCGCAAGTCATACCTGACAAAAAGAAGCCTTCTATCCGCAAACAGAAACACAAAGGGGATAAAGATGAAGACTAGAGAAGATTTACTTAAATACATTGGGCAACTAAAGAAAGAAGCTCATTATTGGGAAATACAAGCTAAGTCTCAGACTACCGTCTGTAAGTTTTGTTCCTCAGTGGTGGGACCAGAAGCCTGTCAAGAAACAATCAGTAGGCTTGAGGCACAGTTAGCTTTATGGAAAGGCACCGCCCCATGAATAACTATTTGTACACAGCCGCTGGGCTTATAGTATTTTATGTCGGACTAAAGATGTTTAGTGGTGGCATGAAAAGCATGGGTAACATAGATCACTTGCAGTGGTTCATTGCCAACCCAATCTATATGTTCTTTGGTGGTATTGTAATGACACTGGCATGGCAGTCTAGCTCACTCTCTACCACTGCCATCATTGCCTTGGTAGCATCTGGTGCAGTACCCCTACCAGCAGCTATAGCCTGTGTGCTAGGAGCTAATATTGGTACTACAGGGACTATCTGGTTGGCTGGACTGCTAGTATCTGACGGTATGCCAAGGGGTGATACGTTACGTATTGCTTTGGTGCATACTGGCGTTAATCTTTTGATGGCTGCAAGCCTGTTGCCATTTGTACATCATATAGCTAAATACGTAGGGAGAGTAGGATGAAAGTATATTTAGTATTCACTGATGCAGGTCTTTATGGTGTTTATAAAACTAGAAAGCTGGCAAAGTATGCCGCTGATGAAGTAAGTAATAAGTTCAATGTAAGGACTTGGGTAGAAAATAGACTTGTTGTAGAGGAGGAGCCTAAAACTTTTGTATTATTTGGGCCAACTACACTTAAAGAAGTGTACTGCAGTCATAATGATGAAGACTATGACATACAATAACTAATAAGGGGAGGGGGTGTAAATAATGACCAGACTAAAATTATTCTGGGAGTGGTATGTACACTTACGTTACCGACGACATAAAGAAAAAGAACATTCTTTTTATATACTACCGTGGTTGAAATGGTATAATCCTACATCATACAGTATTTACAATTGTACACGGTGGGCATGGTGGAACTCAGGCAGACATAGTGAAATAGAAAAGGATTAATGGTATGCAAGTGTACGTAGTGATGAATGCCTACGGCATAGCCAGTATTTATGGCAAGAAAAGCCAAGCAGAAAAAAGAATAAATTACCTTCACGCACAATACGCAACACATCACTGGATTATTGTTTGGGATGTTGAAGGTGAGGACACTATAAAGGACTGCCTCAGACAGAGCCAGAAGCAACGTAATATTTCTAAATACTTTGGAGAGGATGAAGATAATGACAAGTATTGATGTAACATACATAGATCACATGGGTAAATACGTAGGGAGATTTGGATGATTGAAGTTATTATAACACAAGACATGTTAGACAAAGCACATAATAAGTCAAAAGAGATGGGCAGATTAAACAACTCCATAACAAAAGGTAAAGGTAACTTAACAGGATTTTTAGGTGAACAAATAGCCCTTCAAGTACTTGGTGGTGAATGGTCTAATACGTATGACTATGACTTAGTTACTCCCGACAACAAAAAAGTAGATGTAAAAACAAAACAAACAACTGTCACCCCTCGCCCATACTACGAATGTTCTGTAGCAAAATTTAATACCCGACAAAAATGTGACTTGTATGCTTTCGTTAGGGTAAAAAATACAAGGGATGTAGGATGGTTTCTAGGGTCTATGGGACACGATGAGTACTATAACAAAGCTACTTTTCTAAAGAAAGGGGATGTAGACCCGTTAAATAATTTTACAGTAAAAGCAGACTGTTATAATTTAAAGATTGAGGAGTTAGTTATATGATTGAAGTAACATACGTAGACCATATGGGTAGTGACCTCAGTGTAGTGAATGCTGCACGTGTGTCATTTGGTAAAAAGAGTGAGGCACTTGGTACATCAGGTGTAGAGGGTCAACCTATGAGACCTATCCTCAATGACCCTGACAAGAGGCTGATCAAGTACCTAGCCAAGCATAGGCACATGTCACCTTTCGGTCATGCCTTTGCATCCTTCCACGTCAAGGCACCTATCTTTGTAGCTAGACAACTAGTCAAGCATAAGTTCCTACGATGGAATGAGATTAGTCGTAGATATGTAGATGATAAACCTGAGTTCTACGAGCCTGATGAATGGCGTGGCAGGGCTGATGACAAGAAGCAAGGTAGTGCTGGTGTAGTAAAGTATACACCTGCAGGTACTGTCATAGATAACTCAAGGGTCGGAGGATATTGTTTATCAGCTTACAAGCACCTTCTGTCTAGTGGTGTATGTCCAGAGCAAGCACGTATGGTGTTGCCACAAAGCACCATGACAGAATGGTATTGGTCAGGTAGCCTTGACGCCTTCTCTGATATGTGCAATCTTAGGTGCAAGAAAGACACCCAACTTGAGACTGCAGGTGTAGCACAGTGTGTATCTCAAGCTATGCAAAACCTGTTTCCTATATCATGGGAGTCATTACAGGATGACTGACAACCCACACTTAGCGTGTCCCTTTGAGGACTGTGGTTCATCTGATGCATTCAATTGGAATGATGACGGGTATGGTTTCTGTCATAGCTGTGGTGAGTCCTATCCATCCAAGAAGAGTATGTTGACATTTGATTGGGTTGCTGGTACATACCCTTTGAAACAGAGGATAAGTATTATGGACATACCCGTTAAGAGTAGCACCTTCAACGATATAAGAGGGTTGAAACCTGATATCTGTCAGGTGTATGGCATACAAGTACAGGCAGGTGAGGGTGGTGTACCTGTCAGGTATGCGTATAAATACCCACATACAGTCAAGTACCGTGATTACAATGACAAGTCTAAGTCTTGGATGAAAGACAGAGGCTTAGGTATGAACCATTTGTTTGGTCCAGATTTCAACACAGGGTCATCTACACGTATATACATCACTGAGGGTGAGTTTGACGCAGCATCTTTGTATCAAATACTGGGTGAAAAATACCCAGTAAAGTCTTTGCCTAGTGCATCAATAGGTGAGAAGTTTATAAAGGCTAACCATGCCTACCTCAACTCCTTCAAGGAAGTGGTGTATGCAGGTGAGCTGGATGATGCAGGTAGACGTGCAGCAGATAGATTGTATGAGGCACTGGCAGATAAGTTTTGGTATGTACCTATGTCCAAGCATAAGGATGCTAATGACTTCTTGACTAAAGGTGATGGGGAAGACCTTAAGTGGGCTGCACTTAAACCACAAAGGTATTCACCTGATAACTTTTTCTGTTCTGATGAGGAAGTGGAAGCAGCAATACGCAATGAGAACCCATATGAATATGTACCAACTGGTCATGTAGGTCTTGATGATAAACTACGTGGTCTTGTCAAGGGTGGTATTACGTTTATCAAAGCACCACGTGGTACAGGTAAGACTGAGGTGATCCGTTACTTTGAAACAGGTCTACTTAAAACACCTGATATACGCATTGCATTACTACATATGGAAGAGATGAAGTCTACCACGTATCGTTCTATGGCTACCTACGAGCTTGGATGCAATGTCCGTACTAAGGATGATGCTAGGGATAATAATATCTCTGAGGACAAGGTGATAGAGGCAGCTAAGGAAGCTACCAAGGGTGAGCGTACCATTGTGTTTGAGATGAGATCACATGATGATCCCCTTAAGCTACTTGAGTATATACGTTTATCTGCTAGTGTTTATGGTGCTGGCTTTATCTTTATAGACCATGTGCAGCGTCTTGCATACTTATCCAACTCAGGGGTTGATGGTGCTACCAGTACACTCACCACACTAGGTTCACGTGCAGCACAGCTTGCTAAAGAGTTAAACATTGGGGTGATCTTTATCTCTCAGGTCAATGATGATGGACGTACTAAGTATGCCGCCTCTCTTGAGGAAGAGGCAATCATATGTATCAAGATTGAGCGTGATGTTGAGACTGATGATGAGGTCTTACAGAACACCACTAACTTTATCATTGACAAGAACAGACCCTTTGCTAAGTTAGGACATGCAGGGTCAGTCTATTACGATCCTGAAACTACAATTTTGAGTGAAGAAACTTATGTTGAAAGGAGTGACATGGCAGCATGATTGTATTTGATATTGAGACCAATGGTCTTAACCCTTCAAAGATACACTGCCTTTCCTACACCAGAAATGGTTATGAGTATACATCTATCACTGACTATGAGGATATGAGACAGTTACTATGGAACGAGAGGGGCTTAGTAGGTCATAACATTGTACGTTATGATATACCTGTGCTTGAACGTATCCTTGGTATTAAGATTAAGGCACGTCTGTTTGATACCTTATCTATGTCATGGGTGATGAACTATGACAGGGGTAATCATAAACTAGAAGGTTTTGGTGAAGACTTTGGGATACCTAAACCTGTTGTCACTGATTGGTCTGAGCAACCTGTAGAAGTATACATCCATCGTTGTGAAGAGGATGTTAAGATCAATTGGAAACTGTGGCGTAATTTACTAAAGCGTTTCCTATTTGTGTACAAGGACAAGAAAAACCTTGACAAGTTCTTTAGTTATCTTTCATTCAAAATGAACTGTGCGTATGTTGCAGAAAATGTGGGATGGAAGCTTGACGTTGATCTTGCTGAGTCCAGTATTGAGAAACTAAAAGAGCAACAAGATCAGAAGGTCAACGAGCTACGTGAAGTCATGCCTATGCGTAAGGTAATGTCTGTAAAGACTAAGCCAAAGGTATGCGTTAAGAAAGATGGCTCTGTGTCTGCTCATGGTCAGCGTTGGTACAACCTATTAGCACAGCATGGATTACCTAAAGACTATGAGGGTGATGTGACTGTAGTCAGAGGCGTTGAGGATTCTAACCCTAACTCACCTGAGCAGGTCAAGGAGTGGCTCTTTGGGTTAGGCTGGGTGCCTTGTACCTTTGACTATAAAGATGATAGGAAAGTCCCACAAATACGTAAGAACGGGGAGCTTACTAGGTCTGTACAGCTACTTATTGAAAATAACCCAGCGGTAGGTGTACTAGACGGTCTGACGGTCATTCAACACAGGCTTGGTATCTTACATGGATTCATACAGTGTCAAGAGGATGGTTATCTCAAAGCTGGGGTCAAGGGTTTAACTAACACCTTACGCTTTAAGCATGTTAAACCTCTGGTCAATCTGCCCGGTGTTGATAAGCCTTGGGGTAAGGAGATACGTGGTTGCTTGATTGCACCTGAAGGTTACACATTGTGTGGTGCTGATATGACTTCCCTTGAGGATACTACCAAGCGTCACTACATGAAGCTATATGACCCCGACTACGTAGAGGAAATGTCTAAGGAAGGTTTTGATCCACACCTTGACCTTGCTAAACATGCTGGTGCTGTTACTCAGGATCAGATAGACAAGCACAATTCAGGTGAGTCTAGCCTTAAGTCTTTGCGTAAGAACTACAAGGTAGTGAACTACTCAGCTACCTATGGGGTAGGTTCAGCCAAGCTATCACGTGAGACAGGTATGTCTGTAGGTGAAGCATCAGCTTTGCTTGATGCATACTGGGAACGTAACTGGGCTGTTAAAAAGTTTGCTGAGGATCAGAAGATCAGAAAGATTGACGGTGAGATGTGGGTACAGAACCCAGTTAGTAAGTTCTGGCATAATCTACGCTATGAGAAAGATGCCTTCTCTACAATCAATCAAAGTACAGGAGCTTACTGCTTTGACAAGTGGGTTGCACTGTATCGTACTAAGAGAGGCAACATCATTGGACAGTTTCATGATGAAAGTATTAACCTAGTCAAGAAGGGTGATGAGCAGATACACACTGATGCATTACTGTGGGCTATAAAAAAACTTAACGAAAAACTTAAATTAAATGTTGACTTAGGTATTGATGTGCAGTACGGTCTCCGCTATAGTGATATTCACTAATAAATGGAGGGCCAAATGGCTACACGTAGATTAAAACTAACTGGTATTGCTGAGTGGGCAAAAGTGTTTACTCAGAACCGTGACATGCTAGGCTTTGAAGAAGCTTATGTAAGCTGTGATGGTGCTTGTACTATTGACCTGATTATGGATGATAAGAACATGGCACTACTTAAAGCTTCAAAGTCTATGAAGCGTGGTAAGGAAGACCCAGAAGGTAGAGGTACTATGGTGCGTCTGGTACGCAAGTACAATACAGGTTATGCTTGGGCAGATGGACCACCACAAGTTGTCAAAGCTGACAACTCAGAGTGGGACTATGATGTTGATGGTACTATTGGTAATGGGTCAACAGTAGAGGTCATAGTATCAGTGTATGATACTAAGATGAAGAGTATTGTAGGTACACGTTTAGATAAGGTTAAGGTACTCAAGCACGTTGAGTATCAAGCACCTAATGATGATATACAATCAGTTCCACCACCTACTGACTCACCTGCGTTGGAAGACTCAGAGGTGATGTTTTAATGATTCTCATTGATGGAGATATCGTTGCTTATCGTGCAGGGTTTTCTTCAAATAATCTTGAAGCAACTGCTGCTGAAGCAAAAGTTGATGAGCTGATTGATACCATCATTGAAGACACGGAGTTTATCTATACAGACTACCAAGTGTACTTGACTGGTAAAGGAAACTTTCGTTTTGATATTGGTAAAACACTTGAATACAAAGGTAATCGTAAAGATGCTCCTAAACCTGTACATTTAAAGCATATACGTGAATACCTTATCAATAAGTATGAAGCTATTGTAAGCAAAGGCGAAGAAGCTGATGATCTGATTGCTATAGCTGCAACACAACTAGAGATGAATGCAGTAGTTGCATCTATTGATAAGGATATGTTACAGATACCATGTTTTCATTATAATCTTACTAGGCGAGAGCTTAGTGCTGTTGGTGAGTTTAATGGGCTTAAATCTTTTTACACCCAGATACTTACAGGTGACAAGGTTGATAACATTAAGGGGCTGCACCGTTGCGGCCCTGTTAAAGCAGGTAAGATTCTTACTGAGTGTGACACAGAGATTAGTATGTGGAACGCTTGCCTTGAGGCTTATAAGGGTGACACAGAACGTGTCATTGAGAATGCTAGGCTTTTGTACCTGCGTAGAAAGGTAGGACAATTGTGGGAGCCACCCATTGAGCAAAGCAGCTAAGGCTAAGGGTAGGACAGGCCAACAAGAAGTACGGGACAAGTTGCTTGAGACTTTCCCTGAGTTTGAGCCTGATGATATCAAGAGTACTACTATGGGCGACACAGGGGAAGACATACAGTTATCCCCAGCCGCCCGTAAGAAGATGCCAATAAGTATTGAGGTTAAGCGTAGAAAGAATGATCTTAAAACTGTCTACAATTATATTGAGCAAGCTGCTAAACATGGTAAAGGAGAACCTGTAGTTTTCTTTCGTTCAGATAGAAAGCCTTGGGTTGTCATGATAGGTATGGATCATTATACTGAACTTCTACGTAACTGGAAGAAAGAATAATTATGTCAATAAAAATATGGGACATAGTATCAGGTCCAATAGCTAAAGAAGAAAGTGCTAATCCTAATGATTATCCTGACAATTGTGACCAAATGTTAGTGTGTAAGGTGGAAATTAAAGGTAAAATAGTAAATGTTGATTACTGGTTTCAAGACATTGAAGATGCTAATGCATGGATACAACATTTTAAAACAAGTATTGAACCATTAGAAATATTTTCCGGTGGTAATGGTGAAGCATAACTTGACTTCTACCATTTTTAAGGTATAACTATGGGTTTCAGACTATGGAATATGAAATTATTTTAAATATAAAAATAGACCCCTTTTGTAATTATTTAGAGGTAGATGATATTGAAAGTTCTAGAGTAGTTTTAGAATTAATACAGGATATGCTGCATGAAATGGACGATCTTAGTATAGAAAACATGGAGGTGACAAGACGTGACTAAAGTAACCCTTGATAATATAGAATATAACAGTGAAAACTTTGATGAAATGCAAAATAAAATTCTTAGTGAGCTGGTTCAAAACAATAGTATCAAAACAAATCTTGAGTATCAGCTATCTAGCTTAGAAGTGGTTGCAGGATTACTTATGAAAAAACTTAAAAAATCTTTAAAAAAAGAAGTTTCAGATGATAACTAAAGAAGATATGAAAGCGTTTCAAAATTATAGTGAGTGGGTAGAGCGTAAGATTATTACTGACAACAAAGATAGGCTAATGGAGAATACATTAGGTCTTATGGGTGAGGCTGGTGAAGTTGCTGAAAAAATTAAGAAACGTATCCGTGATGACACTAAGGTAAAACCAGAAGAGATTGTCAAAGAACTAGGTGATGTTATCTTTTATGCTACTGCCTTGTCTAACTTTTATGGTGCAAGCCTTGGCATTACCATTGCTGAGAACATGATGAAGCTTGATGGACGTGAGGCTAGGGGTACAATTAAAGGTAGTGGAGATGAACGATAGAGATACTGCAAGTCGTGCTGCTCAATTAATGAGACCTATTGAACAACAGATACTTATGTGTGATAGTAGAGAAGAGACTTTACTTTTTGCCTGTGCTATGCTTGAAAGGGCCAAGACTATACTTGAAGCCCACCTAGGTGAAGATGGTCGAAGAGAATTATTTATTATGGGAAACGAAAGATGAATAACAACTACTTACCTACTGACTATCAAACTTTTATTGCCACCAGCAGATACGCTAGGTGGTTAGAGGATGAGGGTAGACGTGAGACTTGGGGTGAAACAGTTGAAAGGTACATACAAAACATAATATGTAACTCTAAGTTTGGGTCAGTACCTAACAAGATTGTAGATCAATTACGTAATGCTATCCTTAGCCTAGAGGTAATGCCTAGTATGAGGTCACTTATGACAGCGGGTAAGGCTTCCTCACGTGATAATACTTGTATGTATAACTGTTCCTATCTACCCGTAGATGACCTTAAGTCTTTTGATGAGGCTATGTTCATCCTCCTCAATGGGACGGGGGTTGGTTTCAGTGTTGAGCGTCAGTTCATCACTAAACTCCCTGATGTTCCTACTCTTTTCGAGTCTGAAACGACTGTTGTCATTAAGGATAGCAAGGAAGGTTGGGCTAAAGGTCTCAGACAAGTCTTGGCACTCCTATGGGCAGGTGAAATCCCTAAGTGGGATGTGTCTAAAGTCAGGCCAGCAGGCGCAAAACTAAAGACATTCGGTGGTAGGGCATCAGGCCCAGCGCCATTGATTGATCTGTTTAACTTTGCTGTTACTACATTTCGACAGGCACAGGGACGTAAACTATCCAGCCTAGAGTGTCACGATCTTATGTGTAAGATTGGTGAGGTAGTAGTGGTAGGTGGTGTAAGACGTAGTGCTATGATTTCATTAAGTAATTTATCTGATGATCGTATGCGTCATGCTAAGTCAGGCAACTGGTGGGAGACGGCAAGTCATAGAGCCTTGGCTAATAACTCCGTAGCTTATACAGAAAAACCTGACAGTATGGCATTCATGCGTGAGTGGACAGCCCTAATGGAGAGTGGTAGTGGAGAACGAGGAATATTCAACAGAGAAGCATCAGTTAAACAAGCTAAAAAGAACGGCAGGAGAGAGCCTAAACATGAGTTTGGAACAAATCCATGCTCAGAGATCATTCTTAGGCCGAATCAATTTTGTAATCTCACAGAGGTTGTTATACGTGCTAATGATAACATTGAAGACCTTGCAAGAAAAGTTGGCATTGCGACTGTACTTGGCACAATTCAATCTACCTATACACACTTCCCATACCTGCGTAAAATGTGGAACACCAATACCTCAGAAGAACGTTTGCTTGGTGTGTCACTCACAGGGATAATGGATAACAAACTTATGACCTTAAGTAATAAAGGTTTAGCTAAAACTTTGGAGCATCTTAAACATGTGGCTATTTCTACTAACGCTGAGTGGGCTGACCGTCTTGACATCCCTCGTAGCACTGCTATTACTTGTGTCAAGCCCAGTGGAACTGTTTCCCAACTGGTTGATTCATCTTCTGGGATTCATTCTCGTCACAGTCCCTATTATATCCGTACTGTGCGTGGAGATAATAAAGACCCATTAACAAAATTTATGGTTGATCAAGGTATACCCAATGAGTCTGATGTTATGAAACCTGATGCTACTACCGTGTTCAGTTTTCCCATGCAAGCTCCACAAGGAGCTGTGTGTACTGCTGATATGACTGCACTAGAGCAGCTTGAGATGTGGTTGATGTATCAACGGCATTGGTGTGAGCATAAGCCTAGTGTAACAATCAATGTCCACTCTGACGAGTGGTTTGAGGTAGGGGCATTTGTGTACAAACACTTTGATGAGATGTCAGGTGTATCCTTCTTGCCATACAATGAGCATACCTATCAGCAAGCACCATACCAAGAGTGTGGTAAAGAAATCTATTATGATATGGTAAATGCTTCACCTTTGTCTATTGATTGGACTAAGTTGGCGGAGTATGAGCAAGAAGATAATACTAGTGGTACTCAAACAATGGCGTGTAATGGGGATGTGTGTGAAATGGTAGATATTACTTAATGCAACTTGAGTTGTTTAAAAAACTAAGCTCTCAACCCTATGAAGGGGGCTTAGAATGTAATAACTGTGGAATAGTGCAGCCTGCTGATAACTTTGAACATTTACCATCAGGAGAAATAAAAAGAAAATGTAAGTCTTGTAAAAAGAAACAAAAAGATTTAATAAATTATTTAAGAACCTTGCACACTTATCCTGATCAAAACTATCTTTGCCCTATATGTCAAAGAAGTTTAAAAGAAATAAGTAGAAAAGGTCAAAAGATGCTGCAATCATGGACGCTAGATCATTGCCATAAAAATGAAACCTTTAGAGGGTGGATATGTGGTAATTGTAACACAGGGTTAGGTGCTTTTAAAGATAGTCTTGAAAGAATTAACAAGGCTAAAATTTACTTAGAAAGAAATATAACATGACAGAAATTAAAGGTCCAGCTTACTCCCACTACTATGCAACTCAACCATTAGAGTTAATAGTTAAAACACAACAAGCTAAACAAAGGGAGATGGAAACAGTAGTAAAGATGAGGAATTATACTGAGCAAGTATTTAAAGATAGGATGGAATTAACTCTTCGTCAACAAGAACAAATGCTTAGTTATAATAGTAAGGGAGGATACGTAACTCCACAAGCTACTACTGGTAGTAAAGTGGACATAACAATATAAAGGAGAAATAATATGATATGGGTTTATATAGTAGCAATGACACTGACTACACCAGTTACATCAGAGAGTAAATTTATTGTGAGTGCACCAAACATGGCATTTACAACAGAATCAGCATGTCAGTCGTACAGAGAATTTGATATGTTACGACTACTTAAAACAAGACCAAATAAAAATGCAAAGGCAGTTAGTCAATGTTTCTCTTTACCCTTTAATATAAATAAAAGTGCGTAGGTGTTGACAAATTTATTTTTTAGTGCTATTCTTACTTTGTAACTTAAATAGTGCCTGAGACTTAATAGGAGAGCCACTGGTGAGTTTAGTACCCAAGTCAGGTGGTACCCTACCTTAACCCCAAAAGTACCCAAAGGAAACGTTAATGACTAAGTGGACATTACCAGAAAAAAATGACCCTTTTAAAAAAGTAACCTACCAATCTGATGAAGATGAGGTTAAAACAAAAATAGCTAGACGTACAGAGAACATGGTAGATCATCCTCCTCATTATAACTCAGCTAATATTGAGTGTATAGAAGCCATGAAAGCTATGTCAGAAGGGGCTAATATATCAAACCATCAAGCCTACTGTTGGCAAAATTCTTTTAAGTATCTGTGGAGATGGCCGTATAAAAATGGGGTGGAAGACTTAAAGAAAACACGTTGGTATTTGGACAGGTTAATAAAGGAGGTAGAGAAAGAATGAAGCCATACGATCAGGGTAGAGAGGCTTTCATTAAGGGTAAGTTAGGCAACCCTTATAAGATGGACACACGCCCTAATAAAGATTGGGAGTTTGGTTTTAACACTGAATATTTTAAGAACTTAGAAAAAGTAAAGCAGGATGAACAAGCTAGAACAGGAAGCTAAGAAGTACACACGCAAGAAGCGTAACCCGGACATGATAAAACCCCTCACTGCCCGAAGGTATTTAGCAGGACAAGCTCTTGCTGGAATACTTTCAAATAGTAAGGGGTCTTTGAATATGTCTGAGGTAAGACGTTCAGCATATGAGTGGGCAGACTTTATGTTAGAGGATGAGTGTGGTTAGTTTTTCTTGCCTTCAACTTTATCTTCTTCTCTATCAGCTAATAACATAAGAAATTGTCTTCTTTTAATTTCATCAGTAAGACTAATAGATTGAGATAAGTATTCTTCCGCAGTATTAAACTCAC
>VTLG01017032.1_pt1 | contig 13152 bp, 18 predicted proteins | sample 4694571 | NCBI WGS metagenome assembly VTLG01 (sample SAMN12604809, study PRJNA352737) | marine metagenome | biome: ENVO:00000447; feature: ENVO:00000209|ENVO:00000569|ENVO:01000036; material: ENVO:00002151; isolation source: viral sequences binned using virsorter ... | reverse complement strand
ATAAGTTGAATGAGTTTAATTCATCTATTAAACATGCCATGAGTCTTACTGAGAAGAAGAGATATTATCTTGGTGACTTTAGACATACAGCACAACAGGCCATTGATTGGTGGAAGAAGAAAGCATCTAAGAGATATGATAAACTCACACGTGATGGAAGACTTCGTACTAAACTAGAGATATGGGAACCTGGTGCTGATTTGGAGATTATCCGATGACTGAACTTAAAGATTGGTTAAACTCTATTAACTTTACTAAGGAGGATTTGACTGTTGATGATCCAGATACTGCTAAGGATTACCCTGCTTATATTGTTAATAGGTGTCTCAGTGGACATCTTGACACCGTACTTTATGCAAACGAAATGAATTTGCATCCTAACTTAGATAAGGATATGCAATATCAGTTTTTTCTAAATAGTCTGAGGAAACGGAAGAGATTCTCACCCTGGCTAAGAAAGGACAAAGTTGAAAACCTTAATATTATAAAACGATATTATGGTTACTCCAATGAAAAGGCATTACAGGCTTTAAGACTTCTGACTAACGAACAACTGGACTACATTAAAAAGCGACTTGAAACTGGAGGAATGAGATGAGTACGGTGAAGGAACCTGAGGTTAATTGGAATCAGGAATTAATGGTGGAGGTTCAATTAAATGAACCAGATGATTTTCTAAAAGTCAGAGAAACTCTTACCAGAATTGGTGTAGCTTCACGTAAAGAAAAGAAGTTATATCAATCGTGCCATATACTGCATAAGCAGGGAAGATATTATATTGTACACTTTAAAGAATTATTTGCTCTAGATGGGAAGCATGCTAATCTCACATCTAATGATGTACAGCGACGCAATCGCATTACTCAGTTACTGTCTGATTGGGGACTTATAGAAGTAGTCAAGGCAGATTCTATTTCTGATATAGCACCTCTTAATCAAATCAAAGTTCTCTCATTTAAAGAAAAGGATGAGTGGACACTAGAAACTAAGTACAACATTGGCAAAAAGAAAGCAACCCCTGAAAAATAAACCTGAACAATATCATGCAGTATGTAATGAATGTGGTGGCAAAGGATGTGACATATGTCACGGTGGATGGCAATGCACAATGGAAGACATTGGCAAATGCAACAAATGTGATATGGGGTGGGAATTAGGAAGTGAAAAAGTTCATCTTTGATGTTGATGGTACTCTGACACCTAGTCGGAGAAAAATCACTAGTGAATTCTTTCCTATCTTTGCTAAGTTTGCTAGGGAGAATGATGTCTATCTCGTCACAGGTAGTGATAGAGATAAGACTTTAGAACAGATTACACCTAATATATTCTATCTTTGTAAGAGGGTATATAATTGCTCTGGTAGTGATGTCTACGAGGGTGATATTAATGTTTATAGGGATGACTGGGAGTTACCTAAGAAGGTAGAAAAATTCTTAAAGGATGAATTAGATTTCAGTCAGTTTCCTATTCGTAATGGGAATCATATCGAGAAGAGGCCTGGTGGAGTTAACTTTAGTATTCTAGGTAGAGATCCAGATCCTTTTATTGGTAGAGAAGAGTATATTGAATGGGATAAGGAAACTAATGAGAGATCAGATATAGCGGATAGAATTAGGGATCAATTCCCAGAGCTAACTGTTGCTCTTGGAGGACAGACTGGTGTTGATATTGGACCAGTTGGTTCTGATAAGAGTCAAATATTAAGAGATTTTACTGCAGACGATGAGGTATATTTCTTTGGTGATAGGATGGAAAAGGGTGGAAACGACCACTCTTTAGGGGAAGCAGTACAGAAAATGGGGGGTTACACGTACAACGTGGACTCCTTTAAAGACACTCAAGATGTTATAATTAGTTATGTCGCCGAAAGGGACATCAAAACACAAACTCGCTTTTAAAGGAGCTACTATCATGGGTAACCTAGTAAGGTATCGGTCGTCTGATCTTCCAGAACTAATGGATAAGATCATGCGTAATAGTATAGGAATCAATGATGATTACCTAGACAGATTTTTTAACGTATCACAAACGTCTAACTATCCACCATTTAATTTAATCCAAGTAAACAATGTCGAATCAAGATTGGAAGTCGCCCTCGCGGGGTTCAAGAAAGATGACATCAAAGTCTATACGGAGTATGGAAAATTATTTGTGGAAGGCAAGCAAGAGGATAAAGAGACAGATGGAGAATTTGTCCACAAAGGATTGGCCCAACGTTCCTTCGAGCGACAGTGGACGCTCTCCGACGATACGGAGGTTAGATCCGTCAGCTTTAGAGACGGACTCCTCACCGTGGAACTGGGAAAAATAGTTCCAGATCATCACTCCAGGAAGGAGTTTCTTTGATACATAGGGAGGGGTTGCATCCCCTCCTTTTTTATGTTACAATATTCAAATGACAGTTAAACTAGCATTACTAAAATCAGGTGAAGATGTCATTGCTGATTGGCATGAGATGGTCGTTGATGAACGAGTCATTGGTTATCTTGCAAAGTATCCCTATACAGTTAGTATAGAAAATACTGAAGAATCAGACGACACTAAGGTGGGACTTAAGTTCTTTCCTTGGATGCCTTTATCAAAGGACAAAGAGATTCCAGTAGATCCACAATGGATTGTAACTCTGGTAAGTCCTGTTGATGAAGTAAAAAAATCTTATGAGGAAAAAGTAAATGTCATCAAAGAAAGACGCAATGGTAGTAGTTCTGACAACGGGGACGAAACTGATAGCGACTCTTGAAGAAGTTACAACAGAGTTAGGCGAACCTGATTGTAAGTTGGTTGAACCGTATGTTATTACGGAACATGATACCCTTGAGCCTTGGTTACTTAATATAACAAACCAGAACGAAGTGATGATATCTTCTGATAAAATATTAACCTTGGTAGAACCCAAGACTACACTACTAGCAAAATACGAAGACGTATTTGATTGATGCGCTTTTATACAAACGTCCAACTTGTTGGAAACCAATTCCTGGTTCGTGGATACGACAATGGGAAGAGGTTTACTGATAGGGAGGAATGGCGCCCTACATTATTTGTTGATGCTAAGAAGAAAACTAAGTATCAAACCTTGGATGGTAAACCTGTTGAACCTATTCAACCAGGATATGTACGTGATTGTCGTGAGTTCTATAAGAAGTATCAGGATGTAGAAGGATTTAATATCTACGGTAATGAAAGGTATATCTATCAGTATATTTCTGAGAAGTATCCTCAGGATGAGATTAAGTTTGATATATCAAAGATTCAATTAGTCACTCTTGATATTGAGACTACATCTGAGCAGGGATTTCCTGATGTAGAATCTTGTGTAGAGGAAGTTCTTTGTATCTCTCTGCAGGATTATTCAACTAAGAAGATTATTACTTGGGGTGTTAAACCATATCAAATTAAGCAGGACAATCATAGTTACATTACTTGTAAGGATGAGTTTGAATTGCTCAATAAGTTTATTGAGTGGTGGATGCAATACACTCCAGAAGTTATTACTGGATGGAACGTACAACTATTTGACATACCATACATTGCAGGACGTTTGAAGCGTGTCCTAGGTGAGAAGTTGATGAAGCGTCTGTCACCTTGGGGATTGGTGACAGAAGGAGAAGTTTATATCAAAGGTAGAAGACATGTGCAAATGGACATAGGAGGTGTCACACAACTTGATTATCTTGACTTGTATAAGAAATTTACTTATACTAATAGAGAATCCTATCGCTTGGACTATATTGCTGAAGTAGAATTAGGGCAGAAGAAACTAGATCACTCAGAGTTTGATACCTTTAAGGAGTTCTATTCTGGTAACTGGCAGAAGTTTGTTGAGTACAACGTGGTGGACGTTGAACTTGTTGACCGTCTGGAAGATAAGATGAAACTTATCGAACTTGCTCTGACTATGGCATATGACGCAAAGGTGAATTTCACTGATGTGTTTTATCAGGTCCGGACATGGGATTCGATTATATATAACTATCTTAAGAAGAGGAATATAGTTATTCCACCTCGAAAGAGTGTTGATAAAACCGATAAGTATGCAGGTGCGTATGTCAAGGAACCGAAACCAGGAAGCTATGATTGGGTTGTCTCTTTTGACCTTAATAGCTTGTATCCTCATCTTATTATGCAATACAATATCAGCCCGGAAACCCTCAGGGAGACTAGACATCCCAGCGCAAGCGTTGAGAGGTTTCTAAAGCAGGAGGTTACGATTGATGGTGAGGATGCTGTTGCTGCTAATGGAGCACAGTATCGTAAGGATAGGAAGGGATTCCTTCCAGAGTTAATGGATAAGATTTACAATGAACGAGTCATCTTCAAGAAGCGAATGCTCCAGGCCAAACAGGAGTATGAGAAGACGCCTAGTAAGAAGTTGGAAAAGGAAATCGCTAGATGTAACAACATTCAGATGGCGAAGAAGATACAACTCAATAGTGCTTATGGTGCTATCGGTAATAATTATTTCAGGTATTATAAGTTAGAGAATGCTGAAGCAATAACATTATCAGGGCAGTTTTCTATCAGGTGGATAGAGAACAAGATGAATAAGTATCTAAATAGATTGCTTAAGACTGATAGCAAGGATTATGTCATCGCTTCTGACACTGATTCCATATATCTCAATCTGGGACATCTTGTTCAAACTATCTTTGGTGAGAACACGGATGTTGATAAGACAAAAATTGTTAATTTTCTGGATAAAGCGTGTCAGGAGCAATTTGAACCATACATTGAGAAGTCGTATGCCGAACTTGCGTCTTATGTGAATGCCTATGAGCAGAAGATGTTTATGAAGCGAGAGAACATCGCTGACAGAGGCATCTGGACTGCTAAAAAAAGATACATCCTTAACGTTTGGGACAGTGAAGGAGTTCGTTATGAAAATCCTAAACTGAAAGTGATGGGTATTGAAGCTGTGAAGTCTTCTACCCCTGCACCATGCCGCCAAATGTTGAAGGATGCATTCAATAAGATAATGACGGGTACAGAAGATGATGTCATCAAGTTTATTGATGATTGCCGTCAGAAGTTCAAATCACTGCCACCTGAAGATATTGCTTTTCCACGATCAGTTTCTGAAGTGGATAAGTATAAGGCGTCCTCAACCATCTATGCAAAGGGAACGCCTATACATTGTCGTGGCGCATTATTATACAATCATTATGTTAAACAGAATAAGGTGGATCATAAGTATTCACTTATTCAGAATGGTGAGAAGATTAAGTTCTGCTATCTGGCCAAACCTAACCCAATCCATGAAAATGTGATATCATTTATCCAGGACTTCCCCAAGGAATTGGGGCTGGACAAATACATTGATTATGACTTACAATTTGATAAGTCATTCTTGGAACCTCTTAAGATCATTCTCGACTCTATTGGGTGGAGTGCTGAGAAAACTGTCAACTTAGACCTATTCTTTTCCTGAAATGGATTTACCTATCAATGATCAAGATTTAGATACAATAGTTAAGGCCCTCGCTTTAGGTGGGGATGCTAGACTATATCATCTTTTGAAAGAGGTTAAAAGTGTGAGGGATGAAAATCCCAACGGTCCTTACAAAAAAATTCTACGTGAACAAAAGGGGATTGCTATCTGATGTTTTTTAAAAAAGTGAGTTTGGTTACTGGTGGGTTCGACCCAATCCACAGTGGACATATATCATACTTTGAGAGGGCAAAGGATCTCTCCAATTATCTCGTTGTAGGTATCAACACGAATGAGTGGTTGACACGTAAGAAAGGACAATATTTTCTACCATGGATAGAACGGGCGGAGATTATCCGTCACCTTGATATGGTAGATGCTGTCATTTCTTGGGATGATGCAGATGATTCTGCCCTTGGTGCTATCGCCAAATGTTTAGAAATTTCTGAAAAAGTTGTTTTCTGTAACGGAGGCGATAGAACTAAAACCAATATACCAGAAGCAATGGGTTATGCTGATGATCCTAGAGTTGAATTTGTTTATGGTACAGGTGGTGAAGACAAGATGAACAGTAGTTCTTGGATACTCAATAACTACTTTGATCGTCAGCGTAAACTTTTAGGTATTTGACATGGACTTCTTAAAAAACATAGTAAAGGAGATTGACAATGAGTATGCTTCAGTCGTTAGTGACGGTGTTTCAGCAGGCGACTGTGATACTTTTATCGACACTGGCTGCTATATCTTTAATGCATTGGTATCAGGTTCGATCCGCGGGGGTATCCCTGCGAACAAGATTACCGCGCTTGCGGGCGAGTCAAGCACGGGTAAAACTTATTTTGTTCTTAGCGTTGTCAAGTCTTTCTTGGACAATAATCCTGAGGCTGGCGTTATCTATTTTGAGTCTGAGTCAGCGTTAACTAAACAGATGATTGAAGAGAGGGGTATAGACTCCACTCGAATGGTTATCGTACCTGTAGTAACAGTGCAGGAATTCAGAGAGCAAAGTATAAAGATCCTAGATAAGTTAGGGGATGAAGATAATCGTCCACCTATGATGTTCGTTCTTGACTCCTTAGGGATGTTGAGTACGACTAAAGAAATTGAAGATGCTAGTGCTGGCAAGGAGACACGTGATATGACACGTGCTCAAGTTGTTAAGAGTATTTTCAGGATCTTGACATTAAAGCTAGGCAAGCTTAAAATGCCAATGATAGTTACTAATCACACCTACGATGTTGTCGGAGCTTACATACCAACTAAGGAGATGGGCGGAGGATCGGGACTTAAATATGCGGCGTCTTCGATCATTTATCTCGGAAAGAAAAAGGATAAGGATGGAAAAGAAGTCATCGGAAATATTATCAAAGCGGAGACTCATAAATCAAGGCTGAGTAAGGAGGGTAAAAAAGTTGAAGTACGATTATCCTTTGACAGGGGGTTGGACCCCTATTACGGACTCATCGAGCTTGGAGAAAAATACGAAGTATTTAAAAGAGTTGGAACACGAATCCAGGTTGGAGAGGCAAAGGTTTATCCGAAAAATATTTACGAAAATCCTGAAAAGTATTTTACGCCGGAAGTGATGCAGGCTCTTGACGAGTGTGCTAAAAAGGAATATGGTTATGGTAATTCATAGTTATCGAATATTACCTGATTCCTTATGTGATTCCTTAGTTGAACTGTTTGAACAGGATGCTATCAATCATGAACCTGTTGATCATTATTGCAAACCATCATTCACCCAGTTGAATTTGAATGAGCACCATGCTAAAATAGTTCCTACCCTCTCTCAATATGCTATTGATACCATCAACCTTTATAAGGAAGATGTTCCAGCAGCAAAGTATCTTCCACCTACCAAGTACTTTGAGCAGTTTAGGATTAAGAGGTATAATGTAGGTGGCCATGAACGTTTTGATGAGCATGTTGATGTTGCTAACTACGCTACTGCCAAACGTTGCGTTGCTATGCTATTCTATTTGAACTCTGTTCCGGTTGGTGGACAAACCACGTTTCCATATCATGGGGAAACGTTTAGGCCAACACAGGGATATGTTACTGTTTTCCCTCCTTCTTGGGATTACCCTCACACAGGTGAAGCACCTATCAGTAACACCAAGTACATTATGAGCACTTATCTTCACTATGGATAATGTTGAACTACTTGTTCTACGAAGTCTCCTTCACAATGAAGAATATGCTAGGAAGGTAGTACCTTTCATACAGGGAGATTATTTTGAGCAACCTTCTCAGAAGATTGTATTTGAGGAAGTATCAAGTTTTATTACTGAGTATGATGAGCTTCCTACTAAGGAAGCATTGTATATTGAAGTAGAAAAGCGTAATGATGTTAATGAAGAAATCTATAAACAGGTAAAGGAATTGATAGGGGTTCTGAATGATGAACCTGCAGATGAAGATTGGTTAGTTAATACAAGTGAGAAATGGTGTAGAGATCGTGCTATATACTTAGCATTAATGGAATCCATCCAATTAGCAGATGGAAAAGATGATAAGAAAGGACGAGACGCTATACCTAGCATCCTTTCTGATGCTCTAGCAGTATCTTTTGATAATAATATCGGACATGATTATCTAAAAGATTACGAAGAAAGATATGAAAGCTATCATAGAAAAGAGGATAAAATACCATTTGACCTGGAGTATTTCAACAAGATTACAAAAGGTGGTATTCCTAACAAGACTCTTAACATTGCTCTTGCTGGTACAGGTGTTGGTAAATCTCTCTTCATGTGCCATATGGCTAGCTCCTGTCTCTCTAACGGGAGCAACGTTCTCTACGTCACGATGGAGATGGCAGAGGAGAAGATTGCGGAGCGTATTGATGCGAACCTTTTGAATGTAAACATACAAGAGATTACTGATTTACCCAAACCAATGTTTGAGAGTAAGGTTACTTCCCTTGCTAAGAAGACACAAGGTACTCTGATTATTAAGGAGTATCCTACAGCGTCAGCACATTCAGGACATTTTAAAGCATTATTAAATGAACTAGCACTTAAGAAGTCCTTTAGGCCAGATATAATTTTCATTGATTACTTAAATATATGTGCATCTAGTAGGTATCGTGGCAACACATCTGTCAACTCCTATTCATATATTAAAGCGATTGCAGAAGAACTTAGGGGGTTGGCTGTCGAAGCAAATGTCCCGATTGTCTCCGCTACTCAGACTACTCGCTCTGGTTTTGCTAGTAGCGATGTTGATCTCACTGACACCTCTGAGTCTTTTGGACTTCCGGCTACCGCTGATCTTATGTTTGCTCTTATTAGTACTGAGGAGTTGGAGGGACTAGGACAGATACTAGTTAAGCAGTTAAAGAACAGGTACAATGATCCCACTATCAATAAGAGATTTATTGTTGGTATTGATAGAGCAAAGATGAGATTATATGACGTTGAGCAAAGGGCACAAGCAGACCTACTTGACAGTGGACAAGAAGAAGAGTATGATGCTTTAGCAGAGAAAGCCTTTAAAGAAAAGAAAAAGTTCAATGACTTCAAATTCTGATCCGTATCCAGCACTCGGCAGTAATTACCGAGAACCAATTGAAACGTACACAACTAATAGAGGTCTCACTCTTACTGCAGAAGAAGTGGTAGTGTTAAGAGATCTTTTATCTCATGTTCCAGATCCTAGTAGTGAAGTAGTTTCATTATATGACAAGGTAAAAGTACTATGAGTGTAGATCCAAAGAAGTATCTTGATTTTGTTAATCAAGTAACAAGTCAAGAATCAAAAGATGGTGTTGCATTTGTAAATCGTCTTCGTGATTTGGAGGGTGATGACTGTGAGATTCATCGTCTTTTAACTGCTGCTGTTGGTATCAGTGCAGAGGGTGGTGAGTTTATGGAGATTGTTAAGAAGATTATATTTCAAGGTAAACCATATAATGATGAGAATGTTTTTCATATGAAGAGAGAACTGGGTGATATTATGTGGTATCTTGCTCAAGCCTGTATGGCACTTGATACTGACTTTGATGAGTTGATGGCAATGAATGTTGAGAAGTTAGGAGCACGTTATCCAGAAGGAACATTTAATGTTCATTATTCAGAGAATAGAAAAGCAGGTGATCTATGAAGTATGGTGTAGATATTGAGGGAGGTAATGCTTTTGTAGAAAGACTAAAAGAAAAGGCACCTGCTATAGGTGGGTTTGGTGGAGCATTTAAGATACCTTCGGGATATGAAAAACCTGTATTAATTTCTGGTGCTGATGGTGTAGGTACTAAGATTAATATAGCAAGAATTTTTAACAACTATACATGCATAGGACAAGACCTAGTTGCTATGTGTGTTAATGATGTAATCTGTAGTGGTGCTAAACCATTGTACTTCTTAGATTATATTTCTGTAAATAAGATTGATGATATACCAGATCAAATAATTAATGGTGTTATTGATGGTTGTGAGATTGCAGGAATAGAACTTATTGGTGGAGAGACTGCAGAACATCATAGACAAAATAGTCCAGATCTTGCTGGATTCTGTACTGGTATTGTAGAAGAGAATGAGATACTAGATGGTAGTCTAATACAGAAGGGTGATAAAGTTATTGGATTCCCTAGTAGTGGGTTGCATAGTAATGGTTTTACTTTGATTAATGATATGTTATGGAAGCAGAAGATATTCTATAAAGAGACTCCTGAGTTAATGACACCAACCAGAATCTATGCTCCTTTGATTGCTAAGTTAAAGGAAGAGATTCCTATTCTTGGTATGGCACATATAACTGGTGGTGGTATTCCAGAGAATCTTCCACGTTGTTTACCAAAAGGATTGAGTGTAGAAGTAAATTATAATGCTTGGACTTTACCTGATATCTTCATGAAGATTATGCTTGCTGGTGAGATACTAGAAGAGGAAATGAAGAGAACATTTAATATGGGTATTGGATTCTGTATAGTAGTTCCACCTGATGTTGAACTTGAGGAAGGGTATGAAATAGGTACTGTCGAATAAATACTTAAAAAGTATTTAAGATGGCCGTTGCACGGGATACTACAAAAGAAGGTAATGTGATGGAGGGATTGTTCTCCATGTATGTTGCTGCTGTCTTAATTGATCCTAAGCATGGGATACATCAAAATAAAGTAAACCAGTTTATTAATAGTTTAGCAGTTAATACTCAATTAAAACAACTATCAACTAAAGGTAGTAGAGGTGTTAAGTATAATAAGACTTTCCCAAATGCATTAGGCAAATCTGCTGTATTTGATACTACTATAGTAACAGGGACACAAGCTAAAAAAGGGTTACCTGAATTTAGACAAAAGCAGATATCAAAGTTTATTGTTGATAGACAGAGTTATTTTGAAAGTATAGGGGCTCAAGGATATCCAGATTTTAGTCAGGTTCATTTGAAGATTGCTTTAAAGGAAGCGGAGGTTGGTACACAATATGGATCTAATTTGCAGAAGTTGATAGATGGGCAACCTATGCCAGCAAAGGCAGTTGAAAATTTTGAGTCAATTAAAAAAAGAATGGATACCCTAATAAAGGCTAGGTCATCTTCATTTTTTAATAGATTAATATCTGCTAAAAAAAGATATTTGGATAATGATACTAGTGATGTCATGCATTGGCAAGTAGATGCTGATGGTGTTGGTGGTGAAAAGAGTCGTGGAACTGTTAAACAGGACGTATCTATTAAGGTATGGGCAAATGGTAAGAGAATTTTTGAGGAGACACTTAATTTTTCATTAAAGGCTAGTACTGTTACTGTTCATAGTGGTGGAATATATGATGGTATTCAAATGATGTATGAACTTTTTGGTGCTTATATACCAGCTACTGAGAAAACTGATTCAGATAACATGATTAATGATCTTCAAAATGGTACTTTAGGTGAACGATTAACGCCAGTAGCTGCTGTAGATAGTTTATGGAGATTATTATTGGATAAAATTCCTACTTCTCCTAATATGCAGTATAGTGATCATTTTTGGGATGTTCTTGAAGCTAGACTTTTTGGAACAGGTTATAAGGGTTATATACAAGTACTTGAAATGAATCAGACTGAGATTAGAGAGATAACACAGGCTTATTTTAATATAATGAGAACTAGTGGGATGTTACTTTATCCTAAAGTGGTTTGGTCAACGTCATCTGGAGATGGTGGTTCTCCTGGTGGTGTTTTTATTATGCCAAAGTATAAAGGAGAGACACTTGAAACAAATAAGGATAAAGCAATTTATAAAATAAGAGTTAATTATCTTTCTAAGAAAGAAGGAGGTGCCAGAACTGGTCCTAAACAACCATTTAAATTCATGACAGATCTTGGTGGAGTTAAATCTGTAGTCCATCATGAGAACTATGAAGATTTCCTAGACAAAGGACTTGTCTAAATATAGTTACGGTAAGACATAATAATGAAGTCTTTTCAACAGTTTATAACTGAAGCACCCCGTATCTCCCGAGCCGTCGAGAAGGCTAGACGACTTGGGTTTGTTAGCGATGGGCATGGAAACTGGTATGATAGGGAAGGCAATTATCGTGGACATACTGAGAAAGGTGAATTAGTTCTTGCACAAAAGAGAGGTGGTGGAAAAGAAGAACCACCAGCAAGAGATAAGCAAGCACACGTATCTCAACCAAGACAAACAGCACAACCACAAGTTCAAGGTGGTGCTACAGGAATGGCTTCTGCACCTGAAGAAGGTGGTGAAGAGAAAGAAGATAAAGGAACGGCAACGATTGCCTTTGGTCGTTTCAACCCTCCCCATGCTGGACATGGCAAACTTATTAGTGTTGCTAAGAGTAATAGCGAGAAGGGAGATTTCAAAATATATCCATCACGTAAGTCTGGGGATAAGAAAAATCCTTTAGAAGCAGACGAAAAGATATCTATCATGCGTCAGATGTTTTCTGATGACGGAGAGAAGATTGTTAATGATGGAGATATGAAGACTATATTTGATGTATTAAAGAAGACTTATGAAGACGGATACAGTAGTGTCAACATCGTGGCTGGTGGTCAGCGAGTCGCAGAGTTCGATCAACTCGCCAAAAAATACAATGGTGAACTCTATGACTTTGAGGACATTAACACTATTTCAGCAGGGGACAGGGATCCCGATGCTGAGGGCATCGAGGGAATCAGTGCCTCTAAGATGAGAGCAGCAGTGAAGGATGATGATTTTGAATCCTTCATGCAGAACTTGGAGAAGCAAGAGAAGGGAAAGAAAGTTAAGATTGTTGATGATGAAGCAGGTAGGAAGATATTTAATGCTGTCAAGAAGTCAATGAAGGCAGGTGTTAAGGAAGGACTTTGGCAGTTTGCACCTAAACTTGATTGGCAAGGATTACGTGAGAACTTCTTCTTGAAAAAGATTTTTAATGTTGGTGATTTGGTTGAGAATGATAATACAGGATTAAGAGGACGTATTGTTCGTCGTGGTACTAATTATTTGATTAGTGTTACTGAAAGTGGTATGATGTTCAAGTCATGGATAGGTGATGTAGCAGAAGCATACAGTGAAGTTAAGATGGATCGTAAGATGAGAGACGAGAAACATCCTAATAATTTGGTAGGAACAGGTGGGTATTTTAAGAACGTAGAAGACAAAACTCCTGGTGCTACAGTTAAGACATTTAAGAATTTCCTAAATAAGTATAGAAAAAAGTAGTACTTTGATACCATGACTGATTTTATATCACAAAAGAAGGCTCTTGATGAGTTGAGTAGTCTGTATCAGA
>VTLG01011834.1_pt1 | contig 13153 bp, 18 predicted proteins | sample 4694571 | NCBI WGS metagenome assembly VTLG01 (sample SAMN12604809, study PRJNA352737) | marine metagenome | biome: ENVO:00000447; feature: ENVO:00000209|ENVO:00000569|ENVO:01000036; material: ENVO:00002151; isolation source: viral sequences binned using virsorter ... | reverse complement strand
ATCGGCGGCCAGTTCCGCGAGCGGATTCTGCCGGGTGCGTTCAAGAACCTGCGCGGCGACGATGACATCATCTCGGCAGTCAACCACGACGACAGCAAGGTGCTGGGCCGCAAGTCGGCGGGCAACCTCGACCTGACGGTCACCAAACGGGGCCTGCGGTACTCGATCACGCCGCCGGATACGTCGTACGTTCGCGACCTGGTCGAGAACATCCGAGCCGGAAACGTCCAGGGTTCGAGCTTCGAGTTCCGGGTTCGAGAAGGCGGCGACGGTTGGGTCGACAACGACGGCGAGATGATCCGCGAACTCAGAGCGATCGACGTGTTCGAGGTTGGCCCGGTCACCCGCCCGGCCTACCCGACAACCGACGTGGCGATGCGGTCGCTTGAGGCGTGGAGATCCGAGCAGGTCGAAACCGAGCCCGAGGTCGAGGTCGAACCGGAAACCGAGGCGGCCCCCGAGCAGACGCCCGTCGAGGTGTTGCGTGAGAAATTGAAATTGAAACAAGATGGGCACGGGTAAAATCCGCCCAGCGAACAATTGAATCAATCCAGTTTCGGCCACGAGGGTACAAACCCAACCGAGCCAGAAACTGCGACACAGTGACGGCCAGTACAGACCGGCCCGATCTGCTTGGTGAGTTTTCACATACTCACCGGCAGACCGGGCCGGTCTTTTTGATGCCCCTCGGGTGCCGGTGGCAACCCAACAAGGGGCAAACAGATGTTGAAGCGATTGCAGAACGAGCGACTCGAGGCGATCACCCAGGCACGTTCGATCCTGGACCGGGCCGACGAGGAAAAACGGTCACTGACCGCCGAGGAGCGGGAACAGTACGACCGGCACGATGCCGAGATCAGCCGCATCGACGGCGAGATCGACAACGAGATCAAGGATCAGGAACGCCGCGAGCGGCTCGACGCCTGGCAGGCCCGCAACGAGCAGGCCGAGGCCCGCAAGGTGCCCGAGGATCAGCCCAGCGGCGACTTCCAGCCCGAGGAGTCGGAACTGCGCGGGACGGCGTCGAAAGAGTACGCCGACGCCTGGTGGAAGGCTATGCGGCACAGTCGTGGCGTCCTCGAACCCAACGAGCGACGAGCTTTGCAGGTCGGCACCGACTCCGAGGGTGGCTACCTGACGCCCGACGAGTTCTGGAACGCCGAACTGGTCCAGGCTCTCGAAGAAGCCAACATCATGCGTCAACTCGGCAACGTGATCCAAACGTCGAGCGGCACGATGGAAATCCCGGTTGTCAGTTCTCACGGGGCTGCTGCCTGGACGGCTGAAGAGGCCGCATTCACCGAGGGCGATGAGGCGTTTTCCGTTGTGAGTCTTTCGGCATACAAGGCCGGAACGATCATCAAGGTCTCCGAGGAACTGTTGCAGGATTCGGCCTTCAACCTGTCGAGCTACCTCGCCAGCGAACTGGGTCGCCGCATCGGCGCACTCGAAGAGGCCGCATTCGTCAACGGCGACGGTTCCAGCAAGCCGACCGGCGTGACCGACGGCTCGACCGCTGGCGTCACGGCAGCCGCCGCCGCCGCGATCACCGCCGACGAACTGATCGACCTGTTCCATTCGCTGGGTCGGCAGTACCGCAACAACGCCAGTTTCCTGATGGCCGACGCGACGCTCAAGGCCGTTCGGAAACTCAAAGACGGCGACAACCAGTACCTCTGGCAGCCCGGCCTGCAATCCGGCGAACCCGGCCAGATCCTGGGCCGCCCGGTTTACACGAGCGAGTCGTGCGAAGCGATGACGACCGGCCTCAAGTCGGTTCTGTTCGGCGATTTCTCGTACTACTGGATCGCTGACCGCGAGTCTGTCGTTCTGAAGCGGCTCGATGAGTTGTACGCCGCGAACGGGCAGGTCGCGTTTCGTGCCCATCGTCGCGTCGACGGCAAGGTCATCCTGGCCGAGGCCGTTCAGCATCTGGTCCAGGCGTAAACGTCAACGGCGTCTGATCTCGCCACCGAATAGGAAAACGAAATCATGCAATGCGAAATCCTCCACGCATTTAGCGGGGTGATGGGTTCCTACTCGGTCGGCGAGGTCGCTGACGTTGCCGACGAATGGGTGCCGGAACTGTCGAAACTGGGTTGGCTAAAGCCAGTCGGCAAGGCACCGAAGAAACGCAAGGCGACCAAAGAAAAGGGCGAAGTGCCCAACGGTGAGGGGGACTGATGGCCCTGGTGACGGTGACAGCCGCAACCACGGCCCCGGTCACGATCAGCGAGGTCAAGGATCACCTCGTGGTTGACCACTCCGACGACGATCAATACCTGGCGGGGTTGATCGACGCCGTGGTGCAATACCTCGAGGCGGTCCAGGACCGCACGCTGGTGACGACAACCTACGACCTCAAGCTGGATCGGTTCCCAGACGGGAACGGCACGATCGAACTGCCCAGGTCACCACTCGCGTCGGTCACCTCGGTCAAGTACCAGGATCTCGACGACGTGGAGACGACGCTGGCATCGGGCAAGTACACGGTCGACACCAGCAGCACGCCGGGGCGACTGCTCCCGGCATACGACGAATCCTGGCCGTCGACCAGGCAGCACGTCCACGATGTCACAATTCGTTATGTGGCCGGGTACGGCGACCCGGCAGACGTGCCCCGTGCCCATCGTCACGAGATCCTGCTGCGGGTTGCCGACCTGTTCGAGAACCGCGAAGCGGCAGTGACAAAACGGCACGAATCGAGCTTCGCCGCCGAGGCATTGTTTCAACTGAATCGAGTGGTGTGATGCGGGCGGGTTCGTTCCGACTGCCGATCAGGGTCGAGGCTCGAGACGAGTCGACGCTGAACTCGTACAACGAGACCAGCGAAAGCTGGACCCGGCTACTCGAAACCCGTGCCGCGATGGCGACGACCGGGGGCCGCGAGTTTGTCGAGGGTGGCGGGACTGCCGCCGACGTGACGCACGTCCTGCGGATCAGGTCCAGCCGCCTGGCCCGAACCATCACGCCAAAGAATCGGCTTGTCTACGACGGCAGGACGTTCGAGATCGTCGCGGCCCTCGACCGGGACGGTCGCCGCAGGGTCATCGAGTTGCAGTGCCGGGAGGCAGTCTGATGGCTCGAATGGACGGGATCACGGTGACCGGAATCAAACCGTTTCGAAAGAAGATGAAACGGTTGCCCGAGAAAGTGCGCAAGCGGGTGGTCAAAAAGGCGGTCACCCGTGCCGGTGCCATTGTGAGAATGCACGCCCGCAAACTGGTCAAGAAAAACGCGATCGACGACGGGTTGCCCAACGGGCACCTCTACAAGGAAATCGTCAGCAAAACGGCCATGAGCAAGGGCACGCCGGTCGTCACTGTCGGTGCCGAGTATTACAAGGTCAGCGTCGCCCATTTCGTCTACCAGGGCACGCCCGCCCACGACATCGAGGTGCCCTGGCGGTCGGAACCACTCAGGCACCCAGGGTCGCGACCGTACCCGTTCATGGAAATCGCACTCCGTCAGTCCCGGCAGCGGGCACAGTCGGAGATGGTCAAACGACTTCAGCGTGAAATCACGAAGGAGTTGCAAAAGAAATGACCATCAAAAAGGGACTGATCGACTACCTGCTGACCCAGACGCCGGTCACGGCCCTGGTATCGACCAGGATACGCCCCGGCACGATCGAGCAGGGGCTGGCTCGACCGAACGTGCGGGTCGACCAGACGGGCGGCGAGGTCCATTACAACATGAGCGGCAACAGCGGTCTGGTCGAAACATTTCTGGACATCATCTGCGAGGCCGACAGCGAGAAAGACGCCTGCGAACTGGCCGAGACTGTCCGGAAAGAGGTCGACGGCTTTCGCGGCACCTGGGGCAGCGAGACGGTGCGGGGTGCGTTCTGGGTCGGCACCAGGGACACACGCACGCGACCGGGGTCGGGCGGCGAGGTGGGCAAACCGTCACAGACGATTGCCCTGCAAATCATGCACACGGCAACGGTGCCGAGCTTTTGAACACCATCCAGGCCAAATCGAAAACGGGGCAGATACTCGAAATCGAAGTCGAACGGATCATCTCAATCGACGGCGAACCATTTACGGCAACCAGCGGCGAGCTACGCGACCACTTGATGATCATCGAGGGCCGCCTGCAAGCGATCGAAACAATCATCAGCCAACAACCACTCGCGGGAGTTTGAAAAATGGCAGACAGCGGATTCGGCACCACTATCACGTTCTCCTCGGGCTTTTTTGCCGAAATCATTTCGGTCGACGGTCCCGACCTCAGTCGCGAGGCGATCGACACAACGCACATGGGAACGACAAACGGCTGGAAAACCTTCATTCCAAGCGACCTCAAAGACGGCGGCACGCTCTCGGTGGAAATGGCCTACGTCCCCAGCACGTCACCGCCGATCGCGGATGCGGAAACGACTTGCACCGTTACCTATCCGGACTCGAGTACCTGTTCGTTTACGGGGTTCATGACGAGTTTCAGTTCGTCTATTCCGATCGACGACCGAATGACCGCCTCGGCTGAAATCAAGGTTAACGGCGAGGTTTCGTTCTAAGGAAACACGATGAAAGTCAAATTTGTGAAAACCGTCACCAAGCCAGCCCACCGAGCGGGTGAGCCTGGCGACGTAAAGGATCTACTCGACCACGACGCGCGGGAACTCGTCGCTGGCGGATTCTGTGAAACCGCCGAACCGAAACCCCGAGCGAAAAAGGTCAGCAAAGATGTCGAACCTGCGTGATGCGATCCTGGCGGCTAACGATCTCGAGCAGCAAGAAATAACGATCGACGGCTGGGACTTCCCGGTTTCCGTTCGCGTGATTTCTGGGCGGGAGCGTCAGCAACTGGTCGAAAAGTGGAACGAGGTCAAGGACGACGAGGCGGCCATGCAGGATTTGCTGCCGTTCGTCTGCGCCCTGACACTGGTCGACCCCGATGGCTCTCGACCGTTCGAGCCGACCGACCAGACCGACCTGGATCTGCTCAAGGGCAAGGGTGCCAGGCAACTCGAGGAGGTCTATCACGCCGCGATGAAGCTCAACGGCATGGAGGATGATTCGCTCGATGAGGCGGTCGCAAATTTTCAACAGACCGAGAGCGTCGGTTCTGGTTCCACATAGCCCGAACCGTCACCCACACGAGTGTTCAGGAGGCACAACGCCAGATCAGTTCGCGGGAATTCCTCGAGTGGATGGCACTTTATGAAATCGACCCCTGGGGGGACGACTGGGCACAAGCCGCAACGATCGCGACCGCAACCCTGGCCCCCTGGAGCAAGAAAAAACTCGACCCGCTGGACTTCATCCCCGGCGGCAAACGTCGCAAGCGGCGACAAAGCCGCGAGGAAGTCGCCCACCGTCTCCAACTGTTTTTTGACAACCACAACAAACGGAAAACCTGATGGCCAAGTCGATCGGCAAATTCGCCGTGAACATCGGCGCGAACACGCGAGGCTTTTCAAAGGGCCTCAAAGGTGCGTCGGGAATGGCTGGGGGATTCTCAAAATCAATCGGGGGCATGGCGGCCAAGTTGGCGGGAGTGGCGGCGGCGTTCATGGCGGCGCGTGGTGCCGTCAAAGCGGTCGGCGACCAGTTCGACCAAATCGACAAGATTGCCAAATTTGCAAAGGAAACAGGTTTCGCGACCGAAAGCCTGGTCGGGTATCAACACGCCGCCGCATTAACAGGGACTTCGGTGGAGACGGTCGACAAAGGAATGCAGCGATTTGTTCGCCGTTTGGGCGAGGCAAAAATGGGGCACGGCGAGGCGGTCAAGGGTTTCGCCGCGATGGGGATTTCTGCCGAGGAAATGGCAAAGAAGACCCCTGAGGCATTATTTGCAGACGTTGCCGAGCATCTAAAGAACATCAAAGACCCTGCCGAACGGGCGGCTATCGCGTATTCGCTCTTCGGGCGGCAAGGTCAAGAAATGTTAAATTTCTTAACCGAAGGGAAAGCGGGACTCGCAGCGGCAACGGCTGAAGCCGACGCACTGGGCATGAGTTTCTCGGCAGTCGACGCTGCGAAGGTGGAAGAGTCGAACGACGCCTGGACACGGGTAAAAACTGCCGTCAGCGGGCTGGCGAGAACATTTGCCGTCCACCTGGCCCCGGTGCTGACGAACATCTCGACCAAGTTCGTCGAGGTCGCGAAAGTGATCATCGCCAAAGTCAAAGAGTGGGCACCGGCTTTCGTCGCATTCGGGAGCGTCGCGATCGCGATGTTCAACTATGTCTTTGACGCAGTCTCGGGCGTGTTCTCGGCAATCTTCGGCGTGATCTCGGGCAACATGGGTTCGGCCCTCGACTTTGTGATCGACAGCCTGATCGGTCTCGAATTCAACATCCGCAATTTCGAGTCGATCGCGACGGCGGCGTTCCTCAACGTCGCCGCCAGTGCGATCGGGTTCGGTGCCGAGATCCAACATTTCTTCACGGGCGTACTGCCTGCCCTGTTGGGGTGGTTCACCAAAAACTGGACGGGCATCTGGCACACGGCCCTCGACTTTGTCCTGACAGGTTTCATCAACCTGGGCCAGAACATTCGCAACCTGTTCTCGGCGATCTGGCAGTTCATGAAAACGGGCGAGTGGGAGGTGGCATTTGTGCCACTGACCGAGGGGTTCCGCAACATGATCCAGGAACTGCCCAAGATCCCGAAACGGGAGATCGGGCCTCTCGAGGCTGGCCTGCGAGACGAGGCGGCCCAGATACAGGCCAAGCTCGATACAGATTTTGCAGTCTTTCGCGACAAGCGCCGCGAGGAATTGATGGGCGGCGACAAGGTCGAGATTAAGAAACCCGAGTTTTCATTGCCGACTGGGATCGACTCCGGGATCGACTCTGGCGGTTCGGGTGCTGGTGACAAGGCGGCCGCGGGCGGAATCGCGGCCCTAGAGCGTGGCAGTGCTGGGGCGTTCTCGGCGATCGCGAAACAGATCAGGGGGGCATCAGCGGAAAGACGCGAGCAGGAAAACGCTGACGCCAACAAGAAGACAGCCGAGGCGACCGAGGCGATCGCGGAGCACATGAAGGACAACCCCAACCTGATCGGTATGAGCATTCCATGACGATCCTGAGCGTCGTAGAAACATGGTCCGGGGAAACGGGGTCAGCCGACAACACTTGGCTGAGAACCTACACGCGAGTTTTTCGCGTCATCACAGACGATCCGAATCACAGTGTCTACGACATCGGTAGTCACCCGACTATCCCGTTATTGTGGTCGTTGCACCCTGACGATTTGCGCACCTTTTGCGACAAGATCACGCCCAAACGCATCAGCGGCAGCCGGGAAGTTTGGGATGTCACCTGTACGTATACGAACAAAGTCGAAGATGATACCGAGCCGGACGAAAACCCGCTCAACCGTCCCTGGAAACTGTCCTGGACCTCGCAACTTTTCACCAAGGTGGCCGAGCGGGGAATTAAACGCGAGACGATCGACGCCAGGGGCAATACTGTCGTACCGGCCCCCGGCGGCGCTATCTTGGGTCCGCTCATTAACTCAGCGGGCGACCAGTTCGACCCGCCTGTCGAGATCGAGCAATCCAACTGGCAACTGACCGCCAAGAAAAATATCGCGACGGTGCCGACCTGGTTGATGGACTACAGGGACTCGCTCAATCATGCGGCCATCACCATAGCGGGCATCCTATTTCAGCGGGGCGAGTTGCGGATCAACTCGATGTCGATCGGCCCATACACAATTGAAAACAAAATCGGCTTCTACCCGTTCGAGATCCAGATCGCGCAGAAGTCCGAAACGTGGATTCGGGAACTGCTTGACCAAGGCACGCACGAGGTCAAGACGCTGAACGTCGGCGGCACCCCAACACAGAGCCGGTTGAGGGTCGTGGACAAAAAAGGGCAACACGTCACCGAGCCGGTGCGGTTGGATGGGCTGGGCCACAAGCTCGCCGATGATGCGCTGATGGAGGAGTCAATTTTCATCCGCTATCAGGTTTACCTTAAAGAGCGCGACTACAGTGCGCTCGCTCTTCCAACAACCTAGGGGGCACAAAATGGCCGACGAACTCGCGATCACAATACTCGCCACGATCACCAACGGAAATTTCAAGGACCGAATCGACCACGGCGCGCAGAAGTTTGACCAGGCTGCTGTCGGGGCCGCCAGCAATGTCGTCAGCGTTGGCACTTCCGAGGAGGATGTCGCGACTGGTGACCTGTCGACGCTCGGTTGGTGTTTTATGCGAAACCTGGACACCACCAACTATGTCACGTATGGACCCAAGTCATCAGGGGCGATGGTCGCGATGGGACGGATAGAGGCGGGTGAGGTCCACGCTATGCGGCTCGAGCCTGGCATTACCCTGAGATGGTTGGCCAATACGGCGACCTGCAAAGTCGACTTGAGAATCTTCGAGGATTGATGCGTGGGCAAAGACATAGTCGGTTTCGATCAGGATGCGGCGAATAAGATCGCTCAGGTCGTCCGTGAACATCTAGGGTCGTCGGGCGGTGACAAAACGCACCGCCGGGCTGACGTGTCTGGTCCTGGCAATCATGTCGCCCAGGCCGTCATCACGCAGATGGGCGCGAACGCTCATAAATTTCGATTTGTGGCCGGGACGTTTGTCGAAAATCTAGTGACCTCGTCGGCGACGTATGACGAAGTCCCCGACGAGTATTTTGCGTTTGACATCTGCCGCAGTCCGATCGAGGAAGGCGATTATGTCTGGATCGTCGACCACAACAATCAGTGGTGGATAATTGACCGTTGCAGTCACGCGCCAGCCGGAGGTGATCCGAAGAAAGTCGGCTGCTGCGGGTTTTGCGGCACCGGCGGCGTGACGACTTGCAGTCACTGCTCGGTCGTCAATGCCATGAACACCTACGCCTTCGTGTTTCCCCTGGTTGATTACGACAACGCCTGCTGCGAAGGCGGACTCGGCAATCAAAACGTCCACTACGACTCGGGGTGTATCTGGAAAGGGCTCCCGATTAATGGTTGCCCAACTGGAAACCCCCAGTGGATTATGGAAATCACTGGCCTCGGTGTTGGTGAGGTGGAATTGGTCCTGGACCTGCCTGGGGTGGAAAACATCCTGGGCGGTAACGATTCACAGATCAAATACATCAATCCGTACCCCTTCTGCTGCAACTGCGCCAACGAAATGCGCCTTGATTGCGGCCACCTCGTTCCGAAGGGATGCGAAGACTGGCCGTGCATGATCTGCCTGCTGCCGGGGCCGAAATGTTGCGACACCGTAAATCTGGCGACAACATTGACGGCAACAGTGACCGGGAATCAGTGTTCGTGTGCGTCCGGTGTGACCGTGTCACTCCGATATTCGAGTGTCAACCAGACGTGGAACGGGTCGGCGTCATTCTGTGGGCGAACGATTCACATGAAGCTCTCGTGTGGCGTGGATGGTGGCGGGTGCACCGATTTCTCTCTCGAAGTTTGGTTTTCCGATGCCTGCTACTCACCCCAGTCGGTCGGGAACCCGCACCCCTGTTCCTGCAATCCATTTTCTCTGACTTTCCAGAATTTCAGCGTAGACGGCTGCTGCAACATCGCCTCGACCGGGGCGACGATCGATGTGGTCGTCACTCTGTAACGGGCAATACGCCCACGACATAAACCCCACGGGCAACCATCCAAACGCCTTACAGAGCGAATACGGGCCTCGATCCTGACGCCCTAACCGACAAAAGGCCACAATCCACCCGATTGTCGTCATACAACCCCACACCGCCCCAGTATCAAAGTCGCGAAATGCCACTCGATAACCTCGTCCTGGGCATCACTGCGTTTAACAGGCCGAAACTCTTGGAACGGCTGGTGGCAAGCGTCCGGGAGTTCTACCCGTCGCTGCCGATAATGATCGCCGACAACGGCTGGCAGCCTGCCGACCTGACCGAGTGGTCGGGGATCACGATGGTCGACGTAGAAGACGATTGTGGGTTGTCGGCATCACGCAACGCACTGGCCGCAGCGTGCCCGACCCCGCTGATGTGCCTGGCCGAGGAAGATTTCGTATTCACCGACAAAACTGACCTCGCTGCCGGCGTCGCGATTCTTGACGAGAATCCTGAACTGGGCATGATCGGCGGGTCACTCATCCAGGACAGGCAGGTGCAGCACTACGCCAGGAACTTCCGGCGTGAACGTCATCCAGAAGGGGACGTACTCAAGGCGATACCCGCTGGCGGCCCAATGATTAACCAGGGGGATCAGTCGCCGACGTGGCGCAAATGCTCAATGGTGTTTAACTGGGGCATTATCAGGCGAGACCTGATGATTGAGGTGCCGTGGGATGAGGATCTGAAACTGGGAGAGCACGCAGACTGGTTTTTGCGTGTCGGCGAGGACAGCGACTGGGAGGTCGGCCACACGTTGTCGATCCTTGCCAGGCACGACCGGGACGACCCTGGCGACTACAGTCAGCATCGCAACCGGGCAGCCGGGTTTCTTGATGATTTCCGCAAAAAGCATGGCTTGCAACGGTTCGAGCATACGCCAGCGAAACGCGAGCCGATCGAATCCTCGGCAAGCGTGGTCGTGATGGGCGTCGGGCACTCGGGAACGACGATCGTGACGAGGATGCTCGAGTCACTCGGATGGTACGCCGGACCCGCTGCCGATGATCCCTGGTTGGAGCATCCGGGGATACGTGATGTCAATGAGCAATCCTGGTCGACCCTGGACGTTGATCTTAACAGTGCATTGGATCACCTCGACGACCTGGCGACGCCGTGGGTGATAAAAGACCCTCGATTCGTCCACACGCTGGATCGATGGTATCCCATACTCGGAAAACATCAGCCGACCCTGGTCTGGGTTGTGCGTGACCTGTCGGATGTGGCCGACAGCTATGCCAGACGTGGTGAAACCTACCGTGGTGGAGACCTCGGCAAGTTGGCCGACATGGCGAAAGCCCAGTTCGAGTCCTGGCCGTGGGCGAAGGTACGCATTGATTACGAGAAAATTGCCGACGCGATTTCGCTGTTCGACCTGGCTCGGGCTGGTGTTGTCACTGGGGACAACAACGCCGTGCCCCCGCAAGCGGAACCGCGTATGATGCCGCCGCCGGTTTACGACGGGGAGCCAGGTGGCCCGTGCGTCTGTGAGGCCCCAGGCGACTGTCGGCGGCATCCGGCTGTTTCAAAGCAGGGTCGTTTGTTTGACATTTGCCAGGGCAACGTCCTGACACTCGAACTCTGCGAGTCGTACCGACGCCAATGGGACGAGCAGGCGTTGTCGCCCGAGGACATTGTGCCGCCTAAAGTCGAAATTTTGAACGATGACCCGTTCGGCTGTGCGCACATGGGTGACTATATCGAGAAGCGAGGAACCGGGTGAGGCGGCACCAAGGCGAAGGTCTTCGCCTGCGACATTTTCGGACGCTGTACAATATCCAAACGGATCGGAAACATCCGGGGCGTCTGCCGCACCTGCGAACATCACAGCGAGCGAACCAAGGAAGGTTCTATCGATGAGTGCCACGAAACGGCTGGTAGTAATCAGTGACCTGCACGCCGGGTGCCGGGTCGGTTTGTGTCCGACGCATGGGGTGACCCTCGACGACGGGGGCCAGTATTTCCCGTCTGCGTTGCAGATGAAACTCTGGCAGATGTGGCGGTCGTTTTGGGACGAGTTTGTACCCGAGGCGACCAGGGGCAAACCGTTCGACCTGGTGGTCAACGGCGACGCGATCGACGGCGTCCACCACGGGTCGACGACCCAGGTCTCGCACAACCTGGCTGATCAGTTGCGTATCGCCCACGAGATCCTCGAGCCGGTCGTGCGGCGGGCTGAGAACTACTACCACGTCCGGGGCACCGAGGCCCACGCCGGGAAATCTGGGGCGACCGAGGAAGAACTGGCCCGGTCGCTGGGTGCAGTGACAAACCGGGACGGGCAATCTGCCCGGTTCGAGTTGTGGAAGCGGGCAGGCCGTCACCTGGTCCACGTCCTGCACCACCTGGACGGAGGTGGCAACGCCGAGTCGACTGCGATCTTTCGGGAACTGGTCGACACGTTTACCGAGTCGGCCAGGTGGGGCCGCCGCCCGCCCGACGTGATCGTGCGGAGTCATCGTCATCGATACATCAAGGTCGAGATCCCGACCGGGTTGTCGAAAGGTGCCGAGCGTGGCCGCGAGCCGACGCCGATCGCGGCGTGCGTGGTGACCCCAGGTTGGCAGGGCAAAACCCCGTATGCCTGGAAGGTCGCCGGGGCACGTTTGCAGACGCCGCAATTCGGTGGCGTGGTGATCGACGGGTCGGGCGACGACGTGGTCGTGCGTGGGCGTGTGTGGACCGTGGGACGAACCGAGGCCGAGTGATGGAACCGATCACGATAGAGGAACTGCTGGCCGAGTGGGAATCCACCGAGCAGGAATCCAGCGGCTGGACGGCTCGCGAGCTGTGCGAGTTGTGGGGTTGTAATCGGAACCGGGTTCACGGCCTGTTGAACGAGGCCAAGCGTCGAGGCCGCCTGGTCGTGGGACGCAAGCGGGTCGAACGCATCGACGGCAAGGTCACCTGGCGACCGGCCTACTCGATCACGCCCGCCGAATAGGCCCGAAACGGCCCCAGATCTTTTTTCGTAAAACCGGAAAAAAGATATCGTTTTATGCTGTCCGGCCTTGCAACGTAAACCGATATCTATATCATATGTGTATGGCAGTTACACGACACATACACGAAACCCAAGTGAGGAACGAAACGATGAAGACTAGCACCAAGACGGCGACCGTGAGACGCACCGACCTCGGAAGCCAAAACGGTGGTCTTTGTGGCAACAAAAATAGTTGCCGATACGCCGGAGCGTCCGTGTGCTGGGCAATCGACATTGACGGCTTCAGCGACACTGTGGGCGACTGCTACAGACGGAGCGACCAGGAAGGATGGACGTTCGGGATTTTGGCCTTCGACCGCAAATGGGCAGCGGAGGATTTTGCCGAGTGGTTCAACGCCGAAATGGGCGACTGGGACGGACTAGGCGACATCTTGAGCGTGTTCCGTAAAAGCGACGCAGGCGAAAAGTACAGGTGGGCCGAGTGTGACGGCAAGGTTCGAGAGGTCTAGACACCCCACCCCAACCCGCCCGCCGGGCCGACCCCGGCGGGCATGACCAGGAGGCCCGAAACGGCCCCAGATCTTTTTTCGTAAAACCGGAAAAAAGATATCGTTTTATGCTGTCCGGCCTTGCAACGTAAA
>VTLG01005504.1_pt1 | contig 13153 bp, 7 predicted proteins | sample 4694571 | NCBI WGS metagenome assembly VTLG01 (sample SAMN12604809, study PRJNA352737) | marine metagenome | biome: ENVO:00000447; feature: ENVO:00000209|ENVO:00000569|ENVO:01000036; material: ENVO:00002151; isolation source: viral sequences binned using virsorter ... | reverse complement strand
AATTTGTAAATTTAATCAAGGAGTTTTTCTATGGCTAACGCCACAGTCTCACGCCTTGGTCTGATTAATAATACTGGTACAGGTTTTAACGACCTTTTCTTGAAAGTCTTTTCGGGAGAAGTTCTTACAGCCTTTGCTAGAAATAACATCTTTAACGAGCAACTTCATTCAGTTCGTACTATCACAAGTGGTAAGTCAGCACAGTTTCCAGTATTAGGAACTGCTACTGCTGCCTACCATACAGTTGGTACACCTCTCGTTGGAGCAAACCAGATCAAGGCAAACGAAAAGATCATCAACATAGATGACCTTTTAATTGCACAAAGTTTCGTTGCTAACATTGACGAACTTAAGAATCATTATGACGTAAGAGCTACTTACGCTGATGAATTAGGTAAGGCTCTAGCTCGTACATACGATCAAAACGTAGCCAAGCAAATTGCAAACGCTTCCAGAGCTTCTACTACTCTTAGTGGTGGTAATGGTGGTCTTGTATTAACACTTGCTTCTGGTAATACAGCTTCAGCAAACGTCACAGGTGACGAGATAGCAGCAGCTATCTATGATATTGCACAGACATTTGATGAAAGAGACATTCCTCCAACAGATCGTTTCTGTGTATTACCACCTGCTGAGTACTACAAACTTGCTGAGTCTGCTACAAGAACTGTAGATGTTGACTTCAACCCTCAAGGTAATGGTTCGTTTGCTTCTGGTAAGGTACAACAAGTTGCTGGCATACCAATAATGATGTCAAACAACGTACCTCAAAGTAACGTAGGATCTAACCCAAGTGGTGCGAACAACACTTACTCAGGTGATGATAGTAAAACTATTGGTCTTGTCTTCCACAAGTCTGCTGTTGGTACAGTAAAACTAATGGATATGACAACTGAGATCTCTGGTTCTGACTACGGAATTATGTATCAAGGTACATTAATGGTTGCTAAGTATGCTCTTGGTCATGGAATCCTAAGACCAGAATGTGCAGCTACTATTAAGCTATCTGCTTCTTAATTTCAATTTATAGGGTATCTTATTATTAGATACCCTTTTTTTATTATGTATCATTCATCTAAAAAGAAAAAAAAGAAAGGTGGGAGAGACTCACTTAAAATAAAAAAGTACTAAAAAATGACTGTAGCTGCAACCACTGAGCTTGAAGCAATCAACATTATGTTGGCTGCTATAGGAGAAGCACCTGTAAACAGTCTTATCGGTACACTTCCTGTAGATGTAAAACTAGCTCAATCAACTCTTACAGAATTTAATAAAGAGATTCAATCAGAAGGTTGGTCTTTTAATACTGAGATAGATGTAACTCTTACAAGAGATGCTTCTAATCAAATAGCTTTATCACAAGACATATTGCGGATTGATGCAAACATACATCAACACCCAACTATTGACCCTATACAACGTGGGTTGAAGTTGTATGACAGATTAAATAACAAATTTGAATTTGATGAAGATTTGATTTGTACTGTTATTTATCTAAGAACTTTTGAAGAGATACCAGAACCAGCTAGACGTTATATCACAATCAAAGCTGCAAGAGTTTTTGTTGATAGATTGGTTACTGATGATGGTCTTAGAACTTATACAGGACAAGACGAAACAAGGGCAAGAGCTATACTAATGGAAACAGATTTAGCAAATGGAGATCACAACATTCTCAGAGGTGACCCTTCATTAACAAGTGTCTTTGATACTTATTCACCAGCAAACGGACTTATTAGGTAACTATGGCTGTAGTTTCAAGAGCAATACCTACACTATTGAGAGGTGTATCACAAGCTGCTGACTCTACAAAGCAAGCTGACCATGCAGACATACAAGACAACGCAAACAGTAATCCAGTACAAGGTCTAACAAAACGATCTGGCACACAGTTTATTACTACACTAAGCAGTTCTGCTATTGGCAATGTTCATATACAAACTATCAACAGAGATATAAACGAAAGATATGTAGCAATATTTAGCAATGGTAACGTAAAAGTTTATGAGCTTGATGGTACTGAACTGACTGTTCATAAACCTGATGGTACTGCTTACCTAAACACATCAAACCCAAGAAGTGTAATAAAAACTATCACTATTGCTGACTTTACTTTTGTTGTAAATACTAGCATCACAACTGCTATGGATAGTGCTGTTAGTGCTGGCAACATAACTCAAGCTGTTGTATTTATAAATCAAGTCTCAGATAAGACTACATATTCAATAACAGTAGATGGGGTGACTGTTACTGATGACACCACTTCAGACTCTACGTTAAGCACTACTCAGGTTGCTTCTGATTTGGTGTCAGGTCTTAACTCTGGCCTGTCAGGTTTTACGATTGCTAGAAATGGTCCTGTTATACATATCAAAAAAAATGATGGTAGTAATTTTTCTATAGATGGTACTGACTCTCAAGGTAATACACAGTTAACAGTAGTAAAAGATTCTGTACAAAGGTTTACTGACTTGCCTACTGTTTCTCCAAATGGTTATGTTGTAGAAATAAAAGGAGATGAAGCTACAAACTTTGATAATTACTACGTTAAGTTTGTTACTAATAATGGTGGTGCTTTTGAAGAAGGGCAATGGGAAGAGACTGTAGAAGCTGGCATACCTTTTAAGTTTGACTATGCAACAATGCCACACGTTCTTATACGTCAGGCAGATGGTAATTTTAGATTTGCAAGAGTAGATGGTGATAGTTATACAGCAAGCAGTCAAACATTTACTTTACCTAAATGGGGTGAACGTACTGTTGGAGATCAAGATTCTGCACCAAACCCTTCTTTTATTGGAGCTACTATAAACAACGTATTTTTCTTTAGAAACAGATTAGGTTTTCTAGCTGATGATAATGTTGTCTTATCAAGAGTTGCAGAGTTCTTTAACTTCTTTCCTGAGACAGTTATATCTGTTATAGATTCTGACCCTATAGACGTTGGTGCTTCTCATACTAAAGTTGCTATCCTCAAACACGCAGTAACTATGGGAGAACAGTTGATATTGTTCTCAGATCAAACACAATTTGTTCTTACGTCTTCTTCTGATACGTTGACACCAAAGACTGCAAACGTGGTAGTAGCAACAGAATTTGAATCTAGTGATTCTGCACAGCCTGTAGGTTCTGGTTCTTCTATCTACTATCTAACGCAGAAAGGTAGTTTTGCTGGTGTAAGAGAATATATTACTCAAGAAAATATTGCTATAAAAGAAGCAAGTAATATTACTATCCATGTACCAAGACTAATACCAAGTAACATTTTTAAGTTGGCAGTTAGTACAAACGAAGATGTTTTGGTTTTGCTTGGTACAGATAATCCAAACAAGTTATACATAAACAGATGGTTATATGGAGAGAACTTTCAAAAGATATTAAATAGCTGGTCAACTTATACATTCAACTCTGCTAGGTCTATTAGAAATATAGACTTTATTGGTACTGATCTATTTTGTGTAGTAGAAGAAGCAAATGGTACAACTTTAGAAAAGATACCTTTTGAAGCAGAGTTTAGAGAAGCTAACTCAGAGTTTGAATTTCATCTAGATCATAAAGTGACAGAAGCAACAACAGGTGTTTCTGTTGCCTACAACGCAAGTACAGACGTAAGCACCTTTACAGTACCTTATAGGTTAAGAGCTAATATGAATATTATTGGTAGATATTTAGCAAGCGGTGAAACAAGTACTTTTGTAAACCCTCAAGGCAATACAGTAGCTTTAAAATCTGGTCAACTTATACAAACAACAAACGCTATAAATGGTTCTACCTCTACCATCACAGCCAATGGTGATTTTAGAAATAGTAAATTTATTATTGGTGAACCTTTCTTGATGCACTATAGGTTTAGTCAACAAAGACTTACAGAAGGTGCTGGTCAAAGAAGTGAATTTATTAGTGGTAGATTGCAGCTACATCACTTCTATATAAAGTTTGAAGATACAGGATTTTTTAGAGTAGAAGTAACACCTGAGAACAGAGATACAAGTACACATAAATTTACTGGTCGTTTGCTTGGTGCTGCGTCTGCTGCTATTGGTCAGATAAATCTAGAGACAGGTACGTTTAGAGTACCAATAATGAGTAGGGCAGACAGGGTTGATATAGATGTGAAGAATGACACTTTCTTACCAACACAGTTATCAAGTGCAGAATATGAAGCTATGTTCTATATGAGAAGTCGTAGAGTCTAGATGGGGTATTTGAGAAAAGCAAACATACATGACCTCAACCATGTATGTAAAAACATGAGAGAAATAGATAAAGTAGAAGCTTATTATCAGACAGGCAAAGAGCCAGAAGATGCACTACGACTAACATATTTGTATGGACAACAGGTATTGACTATAGCTGGTGACGAAGATCAACCAATGGGTTTATGTGGTGTGATAAGTGATGGGTGTATATGGTGTATAACAACAGATGAATTGTTTAGTAATAGAAAATATAAAATACAATTAGTAAGAGAAGGTAAGAAATGGGTAGATGATCTATTGAAAAATTATAATTTGCTATACAATATGGTATATGCTGAGAATACAACAGCTATTAAATGGCTTAAAAGTCTTGGGTTTACTTTTATTAATTATCACGCAGAATATGGAAAACAAAGTAAACCATTTTATGAATTTCTGAGGATTGCCTAAATGTGTCTTCCAGCAGTTGGAGCAGCTTTAACAGGTGGTACTTTATCGGGTGCTACTGCTGGTTTATTTGCAGCGTCTTTAGGTCTTGGTTTGGCTAGTGGAATTGCACAGAGAAATGCAGCTAGAGCAGCAGCAGATCAAACATATCAATCTTCAGTAATAGCTAACAGATCAGCAGAACAGGCTTTTGCTGCACAACAAGAAGCTTTGGCAGATAATTTAAAAGAAACAAGAGCATCTTCAGCACAAGAAAATTTAGCAAAAACTATAGAAGGATTACAAGCAAGAGGTCGTACTATAGCGTCAGAACAGGCAGGTCTTACTGTTGGCTACTTATTGCGTGATGCAGAAAGACAGTCAGCAAATGCTAGAGAATCTATAAATCAAGCACTTGAATCAGCAACTAAACAATACAGAAGAAATGTTGATGGTCTTGTTGCACAAAGAGATAATAGACGTAATGAATTACAAAGCAATATTAATCAAGCATATAATCAGATACCTTCATTAGGCTCTGTACTGCTTAATGTAGCCACATCAGGTCTTAATTCTTATACTTCTATTGCTTCCTTCGCATGACCTCAAGTTTTCAAAGTACCGCTTTTAGATCGTCTGCTAGTCCTGTAGATACTTTTGTAGCACCGCCAAGAGTATTACCAAAAACAGGTGCAGAAGAATTAGCTGATATTTTAAAAGTCGTAAATCCTAACTTACAAAAGTTTTTTGGTACACAAATTGAAAAAGAAGCAAAGAAAGAAGCTAATAAAGCTATAAATGATGCGTTAGATGGCTCTTTAAATGACTTTGAAGAAACTACAAAAATATTAAAATCAGGTGAATTGATTGGTGGAAATATATTTTATGATCGAGCTTTTAGAAGAAGTAAAGCACAAATTTTAGGCGGTACTATAGAAACAAAATTAAAAAATTCTTATCGCACAACATTGATTGATGGTAAACCATTATCAAGTTTTACAATAGATTCACAAGAGTATAGAGATTGGGAAAGTGAGCAGATCAATGAAGTTATAGATAGTCTTGGTGATATTGATGAAGACACTTTTACCAAAAAGTTTTTACCTTATCTTATACAAGCAAAAGATTCAATAAATCAATTTGCACTAAAAGAAAATCAAAAGCTTGAATTTATAAATATAGAAGCTTCGGGAACAACTATTGCTAGTAATGTTCTTGATATGTATATAGCTAGTTTAGAAGATAAAGATGGTTTTAATAAAAAGAAATTTTTATTAATGATGAATCAAATTGAAACTTTTGAAAATGATGTTAACAAATTAGGGCTTGATTCAACTCAAAGATCAAATCTTAATAAATCTATATTAGATACTTTAGCTGCAAAGGCAAAAGAGATAGGATATGAAACAGGAGATGAAGACCTTGCTCTTGAACTTTTTAATTTTGCACAATTTTTTCCTTATGGTGCTGGTGGTAAATTAAATCTTACAAATCACCCAGATTTTATTTCTACAAAAAATAGATTACTAGAAGATGTTGAAGACTATAGTGCTAAAAAAGATAGCCGATTAGTAGCAGAAGCAAAAAGAATAAAGGAAGAACAGTTAAATACAAATTTATTATTATATGTTGATTTCCTTAATGCAGGTAAAGGAGAAGAAGCAGCAAACTTACTAGAAAGAATAAAAGGTGATAACCCACAAAAAGCAGCATCAATAGAAACAAATGCAACAGCTTTAGATGGTGATACTAGGCAAAGATATGTACAAGTACAAGCTAATATATATTCTGGCAATTACGAAGATTTAGCTTCTGCAAGGGCAGCAGCAGTAGGTTGGTTCTTAGACCCTAGAACACCTAAAAGTGAAAAAAATCTAAATTTACTTAACAAGCTAATGACATTAACTAGTTCTGTAGATGAAGGACTTTTTGAACCTCTTAATGCATATTTTGTTAGATATGAAAATAGAGCAAAATTACAATTAGAAACAAATGATAAATTTAAAATTTATAAATTAATAAAAAAAGATCAAATGCTTGGCTTTATAAAATTAAATACTGAAGATTTAAAAACAGAATTTAGAGAATGGACACTCCAAAACAAAGATGCTGGTACAGAAGGGTTTGAAAATAAATATTTAGAGCTTCAAGCAAAATATGAAGAAAAACTTATTGAACAATTAAATAGCATTATAGATCCTTCTTCAGCCCAAGATGATGTTAATAGTGAAATAATCAATCAAAACCAAAGTGGACTTGAAGGTGTACCTACAACGATAGAAGAAAAAACAGAAGAAACTGGTGACTTCTTTGGAAATACATCTTTACCTTCGGTTGAATCAAAAGTTATTGCAGAATTAGTAAGAATGGGTGGTATTACAAAAGAAAATAGAGACAAACTAATTGAAGAAGTATTTGCTGAAAAACAAAAAATGAACTTTTTTAATGTTGCAGGTAAAGCAGAAGCAGATCGAGTAATTCGATTTTTACAAACAGGTGAATATGGATTTGGTAAAGAACCAAGAATTTATGAACCTTTAAAATTATTAATAGATGGTGATAATTTAGAAGCTAGTACTTTTAGTGGTAACTCACCCACTACTGTAACTGTTGAAGAAGGTGATACATTAAGTCAATTAGCAGATCAGTTTAGTTCATCAGTAGAAGCTATTATGGAAGCTAATAATTTAACTAATCCAGATATGATAAATGTAGGACAAGAATTAATTATGCCGATAGTTGAAAGAGTAAATATGAGAGAAGTTAAGGATAATCAAATAAAAGCATTAAACGTAATATTAAAAGATACAGATAAGACAAAAGTAATACCTCAACCTAAGATAGAAGATATGTTGTTAGCTGTAGGTTTTGAGCCAGAGATTGCTAAAATCATGGCTGCTGTAGCAATGGCAGAATCAGCAGGTAATCCTATGATTGATACAGTAAAATCAGGTTTAGATCCACAGAAGAAAAAAGAATTTTCTATAGGTTTATTTCAATTAAATATGAAAGATGATAAAGACAGGTTGTTAGATGTGTTTGATATTGAATCTGAAGAAGAGCTATATGATCCTATTATTAATGTAATTGCAGCCAAGCGACTTTATGATGAACAAGGACTTGGTGCTTGGGGTGCATATACAGACAACTCTTACAAACAGTTTTTAAAGAACTAAAATGACAGACTCAAACATCAATAATCTTCTAAACAATGAAGAGGAAGAAGAGAACAAAAAGAAAATTTCAAAAGGAATAATAGAAACACCAGAAACAGATGCTTTATTTAAAAGCTTTGACAATCAGCCACTTTCTTCTTTAAGTAAAGCTATAAACAAAAGCCAAGCAGGTTTAGTAGATTTTTTTGATAATAAGTTTTTAGGAGATCAAAGAAGTTTTGAGGAAATATTAGAGAACAGATCACGAATTATTAATGAAGCAAAACAAAAAAACGAAGAAATTAGTGAAGAGTTATCAAAAACAAAAACATCACAAGTAATTAGAGGTGCTATTACTGGTCCTTTAAAAGCAATAAACGAAACTGTAGAGTTTGCAGATGATATATACGACTATTTAGCTGGCAATCCATACGATAATAATGATCTTATTGATTACAGTTATTTTGAAAGAGAAGATGATGGTGCATTTTTTTATATACCACAAGCTATAACTCAATTTTTATTACCTATGGGGATCTTTAGCAAAGGTCTTAAAGGTATTAAAAACCCTTGGACAAGAAACCTTATTGCAGGTTTTCTGACTGACTTTATTGTAGAAGATCCATACGAGCAAAATCTTTATAATATGGTTGATGAATATGAAGGTGCGTTAGAACCAGTTATAGATGTATTGAAAATGCCAGCATCAATATTTAAAGCTGATGATGATATATCTCCGATAGAAGCAAGACTTAGAAAAGCTTTTGGTGGTGCAATTATAGGAGAAGTTTTAACAGGTTTTGCTGTAGCTTTAAAAGGTTTTAGAAACTCTCCTTTAGCTCCAAAAATAATATCAACCTTAGAACGTAAAAGAAAATTAAAGTTTAAAGACCTTGGTATTGATGAAGCTGGTAACGAATTATTAGATGAAAAAGTTATTGACTTAATAAAACCTTTAGAAGTAAAAAAAGGAAAAGGTATAGGAGATACAACACAAGTACCAGAAGTCGGTGACAAAATAGAATCTACATTCAACCCAAACATAACTGGTGGTGGTATTGATGAGCTTACAGATAGTCTTCTAAATATTGCTGAATACTTTAGAGATACAGATGAATTAGGGCAATGGGCTAGGTCTGTATCTTTAGGAGATATGTTTGCTGCTTCTCAAAGACAAACAAATGGAGAAGCTTTAGAAGCTGCTAGATTTTTCTTACAAGAATTTGGTCCCTTCAAAAAAACTAAAAACGGAAAAGTAATTAATAACAAAAAATATTTACCTGCTACAACTATATCTATAAATCAAATGATGAATAAAAATGGGGAATCTGTTTTTAATTTGTCTGCTGCTTTGCATAATGCTATAGCCACAAAAAATGTAGATTTAATAAAACAAATAAAACCTCAGTTTTTACAAGAAGTAAAAGTATTAAAGGGTCTTGTTTACTTAAATAAAGGAGTTAGTTCTCTTACATCACAAACTTTAGGTGCAAGAAGAATTGCAGGTGATTTAAGAGATACAGTAACAGAAGCTAAAGATTTTGGCAGAAGATCAAGAGGTACAGAAAATGTAAATAACATAAATAGAGATTTTGTTGAAAATGTAGGAGTAAGTGAGATAGATGAAACCTTTAATAAAATTTTTAATTTAGTAGAACAAGGAGATCAAGAAGCTGCTTTAGCTTTAACACGACTTACAAAATACTTAAACATAGCAGGTGGTAATCCAGAAGTTATGAAACACATGGTTAAAAAAGGATTGCTTTTAAAAGGTGTAGAATTTACAAACGAAATATTTATTAACTCTATTCTTAGTGGTCCACCTACTCATGTAGTTAACCTTTTATCTACAAGTTTAAATACTTTAGCAAAACCATTAACTCAATCTCTTGGTGCTGGAAAAATTGTTTTTAGAAAAGATATGAATATTTCTTTTCCAGAAACACTTTTAGCTAGAAGAGATAACTTAATATTTAAACCAGAGTTTAATAGTGATGAATTTATAAAAGGTTGGAAACAATTTATATATATGAGTCAGTCTTTAGGTGATGCTTTTAATATTGCTCGTAAAGCATTTCAAGTAAACGAGAATGTTCTTGATAGAGGTGCAATGGTTTCAGACGCACAAAGAGTTTCACGAAATATTAACGCAGAAGATGTAAGAAATTTTGCAGATCAAAATATTATTACTAGAGGTACAGTAAAACCATTTGTAGATTTATTTATAGCAGACTCTTGGATTCCTTCTATCTACAACAACTTTAGAAGAGTAAATGGTTTTGGTTCTCGTATGCTAATTACAGAAGACGAGTTTTTAAAACAAGTAAACTTTAGAGCTTATGTAAAAGCAGAAGCTTGGGAGCAAGGAATAAGAAAAGGTTTACAAGGCGAACAATTAACAAAATACATTACAGGGCAATCAGAAAAAGTATTTAAAATTGTTGATACTGGCAGTACGCAAAAATTACCACAAAGTATCAAAGACTTGTATAAAAGAGCAAAAGACTTTGCTGCTGAAGCTACATTTACAAAAGAATTAGACACTACAGGACTCGCTGGAAGAATACAAAATTTTGCACAACACCCTTACGGAAGAATAGTTTTTCCTTTTGTAAGAACTCCTGTAAATATTTTTAAAACACAAATAAGATATACACCTGTTGTAAATTTATTGTTGGGTGAATACAGGCAAGCACTTAGAAGTACAGACCCTAATATTGCTGCAAGAGCAAGAGGTGAAATGTATTTAGGAGGTGGGTTTGCTTTTTCAGTAGCTTTGATTGCTAGAGATATGGAAAATCCTTTTGCAGAAATAGGCATGACAGGTGCAGGTCCAAATACAATAGGATTTGGTGATGCAGCAGAAGCAAATAGAACATTAGTAAAACAATTAAAAGAAGAAGGCTGGCAACCATATTCATTTAGATTTCTTGTAAGAGATTCAAATGGAGAAATAGTTTTAACAAAAAGTGGTAAACCAAAATATAAATATGTTTCTTATAAAAGACTTGACCCTTGGTCTGGTTTATTTATGCTTGTTGCAGATTTTGTAGAAATAGAAGGTCAAGTAGGTAGTCAAGAACGAAACGATTTTACTACTGCACTTGCTGTTTCTATTGCACGAAACTTAACAGACAGAACTTATATAAGAGGTCTTAGTGAAGTTGCTGAAGCTATACATAATCCTTATGCGTTACAAACTTTACTAGCAAGAAGAATTGCTAATATTATTAATCCTGTTGCTGGATTAGGTAGATCAGTTAAAAGAGCCACAGACAAAACAAAACTAGATACTACATATTATCCAGCAGATGAAATGATTACAGGTCTTAGACAAACTCTTAATGAATTAGCTAGAACAATACCTTATTTTAATGCAGATTTGGAACCTGATAGGAATTGGATAACAGGTTCAGTTGTTAAATATCCTAGTGGTTTTGGACCTGATACCTTTGATATTTTAAATCCTTTTACTGCTACTAATACAAAAGATAATTATGTTCTTAGTGTTATCAATGACTTGAATATATCTTTACAACCACCTAAAAAATTCTTTTTAAGAAAGCAAGGAATACAAAATAGTGGTATTGAACTTACAAACAAGCAATATGCAGATTATGTTAAGTACTTAGCTTTTGATACAAAGATTGATGGTAAAAGACTTATTGTTAAATTATATGAATTATTGAACAGTTCAGAAAATAAAGGCTTGTATAAAACAGCTATGGGTGAAAATATAAATTCAACTAATCAAGATATTATGGTTGGAGTTCAAGACAATGCAAGAGCTACATTATCAAGAGAAATAAAAAAAATAATATCAGAATATAAACTAAAAGCTAGAAACGAATGGTTAGGTAAACCTGAGAATGAAAAGTTATTTAGAGAATATACTGATAAACTAGAAGAAATAAATAATGAAACCATTAAAGCAACAATTAAAAATTTATCTAATTTTTAGTAATCATGGCAACTAACACAGCAGCATCTTTTACAAACCATACTGGCAATGGTACTGCTGGTCCTTTTAACATATCCTTCTCGTATCTTTCAGAAGCGGAAGTTGATGTAACTGTAGGTGGTGTTTTAAAAACTATTACTACGCACTACACATTTACAAGTGCAACTCAAATTACATTCACTTCTGGTAATGAACCTGCTAATGGTGTTGCTATAAAGTTTCAAAGAGATACAAATATTAGTGCTAAAAAAGTAGATTTTGCAGATGGTTCTGTTCTTACAGAAGCAGACCTTGATGCTAATAGTGACCAAGTATTATTTGCTCAACAAGAAATTATTGATAAGTTAGGTGGTATTGAAGAAGGTGCTACAGGAGATCAAACAGCAGCAGAGATTAGAACATTAGTAGAAAGTGCAACAGATAGTAATGTCTTTACTGACGCAGATCATTCTAAGTTAAATGCGATAGAAGCTAACGCAACCGCAGATCAAACAGTATCAGAAATCAAAAGTCTTATAGCTGGTAGTCCTCTTGATGCTAGTCATCTTGCAGCAAACTCAGTTGATAGTAGTGAACTGGTAGATGGTAGTGTAGATACTTCGCATCTATCTGCTGATTGCGTTACAAATGCAAAGATAGCTGATGATTCTATTGATTCTGAACATTATGTTGATGGGTCTATAGATACTGCACATATAGGTAACTCACAAGTCACTACAGATAAAATTGCTGATAGTGGAATTACCACAGCCAAGATAGCAGCAGACGCAATTAATAGTACAAAAATAGCTGACGATTCTATTAATTCTGAACACTATGTTGATGGTTCTATTGATACTGCACATATAGCTAATAATGCTGTAACAACTGGAAAGATAGCTGATGCAGAATTAAAAACACTAGCTGGTATGCAATCTGGTACAGCTTCTAAGTTAGCTGACAGTACTGCCCTTACTTCTGATATTGCCGATCTAAACCAGTTAGATGGCATGGCAAAGCAGACTACTATAACTGATGATGATACAAAGTTTCCTACCTCTGGTGCTGTTGTAGATTTTGTAGCTGCACAGATCGCACCTATTGGTGGATTGGAAGTTATAGCAAATGAAGATAGCTTTCCTACAACACAACCAGCATCAGGTGTTGTTATTAGTATTTCAGATATAGACGGTCTTATTGTTAATGGAAGTGGTGTTGCTACAAATGCAAGAACATCAGGTAATGGTTCAGATAACGTAACTATAAATGGGTTTCCTTCTAGTTTACACAGCAAGACAATGGCTGCTGGTCTTGGTCTTATGGTCAGTTCTACAGGGTCTAGTCAAACCTATACTTACCATAAGTTACTAGCAAAAGAAGCTGATGTAGAGCAACTTAGTAATGACATAAACGATTTTGCAGCTAGATATAGA
>VTLG01017031.1_pt1 | contig 13155 bp, 26 predicted proteins | sample 4694571 | NCBI WGS metagenome assembly VTLG01 (sample SAMN12604809, study PRJNA352737) | marine metagenome | biome: ENVO:00000447; feature: ENVO:00000209|ENVO:00000569|ENVO:01000036; material: ENVO:00002151; isolation source: viral sequences binned using virsorter ... | reverse complement strand
TATTAGTATATAGCTAGATATGGGTTTTGTCAAGCTTTTTTTTAATTATTTGATAAATAACTTGACAAAACTTAAAATCAACTGTATACTAGAGTAGTCAGCCCGGCAGGGTTGCATAGTAATAAGGGTATTATTAACTTAATAGACCCGATGTACTGGTACACATACTAAATCTGATAAAAATATTTGTGATTGCTATCTCTATATGGTGGGGGGCTAGGGCATCCTGCCTACCCTAGACTAGACAAGCTAGAAAGACTAAGAGACTGCCTAGGTTGATCAGACTTAGCCGCCCCAGCATTAGCTAATCTCTCTTGACCTGACAGCTATGCCGACTAGCTAGTTCATAAAACTTGCATAGACTGCAAAGATCTACTAGAATAATAAATCATTCAGACTAAAAAGTCTAACCATATTACAGACTTAGCAAGTTTTACCATCTTCATTCCCATTGCTTATCCTCATATCAAAATACTCCCCCGCCGTCCCCCTTCGGAGGAACGTCTCCTCCATAAATCTAAACTGAAAGTCTTACGACTAAGGAAAATTATCATGGCTAATAAAAGCAATGAAAACAAAGATGGATCTACGATTAGTTCAGAGAATGCCAAGAGCATAGCAAATGGCATAGCAGTCAGATTCGGCTGTAAGCCAGAGTTTCAAGCTCATTCTCTCGATGAATATCGACAGCTCAAAGCAGAGAAACGGATTACTTACCATAACAGCCTCATAGAGCTTATGGAGCTTGACTTGGCTAAGAAACTCGAAGCTGGAACATTATCCTATGAAGCAGCTCAATCTCTCTACAAAGTTGATCAACTTCCTAGCCAAGTCCGTGCGTACTACACACAGCTTGCTAACGAGAAGGGGATCGATATCTCTCCAGCATCTTTCACTCCGAAAGCAAAGAAAGCTCCAAAGCTCAGTCAAGAAGAGCTTATCAATGCTGTAGCGTCTGCGTTCGATGTATCCTAAGATTACTAGGATATCCTATACTGCTAGGTCTTCGGATCTAGCAGTCCTCTTAGCTTTCTTAGCTTGTCTAGTCCAGACTACAGCAAGATGCCCAAGGGCCAGGCTAGGAAGGTTTTGTTGGATACTTTCAAGTCTAGCAAGGTATTGTTGGATTATATACATTTTCCCACGGTCTCACGGAACCGTGGCAAAACTAAAAGGAGATACGTGATGAGTTCTAAAAGAGCTAAAAGAAATTCTAATTCTTTTAAAAGCAAGCAAAGAAAAAAGAATTTTATCAGGAAGATGAGAAACAAAAGATTAGCTTTGATTGAAAAAGAAAAGGAGATAGCTAATGGATAAATATGATTTGTTTTCTTTCTTTGCAGGATTATTATTTGCAATAGGCATGGGCTTCTTAGTCTATGAATGGCAAAATGATTGGGTAGCTAGGATAGATGTTATTATCTCAGCATTAGGAGGAGTATTTATAACACTTTCTCTTTGTTATATGTTATCTTTTTCTTCTGAAGCAAGAGAGGAAAATATATAATGAAAGCATATATTGTCAGGCCAACTAAGTATAATGAATATAAATCTGATGACCACAGGTTTATTGTTATGGCAGAAACAGAACTTGATTTATTTAAAACTCTGCATGAGATGGTAGGTAATCCTAGAGGTTATGAGTTTTATGAAGTAAAGAAGGAAGGCATTGCTGTGAAATTACATTTCAAAGAATTGCATGATGATGATCCAAAGACTGCTTATCCTAATGAATATACTGATGAAGATATTCAAAGATCACGGAATACTTGGAAAGAACCTACAAGATTTGATGAAAGTTATATGCTAAGTCATTTCTTAACTATGGAAAATAGTTATCCTTGGTTAGAGTTTAGTGATAAGATTGCATATGAATCTTACAATAATATGGAGGACTGATATGATATCAGATAATTTAAGCCATGATGTAGATGTAACAGAACCATTTGTAGAGTGGGAGGATTGGGATAAGCAACGTATACTAAGTAAAGGTAGACAGTTAGCTGAAGATTTAGATTGGGATGTAGATGATATCTTTATAACTTGTATGGTAGCTTTAACTGAAGCTAATGCTCATAAGCTTGTAGCTAATCTTGAACATACAAAAGAAAAGTTTGACATGTTTTTAAAGGAGAGACCTAAAAATGAAGAAGGATTTTAAATACAACTTAGCTATGCTGGTATTGTTGGTCTTGCTACTTACTGTTACATGTAAGTCTGCCAAGGCATACGATGAGAATGGTGAAGCTCATTGTTTAGCTAAGAATATTTACTTTGAGGCAGGTAATCAGCCATTAGCAGGACGTATAGCTGTGGCACAGGTTACTATTAACAGAAGAAATCATGGTATGTTTCCTAATACCATATGTGAAGTTGTATATCAAGGAGGTGAAACAAGACATAGATGTCAATTCAGTTGGTACTGTGATGGTAAATCAGATGTACCTACAGACTCTGAAACTTGGATGGAAAGTATTATCTTAGCTTTCAGAATAATAAACTTTGATGACATGGATATAACTGAAGGATCATTGTGGTATCATGCTAATTACATTGAAAAACCATACTGGTCTGATGAGTTAACTCCTACTGTTGTTATTAACAATCATATCTTTTATAAGTGAGGATTACAATGGAATCTACTACAGATTATGAACATTATTTTGCTACGTTGAATGAGTTGAGAGAGCAAGGTGAAGTAAACATGATGAGTGCGCCTAGTATGTTAAGAGAAATGTATGGTCTTGAAAGATCTGAAGCTTATGATATCTTTAAAGCTTGGACTAAATCTCTTAGACCTAAGCCTACTGAACCTATAAATAACATTAACTATCCTGTCTTTCCTGATGAAAAGGAAGAAGATCCTAATGGAAAATTCTTACCACCAGTTTTAATGGAGAAAGGTAGTGAATAAATCATTTAGAATTATTAGGGTAGTAAAAAACAATGGAGTTCCAGTAGCTTACACAGTTCGTATAGCAAATAAGAAATTTCCTAGAGGTATTGGAGATTTTTATTTTCCTAAAGATAGGAAGAGTGAGACTGCTATTGAAATGGCTTTAAATGATTATGCAAATATGTTGCATGAAGGATTTTGAAGATGGAATCAAATAAAATCTATAATGAATTTGATCTTAGTGAAGATGAATATAACGAACATAGATATGGTCTTGTTGATCCATATTTTATTGTTCATTCAGAACCTTATAAATGTAGTGTTCTTTACTTTGATGGAGATGATGGAGTAGTTTTGTTTACTTCACCTTCTGAAATTTTTGATTTTAAAGGATTCAGTACAGAACTTATTGATTGTTCTTATTGTGATGTTTCTTTAAAACATATGTCAGAAATATTAGAAATATTAAATGATTTTGAATCAGAAATTTTAGAAAGGCAAATAGATTAAGGATATTGAAGATGAAACTTAGAGATAAAATAGAACATGAACTTAAATGTTCTGTATCTAATTGTTCAAGGAAAGTATCAGTATATTTAACTGGAGAATTTACAGGACAGTTAAATTATTATTGTGCTACTCATGCAAGAATGGAGATTGAAAGTCAAGAAGTTGTAAGAAATTTACAAAAAGATATACCGGGGACTTTACAAAATCTTTTATCGTGATATAATCTATTAAGTTTAGGATGCTTATTGAACGGAAATTGCTATTAACTGCTATGGGCAATAAGCATTTTAATTATAAACCATAAGGAAATTTAAATGTTAGAATTTGAAACTGAGTTAAGTAACTTAATGAGTATACTTGAAGATGATCATAAAGAATATCTTGAAGTAAATGATGATGTTGTTCATAAAGGTGCTTGGGGTTCTGAACCACCTAGAGTAGCTAGGGTAACTGGAATTCAAAGAATGAAAGATGAAGGTACTAATAAGTATATAAATAAAATAAGCTGGAAATCTTTTCAAGCTAATGAAAGAGAATATGTTGTTGATCTTCATGACAACAAGTGGGCTTACAATTACCAGATAAGTCCTGTATAGGTGGAGCATATGATATACCAAGATAAACTTAGGTGGTTGGCTGATCAATTAAAAGATAAAGCTAATCCAAGAGATCAAGGTTGGAAAGCTTTATCAAAAGCATTAGGATTAGGAAGTTCTTCCCATCTTAAAGCAAGAATAAACAAAAAGAATTTTACTATTGAGCAAGACTTAGCAGCGCAGATGTTGATGGCTAGGATTGAGCGTAGTAAAAAACTGGATAGATTAAGTTATACTATTCAGTAATCGTGTTGTGGCCGTCCCTTTCGTGGGACACCCCCACACTCAAATATAAAACTAACTGGAGAAAATTAATGAATTTAGTTTCATTCAATTCCCGAGAGGAACAAAGAAGATTAGCATTTGCAGACCTAGGATACATGGGTACTGATGTTGACTTTGATGTTCAAGAAGTAGGCGCATCTTATAAACTAAATGGTGAGACTCATTACATACCAAATAGAAAGGTGTTGTTGAATGGTAATACAGGAGAGTATATATCTACTGTAGGTAATAAGTATTCTAATCCTTTGTCTCATGCAAAACAGTTTGAAAAGATTGAAGAGAATATTATTAAATCTAGATTGAACTTGGAAGGTATGACAAGGAAGATCAATGTGTCAGATGGAGGAGGAAGAGCATTTGTAAATTATAAATTCCCTGCTCATACCATCAATGTAGGTGGCACTGGTGATGTAAGCTTAGAGATACTAGGTAGGAATAGTTTTGATGGTACATGGCCTACAGTATTTGAGGGTGGTGCATGGAGAATGATATGTACAAACCTATGTGTATTTGGTACAACGATTGCAGTATCTAAGCAACGTCATACTAAGAATATTAATTATGATAAGGGAGCTATGCAGGTAATGAATTGCTTGGAAGTTTTCTTGGATGAAGCAGAGAAGTGGACTAAATGGATTGATACTCCAGTAACAGACAAGGAAGCATTCCAAGCTATTGCTACTTTGTCTAGGAATAACCATGCTATTAGCCAATTAGATGATATACATTCAAGTAGGCAAAGCATTGCTGAGACTCTTGATGTAGCTACTAAGAATCAGGATGGCTCAACAAGAGCTAACAGTCCTCTTAGTACTCTATGGAATTTATATATCCATGAATACAGGCCTTCATTAGGTAGTAATCTATGGGCTTTATATAATACAATGACTGATTGGACTAGCAATCATCTTAATACTAAGAAAGATGGAAGTATACATCATCTACGTGCTACTAAGATGGAAGATGTTAGGAAGTTAGTCACTCACAATCCAGTATTTAAGTTAGCAGCTTAAATAAAACCCTTGACAAGGCTATACAATTTGTATAGTCTTGTCTAGCCAACTTTAATTAAGGAGAAAACATATGGCACTAGTTGAAGGTAATGCTTATTGGGCTTCAGTAACTACACCTAATACTAAATTTGAACCTGTCTATACAGTTAATCTTGTTGTTGATGACTCTACTGCAAAAGACTTTGCAAAGAGAGGACATAAGATTAAGCAAATGGATGAAGGCCCTAGTATTGTGATCAAGCGTAAAGCTAGAGATAAAAGTGGTAAAGAAAGACCTGCGCCTAAATTGGTGGACTCTAACAAACAACCAATGACAGAGCTTGTCGGCAATGGTTCGAGGGTTAAGGTTCAATACCATGAATGGGAAACTTCAAATCAATTTGGAGACTTTAAAGGTTTAGATTTCCAAGCTATGCAAGTGTTAGATTTAATACCTTATGGAGACAGATCTTCTGATGGAGAAGAACTAGGTATTGATGATGGAGATGAGTTCTAATGAGTGAAGTAGAACAAGAAACTCCAACACATGTATATCGTAATAATGATGTTGATTATGATGTATCTAAACTTAACCCAGAAGCACAGCAAGCGTTCATGATGTTAGCTGAAATACAAAGAGGTCACTTGGCAAAAGCAAAATTAGATGTTTTAATCTATGAAGCAGCCCAAGCTCGATATAAAAATATTATTGATGGATCTCTTAATGAGCAAGCTGTTATTATTAATCAAGAAGATAAGGAGGTAGAAACAGAATAGATGTCGTGCTGGCGAGGCCCCAATCGTGGGGCTTCCCCATCCCTTTGATTATAATTAGGAGTTAAAATGACATTTGTCAAATATCATGTAGCCTGTCCATTGTGTAATAGTAGTGATGCTGTTAGTATCAATGATGACGGATCAGCAAAATGTTTTAGTTGTGGAGAATTCATGCCAAATTTTGAAAACCCTACTCAGGGTTCAAGCCAGAGAGAAAGTTCTAATGTAGTTTATTTTTCTAGCGATGACTATGTAGGTGTTGTTGGTGCATTAACTGATAGAGGTATATCAGAAGAGACAGCATCTAAGTATGGAGTTAGAGTTACCTATGGAGATTTAGGTACGATTGAAAAACATTATTATCCATATCATAATGATAAAGGATTAGTTGCATATAAAATAAGAAATGTATCAGACAAAGGATTTAAAAGTCAGGGCAGTATCCAAGAAGGAAATCTATTTGGACAGCAAGCATTCAGCAAAGGTGGTAAATATGTTACGTTAGTTGAAGGTGAGTGTGATGCAATGGCAGCTCATGAACTAACAGGAAGTAGATGGCCTGTAGTATCTATAAAGAATGGAGCGCAGAGTGCAGTATCTGATGTTAAAAAGAATTTAGAATTTTTAGAATCATTTGATAATGTGATAATATGTTTTGATAATGATAAGGAAGGGAGGACAGCAGCTCCTAAAGTTGCAGCATTATTTAAACCAAATAAAGCTAAGATCATGTCGCTACCTGAAGAGTATAAAGATGCTAACGATATGTTAAAAGCTAATCAGCATAAAAAATATGTTGATTGTTTCTGGCAAGCTAAAACATTTACACCTTCTGGTATTATCCGTGTATCTGAAAAACTTAATGAGTGGAAAGATCGTAGCCATAAAGAAAGTATTGCATATCCTTGGAAAGGATTAAATGAAAAGTTATTTGGTATGCGTAAGTCAGAGCTTGTAACATTTACAGGTGGCACAGGATTAGGTAAGTCAAGTATTACTAGAGAACTGGAACACTGGTTAGTGAGGAACAGTAAGGATCGTGTGGGTGTAATTGCATTAGAAGAAGATTGGAGAAGGACAGTTGATGGTATCCTATCCATTGAAGCTAATGATAGATTGTACATTGAAGAAGTTAGAAAGAAATATTCTGAACAAGAACTTGACAATCTATTTGAGAATGTAATGGGTGATGACAAAGTATATATACATGCACACTTTGGTATCAATAATATTGATGAAGTCTTTTCTAAATTAAGATATATTATTGTAGGATGTGAATGTAAATGGGTAGTAGTAGATCACTTACATATGCTAGTATCTGCTTTATCAGAGGGTGATGAAAGAAGATCTATTGATAACATCATGACAGAGCTAAGGAGCCTTGTAGAGGAAACAGGAGTCGGTCTAATGCTTGTATCACACCTTAGACGGGTAGCAGGTAATGAAGGTCATGAAAATGGCGTAGAAGTAAATCTGAGCCATCTCAGAGGCAGTCAGTCAATAGCACAAATAAGTGATTGTGTTATTGCACTTGAAAGAAATCAACAGTCTGATGATCCTATTGAATCTAACACAACTAAACTCCGTGTCTTAAAGTCTAGATATACAGGAGATGTAGGGTTAGCTTGCTCATTGTATTATGATCCTGATACTGGAAGACTTAGTGAAGTTGATCATGAGCTAGATGGTGGTGATTTAGAATTTGATAATATACCTTTTTAGGAGAAGGAATGAAACAAATAATACTTAACAATAAAGATGCAACACCATCTGAAGAAGGCCCAATAGATGAGATGGTACTTGACTTCTTAATTGAACGAGGAATAGTCCCATCTAGTTTTAGATGGAAATTAGTTATTGAGTATCAGGAGAATACTAAGTGAAACGTACTAGAATACATATTAACCAGCATAATATAAAGTATAATAATAAAAGTACAGGTAATAGAAAGCCTGTCATAACTGCAAAAGATTATACTCAAAACAGGAAAGGTAATCACGTAGAAATACTTGATGATGATGGAGAAGTTGTAGCAACAGTTATATACTCTCCAGATAAACCTTTAGATTGTGGAGCTAAGTGCTGGATTGAAACCTTTAATAATGTTATAGTAACATAGGAGAATCAAATGGACTCTATTGAATTGTTTTTAGATCATTGGGTATTGTATAGGAAAAAAGATCCTAACATCCCTACTCTAAATGGAAGACAAGCTGAGTTTGAATTAGCTTTAAGAGAGTTAATCAATGAAGAAAAATCTAAGCTTTTAGATAGTTTAAGGGATAAAACTAAAGGTGAAAGCATTGACGAATATCTTGGAATTAAAAAAAATACAAGAGAACTCGGTATGGTATCTTCAATAGTAACTAGGGAATAAGGATGAGTGATCACTACAGAGAAGTATACGAGGAGAAGCTATATGAAAAAGCCTTGGACATGGGAATGTCTGAGGCTGAAGCTTTAGCTTATGTAAAGAAAACTATTGAGGAAATGGAATGAAATTAGTATTTGATATAGAAACTAATGGATTAATAGATGCTACAAAGATATGGTGTATTGTAGCTAAAGATATAGAAACAAATCAGATCTATACTTATAATCCTGATCAAATAGAAAGTGGTTTGGAATTGTTGGCTGATGCAGATTTATTAGTTGGGCATAACATTCTTGGATTTGATATTCCAATCATTGAAAAATTAGCAGGGTTATCTTTTAAAAATAAAAAAGTAATTGATACTTTAGTGCTTTCACGATTGGCTAATCCACAACGAGGTAAGCACAGTTTAAAAGCTTGGGGATTTAATTTAGGATTTAATAAAGGATCTATGGAAGAGCATGGCTTTACACATTACTCAGATGAAATGCTGGAGTATTGTATTAATGATGTAGAACTAAACTCAAAAGTATTTAATGTAGTATTAAAAGAACTTGAAGGTTTTGATTCTAAATCTATAGAGCTTGAGCATGGTGTATCTGTCATATTAAAAGAACAAGAATTCAAAGGCTTCTTATTTGATGAACAAAAGGGTAGCGTGTTGTTGGCTGAACTTAGAGAACGTAAAGCAGAGATAGAAGAAACAGTTCAAAAAGTTTTTAAACCTAAGTTAGTTAAATTAAAAACAGTACAACCCAAATGGAAAAAGAATGGTTGTTTATCTAAGCAGGGATTAACTGATGAAGAGTTTCTTAAAATAATAAATAAACCAAAACATGCACAGCTATTACCATTTGATAGATGTAAACTACAAGAGTTTAATTTAGGATCACGCAAACAAATAGGTGAATATTTACAAGACTTTGGATGGAAGCCTAAGAAATTTACTCCCACAGGTCAGCCGATTGTAGATGAGTCTACTTTAAATACAGTTCAAAAAATACCAGAGGCTCAATTAATTTCTAAGTTTTTAATGCTTCAAAAAAGAGTAGCTCAAGTACAATCTTGGTTTGATAAATTAGAAGATGATCAAAGAGTGCATGGATTTGTAATACATAATGGTGCAGTAACAGGACGTATGAGTCATGTATCTCCTAACCTAGCTCAGATACCAGCATCATATAGTCCTTATGGAAAAGATTGCAGATCTTGTTGGATAGTTCCTAATGGATATAAGCTTGTAGGTATTGATGCATCTGGGTTAGAATTAAGAATGTTAGCACATTACATGAATGACGAGGGGTTTAAAAATGAAATACTCAATGGAGATATCCACACAGCAAATCAAAAACTTGCAGGTCTTGAATCAAGAGATCAGGCAAAGACTTTCATCTATGCCCTCATCTACGGTGGAAGCGACCTTAGACTCGGCCAAGTGGTTGGAGGAAATAGAAACGATGGTAAACGATTACGAAAATCTTTTCTTGATAATCTCCCATCATTTGCAACTCTTAAAGATAGAGTTGAAAGAGCAACAGCAAAAGGATACCTTAAAGGATTAGATGGACGTAAGGTATTTATAAGATCAGAACATGCAGCATTAAATACTTTATTACAAAGTGCAGGTGCTGTAGTGATGAAGCAAGCTCTTATTAATTTAAATAACAAAATAAAAAAGAATGCACTGGATGCTCATTTTGTAGCTAATGTTCATGATGAATGGCAGATTGAAGTTATTGAACATGAAGCTTCCAAAGTAGGTGAGCTTGGTGTAGAATCTATAAGGCAAGTAGAACAGGATTTTAATTTACGATGTCCTTTGGACGGTGAATATAAAATAGGAAACAACTGGTCGGAAACTCACTAAGGAGATATGTATGAAAACAGATCATGATTCGTCAAGGCTTGGAGACATAGCAGAACATTATGCTATTACTTATTTATGGGATCAAGGTTATAATGTATTTAAAAACTCAGGATGCACAGGGCCTGTTGATTTAATAGCTATAGATAAAAAAGGTAAGCCACTTTATATTGATGTCAAAACAATTCGTAAAGAAAAAAGTCATTGGAGTGGTAGAGCTAGGACAAAAGAACAAAAGAAACTAGGAGTCCAGCTATTATACTTTAACCCTAAAGATAGATCATTACAAATGGTGAAACATAAAGAATGAATAAATTAGAAAACTTGGTAGGGGATATCTATTCTGCGTTATCCCCTTTATCAAAAGGTGAAGCCTTAGATATTTCAGAAGAAGAAATAGATAATTTTGGTGAAGCCATAAAAGATGTAGTCAGACATTGGGCGACTCCTAAAGCAAGAGATAATAATACTTTAAGAATGTCAAACATTGGTAAACCTCAAAGGAAACTATGGTTTGATTTTAAATATAAGAATAATGAAAACTTTAAAGAGGAAGATCATCTTCCAATAAAGTTTTTGTATGGTCATTTACTTGAAGAGGTTTTATTATTTCTTGTTAGGATTACCAAACATTCTGTTACTGACGAGCAGAAAGAAGTAGAAGTTAAAGGTGTCAAAGGACATATTGATTGTAAGATTGATGGAGAAGTAATAGATATTAAAACTGCATCAGGTTTTGCATTTAATAAATTTAAAAATGGTACTCTAAGAGAGGATGATCCATTCGGATACATGGCTCAGTTAGCTGGCTATGAAGAAGCAGAAGGTACTACTAATGGTGGATTCTTAGTAATTAATAAAGAATCAGGAGAGCTTACTCTTTATCAGCCAGAAGAATTAGATAAACCTTATGCTCCTAAAGTTATTGAAGATATAAAAGAATCTTTAGAAAGCAACGAGCCTCCAGATTTTTGTTATGATCCTGTGCCTGAAGGTAAATCAGGTAACATGAAACTCCCAAAGAATTGTGTGTATTGTCCTCATAAATTTAAATGTTATCCAAATCTTAGAGTATTTAAATATTCAAAAGGATTAGTTTATTTTACAGAAATAGCTAACGAACCTAAAGTTGAAGAGGTATTAGATGTATCCTAAAAGTAAAAAACAAAAGTTAAATTTTAAAGTTTACAATCTTTTAATGGATTGGCTTGTTAGTATGTTACCAGAAAACACAGAGCTTAGTAATGAAGAAGTGTTTAATAATTTACCAAAAGAAAAATACTTTTATTCTATGGGACAAATTAGACTTAATGCATACACACATAAATGGGTTAGGCAAAGATTAAAAAAAGTTTTAAGAACTAAACCTATAGATTCAATTACTATGTACGATATAGAAAATGCGTAGAGTACCACGTAAAAAAAGACCTGTTGAAAAAGGAGTTCCAAAAGGTTATGATTCTAAGTGGGAATCAGAACTACACAACACAATATTAAAAGGATGGAAACTACATACATCTAAAGTAAACTATGTAGTTGAACATTCTTACACACCAGACTTCGTTAAGATAATAGATAGTAAAATTATCTTTATAGAAGCTAAAGGAAGATTTTGGGATCATGCGGAATATAGTAAATATGTTTGGATTAAAAAATCTTTACCTAAACATTCAGAACTTATATTTATATTTGCCTCACCTGATGCTGCAATGCCCGGAGCAAAGAAGCGTAAGGATGGCACAAAGTTTTCTCATGCTGAATGGGCTGAGAAAAATAAGTTTAGATGGTTTTCAGAAAAATCATTTAAAGAAACATTCAAAACTAAAAGGAAAACAAATGGCTAAAGTTAGTATAGATGATGTGTCACCACAAGAATGGGATGCTTACAATCGTAGAAGGATTGAAGGTTTAAAAGATCCTTCACTTAAAAATCCTAAAGGTATGACTGATCAAGATGTGGAAAACTTACCTTACAATCATGAAACAGACCATATAAGAAATGTTGCTAAACAATTAAATAATAATGTTAATAGTCCTAGTCATTATAATTCTGGATCAGTTGAGTGCATTGAAGCTATAGAAGCAATGCTATCTCCTGAAGAATTTATTGGCTATTTGCGTGGTAATAGTTTAAAGTATAGGTGGAGGTTTCGATACAAAGGTGAACCTATAGAAGATCTTCACAAAGCTAACTGGTATGAAGAAAGACTTTTAAATTTTATGGAGGGTGACGAGAATGTCTTGGGATCGAAAGGCTGAACGTAAAGAAAGATTTGACAAAAAACAAAACTCAAAGTCTAAGTCAAAGAATAAAAAACACAGAAGAGAAAAAGCAAAATACAAAGAAGGATTTATGTATCATGACTAAAGAAGGAATTACTAATTATTTAGGAATAACTATTGATTATGATAGAGATAAAACTCTGGATAATTTTAGTTTAAACACATTAAAAGATCGTTACTTATGGAAGGAAGAAACACATGCACAAGAAGCTTTTGCAAGGGCTAGTATATTTGGGGCTACTTATAAAGGAACTACTGATTTTGATATGGCCCAAAGGCTCTACGACTATAGTAGCAAGTATTGGTTTATGTTCAGTACTCCTATACTTTCTAACGGATCAACCACTAGGGGTCTACCTATCAGTTGCTTCCTCAATTACGTGCCTGATTCTAGACGTGGTTTATCAGATCACTATGATGAGAACATATGGTTGTCAAGTTCTGGTGGCGGGATCGGAGGATATTGGGGAGAGGTTCGTAGTAACGGTATTGCTACTAGCAACCATAGCCGCTCTACTGGATCTATCCCATTCATGCATGTAGTAGATTCTCAGATGCTAGCTTTCAATCAGGAGTTA
>VTLG01015308.1_pt1 | contig 13155 bp, 31 predicted proteins | sample 4694571 | NCBI WGS metagenome assembly VTLG01 (sample SAMN12604809, study PRJNA352737) | marine metagenome | biome: ENVO:00000447; feature: ENVO:00000209|ENVO:00000569|ENVO:01000036; material: ENVO:00002151; isolation source: viral sequences binned using virsorter ... | reverse complement strand
ATGCTAATTCATCTACCTCAGCATCTGTCCAATGATTACCTAAGTAAAAATCAATATCTTCTCTTGCTCCTTGCTCCCAATCTTTTCGGGCATCAGACCAAGATTTATAGAGTTCTTTGACTCTTTTTGCTCTAACGTCTTCTGGAAATTTTTTATCTGCCATATCTTTTTTAAATTACCTAGGGTTTTACAGTCTATAACCTATTAAATAAAAATAGGAAAAACAAACTATTTATTTTACATTCTTGCACCTGTCATCCAATTATACTTTTTAAGTATTTTTCTTTTACTGCCTTTTCTACCTTTTTTTGAATGACCCCCAGGCTTTTGATGACCTCCTGTATATTGTGTTGCTAGATAAAATGCATCTATTGTATCATCATGTGCACCTTTAGGAAAATCCATCAATTCTCCAATAAACTCTGTGTGCGACTTTTTGCAATGTACTGCTTTTTGTCTAAACATTGGTTGTAATCCCTCAAATAATCTATCTTTCTTTTTTTGAGTGTATCCCTTGATACCTTTTTCTATTCCAGGTAGAAATAATCCTTCGCTTTTACTCCTTCGCATAACATAATCTCTTAACATTTCTTGATATGCTATTGTTTCAATATTTACCCTTTTAACGGGTTTATATTTTTTAAAAATTTTAAAAATTTGTTCCGCACAGTCCATAGGTAAGACTCTTTCTCTCCAATACTCAAGAACGTAATAATCATGTTCCGAAGTAACCCCAACAACCATAATAACACTATAGTCCCTGTGGTCAGCAACAGATGAAGCAGGGTCAATACCAATATAAATATTAATAGGTTTATCACTACCATCCACCCTAAGAATCCATGCACCTTTTTCGTTATCGAACCTAGGAACTCCTTCGTATAAGTTGTCATTTATATCATCCTCACTAAAAACAGCATCTTCGGGAGACCTTGCTTGATTCATATACTCTTGATAGAATTTTGCAGGAGTACCCGAATCTATATAAAATTGTTTCCTTTGTTCGATTTTTTCCATCGACCATCTAGATTCCCAAATAGGTTTTCCATTTTCTAATGCTTTTTTTGTATATACTTCCCAAGCATATGGTGTGCCTTCTTTATCTGCTTTTTGTTTATTTATTATAATATTATTTAAAAAACTATCCCAATGCACAACAGTTCCGTTGCACCATAAAAATCCTTTTTTATCAAAGTCAATAGCGGGATATACCGCAGCAGTTACCCAATTCTTCATTTGTATACGACTATCGGGAGTTTTTGTATTCAACTCAGACTCAAAATCGTCTAATACAATGCCTGTATACCTAGTTGAATACTGCTTTTTACCTCTAAGACGTTGTGATGCACCTTTTCCAATCATTCTACACCCGTTGGCTAACACAATTTCGTTTTTAGTCCACTTATCTCCTTGTAAGTCTCCAAAATAATAATGTATAGCAGGGTTTTGATAAATATGATTAGCAATCCATTGAATGTTATCTATGGCTTGGTCTTGTGCCTCGCCTACCCAAGCAATAAACTCAGGTTCATCTTTAGTAGCAAATAAAAAGCGATGTAGTATGGCGGTAGCAGCCAAGGTAGATTTCGCATGGTCACGAGGCAAAACAAGACATAATTGTTGTTTAGTGCGGTCAATAAGAAGTTCTCCGACCTCACGATGGAATTGTGGTGTAGCGGATGCTAAAAAGTCTTGAGGAGAAAATAATTTACCGAATGCAATTAAATCACTATATGCAGTTTGAAGTATTTTTTCCTTATCACTTATGTTTCCATTAAGATTTAGATTAGCCATTTACCATTTAACTTTGTTCGCCCAATATGCTGCCGACATTTTACCTTTTGCGATATTTTTGCCATGCCTAGCCTTAAAAGACTTTCTACGATTTTTTTGTTTCATAGACTCGCCTTTTTTAGGTTTGCCCGCAGTTTTTACTCCTTGTTGCCCAAAACGAATAGTTTTTACTTTACTACCTACCTTTGCAACAACAATGTGAGATTTTTTAGGATGGTTAGGTGTTCTTTTAGGTTTATTGTAACCACTAACACCTGCTCTTGCTAATCTAGAGTCTTTCTTCTTTGTAGCCATTATTTCTTTTTCCTCTTGACTATCTTTTTAATTTTGCCATTATGTGTTCTAGCAAACTTATGTGTTTTTGTTTCTCTTATGAGTGTACCATGGTATCTTTTACCACCATACATCCAACTTACTTTTTTAGCCATTTAATCCTCCACTATTTCAAAATGAGGAAAATCATCAAATCGATTATCCATAACTTGGAAGTCTCTATCCCAATCCCCTCCCCATCTTAACGTAATACCCATTTGACGAGCAATACCAATAACAAACCCAGCAAAGAGAGTTTGACGTTCCCTGTCATCCCAATCAACAGGATAAGGGGTAACATCCACAGCCCTACTTGGATTAGAATTATGACGACCATTCGGGTATCGAACTTTAGTTTTTCCTTCTTCAAACAACTTGTTTTGTCTATCTTCACTTCTATGTCCTTCAAGAACAGAACAATCAACATGTTTAATAACTTCATTGAATACTTTTTGAAGCCTTGTATCACATGTTGAAAGGTTCTTTTTAGATGTTTTTCCAAAATAAGGCATACTACTTAGTTTTAGTCGAATATTTACGACCATCCCATGTAAATGTTTTTTGACCTTTTTTCTTAGCAGCAGCAAATGCACTTCTAAAAGATTTAGCAGCCTTAGACTTTTTAGAGTATTGAGCATATGCTCCACCTTCTGTCATCTTAACCGCTTTCATGCCTTTTCTAATTTTACCTGTAGCCTTTATTTTAGACGGATTTGCTTTTTTAGCGATAGTAACTTTCTTTAATCCACTACCTTTTTTCTTCTTCTCCGCTTTTATCGCCATCTTGTTAATTTTTTTCATATTTCTTTTAGATTGAATTTTGCTTTTAACCTTTTTAACTCTACTTTTAACTTTACTTACTGCTTTTTTCAATCTAGAACCTAATTTCTTTTTAGGTCTTCCTTTTTTAGAACCATATGTTCCTTTTCCACTTGGCATGGCATTTCTCCTTTATTTATGATTGACCAAGTTCATCTTTGGTCATTAATTGTAAAAGGTTATCATCCGTATCAAACTCGCTAAAGCAGTTAGGACATAACCATGATACAACTTCTGTTGTTAGTTTTCTATCTTCTGTAATTGCAATTCTGCGTGAGCAATTGTCATCGTAATATAAATTATAATCACACACTTTGCAAAGGTCTTTTGGTATTTTCTTAATTTTAACTCTATACTTAGACTTTTTTATTACGTCAAGCACTTCGTCGGGTAATGTACCCTCAAAATTAATTTTTACAATAGTAGATTTATCATCTTTATCTTTATTTATCTTTTTCGGCATGTCCAAGTAGTTTTTCTTGTTTGATATGTTCGAGTTGTTCAGGTGTAAACCCTTGCCATACAGTCAATTGTTCCTTCACATTCTCTTTTGTTTCAAATAGACCACTTATTTTAGCCAAAGAATCTAGTGCTCGTAACGTAGTAGCATCATTTTCGCCTATATCCGAGATTTGTTTATACTTGCTTATGATGTAATTAGGCGACACACCCTCTTCATCTAGCACTTTTTTGACTTCTTCACTAATCATTGCTTGTATCCTCTTTGTTTTTAGTAATTGTGTTGACCTAGCCTTAGCATATTGGTCGTTTTTTGTAGAATAAGCACGTTTGTAAGCAGAAACAGCATTCTCGCCACTAGCAAGATAACGGGCAAATAACACTTCACGACTACTTACATCTTCTTTTTTAATAAATCTTTTATATTCGTTAGTTCCCGAGAAAGTATATATGTTTTCGGCAACAACATTTTCCATAACAGAGTTACTTTCCGTAAGGAAAGTCCCGCAGATAGTACGAATGTAAGGCTTTTTATTACCATTTTTATCTGCAATCAATCCCTTTTTTAGTATTTGGACAACTCCACCATCATCGGTGCTAACCCAATCTCCTTCGTTGCCTTTCCTCCATGTTTTTATAATTTCATACTCAGGGTATGCTCTCTTAAAGTCTATATGAGTGGTGTAAAGGTAATGGGTAACACCTTTGATTGTCTTTGAATTATAATGCATCTTATTCATAATCGAAATATAGGTAAAAAATCTGTGAATTTCAAAGTAAAACAAAAACCTTGTTTAATTGTTCAATCTGATTATATTGTATTATAAAGCATTAATAAAGCATTAATAAGTCTTATATAAGTCTTATTATAATACTTAATAAAGCATTATTAAACTCCCCCTATAGTCCCCCTCTTACAGTTTTCCCAAAAAAATTTACAAAAAATTTGCCCAAATGCATTTTAGTAAAGGAAATGGAAAGCGATTTAGACATACTATAATGTTGAAAAATTGGATTAGAATGTGTGTACTTGTTTTTGACCGCATACCCCCCCTATGTGCGAACCCTCTATACCCTCTAGTTTGGTTGAAAATTCGGTTTTGATTCGGATTAATAAATATTTTATAACATACCTATAATTTTGAGCGGAAAAGATTCCGCACCACGAAACACCATTATATATATAATTGTTGTAATAATCATTATATTGTAATAAATTATAGTGTTAGTCAATGATGATTAACGGCTTTTTGAAATAACCTAGATAATAAAAAACAGGAGGTATATACTATGAGTATATCACAAGTAGATAGTAAACTTTTAAAAGCAATGGGAATTAGTGAAAGTCAACTATCAAACAAAGTAGTAAGTAACAAAGTAAAAAAACCTAGTACAAAACTAGAAGTTTTAAAACTAGAGGCTAAAACAAAGATAGCCGAAGTTAATAAAACACAAGGTCAAAATGTTAGGTTTCAAGCATTAGTTAGGGATGGCAAGACAAAAGACGGAAAGCCACAATATAAACTAACTAACCAAAGCGGGGATTTTCTAGTAGTTAAAAATGATGACGGAACATTTACCGCTAGTAGAGTACATTACTATACCGAAAGTTTTAAGATTGCGGACTATGTAATAATTGGTAGCAATAGCGACCTAAAAAAATAGCCTAGATTTTAAAACCTAGATAATTAGCCCTAGTCAACTATGATTAGGGCTTTTTATTTATATCTAGATTATATCACAAACTAAAGAAAAGGATAACTACAATGGACAGAAAAGAAATAGATAATCTACTCTATACAATAGATAGAACAAAGTATGAAGTAGAAGTAAATAAAATCAATGAACAAGATTACAGTATTAAGATTATAAAGAAAATGAAATGCTGTGATATATGCAAACAAGATAAATATTATAAGAACTTAACAATTAGACAGGATAGCCGAGTCCCATTTATGATGGTTGCTAAGAATGTCTGTAGACAATGCCTACCAAATGTTAATTTAATACTAAATAATTTAAAAGATTCTATTAAGAGTCCACTGCAAACAGGCAAGTGGTAATAACCTAATAAACACAAGGAGAACATACTATGTTTTATAACATATGGAATACATTAACTACACCAATCTGTATAGAAATAGGTTGGCTACTTCTAGCATTTGCTTTATATAAACTATGGAAAGCACAAGCACCTAGAAGAAGAAGATAGATATAACTGCATATGGCGTGAAAGTCGTGCGAGAGGTGAGGACTGCGAGTAGTTATCCGCCTTGCCTCTGCTACCGAAAAGGTAGATATGTAAACAATAACAACAGTAAAGGAGAAGTTATGTCAAAAGACAATACTACTGCCGAAAGACAACCTACAATGGATGAGATAGTATGGTCTGTTACTGCAAAGTGCGACTCATACCTAATCAATACATTTGGTATAGGTTGGAATGACCTTGCTGATAATACTTGTGTAGAAGATTTCGTATGTGAAGATTTCTATAACAACGATACAGAAACACAAGAACACATAGTAAAAGATATATGTTGGGATAAGTTAGACCTAGACGAAACTATCTATAATGCTATGACACCTCAGCAACTGAACGTCATTATCTATGGGGAGGATGCCTAGATGGAACAACCTATAACTCACAGAATAGATGACAAAGAACCTACCTATGAGGAAATAAAGAATATGGTAGGTGGATACATAGAGATAGCATATGATGATGGTAATACACAGATTGTATGCAATGAAGAAGGTAAGATACACGGACTGCCTGTAAATGAAGAGGCAACTAAAGAATGGGCAAAACTATTAGGTAAGAACTCATTCTATGAAATGCCAGACATACTAGTAGGCGACTGTGTTATACTTACGGGGGAGGCTTTACTACAATGATAGATAAAGCAACCTTACAGAAAACAATCAAGGACAAAGTAGAACATACCTTGATACAGAGGAAGAACACTTCTGCACTTAAAGATGAATGCGACTTTCTAGCAGGTGCAATGACTGTGTTACAACAAGTAAATATGCTTATATACGAAAGCACAGAGAAAGACTCAATGGGAATTGTTCCTCCAATGTGGATGCTTCTGCCAATGTGTGGTAGAAGTGTAATAGAAGAACTATCTAATAAATAGTTCTAGGTTAACTAGATGGGGTGGCTATGCTGCCCCAACTAGTGTAATATAAATAGGAAAATTTTATGCAAACATTTTTACCATATGCTAACTATACAAAATCTGCCCAAGTATTAGATGATAAAAGACTAGGCAAACAACGTGTAGAAGCATTACAGATATTAAAAGCAATCTATCTAGATAACTATGGGTGGAAACAACACCCTTGCGTCAAGATGTGGAAAGATTACCCAGAATCACTTATGATGTATATGGATTGCTGTATAGACGAATGGGTAAGACGTGGTTTCCAAAATACAATGACCAAGAGTGGTCTAACATCTGCTAAAAAGCCACATTGGCTAGGTAATACAAGACTGCACCTTAGCCATCAATCTAATTTACTACAGAAAGATTATAACTTTTACAAACAATACAAATGGAGTGTAACAGACCACCTAAATTATTATTGGTGTGGTTACAGTAAACAAGATGAAGATTATAACGGACAATAAATTTCTAGCAAAAACCTGTGAGGTTGTACCCGAAGAAAAGTTCCAATGGATACGAGGTATACTACACAGAGAAATGCTAATCAAAACAAATGCGGTAGGTCTTGCTGCCAATCAACTTGGCATACCCTACAGAGCATTCGCTATGAGATACAATAAAAAAATCATAGTATTTATAAATCCAAAGATTACAGATAGTTGGGGAGATGAATTATTCCTTAAAGAGAAGTGTCTGTCGCTCAAAAAACAATACAAAGTAAAAAGATGTATGTATATAAGAGTTACAGATGACTATCATACAAAAGGACATACAATGGCTCTTACTAACTATGATGCACAGGTATTTCAACACGAAATAGACCATATAGATGGTATAACCATAAAAACAAGGAGTGAACTAGATGGAAAGTCCTGAATGTTATATGTGCGGAGAAGTCCTCACAGATGAATATTGGTCTTGCTATTATGCCTGCGAATCATCAGATGAGAATATATTATGTGGTGATGGTAATTGTTGGGCAGAATGGATGCAAGATAATACCCACTCGCACACTGTGGAGCAAGAAGATGAGTAGTACTAGGTATCATCACTTGCTGAATAATGTGCCTAATAACTTTCTTACTAGATGGTTAGTAGATTATGCTAATCAGAGGATGAGAAAGTCCCAATCTCTATTTAGGTTACAAAGACGATACAGACGACCAAAGAAAGGCTATGCTTACGATACTTTCGGAAGTATAGTTCCTAGAGATTATTACAAAAACAGACAAGATTATATAGATGGTACAAGAGAACTACCACCTGTATATAAAAGAGCAACAAAGTTCTCACTATATCTAAGAAACAGATAAGGAGTCGTTATGGCTAAAGAAAAAGCAACGGACTTTGTAGGTATAGCAGACTGTCATGGCATAGAAAGTTTTATGCCCTGCACTAAGGAGAATAATGGAGAAATCCAACTTATGCAGATTAGAGCAGCAGCAAATCCTCAAAGACACGCAGTAGTCTATAAGATTACACTTTGCAAAGCACAAGCAGATGAAGTGTATGATGAACTAGAAACTGCAGCACATAGTGAAGTGGGAGATGGTACATACCACTATAAACAGATAATAAGAAAGTTCAAAACTTGGGACAAGGAATCAGATATGATGATAGGTCTAGGTTATCCACCTGCAAATCTTATGGTGTCCAATAAGAAGATGTGGAATAAAATACCTAACTCCAAGTTAGACCCCTGGAATTAAGATGGCTCAATTTAGGGGTACAGTTCAAGGAAATCGTAGTGTGGCTAGTAGGCTAGGACACAAGACTAGTGGCTTAACTACAGAATGTAATGGTTGGAATATAGGTGTTAGGTGTTATGCCTATCACGATGAAGAAACAGGTAAAGATGTAATAAGAGTAACTAAAACTAGTGGCTCTGGTTATAGTGGTGTTACCGAGACTATAGCAACTATTACAGAAAAGTAAGAGATGGTGCAGAGGACATAAAATCAAACTCTTACTTAGGGTATATGGTAAAGGGTGCTAAGGAGAAACAAGTCTGGACTTGACGAGGCACTTTTGGTAGGTTCGATTCCTATCTGCCCTCAATATACCAAGTGGGTATATGTTTTTTGAAAACTAACTACAAGGAGTCTATTATGATAGATACACACAGACTGCTTTCCTATGAAAAAAAGGAAGCAGAAAAACTCAATCTAGTTATGACATACTTGACAGACAAACTAACCACCTTAGATAATATATTAGGTAAAGAAGTTGTTGATACAATTTCTTGGTCTTGGTCGTCAGGTATATCATTTCGTGATTGTACAGAAAACCAAATGCAAACTATAAAAGATGTATTTAACCTAAATGAGTTGGAAAAAAATATATCAGAATATAGTGTCACTTTTAGTACTAGACATTTATTAGCTAAAGTTTCGAACGGAGATTCTGTTGAACTTCATATAGAGTTTAAGTTTGGTTTACCTGATAGTTGTGAAATTGAACTCAAAGAAGAATGGTTAGAGTTAGACCCTGCAGACATAAGTATTACAGATGGTAAGTTTATGCAGAAAACCATTAAAAAAGAGGTCAAGTGTAATGAACCTGCAATGATGAAAGCCATTTTTAAGTCGCAGGTAGATAGTGGAGTGTGATGGAGTGTTATTATGCTTTACGGCAGAATCTGCTGTTGGTATAGTAATGGTTTTATTAATGTTAGCACTTGCTAAAGAATCTTTCAAAAGGAGAAAGTAAATGACAGATAGAGAACACATAGTATGGAAGCATAACGGAGACACTACGGCAGATATAGATATAGCACAAGAACCCGTAGTTGCAAAGGTATGCTTTTCAGAACACATAATAATAATCAATGGAGTTCGTATCAAACTAGCATTACTACAGAGACTTATACGAGAGTATGAAGAAAATAGTAGAACTGCAAGTAAGATGATGCAACCTCCATTTTAACATAGGAGAAAGATAGTATGGAAACTAATCTAGAAACTAAGTTTGATAATCTTATTACATCTATACAGAATTTTAGAGATGAGATTGTTCAAATGAAAAATGATAACAAAAAACTGAATGATGATATTCAAGCACTAGAGAAAGAAAAAGAACTAGGATATAATTCATTCAATACAGATACTCACATACTTGTATCTAAAGATTCACTAAATACAATAAGAGAGCATCTAGAAGAATCTAGAAGTTCTGCATCTTATGCTAGTGATGAAGCAAGTTCCGCTAGAAGTTGTGCCGAAGAATCAGAAAGTTCTGCAGATTCAGCAATGGAATATGCTAGATATGGTATGGATGCAATAGATGAGTTAATTAGAGAGGCAGAAAAGGAGGTAGACAATGGCGAAGTTCAATCTTAAGACTGCAACTCTAGAAGAGATGGAGCAAGAGTGCAAATCATTACAGGGCAGTCAATTCGGTCATAATATGATTGGTATTATCTGTAATGTAGTAGAAGAACGATTCGGAGAAAAAGAAGCCGAAAGATTCTTTAATACTTATCAAGGATAAAATTCTGCCTAGATTGACTAGGTAGAAGAGAAGAAGCAACATAGGTTAAGCAGTATAATCAAGTTGTTATCTCGTCGGACACGATGGGCAGTAGAAATACTGCCTTTTCGTGTTAGAAGGAGGTTTTTATGAAAGAAAAAGTAATTAATATTGGAGGTGCTATGGATTATGATGCAGTAATTAAGGTAGAGTGGGCAACCACTTTTGAAGCAGATAGTAAAATAGATTTTATTAGAAAATGTAAAGAACAATGGAAACAAGACTATAATATAGACTTGACAGATGATGAAATACAAATAATGGAGGATAAGTAATGGAATTTGATATGGAAGACCTTACAAGAGACCTAGATAATGTTATGTTTGATTTAACAGAAGGTCGCATATATGTTGCAATGAAAGATTTAGAGAATATAATTTCTGATTTAAAATCACTAGTAAAGGAGTATAAATAATGTTATTCAAAAAAGTTAGATATGATGAAAAGGATATTCCAGAATTTGATTATGAACAAGTTCCTGCAGAAGAATTGTATGAAGATGGAGAACTAACTGCTCTCCAAGTAAACAATAAAGTGTTGAACAAGGTGTTCTACACAGGAGAATGGAAACTAGTTAGAAAGGTAGAGTGGAAATGACAATGAATATAAGTAAAACAAAAATAGATGACAAGGGTAGGATTCAACTGCCTAGTCATTTCTTAAAGGCTAATGATATAGAAGTAGGCACATATGTCATAATACAGTCTGTGTATAATAACTCAAGTGCCTGTAAATTGGAGTTTCAAAATGGAAAGCAAGGAAAATAGAGTAGTACAATCTATTACTAAGTCTACCACTAAAAGACCTCAAATGGATTGGATAGATAATAAAACTCTGCAATTGATGTTAGATATAGTATGGGAAGCAGAAGGTGTATCTATGCAAGATTGGAGAGAAATAAGCCAAGCCATAGAGAATCTATATGGTGGTAATACCTATTGGGAAAATCAAGCCAATGGTAAAGACCTTGTAATTAGAGACTTAACAGATGATATAACAAACCTCAAATCTAGAATTGAAGACTTAGAAAAAGAACGTATTGTTCTATCTACTAAGTACGGAGAGGCTAGAGATGAGGCTTTTAGATTAGGTGCTGATATTAGCAAGTTTAACGATATTGGAGAACTTATTAATAACTACCTAGAATCTAAATCATCAGTACAAGATATGGATGGTAATACTATCTATAAAGAAGACAAGACAAATAACAAATAAAAAAGGAGATTACTATGGGTTTTGATGTCTATGGTATGAATCCTAGAATAAACAAAAGTAAAGAAGAGTTTAAGACTCTGTATAAGTATGATGTTACGATAGGCGAAAGTGAAGAGGCTAAAGAAAATTGGTCTCATAAGTGGAATAAGTTAGAATCTGCTTCAAAAAGAACACAAGATGCCTATTGGAAACAACACGGAGACTTTGAGGCTTCTAATCCTGGAGTTTACTTTAGGAATAACGTATGGTGGTGGAGACCACTATGGGACTATATCTACAATGCAACAGACTTTATTTCAGATGATGAATGGAATGAAGGTCATATGAACGATGGATTGGAGATAGATGAAGATAGAGCAAAAAAGATAGCGGAATATCTAGACTATGCTTTACGAAGTGGAGAAGTAAAAGACTATGAGAAACAATATGAACATATGTCTAAAGATGCAGAATATGCTTATCCATTTAGTGAAGATAATGTTAGAGAGTTCGCTATGTTCTGTCACGAATCGGGCGGGTTTAGAATCTGCTAAATCCAAATAAGTAATGGGGCAGAACTCCTCCTCTGCCTCATTTCTTTAAATTTCAATATTATCAAATATTAGAGAAAAGAATAGCGAGTCTCAATAGAGAAAATTGTGAGACTAATTGAAGAGAATTAAATTAATTGAAAAAAAATAAATAAATGTTTTGTTATTATCAAATAATATGCTTATTATTAGTATAATGACAATGACATTAATAAGGAGAATACGAATGTATAAAAAAGATACCACAAGTTACTTGACACAGGACATACCCGTATCATTATGGAAAAAGGTTCGTGCCAAGGTATTAACAGATGATATTAAATCTGTTGGTTCTGTAATAACATCATTACTTGAAAAGTGGGTTAAAGGTAAGGTTAATCTGTAATGAGAGAAATACCCGACATAACCGATATTTATTCTAATTTTTTAAATATCAAGAATGAACAAAACGTAGAGGAAAGGTATAGCGATGAGAGTAAGAAAAAGTACTTTCATGCTTCAAGTGCAGGTATGTGTGCTAGAAAACATTGGTATATGACTACTGATGAAGAGAAATCTAATATTGCAGATGAGAAATCACAACGTGTAATGAGGTTAGGCACAGTAATTCACGAAGAGATACAAGGTTCATTGCAATACTTGATTGACCTTAAAGAAAAAGAAAGTAACAAAGAAAAAGAAATATCTGATAATTCTTTAAATAGTACTAATATTAAGACTTATAATAAAGCCTTATTAAAGCATTATAATAGTATCGAGAAAATTCATATGGAAAAAGAGATAATTCTAGAAGACTACAATGTTAGAGGATTTTATGACGTAGTATTCCAAATGGTTAGTGGAGAAGTTTATCTGTTTGATATAAAGTCTATTGGTAGTTATCCATACAAATTGAAGTTTGGTAGAAATCCAAAGGAAGATGATGGTAATGACCACCAAGCAATGCAGTTAGGGACATATGGAATTGGAGTAGAAAGAGAATTTGGTAGGTTAGATGGTATGTTTTTGTACTACTACAACAAAGATACTAGTATGGTAAAATTAAAGCCTATTGGAATGAATTATATGACAAAGGCAGAAATATATTGGAAACAACTTAATACGAGACTAAGAGGTGGGCAACCACCTATTGTAGATGGTATATCTCCCGCTCAAAAATGGGAATGCAATTACTGTAGTTTCAAAGACACTTGTTTAAACTAAAGGAGAAAACAATGGCAAGAAAAAAGATAGATAATAAAGTAGAAGAAAAACCTAAAATGTCTATACAAGAAAGATTGCAAAATCTTTTACAATCTAGACAACAGATGCAAGAGGGTCTAGTT
>VTLG01002012.1_pt1 | contig 13155 bp, 16 predicted proteins | sample 4694571 | NCBI WGS metagenome assembly VTLG01 (sample SAMN12604809, study PRJNA352737) | marine metagenome | biome: ENVO:00000447; feature: ENVO:00000209|ENVO:00000569|ENVO:01000036; material: ENVO:00002151; isolation source: viral sequences binned using virsorter ... | reverse complement strand
TTCTTATTCCCCTATTGGGATCTGGAGCACACACGGCAAAATTCTATAAAGGACAGTTGATTGGGTCCATGCTTGACTTCTCTCAAGAATGTGAACCCTAAAAATTTAAGTAATTTTAAATGTATTTTATTTCTTTTATCTACAATATTCCATAGTAATGGTTCTGGTCTACTTTCAATGAAGCGTTTAGCTTCTCTAGCAAAGGTAATTGGATACTCTAGGATAGCAGGAGTACATAACATCCATACTTCTCCTTCAGGACCAACGCCAGCCATTCCGGCAGTCTTGCCGTTAGGCACCTCAAACCATACGCAGGAAGATCTGTGAACAGCCAAAGCTAGGGTTTCCATAGGATCTAACCCATGGCCCTCTTCGACTTCTCTGCGATCTTCTGGAAGCAAATTAGAGGCCACTTCGATGGCAGCCTCTATTGTTGCTGGGTGAACATACTTATCAAGTTTAGACACGGCGGTAATGCATAGGAGCCCAGTCACCTTCCCAAGACATAGATCTTAGAGTAGCAGGTGCTGGGTGGGAGGATTTTAATGTTACGTTTACGTTTAGATTCCTTTCATAGACAGGGATGTCTTTGATTTTTTCTGCTAAATATGGAGCGTCTGAAGCATCATACTCATCTAAATCTGTTGATTCATAAATTTCAGTATAGTCAGTTTTACCTACTCTAGTAAGAGTTGTTTCATATAAACCTATCTTACCAAAGTTTAGCTTCATTCTATGTACAGTTAACTTAGAATTTGTATCAGATGTAACTGCTTCTCCTTGAGCTTTTTGTAAATAGAACCTAGGGAAATCTACTTGATAATCATATAAGTATCCTATATATACTGTAGAACCAGACCAATCACCAGGTACAGTAAATGAACTACCTGCACTTGTAACAGTTACATTAGCATATCTACCTACTCTAGCTGTGTTTGAATCTTTATCAACAATTACTAAACTTCCATTAGGAGATGTAACACTAGATTGCCAAGTGAATTCACAGCTACCAGTACCATCAGTAAATGTAGTTTTCTTAGTTGTAGAACTATATACCCCACCTTGAACGGTAGTATAATTATCTAAATGTAATTGATAGTCTACACCATCTTGAGTGATACTTAGATCATCTTCTGTTTGAACTATATTTATACTCTGTAAAAAGTTATCAGTATCTAAAAAGTAATATACATCTTCAATAATAAAATGGTATTTAATAGGATTGTTATGTTTCCACTTAAACCATGAGGATTGTAATCTCTTATCTGATTGGTTTAAATATCTAAACCCATACACAGTATCTGTGTTAGTTTTACCTAACAAAACCATACCATTTTCTCTAGAGTTTGTTATTAAATCTATATCTTTTGGTATTAAACTAGGTACAATCTTACTAGTATCTACAATAGCAGGTTCTCCTTCTCTAACAACATTTGCCATCTCCATGAAGCGGCTATATTTATTAGAGTTATCTACATAACCTACTGTCTGACCTAAAGATATCGGAGGTATAACTTTATTATAATTAAACCAAGATACAGCTCTTAATTTTGCTGTGTCTGGATTAAGTATAGTATCATCAGACCCTAACAAGAACTGTGCATTACTACTAAAGCATAGTAATCCAGTAGTAATTTCTATAGCATCATATAGATCAGAAGGATATGTAGATGCACATGAAATATCAATAGGATCTGTAGCACTAACTGTTAAAGCAGAGTTTGCCCAGAAATCAGGGAGAGCTATACTACCAGGTCTAGATGTAATAACATTTTCACCTGATAAAAAAGCTAAACGGTTACGGAAAAATAATACTTTATTAATAGTACCACCTACGAAAGAAGGTATCGCATTCGTAGTATTATCACCAACGAGTCTGTCTTTCCATTCATATTGTTTAACTAAGAAATCTCCATCAGCTTGTCTCTGTAGGATATGAGGCATAGTAGAGGGATCAAAACTCTTTGTGATACCAGGTTCTGCACATTCAATCCATTGACCAGGACCGCTTCTGTTATTATTTCCTACGAATTCTACATAGTAATCATCTTCATCTGACATCCTAGTATTAGATATCTTAACGATAGCACCATGTTTACATTGTAGTGGTAACTTGGTTACATCATTAATAGCTCCTGGCATGACACGCATCAAGTCTTGATCGACTACTTCTACGTTAAAGTCATCTGCATCAGCAGCAGTATACATATAAATACCATTACCAATAACTTCATAGTTCAAAGCATTACCATTAACTGTAATTCCACTGAGCTCACCTATAATACCACCTAATATAGCATCAACAGTTACTGCTGTATCAGCATCGAAGGGTGTAGGTGCAGGTCTTACTGCTTTAATATTATGCTTAGATTGAACCTCTTCATGATCTAATACTTCAACAGTATATTGATAACTAGTTTTAGCTTGATCTAAAGTAACAGTAGTAGAGTCTCCGTCTTCCCAATCTTCACCACCATGTAATAATATTATCTCACGGTTATATGTACAAGACCAATCAGAAGCATTGTTATTGTTACCACTCTTACCTTGCTGGCCTAGAGTAGTGATCCTAAAAGTCAAGTTCTTTCTAGTGCCTGTGTCAGTTGCATCTCCACTGAATACTTGTGTACCAATACCAGGACATGTTCCTGTACCAGAACCTTCTGCTAAAGTATCACTAGATATCTTAACTCTTGTTGCTGTTTTAATACCACTAGTAGATGAGTCATCATATATATTTAATGCATATTGTCTACCGTTTTCAGTACGTTGTAGTTCTACATAAACAAAATTCTTATGTGGTCTAGCTGTTGTAGTACCAGTAGTAGCTACCACTTTTGATCTATTGTTTAAGAAAGTAGTATCGTTAATAGTTAACGCTTGTATATCCTCACTATCTGTAGCAGGTGATGGGGTAAGGTAACTTGTTATAGATGTATGGTTTGAATTACTTGCATCGTATGCACTGTTATCTGTATGATACCATACATTCTTTTCAGAACCATCATTACAACTCCATACTCTTACTCTACCGTTAGAAGCTACCTGTCCTATATAAGATCCTTCTGTTTCATCACGGTAATAATGGAACCATGAACCACCACCATCTGCTGAAGATACATTAGTAAGTGCAGCTCCACCAGCAGCAGCTTCTACTCTCTTCGCACCAGGTCTTTTATATAAACCACGTATTAAATCTGGTATAGCATTCTGAACACTCTTAACCTGTCCTGGTACTTTCAGTTGATCAGGCTGTTCAGATATGCCACCTACATAGTTAGGTATTGTTTGTGTGATTCCAGCCATTAGCGTTTAACATTCCTCCATGGTTGATAGGTAGTATAAGTAGCTCCATCAGGGAAACCAAACATAGAAGGATTACCTTGGTTACATTCGTATTCCATACACGCAGCTCTAGCTAACGTCTCTTGTTGACTTAGTAATTGTGTCAACTGTGGGTTAGCTACAAGCTGAGTAGCAGCAACACGGCTAGCTCTAGCTATTATATACCTTTTAAATACAGTTGGTAAGTCTTCGAAATTAAATAATCTAGTTACGTCTAATAGTATAGATGATACTGTTGACCAATCATCTGTATGATCTATCTTATCATAAAGGTATCCATTACGCTTTACAACATCATATGTTTTCTTCTGCCATCCATCGGTTACATCCATCTGTAATATATCATTGCCTATCGATATCTTACCTGTAGTTGTATCAGGTGTGTACTTAACATGACGCTCTGTATTAAAATGCCAACCTTCAGATTGAAGATCTACATTAGCATCTCGTAGTAAATTATATATGAACGAAACTTCTGGGTTATCAAATACTAATGAAGTTACTGGTGACTGACCAATAGCTCCCAGTATTGAATTCACTGCGGATAGTTCTGTATCGGTGTCAATTGTTGTGGAAGCCATAAAGTTATATAAATGAAAAAAGGGAGCGGTGGATACTCCCTGTGTGTGTAAATATTATCCGAATGCAGCAGGTGCAGTTGCTGTACCAGCGTACAGTTCAACAGCAGCAGCAGGGTTGAGGTAGTCAGCTCCCATAGCCAAGCGTCCGAGAATGACGTCACCCTGATAAATCACGGATACATCACCTGAAGTTACTTGTACTTGAGGTCCGATTGCTTCAACACATCCTACAGCTTCTTTCTGGAAAATCAAACCACAAGTGTTATTAAACTTAGCAGCTTGTCCGTAATCGTTTACGGTTCTTTGACCAGAAGGAGTTGCATTTGCGTGCTGGTCTCCCATTGCTTCGCCAACAAATGAACCTGTGTTACCAGGATCAGTTGTGCCTGGGTTAGTAGCAGATCCAGTACCATACTTAGCACCGAAGTTACCGAAGTAAGGAATGTTCTGTGACTTATAGATCTTGATTCCAGCAATCTCATAGACACCTCTACCTGATTGTAGTGCGTCTCCTTGCTCGTCACGGTTAATAAGTCCGTTAGAAATAACGCCAGAGGATACGTCATTGATCAAAGCATAATACTGCCTTGCATTTAGAACAGCTACACGACCATCTGAACTTACTCCCTTTTCATCAAGGGCTGCAGCTGCATCATAGAATGCAGACACGAGGTTACCAGCATTCAATGCGTCAGAGGCATTAGTTGAAGAACCTACACGGATTTGTGTTCCGCCTGGTTCTACGTAGTTAGTCTTTGTAACTGGGCTTGCCTTCCTTGCAGCTTTAGCTACTGCACGGAAGATACGACGGTCATAGTTCTCTGCTAGAGCATAACCGATCTTCCTTGAGATCTCTCCTCTCAAGTCATAGTGTGCAAGTACTTCATCTAGTTCATACACGAAGGCAGAACTGATGAGTAGGTCATCACACTCAATTGTCTTCTCAGCTACTGGAGGTGCTCCATCACTGTTACCTAGAATGCTCTGTCCTGGGACATGGAATTCTGAATTGGTACGACCTGTATAGATGAACTGTAGTGAGCGTCCATTCTTTAAGGTTCTCTTTGTGATTAGATCTCTTGCAATTGTATTGCGTTGAAATCCTTTGAACATCTCTCCAGAAAATAGCTTGAGGTATAAAGCTCGCCGAGCATCCGTGGTTGTTGCCGCGCCATTATTGGCGCCAGCCCAGGTAATATCGGCAAGAGGTTCATTAGTATTCTGATGAGCCATTTAATCTGGTTTAAAAAATGTATTGTTTACTGTCTTACTTAAGTAAATTGTTTGCGCTTTTTTTTTGTGGTCTTTCCCACCGTCTAGACGGCTAAGGGTATCCAGCGTACTGGGCCAAAGCCAATGAAAGGAGAGTCCTACTCTGAGGTGCTCTCCTTCCTTTTAGGAGGTCAAAGCCTCCTCAAGGGAATCATAATCTACTTCCTTATCTACACCAGGAGGTTGATAGTCACTGGGCATAGTATCCAGTTCTTGTTTCTTCTCTGGCATAGGGGAGTATGAAGTAACGAATGCACCTCTTCCTGTGCTTTGATGTTTATTCATTAGTTCAGAAGCTATACTTAGCTCCGAGCTTAGTTCCCCAGGCGTTGTCAGCGTCACCTTCAGTTGTAAGTACGCTGACCTCCCCGTAAAAATCTAAATTTTCAGTGGCAGCTACGCTAGCTCCAGCTTTACCAGACAATTGTGTATCATTGTCTTCGTTGTCTACAGCTACTATAGCTGGACCTCCTTGTACATAGTATCCGAAGGTATCAGTACCCCCTTCATACCCAACGTGGAAGTCAGTGGTTGAGTTTGTATAGTCAGATCCTGTATAGGATGCGTTGGATTCGACGTTGACGTAGGGTCCGGCGATTGCTGAACCTGCTGTCGTGAATACCGAGGCAAGGATCAAGGCTATTTTTTTCATTGAAATAAGTTAAATAGTTTTCGTGTAAGGCACGCCGCGATACTTTAGTTGAGTCTTTTTTTGCATTGACTTTCTCCTTAGTACCACACCCCCGTTCCATGATGTGGTTTCATGCGTCCCGTTATGGGATGAACGGACGCGGCGTTATTGATTTAAAATAAACCTGGTATGATTTGTCCAGTAAATATATAGGAACCAATTGCTGCAACGAAACCAAGCATAGCTAGCTGTCCATTGACACGCTCTGCATTTTCATAGTAATTTACATCAATTACTTCTACTTGTGGTTCGGTTGCATGAATGTTGTTTGGCATTAAAGGTTAGAATAAGTGTACTGGGCGAGGATGATAAGTCAGGTCGCCGCTTCACTGTACTAGCTCATGCAGGTTTTACAGGAGGTGTGTATGGTCTACCAGGTGATCCTCCTTCTGTTGAACCACCTTTCTTTTGTCTTTTCTTTACCTCTTCAGGTGTTAAAGGTTTATCAGAGTAAGGTTCAGCAGCTACATTAACTGCAGGTGGTTCTGTCCTATCTAAGATAGATCTTCCGTTATTGTAAATACTCATTTTAGTTTCTGCCTCACCTTGTATTGTTCTACAACATTAGGGTGTACAAGTTTACCGGTCCTAGGGTGACGAACTAGTTTAGTTCCCTGCATATCTCTGACGTCTGAGACACCAGACCTTTCTGCAGCTTCTTCTAATTTAGATTTCTGTCCCATAATTAAAAGTTAAGGTCTCCAGACCGTGATAGTTTTTGCATTACATCCTGTCTATAAGCAGGGTCTTGATCATATCTTCTATCAGACATAGCTCTTACAAGTTCTGCTTGACTTCTGAAAACATCCTTAGTAGATGTTGGTGCTTTTCCTGTTACCATTGTTCCTTCGAATCCGTTTGCTTCTTGGTACTGTGACTTTAATCCATTGACTGCTAACTTAATAGCATCGACACTACCAGTATTAATTATACTATCGAATGCTTGAATAGATTCTTTGTCTAAATTATTACTAGCCCATGTAACCATATCAGTGTAAGCTTTTTCACCACCAGCATAGTTCTTTACTTCATTTACAACAGCATCACTGATGTCAGCAGATGTATCTAAAAGATCTCCTTGTGGTAGATTACTTTGAACTTGCATGTAAGCTTCAACAAGATCTTTACTGCTCATAGATGAGAACTTCTCTATAGTTTCAGGAGATAGTTTACCATCATTATTATAGTATTCATCAGAAGCTGATGTAATTAGTTCAGCTGCTGGAGTAGACTGCGTAGTGATTTCTTCAGATGCTTCCGGCAGCACTTCTTCTTGCTCACCTTCAGCTTGAGGTGTATCGTCTTTGCCATCTTGTTGTCCTAGTTTACCTTGTAATTCTATATATGCTTTTTCTAATGCTTCAGCATCTTTATATTTACCAGCTAATAAACCTTCTTGTTGTGATTGAAGCTCCTCACCTACTGCTAAGGAGTCCTGTTCTGCAGGAGTTAGGTTCTCTCCTGATCCATCTGTTACTGTATCAGTACCAGCATCATATGTTAATGTTTCTGCCATAGTTATTCAGGTGGTTGTTCTATTGCTTGTAATGCACCGCCAGCTAAGTTGTTAGCTTGATCCATAGCATCAGGATTCTTACTTGGATCAAGTAAAGGAGTACCTGCTAGCTGACCTGCTTGATCTACTAGTGACTTCTGGACTGCATTCTGCTGTGCTTGTTGCATCTCTTGTTCTAACTGTTGTGGAGTCTTAACAAGATTAAGTACATCAATACCCTGTGCTGCAGCTAATCTCTTGATAGCTTCATCAGGATTAATATATCTCATCAATGCATCAGGTCCAAGTGTCTGAGCTATTGTTCCAATGAACATAGTTAAAGCTTCTCTATCTTGACCACGACCTAACGCATTTATACCAGCTACAATCTTAGGACGTACATACTCCTTTGGTATTTTAGGTAGCTGATTTGTTCGCTGCAGTATTAGCAACGTTCGGTTTAAATATGGTACTAAGAATTCAACAGTTAACAGTGAGAATAATCCTCCTAACTGTTCATTCAATTCTTGTTGAGTCATTCGTACTTCTTCTGCTGTAGTACGTTCGCTGTGTCTAATGTTTAAGACAAGGAAAGCATCAAGTATTCTTGACTCTAATTGCTGTGCAGTGTTAGCAGCTGTAGCAAAATCAGCAGTCTTACCTACCTGTACTACACCTACATCCTCTGGTCTACCTTGTATGATAGCACCATTACCTGCATTAGCTAATGTTTGTGGTTTCGTTGTAGCTGAAGGTGATACTAAGAAGACAACTTTAGATGCCACACTAGACCCTTCAACAAGAGCTTGTGCTAAACCATTTAAACTTCTTAGATCTCCTATAAATTCTTCTACCCTACCACGACCATAGCATTCTCCATCTACGGTATTGAATCGAAGTACTAACCAAGGACTAGCATTCTTCGGTGCGGAGCTGCGGCTATTAGGAATGATATTATCATCTACTTCCTGATGCCAAACCCAACGACCACTACTAGGATCTTGCTTAACGCATGTGTATACATCTACGTCGTCTTCATCTGAACCTGTGTTATTTCTATTTACATCAGGAGCTTCACCCTCTTTAGGCAGTTCAAGACCTAAGACTTTCCTACTGATGATTTCTTTTGTAACTATTTCTATTATGTTACCGTTACCATCTCTGTTGACAACATATCTCTGAAGTGGAAAGTGCTTCAAGCCATCCTTACCCATAAAGATAAGAGCATTACCTGAAACAATTAAATGTTTAAGAGCTTGATGTACAACTACTCTATCACTTGAAGCAGCTATGTATTCCATGACCATCCTCTCCATCTTAGAGAAAGATAAGTCAAGCTCACTTCTTAGTGAAGGATCTATTTCATCACCTAATTTATCATCTCTAATTTGTAACTTAAAGAATGATGTATTGGGAGGAAGCAATGCCAGCATTAACTTTGCTGCTAAAGTAACAACAGCTTTAGCTCCAACTGACTGCCAAGGTTGTGTTAGTTGTTTCTTACCTTGTTTAATGTTCAAGTCATGTTGTACAAGATATGGTAAGGTTAGTTCTGAACACTCTACAGCTGTGTCTAGGAACTGTGTTCGCTCTCTAGATAACTGTGAGTATCTTGTACTAGCCTTATACATTTACCCCTCCCTGTCCTGCTGAAGCAGTAGTTGTACCTGTATTCAATGGTATTCTTAACGCACCTGTACCTACTTTCTTACCAGCTCCTTTAGTTTCTTTAGCAGTACCACCGTAAGCTACACCGCTTACTTCATCTTCATCTACTAGTTCTTTCTTAGTAGGTAACTCTGCTTGCTGTGTTAAGCCAGGGTTTCTAGCTATAACTGGGGCAGGAGTAGGCATTGCTTGAGCATCTGGTTGTCTTGGTGCTCTAAATATGCACATTAGTCTTCATCTAATAATTGTTTTACATATTCTACCACACTGGCTTGACCAGCACGGTACATGATTGATTCTATCGGTTCTTTAGGGTGGACTGGTTGCCAAGGGAACCGAGATTCTAAATCGGCAACCAGTGATTCTAGCTTCTCGCTATGTAACTTAAGCGTACTTGGGTAAATTTGTGTTTGCATGTTCAAAGAATGCTGGCATACGAGCTCGCTGTGTCTCAGAAAACTCTGGGGCTTTGCCCTCATACATTAAGCGATCACTCGCATCCAGCCAAAAATTTTTGTCCAAATATTTATCGGTAGTATTTATACCTAGGGGTTGAAGAACCCAGTTAATGGTGGCCTTCCTAAGTTTATCCAAAGAAGGAGAAGGAGATAGACCCAACTCAGCACATACAAGAGAATTACTTCCGACGTGGATCTGCTCGTCTCTTGAGATGTCGGCAGATACTGTACGAAGAGCAGCATCCCCATTAAACCTAAAGAAAGGGAGTAGAACGAAGAAGATGGCCCGTTCTGCGACCAAAGCTTTGGTAATTGTATGATCAGGGTGTTTAATCCAGGCATCTCTTAATAACTTTCCTTCATTTTCTGATTTTTCATCGGCACCATGAGCATCTACTATATACTGTAGTGCCAAATCGTGCCTTTCCTCATCTTCAACATTTGACTCAAGGAGTTTTCGGGCATTATCTGGGACACTCTTTTCAAGTGCCTCACCAATAAATGCTCCAACTGGCAACTCCATATGACGTACTGCGAGAGCACGCTTGATGGTTTCTTCCGCACCGTATTTTACCTCGCCTTTGGTGGGTTTTACAGGGGACCACTTACGTTTGCGGTCCATTAATTTATCGTATGGATGTTTTCTCATTCTTGACAATCGCAGGTTATAGGTTCATTTAAAATGTCCTGCAAATAATCATCGACTTCACTCTGATCTAATGCTGCATACGCATCGGTCTTATCTTGAACGTCGCCCATTACTTGTAGACTATAGTAAAGGGAGGTCTGCGGTCCTAGCAGCCACTCTTCCACGAAGATACGGTCGTAAGTAACGACGTCGCTCCAGCTATTAAATGAATAGCCGTGAAGAAGTCCCGTATTGTTATACATAATCATCGTTTGGTCAGCTACTTTTTTATAAGCATCCCAACCGACTTCACTGGCAATTTCTACATCACCATATTCATAATGTTCTACTCCAAAAGTACCACTATCTCTGTCTACAGAAGTGGATATTGGAGGTGCTATTTCAGGGGTAGCAGTGTACCCATCGCAATCCTGGCTACGATAAGAACAGGATGCGGTAGGAGCTATAGCAAAAGCTCTTACCATATTATTCTCTCTAGCTATTTCAGCAGCGGCTTCTATAGCCTCTTGAAATATTTTAGCTAGATAATCTGTCGCTGAAACTAAAGGTTTATTTTTATTCACTTTTTCTAGTGAAGTACCCCATTCAGCATATGTTGTGTTGTGCCTTCTTAAGAAGTTGGCGAGGCCGAGTACTCCGAGCCCAACTTGGCGGTCGATATCAGCTGGCAAGTATTCTCCAGTTGCTCCAACACCTGTCCTGCTATGGAGGCTGCACAGCTCGGACATACCTTGAACGAAACCCTGCTTGAGGTCTCCTGTACTACAGGCTGAGAGATTGACATGCTGTAACAGGCATGTCCCACGTGAGGGCAGGTAAACCTCAAGACAGACGTTACCATAAATTCTTTCTCCATTTTGATATTTTACTTTGTTTAGCCAGATGTCTCCAGATTTAATACCATATAATAAGGCATCTTTTACCCTGGCATCTGTGTTATTCCACCATCCCACATCGATATCGACGCATCTTTTGACCCATGGTAATTCTTCCCTGGGAGTAGTGATAAACTCGAGAATATCAGGATGGCTAAGGTCGAGATGAAGAACCACAGCGCCATTCTTGTAGATTCCACCTCTTCTGAGTGTTTCATTTAAGCTTGAGTAGATTTTTCCAAATGATACAGGGCCAGAAGCTGTAAGACCCTTTCCATTTTCTGCTCCTTTGGGACGGAGCTTTGATAGATGTACCGCAACTCCCGCTCCAAAGCGGAGTCCGTGGCTGACATATCTCCAGCTGGCTTCAATCCCATTTTCTCCCTCCATAGAATCCTCTACGACGAAAACGGTACAGCTCACTGGCAGTCTTGATTCTGGGTTATCCAACCACGATTGGACCCGACCAGTGCGGGAAATAAGTTCAGTTGTCATTATACTAAATCAGATAGATCAGGTGGTTTGTAGTTAGGGCCTTTTAAGACCTTTCCATCTTCTCGATAAATTGGATTACCGTCCTCATCGAGCTTGGACATATTCGATTTATGGACACGGTCTAGAGCTTCGTCTAGTAACCAGCCCATATTTTGAGCATACTGATAACACACATAAACTAAATCAGCAAGTTCTTTTAATGCATCTTCTTGGTGGTTTCTACCGTGCATAAACAACATGCCTTCAGTTTCAAGAAATTCCTTAAACTCTTCAATGATTAAATCTTTCTGACAAGATCTTGTCATCCTATCAGCTGAAGTTTTAAGTTTGTATTTTGAACGGAATTCCTTGGCTTGTGTGGACAAAAAGGTGGTTTTCATTAGGCCATTTTTTTATAAGATTTTCTATTGAGTTGCTCATCACAAAGTTCTGATGCTGTAGTGCTATGAGGAAAGTTATTATATCATCTTTCTTGTCATGATAACCTTCTTCAAGTTTATCTTGTAACACTCTAAGCCTCAAATCTTGCTCAAACGTCAACTGTGTAATCGGCGGCGGGGGACCATAAGATGGGCCGCTTCCGTTTGAAGTCATAGTCATCAGAAGTTAGAATTTTAGCTAATTGGGCATTGGTTAATGCATCTTCTTCAGTAAGATCTTTATCAGTAAAAGCTTTTACTACAGTTTTCCAAGAGTAACCTTCTTTATTAAATAGTACTTCAGCTCTCTTAACCCCTATACCAGGGACTCCAGAATAACCATCTGTACTATCACCAGCACAAGTCTGTATTAAATGCCACTTCTTACCTTCTTCAGGCGTGATTGTGAAAACTTCTTCAAAGTTATATAACTGACCAGGTATCTGTCTCATATCCTTATCAGGTGAGGCTATAATATTACCTGGGTTTTTTGTAGCATATATACCCATCGAATCATCAGCTTCTAATGTAGGTTTAATAATTACTTCATAATCCTTACTAAGTTCCCTGATGACTCGTTTATAACCACACGGTTTCTTTCGATTACGATGGCCTTTATATTCGGGTAGAATTTTTTTCCTAAAATTTATACTGTCGGAAAAGAACAGTTTTAAAGTAGCGAATGCCCCAAATTTGTCTTTAAGTTTGGTAAGCTCTCGCTGTGTTGCGCTATATGCGTCGCTGAACTTACTAGTAACAAGGATAGTATCATCACCCCAGTCAATTTCAGTTTCGGCAGCAGCACAAGCTTTGTAGACAATAAAGTCTGCATCGCAGAGTAATTCCATAATTAATGTACGTCAGCCCAGGTGGTACCGCTTTGTGATTCAGCAGCGACTGGACATCTCATTTTATAATACTCACCAGCTTGCATGGCCGTGAGTTCTAATAAGAACTTTAAGTCCTCTTTGTCTTGTTCTTTGCATTCAAATTGTAATTCATCATGAACGAATGCAATTTGTTTAGCAGTTTTGGGTAGATGTTCATTGGCTAATACCATCCATCTTTTGGCGAGGATCGCCGATGAGCCTTGTAAGAGGTAATTGAGGGACTTATGCCTCGAGTCAACGAGGATACGACGGTGGTCGAGTCCATAAACATAACCCCTCTCACTAGCTTTGTGTACCGCTTCCAGCAGCTCTTTAAG
>VTLG01001364.1_pt1 | contig 13155 bp, 20 predicted proteins | sample 4694571 | NCBI WGS metagenome assembly VTLG01 (sample SAMN12604809, study PRJNA352737) | marine metagenome | biome: ENVO:00000447; feature: ENVO:00000209|ENVO:00000569|ENVO:01000036; material: ENVO:00002151; isolation source: viral sequences binned using virsorter ... | reverse complement strand
TTCTTATTGGTCTACTATTATATCTATCAGCAGTTTCTTTCATAGCTTTTTTAAGTTCATCAGATTTATAATCTTCTTTAACATTATCATATTGAGAACCATGTTTATCTTTTTCATGTTCATCATCATTATTATCTAATTCACCTGGAGCTTCTTTTGTTTCTTTTTTCATAGCTTTTTTAATAGCCTTGTCTTTATTATCCATATATTCTTCATCATCAGGTTCATCAATACCATCTTTATCCATATCACCAGCATCTTCTGCTATTTCGTAATAACGATTAAGAACATGACCAATATCTTCATAAAGACCTGTTAATCTTTGATTAAGTTGGTGTGCCTCTTTTGCAGTTTTTGTAAATTCAACAACACTACCTTTAAGCGCTTTCATATTTTTATTAACTGAAATCTTATCAAACCAATCATCGTTTTCACCAAGAATATGATGATGAGCTTGTTCAGCTATATCAGCAAGTTGTTTTGCAACTTCCATTATATTACTATTATTATAAAGTGTTTTTCCAACGATACCATAGTTTCTAACACCTTCAATTACTTTGTGTCTATCAACTTTTTGTACATCTTCAAAAACTTCACCTAATAAGTTCTTTAATTTTGCCATTTTACTGTCTCCCATTATATATTATATAAATATTAAAAAAATATTATTTTTACTAAAATTCCAAGTACTGCTGAATATAGTACCCACATAGCGTGGGTCATAGCTTGTTTCCACCTAACTAAAGCTTTAAACTCATCAGCATCTAATTCTCTTCGCCAATATGTATTTTTGTTTACTCTCACAATTATTCCATCCTCCGGATCTAACAAAATTTGTTTAATTTCCTTTATATTTTCATGCATTTCTTTAAGTTCACCATTTGGCATCTTATTTTCAATACATTCTAATCTTTCACAAATTTCTTTGTTTGTAATAGCCATTATTTTGGTCCCCTATATCCACTTTTACCTTTTTTACCACCGAAATAATCTCTAAATCGATTCATTATTTTATCCCTATCTAATATTGCTTTAAAAAATCTTGTTTCTTCTGGATGAGCTCTTGTTATATCACCAGTTTCCAATCCCCTAACTATATCAAAGTAATCAATTACACCTAATTTAGCTTTTGACATCCAATCTTTTATTACTCTATACTCAACCTTTCTCAAATCTTTTGCCCACATTTTCAAACCACCATCAACAACTTTTTTTGCTTCTTTTGAAGACCACTGTGGTAATTGTTTTACAGCTGAACCAAAATCTTCATCCATTTTTTGAAATTCTTCTCTGATAATTTCTTTTAATCTTTGTTTAGATATTTTCATTATCTTTTCTTCTTATACATCGTTACAGCTCTTTTATATTGAGGTGTATTCATTTGTTGATACACTTCCGATAATCCTTTTATTTTAGAACCTAATGGTGTAAGTCTTTGGTATAAATGATACATTAAAGTTTCTATACCTCTTTCAGTTCCTAAATTTTTGGCTGCTCCTATCAAATCTTTTTGTATTCTTTTTTCTAATAATTTTAAACTATACACTCCCAAACCAGTAACTGCGATAGTTGGATTTTTTGGATCAAATTTCCCCTCTTTCATCTCTTTCTTCATATCATAGATGTTAGCGTATTCACCTTTACCGATAGACATCTTATCTTCTGATATTAAATCCATTAGTTTCATCGTCTATCTATCCCAACATATTTTGCTTTTTCTTTATTTAACCATTTAACTAATTCTTTTTCATTTTTAAAAGTTTTATCATACTTATTACCTGCTGCAAAAATTCCTCGTCTACCTTTGTAAAGATTAAAATCGTCTCTACCAATAATGACTTTTAAAGCATCATTATCATATGGACCTGGTATTGATGATATTTCACCACCAGGCATAGTTAAATATTTACCTTTTATTCCCCATTTTCCTTCTGATAGTAAGTCTTTTAATTTAATCATTATAATGAACCTATAATATCTTTTGCATTTGAATAATTTCTTTTTATGTCTTTATATAATTCTTTTTCCATCATTTGATTAAGTTTACTTAATTCCGGTCCATATCCACCAAATACATCATTAAGTTCATACATAGCATCATAAAATTTTATTAATCTTTTATTTTTGAGAGCTTTAGATAGTATTATTCTAGCATCCGTATGACGATTCATTTGAGTATATTTCTCAACAGTTTTAATAACTTTAGAATCTAAATCTTTCTTTTCTAATAATATGTTTTTTAACTTAATCATTATATTCTCACTTGTTTACTAAATTTACTCCACAATTTAGTCATAAAGACATATAATTGTTTTTCATTCATTTTATCAATTTTTTCTTTCGCTGTATCATTAGCTTTATCATAAACTCTTTTAAACAAATTAGCACTCATAGCATCTACAGTTTTACCACCAAGTTTTCCGAAACTATTATCATTTGCCATACCTAAAACTTTATCTACACCTTTTCCTTCTTTAAGTTTTCCTTCTCTCAAATACTTAGATGTTGCTTGAAAAAACTTCATTAATTCACTTCTATCTAAAAATACAGGTTTACTTAATTTTGATATAAATGTTATCCCTTTAAAATCTATCTTAACTTTAACACCATTTGGTAATGTTACATTAGTCGCTTCTGTAAGTTTTCCTTCTGTAAAAGACCAACCCATTCCGTGTTTACCAGCCATACCTCTAACAATTTTAGCTAATTTATGAACACTCTTTTTATCAAGTTTAACTTTTCCTTTTTTACCCAACAATTGAACGAATTGACCAGGTTCAAAGTTAGCATCTTTTTTTGGTGATAATCTTATTGTTTTTTCTGTAAGTTTTCCTTCTTTTTTCAATCTACTCTTTTCAGCTCTTCCTCTATTAACTGATTCTTTTTCAAATCCTGCAATCTTTCCACCTTTATGTGATGCATCTTTACCATCACCATTTCCATAAGTTCCTTTTTTTCTATTGTAAGCATTTAATTCCGCTCTATATTTTTTAGCTTTTGTAGATGAACCATATTTCTTATATTCTGCTTTATAATCTCTTTTTTTAGTTTCATCCAAATCTTTTTCTATATCAGCTAACTCATCATCAGATGGTTCTCTATCAAATGGATTATCTTCTCCATGAGGACCACTACCAGGACCACCTTCTTTCATTTCAGACCAAATTTCTCTAACCATTTTACGAATAAGTTGTCTGACTAAGGTTTCTTGTTTCACTTTTTCCGGTTTTCCCTTATGTTTTGTAGATGCAAAATCGTGTGCATCTTTTTTACTCATACTTTTTGCTGCATCTTTGACATCTTTAGATACCTTAGATGGTGATAATTCACCTTTTTTTAAAGCATGAACCATACCCATAAATCGTTGTTGAGATTTTGACTTTGATGGCATTACATTAATTTCCTAACTATTTTTTTGAATATTGTATCAAATTTAATTGCACCCTTCATATAAGCAGAAGATAAATCTCTAGCTTCTCCTCTTAATCCCTTTTTCATTAATAATTTAACAAGATTGTTTACTTCTTTAGCTTGTTGATTTTCTGCTTTTTCTATTTTTTTAATGTGATTTGCATATTCATAAGAAGGTCCTTCTTCAATTTGTTTTTCTGTTTTAAATGGTGGGTTATCTTTTAATGTTTGAATTCCAAGAGCTACATTCGATTCATTTAGTTCTTGTTTTATATTATTAAGAACTTTATTTACTCTTGATTTAGGTTTAACTTCTTCCTTTATAATTTTTTTTTCAGATTTTGAATATCCAATTATATCTCTATATTTCATATTATTCTCCTCTGAAAATATCGTGAATTATATCTTCAATTTTACAATCGTGACAACATTTACCATTTCTTGTTCCAACACCTTCGTTTAATTTACCTTCATTTGTTGGTGATAGAAATGCTCCATGTGTAGATGGATTGGATACGAAATCAAATGCAATAAGTTCAAAATCTGGTTGAACTTTAACAACAGGGTCATGTCCATCACCTTCATTTATTTCTTCAACCGAACCTAATCCACGAGATGAGATACCAAGTTTAATACCTGATTTAAATAATTCTTTTAGTATGTTTCCTGCTGGTGTTCCAAGAACTTCAACAGTTCCAACTAAATCATCACCTTTCCAATGCATTTCCAATACATTATGTGATACATTGTTTAGATTAACAACAGATGAATCTGGATGGTCTAACTCACCTAATGCTCTTCGTTCTTTAATTTGAACTTCGGCATATTTCTTAGCTTCTCTCATAAGAGTTTCTTTTGGATAAACTCTACCATTTTGATTTTTAGCTTCTGCTCTTTGTAATACACCATTTACAACTAATCTACCATTATTTTTTGATATAGATTCATTGATTTGTTGAGATGTTACCTCAAATGGTATATAATCTACTAATATTTGTTTTGACATTTCCTTTATCTCCTAAAAATTTAATTACTTATTAACTAAAAATCGCAGCACCTGTATCAGCTAATTCTTTTGCAATTGTGTTACCACTAACTGCCCATACAAGTTTAGCACCACCACCAGCACCAGTATTACCTGTTAATACTGATGTAAGTACCACTCTTGCTCCTAAACCACCACCACAATTATTTAAATCATCATCAAAGCTAATTGTTGTATCAGTACCACCAGTAGACACAAATGTTTTTAAATCATCAGTATCACCTATAGCATCAAAAGTATTTGTAACACCACCTACAAAATAGTCGTTATTATATTTAGTTACAATCTTACGAAGGTTAGTACTTGCAACTGTTTCTATAAACTCATAAGTTACACCTAAATCATTCGCTGTAATTGCAGGTAATGTTATAGTATAAGCTTCGTCTTCATCTAACATTATTAAAGCTCCACTTTGAGCAACTGTTAATGGTAGAGCAGTATTATCATCAGCACTTTGACGAATAACCTCTCTTCTAAATCCAGTTAATATACCATTTATTGAATGTGCATCTGTATTTGCATCACCAATTGTTAAATTACCTTTGATTGATGCCGTACCATCTACCACCAAATTATCATCACCTGGGTCTGTGTTTGCTCCGACATATACTCCACCAACAAATGTTCCATAACCTCCTGCAATAACATTTCCACTACTAGTTGTACCATTAGTTACTGCATCATCAATTTCTGCTCCGGTTCTTGAACTTACATAATCAGCCATTTATTATCTCCCTAACTTTCTTTTACCACAAATCTTAAATTATTACTTGTTAAAATATCATCACCACTATTTGTTTTAAAATACTCATAATCTATACTTCTAGCATCTGTTGGAACATTTGTATCAGTTGATAAAAGTGATACCTTTTGTCCAGTTCTTATAGACTTATTAGTTATTGATATAGATGTACCTATTTTCATTTAAATCTTCTAATATAAAAATTCAACATCAGATACACTACCACTAAATTCAGTAACTCTAACAGGTAACATAGTTCCATCATCTACATTTCTAAATGTAGCAGAACTACTATCAGCTAATCTAAATGTTATATTTCCACCACTTCCAACATATACAGCTCTAGTAACACCAATAGTGTCACTAGCACCGGGTGGATTACTAGCAGAAGCTGATATAGCCATAACTATCGGACCTTCTGTATTAGTTACTTCAAAAGCACTTGCTGGTAATGGTTTTGGTGTTTGTATACCAAATCCAGATGGTGTTATCTTACTACCTGATACATATGACATCTAATATTCTCCTATTTCCACGAATTTCGTTTTAGCCATATATCTCTCAATATATCACCAACGACATTTCTAATTAATTTTGTTATTTTTTCTAAATCTTTGTTATCTAATGCTTCAGTTACACCTATTTTCTTTTGTTTTTTCTTCTTTTTACCAAAAGCAAATGGTGTACCATATCCATCTATGTCACCAGTAACAGTTATTTCATCCAAATCTTCTTCATCTAAAATTTCCTCAGTTAAAGACTTGATTATTTCATTAAAGTGTTTTTTTGTTTTTATTTCCACTTTTCTTTAACTCCTTCAAAAGTTCCATATATCTCATAGTTTGAACAACTACTGAATCTTTTACATTTTGATTATCTGTATTACAAAATTTATCAATTGATTTAATTACTTCTTTTAATTTTATCTTAACAACTTCATCTTTAAGATTTTTAGAATACTTAGTCAAATCTTTCCTAATACCAGGAACTACTTCTTCTATATATTCTTTTAATGAATTTGTACCAGAAACATTATTAATATATGCTCTTAATAAAGATTTTTGTGGAAGATTTAATTTTGAATATTTTGAATTGAATTTTTCTAAAAGAGTTTTATAAGTTAAAATTCTTAAATCTTCATCATCTGGTAATTTTTCAGAAATTGTATTTGATAATTTTAAATCAGCTGAGTTTGTTGTAACATACTCTACAAGATTAAAGAATGATTCAGTCTTTTCCTCCGGAGATAAGGTTTTTGAATATTCAAATAATTTATAGGTTGATGCGTAAATTTTATAGTTTGATATTTTTGATGATAAGAATTTTTTTATATCATAACTATTTTGTATCTCTTTTATTAAATTATATTTCTCTCTTTTTAGAGCAGAATTATTTAATTTATATCTACTATCAATAACTTCACTAATAAAGTATTCAGCTTTTTTATCATCTTTAAATTTTTTATTTACTAAGATATTATATAAAGCTAACTCCTTTCCTAACTCCGTATTTTCGTTAAATTTTTGTTTTAAGATCCTAACTGCATTACTATCTTCATCTTTTCTCAGAACATCAGATGTTACTTGTCTGAGTAAACATTCAAATAATAAGCCAGTATTACGGACCTTGATGTGTTTGAATTTACGCATACATTATCTCCGTTTTAAATGGCAACACGCCTATATAATCATTCATATATAAATATTAACAATTTAAAATAAAATTTAATTTTCTTCACTTAAAATGTTTTCTTCACTTAAAATACTTTTATTATTTACAGATTTACCAAAGTTTTTTTGTAAAGAATTTAATAATCCTTCTCTAGCAACAAGAGTTCCACCCTTTCCAGGATATAATGGTGAACCGCCTTTAAATTCTCGTTTACCATATTTTTCTCTTTCATACTTTGTTGCATCTTTTAAATCATCAGAATCATATTCATTACCATATTCTTTTTCTTCTGTACCACTTCTTCTATCACCACCCCAGTCATCTCGTCTGGCCATTTCAAAATCTTCTTCTTCACCTACTTTTTCACCACTTTCAACTGGGTCATTTCCTTCTGTTTCAATTTGTTCAAATCTGAATTTTTGTTTTGTATCTTCAATAATACCATCGAATATATCTTTTTTATTTTGTTCATTTAAGTCAAATATATTATCCCAAACCCATTCTCTTGACATAATTTTTTGTTCAAGTATATTATTAGCAACATCAACTTGTTGTGTCAACAACTCAAGTTTTTCTTGTTGATGTATCATTGATGGATTTGTTAATTCTAGTTCAAAATTAATTAATTCTGCATCTTCAAATCCTTGTGTGTATAAATGAACGATAGCAACTTTTTCAAGTTCAGCACATACTATTTTCTGTACTCTTTCAATTGTTCTTGCAAATCTAACATCTTCTGCTGCTAGTGTTGCTTTACTCCCAACACCCTCTTCATATCCTAAAAATGCTTTAGGTATTTTAAGAGCTGCCATCATTTTGTTTTTAAGATATTCAATATCATCAATAGCACCATCACTTGTTAAACCTGGTAAAGTTTCAATATTTGTTCCACTGTCACCACCACGAACAGGTAGATAATAATCTTCTGTTACTGATTCTATATTATATCTTAAATTATATTCACCTGTATTTTGGTCAATTACAGGTACCTTTTTCATCTTATTAATAATTTGTTGCATAAAGTTTTCTACTTCATTAGGTGGTATATTACCAATATCCACTTTAAATATTCTTTTTTCTGGTGCTCTCATCATTCTATGAATTAACATAGCGTCTTCCATAAGAGTTAATTGTTTCCATACTCTTCTAGCACCTTCTAAAATAGATTTACCATATGGTATATAATTTGAATCTGAAAGTAATCTAAAATGTGCTACTTCATAATTTTCAAGTAATTTAGATTGTTTATTCATACCATTAGCACTGTCACCTTGTACCTCAAATTGAACTAATTTTGGATTTGTTGGGTCATGATCTTCCATTCTATTTATATCATAACAAGATATTGGTTTAATATTAACAATACCATATTTATCTAATATATCCAATTGTAAAAAGAAATCACCATATTTTGTCATATTTCTAATCCAAGACCATAAATTAAACTCTATATTCATTATATCATAAAATAAATTATTAAGTATTTCTGTTACCTTTGGATTATCAGATTTTACTTTTAAAATTCTACCTTCGACATTGTCAACAGTTGATTCATCAGAATATATATCTAAAGCTGATGATATAATTGAATCAGCATCCATCAATTCATAATCTTTAAATAATTCTCTTCTAGCAATATCATAAGCAGTTTTATTTTGTGATGCAGCATATTTTTCTGCCCAACTAGAACCGTTCATTAATCTATTATATCTATCTATAAAATTGGATGTTAATGCTGTCTGTGTAAAATCAACATCTTTTACTTTAATTTGTCCACCTGGAGTTTTTCTTAAAACTATACTATTTTGAAATAGTTTACCAAGTCTCGTTAATATGTTTTCATTTTGTGCCATACTTACCTCTTATTTAATTAACCAAGTTAAATCTTCTTTTTCGCCACCTATATCCATTTCAAATGGATTATTTTTTGGCATTCCATCTTTACCTTTCTGAAAACCAGCACTCATATCTGGTTTATTACCATTACTATCTAACATTGAATTCATTATAGCCCATTGTTGATCATTTTTATCTTTTTGTAATCTTAAGGCTGTATCTCTAATCCATAATGCTATTGAGTAAGACATAACTAAGTCATCGTTATAACCTTGCATTGCTTCTGCTTTTGATTGTGAAACTCCTGATTTATAAATAAAAACAAATAATTCATCTATAAGTCTATTGGAGTGTAATTTCACCAATTTTTCTCTTGTATATTCTTCCATTTTTGCCACAATAAGTGGTCTTGTTTTTAATGTTGTTGAAAATCCAGGAACCATACTCTTATCTTGTTGTCTATATTTATTATTCACCTGATGTTCTACATCAACAACTTGTAAATCTTTTGATTGATAGAATAGATTTTTATATCCTCTATCTATAATTGTTTGTATTGTAGCCCAACCAATATTGTTGTTCTCAACTATAAGTAAAGCATCATTATATTTTGTAGCAACCTCAATTAAAAAGTTTCCATAATCTGTCGTTGATAATTGTCCTTTATATTCTGCAACTTGTTCCATATCTTCAATCTCAAATACTTGGCAAGCAGAATAATCAGCTCCATCACCACGAGCCACATCAGCAACTACTATGTATTCTTTTGTATAATCAGGTTGTCTAAATACCCAAAAACCTCTATCTATTCCTAATTCTTCAACAGGTGCTTCAACTAATGTATCTTTATACCAAGTTAATATTTGTGGATCAACTACAGATTGACCAGAAGTAAGAAAGTCAGTATCACATTCTTGAGCAGCTTGTGAAGGACCTAAAACTTTATCTTGTTCATCTCTCCAAGCTTGGTCTCTATCTGGATGGTCTGTCCAGTGTAATCTAATTGTGTTGAACTCATTTGTATTATCTTCCGCACCCATCCATTGTTGATGAAACCAATTACCCACACCATTAGGTGTTGAAAGAACAATTGCATCACCACCAGTCGCTAGTGTTTGTTGAGCAGCTGTCCATATTTCATCAATCTTATCAACGAAAGCTGCCTCATCAATTATTAATAATGATAATGCCTCTGAACGACCAGCTGATTCATTAGAAGCAATTGCTTTTATTTGTGAACCATTTGTAAATCGTATTGATAACTTATTTATTTCTTCCGTTGAAGTTTTTAACCATTGTGGTAATCCATCATACATAACTCTTACTTTTGTTACAAGGTTTTTAGCAGTATCTTTACCCGTAGCAATTACAAGAACATTCTTATCACTATGAAATAATATCAACCAAAGTGAATAACCTGCTGATAATGTAGATATACCTAATTGACGAGCTTTTAAAATAATATTATAACGATTATCTTTAAAATCTGTTAAACACCTTTCTTGAAATGGATATAAATCAAACTTCATTTTCCCTTTTTTAGGATGTTGAATTGTGCAGTATTTTCTCATAAAATGTACAGGATCTTCTACACATTTTAAATATTCTCTTTTTATCGCTTTTTTTAGTTCCTTATTCATTAATCAATCTGTCCGGCTAAATAAACAGCTCCTGATGTTATTATCATTCCACCAAAAAACCAAAGATACTTATTGTCATACCATTTAGGTTTTACTAAATCAATCATCTCTTCTTTCCATATTAATTGGTTTTTATAATCATTTATTAATGATACATTTAAACTATCATTCTGTATATACATATATATCTGTGAATTTAAGTTTTCAATCATTTTTTCATTGGATTCTTTATCATTTTCTAATGTTAAAATGTCAGTTCTTAATTGTTGAACAACTTCATCTGATAAACAATGTCCATCACAAGGTTCTTGTGCAAAAATAAAAGAACATATAAAAATTAAAATAACTATTAAATTTTTCACAAATATATCTACCTTCTACGACCTCTATTTCCTGGACCGGATTTACCTGTTCCTCCAGATTTAGCAACATAATTTCGATTGATATTCAACTTATTGTTTATTTTCATGCATCCATCTGAAGTAATAACATTTCCTTGACACATATAAATATCCAGAGCTCCAGTGCCATCATTTCTTGCTTTGGTAATTTTATTACGAAATTTTGATGGTATTAATCCACCTGGTATTCCAGAAGCAGCTGGTGAAGCTGTTCTTCCACTCGCCATTGTCATAGCTCTTTGAGCTGCAGCTCGAGATCTCACACGACCCTGATACTGTCTCATTCCTGCTCTTTGTCTACCGGCAGCAGTAGCTGTTCCCCTTGTTCTAGGTGGATTTGTTCGACTTCGTGCAGTTCGTCTACCTCTTCTTCTTCTACCTCCAGCAGTTCGTCCACCTGAACCACCTCTTTGTCCATAAGCCATTTTATTTCTCCTGTTTCTTATTAGCGTATTTCTTTAAGAAATCCGCAGCATCTTTAGCTGATGTATTGTTAACATTAAACGATTCTTTTTGTTTTTCAATTTCTTTTAAAGCTTTTTTCTTACTTTCTAAAGATTTTTGTATATCTTTTTGTTTTCTTTCAGTTTGTTTAATAGATTTACTTGTATCTTTGATTTTCTTTTTTAGTCCACCAAATTTTTCTTGTTTTCTACCCGCACTTTTACCACTCAAGAAAGCAAAAAGAATACCTCCAGCTAAAACAAAAAATCCAATTACATATTTTTTGATTTTACTGAACATTATTTTTTGCCACCGAATGGTAGTTTATCAAATATTGGTCTAATTACTGAATCAAAAAGAATATCATCTTTCTTACTTGGTGATAATTTTACGATTTTCTCTAATGTATAAAATCCTAACATTATCCATTCCCAATTAGCTATAATCCAATCCATAATTTTTCTCCTATGAGTTTTTCTTTATTGTCATTTCAAGATTTGCATTTGCCATAGCATTTGCAACACTTTTATCCCAAACTTTTTTCTTATCTTGTTGATAATTATCTTCAACAAGTTGTTCAACTTCTTTGTCGATAGCATCCCATCTCATTAATTGTTGTAATTTTACCCAAAATTGCCATTTATTACCATTTTTACCAATTCTATTTTTTTTATTCCATTTTAATTCTTCTTCAAAATGTACTTGACAATTATAACATCTTCCCATTCTATCATGAGTATCTTTATCAAACTTTTTAAGACATGGTGTTTCACAATCTTTACATACTTTATCAAATATACCAACATCTGGTATATTACTTATCTTTGAACGATATCCTTGTTTTTGTTCCCATTTTGTACCATCAGAATCTATCCAAATGTCACCCACTTTTCTGTTTGTATTAACACTGGTATCACCAGCCATACTAACTTGAATTTTATCTTGATAAGTTCCATCTAACATTTCTTGGACTTTTGATAAATTTTTGTTATATTTTCCACTTCTTGCCATACTTACCTCTAATTATATCCATATATAAATATCTAAAAATTAATTAAACCTGTAATTTGATTGACAGGAGCAAAAGCTCCTGTAAATTTATATGTCTTTCCTTTGTATTTAAAGACAATTCCTTCACTTGGAACTATAGATTTTGTTCCACCAATTGAATTTAACTTATCTAATTGTAATTTTAATGTATTTAATTTTTTTAAATCACCACCTTTTTTAACATTTGATATTGCAGCATTTAATTTTTTTCTAATTCCTTGTACAGCTTTACTTGGATTAGCGGCCATGAATCCTTGAACATTTTTAAGTATTTCTGCACCTACTTCAAAGAATAATTCTTCAAATGGTTTCATATTTTCTTTTACTATTTTTGAGTGATTTTCTTTATCAGTCTTTAATACCCATTCTAAAAATATAGGTTCATCTTTTAAATCGTTTCTCATCATAGGTATTGAATATGATTTATCAAAGAAAGCCCATCTTTTAATTAATCCTTCTAATACTTTTGGTGATACTTTTTTAAGTTGTTTTAGAATAAATTGTTCCCACCATTTCTGGTGATATAAACCTAATGTATCATTATCTGATAATCCGAATTTAGATTGTAATTTTGATAATCTACCTAAAAACTTACCTTTCATCTTACCGAAATCTTGATGTTTTGGAACTTCTAAAAATACAGGTTTTCCTATTTTATATTTTTTTTGTATATGTTGATTAATTTGTTTAATCATACCAGCTAAAATACTAGCACTACCCTTTACTTCACCTTTTACATTTCCACTATCATCATATTTTAAAGCTCCATGAAATACTAATTCAGCTTTATCATAATCAATTACATTTGCTGATTTTGGCCACATTACTTCAAGATTCATCCAATATTGTCCTTCGTTGAATATCTTATCTTTCTGTTTTTGTGATAAAGATTTAATTGCTTTTTCTAAATCTTTC
>VTLG01010069.1_pt1 | contig 13156 bp, 16 predicted proteins | sample 4694571 | NCBI WGS metagenome assembly VTLG01 (sample SAMN12604809, study PRJNA352737) | marine metagenome | biome: ENVO:00000447; feature: ENVO:00000209|ENVO:00000569|ENVO:01000036; material: ENVO:00002151; isolation source: viral sequences binned using virsorter ... | reverse complement strand
AATGTTGTTTTGCAAGTTCTAATTTATCAACGGCTTTTTGTTCTTTTAGTTGCGCTTTACCAACATCAATAGAAGCGTCCTCTTGTTTTTCAAGTAACCTTTCGTGTTCCTCATAAATATCATTCAGACCCTCCATAGCAGACATAACTGCATTTATAGTGGGTAATGCAAGATTACGTTTTGCTTCCGCTGCCTCTTTGTCCGCTTGTATTTGTTCTTTTGTTTTCCCAATAGCTTCCTCAACAATTGGTATAGTGTTACCAACAGTTGCGTTGTATTCCTCAACTTCTGTCCTATGGTCATTTTGAGCGTCTTTTGCTGAAAGATGACTCATAGTAGTTCTCTTAAGAACATCATCATAATATTCTTGGTCTTTAGAAGTATCTTTTACTGCTACGGCATACCTGTCTTGTATGTAAGTAACTTCTTTAACTTTTGAGCCATAAATACCTTTCATTTTTGCAGATTCCTGAAACGCCTCTTTTTCTTCTTCTGTTGTATCTACCATGTCTGTAATAATTTTTATAAGTCCTGTTGTAAAACCTACAACGGCTTCAATTGCTGGTGCAACTTTTTCCATTATTACTAAACCAAGTTCAGCAAAGTTAGATTGCATTATTTCTATTTTCGCCGCTAATGACCCCATTTGGTTTTCAGCAACTTCCTCAGTAGCACCACCCGATGACCTAAGCGCTGCCTCATATTCTCTTATCTGGTCACCAGCACCTGAAAGAATTTTAACTGCGTCAGCTACACCACGATTCAAACCTAATTGGTCAAGCGTACTTGCTTTAAGTTCGTCACTCATTGGTTTTAATACTTCGTCTAAGTTTTCAATAATGTCTGCAACATTTTTCATATTGCCTTGAGCGTCAAACATTTCAAGACCAAGTTTTGCAAACTCCTCTTTATTTTTTGCAGTAGCTCTTGGAATATCACGTAATACTTGGTTAAGCTTGTCACCAGCTTCAGCACCTTTAACACCTCTATCTGCAAACGCTGCTAAAACTGCAACACCCTCTTCAATATCTTTGTTAACAACTTTTAACGCTGCGCCTGATTTAGTTGTAAGAGCTTCAGAAAATTGTTGAACAGAAGCGTTAGCCAATTGGTTTGCTTTCACAAGAACATCAGTAACCCTAGTTAAGTTACCTAAGTTTTGTTCAGCGTCTTTAACTGTAAGACCTAAAGCAGATTGGGCGTCAGTTGCTAAGTCAGTAGCAGTAGCCATATCAAACATACCAGCCTGTGCAAACTTTGTAACTTGAGGAAGCGCTGCTACGGATTGCTCTGCGTCTAAACCAGCAGAAGCAAGAAAGAAAAACGATTCCGCAGCGTCTTTGTTAGAAACTCTAAATTGTGTTGCGACTTCTCTTGCCGCGTCTTTCATTTCCTGTTGTTGTGCAACAGTAGTTTTCATAATCGCTAAGGACTGTGTCATAGCGTCATCAAAGTTTACAAACTCTGTAAATGCTTTTCTAAGACCTTGAGCTAAAGCAACGCCAACTGCAATCGCAGCGCCCTTTGCAAATTTGGACATACCTGCTATTTTGGAATTAAGTTTACCAATTTGCCCCCGAGCAGTTTCCACTCCTTTGGTGACAATCCTTATTGCAATATCTGCGTTCTTACCCACGTTTAATTCTTTCCGCTTCAGCCATAGCTACTTGCTTATTTCTTTCCTCGTTTTCTAAAGTGTACAACACAATCCACTCGTTGTATTCCTTTAAGGGCATTTTACTACGCAACTCGGCAACAGTCATGCCTAGTTCTCTAGCTAGTTTAAATTGAAATCTTAAATCGGGATTATTCTTGAAATTCGTCTGCCGAAGCAGAGCCTCCAATACCGTTAAGCTCATTGATAGAAGCAAAAATTAAATCAACAACGTTAGCGTCTTTTTCATAAAGATTATCAATATCATCTAAAGTTAATTTAGGCTCAACTACACAATGCAGTAATAGTTGCTTTTGATAATCAAACGCTGAAAGTTCTTCTTTATCAAGCATTTCACCTAACTCTATTTGCATAGCTTTAGTAATGCCTTGAATAACAATAGATACTTTCCAAGCGTCTATTTTTAATTCTTGCGTCGGTACATTAGGTAACGACTTTATATCATCAGTAGTAAGTCTTTTCATATAAACCTCCTTACAAAGTTAAGACTAATGTGTTCCGCGTGTGACTGCACCGCTAACTTGTAAATCTGCTGAGTATCCAACAACATCACCTACGGGGCTTGATATAGAATAGTTTGTTAGGATTGCTTCGCCAGTGTATTTAACTTTACCGCTTGCAGTACCCTCAGGGGAATACTCGTAAGATAAAGTTGCACTCTGACCTACAACTGCGCCAAAAATAGCGTCAGCAGTTGCGTCCCATAAACCAGTCAAGCCAATAGTTGCATCTTTCAATCCAACTATGTATGTCTTGTTGCTTGCACCTAAAGTAGATGTTTCTGCAACGTCTGCTGTTTCTGGAAAATCAACATTATTAACGTATGTAGAAATATCAGTTAATGAACCTGAAGCGTTATCAAGTTTAAATACTGAACTTTTACCATGTACAAATGCCATATTTTTTCTCCTTAATTATTTCTTCCAATACCTACAATAGCATTTATTGTCGGTGTTGAACTACCACCAATAGTGTTATGCACTCTGATGTATCTATTTATAGTCGTCCCCTCAGCAATAAATTTGACTTCAGAAGTCGCACCTGTTACTTGAGTGAAAGTTATTAAATCAGCATAGGTGACATTATCAGCACTATGTTGAATTTTTATATCGCCAGTAGGACTTGTCCCACTAACACTTGTAACAATAACAAAAGCCCCAAAGCCATTAGAGGTTGAAGATGTGTTATCATCTGCACTACCCTGCGCACCTGTTGTTGTAAAAGCTGAAGCTACTATAACTTTTCCGTTCCACATACCCTCATCAGATTGTACGTCAACGGAAGTAGCAACAATATCACCAACGGGACTCGATACTGCATAATTATTAATATTACCTTTTTGAAATGTAGCACTATCGCCTGTATCCAAACCGTCAATACCAATTACTAAATCTAAATCTGCACCGCCGAGAAGTGGTTGCAATACACCGTCAGCAGTAGCGTCAAAGAAGCCAGTCAAAGATACAACGCCGTCTTTCTCACCAGCTATATAAGTTTTATTTGAATTACCAAAAGTAGTTGACTCAGCTATATCAGAAGTTCTGTTTGCGTCAGCACTACTAAAATAAGTACTGTAATCAGAACTGTTAACAAAAATCTTTGTATCTTTACCATGTTTAAATGCCATTATTTTTTACCACTACCTCTGCGTCGTCTACGCCTACGACCACCGCTACCACTACCGCCGTAACGTCCACCTTTACCCATTATTCTTCCTCCAATTGCATTGCTTCAATGCTATCTGCTTTTACTATAATAGATTGTTCTAACATCCATTTCTTGCTTTTCTTAGGAATATCACTATCTAAAACTTTATCACCAATTGCAAAAGATTTATCTTTAGTAACAAATCCGACTCTTGCTATGTACATTATGCTATCACCTCAACTGTAAATTCTACTCCAAGATAATCAATATTGTTTATAGAATAAACTCCGTAATTATCTGCTTCTACCACTCTAACAGATTGGGCAACACCGCCCAACGTTATATCAGATTCTATTTGCGTTTTAACAGAACTGCTTCCAGATGACGCTAAAAACCCGTCTAATGTTTCTTGGCTATCTTGTGCGTCAACTCTACTTACATATAAAAATACGGGTATCTCATAGCGGTCAGCACCCCTAGACTCAGTAAGGTCATAGTTAACAGATTCAACTACACCAACAACCGCAGTAGGTGGCTCAACACTATCGGGAATATATCCAAACACAGTAAGGGCTGATATATTTGCAAGATTAGTTTTAATACCGTTTCTTATACTTGTTAAACTAGCCATTACTTAACCAACTTTCTACTCTTTTTCCATTGACGTTCTATATCTTTATGAGCCATTGCTAACAATAAACGCCTTTGTTGTCTTGAGTTATTATAACCCATTTTTAAGAACGGTACGATTGGTGTTCCTTTCTTAGCAATAGCACGTGCAACTAAATAAGGATTAATACCTTTACGAGCAGACCAACCTACCAATGCTTGTACGGGCGGGAAATGTGGCTTAGTTCTATCAAAAGGTTTTGACTGCCTAAAGTTTTCATGCATAAAACCATGAACAAAAGAACTATACGGCGCAGTCGATTCAATCTTAACACCAGCTGGAATACGACCTCTAGTTCCAAGTGATTTAGTTTTAATACCTTGTTTAAGTTTACCTGTATCTGAGGGCGCTTCTTTTTTAGCCTGTTTGACAACAACCTTACCAGTAGCGTTGTAATAAGTTCTTAATGGTTTAAGTGTTAAGTTTTTTAAATCTAATCTCTTACGAAGTTGATTAGCACCTATTAATTTAAAACTTGTTTCTTGTTTGCTCACAATTTACGTTTAGAGTAACCCTTAATTAACTTCAAAGCGTCGGGGTCAAACTTGTTAAACAGTTCAGCAGTGCCTGTTTCTGGATTACCATATACAGAGAAAGGACTATCTTTACGTTTAAATAATCTTGTTGCTTGTAAAAATGTAGCTTGTTTAATTGCGTCGGGTACAGAACTAAAACCAAACTGTGCAGTAACTTTTATATTATTAAATATATCGGGGTCAAACCTTTCACTAGAACGATTGTCTAAAATTTTAATATGTGTATAAGGTTGGTTTTGGTCTAGTGCATTAGTAACGTTAACGGGCAACAATGCAAAGTCTGTATCTTTAGTAAGAGTTTTATTATGTGTGCCGTCATCAGTCGTATCAAGTTTAACAACTAAACCAGTAGCAGTAGATATGTCATCAACCGCTTGAATAAAAAAGTTATTAGGGGTGTAGTAATTATCTTGACTTGACGTTTGATAAAATATACGCCCTGTATATTGGTCAATCTCACGACTTGCGCCCTCGATAGCGTTTTCTAAATTGTCATCTTGTCCACTACCGCTTAGACCTAAATAAGTTTTAAGTTCGGATAGAGCGCAGTACCCATTAACGATAGCCATAAGGAATTACTTTCCTTTGTTTTCAGCTGGTTTTTTTGCCTTAGCGTTAAGTCCCCACTCTTTTGCAGTTAAGTCAGATATTTCCTGTCCCGCTGCGCCAAGTAGTTTACCTTTTTTCCAACCCTTAGGCATTTCGCCATGAGAAGTTTCAGCAATCTTTCCCGCTTCATCTATCCATACATCTTTTTTTAATTTCATATTTTTCTTTCCTGACTGCAACTCGGACTGTCCCCTAAAAGAAGCCCGAGTTACTAAAGTCATATCTATCCTAAGTTTCCTTAGAAGTTTGTAATCTTTGCGAAAGCAGTTGCACGATAGATTGGAAGTCCCATTCTAACTGTTGCTTTCATCACAATAATATCCTTAACGAAGTTTTCGTCATGGCTATCAGACATTGCAACTTCCATACCTTGTCTTGCGACGATATGCATTGCTTGTCCTCCACCAAAAACACCAACTAAGCATGTTCCAGCTGATATTTCAGTAGACGGTACAACAGGAAGTCCCCATAGTGTTGGGGATACTGCGTTACCAAAGCCACCAGCACCAACGAACAATGGATTCAATGAACCGCTTGTTGTTACTGCGTTGACTTCTGTTACTACTTGATACCAATCGGAAGGATGCATTATGATTGCGTCTGGTTGCATGAAAGCGTCTTTCTGAATTTCAGTAATAGCTTCAAACACTTGACCAATTCTTTTTAGGTTTCCACTAAATGATGAAAAGTTAAAAGAGTTGATACCTGACTTATTTAAGATTCCAGTAAGGTTTACACCTGAACCTGAACCTCCGATTATTTGGTCAGAAATAGTCTGTCTAACCATAAATCTTAATCTACTATCAATATATCCTTGCGCCGCTGATACGTCAGCTAAGAGTTCTTCAGTCATTGGAATAAATGCACCAATTTTTCTGATTTCCTCTGTTCTCTCTGTGAAAGCTAATGCGTTCTCACCAAGAGCTGAACCCTCTGCGGTTGGAGCTGCGTTGTTAGTATATGTTGTTTCCTCAAGATACTTGTACTGATATTGGTCAGTAGTAATTGTATCTATTAACGATGGAATAACAAATGGGTCTAACTGTGCAGATTCCTGTATTCTAGGACTTCTAACTACGCTAGGCGGGAAGTTAGATTCAGTAACAGTAGTTTTTAATTCTACTCTAGGGTCGTACTTAAGCTCAGACTTAATGTTCTTTTGACCTGTTTCCTTGAAAGCCTTATAAGAATCAGACTCAAGAAATAATTGTCCAAGAGATTTATATTGCTCTGGGGCTTCAGCTTTAGGATTGTGTATTGCTTTTGGCTCAACAATTTTTCCAGCTTCTAGTCCAGCTTCAATATCTTTTTTCTCGGCTTCAATTGAAGATGCTTCCTTGATTTGTGCAACCAATTCAGACATTCTATCATTTCTTTTAGCCCAATTTTCTTTAGCTTCGGAATCAAAGCCAGTAGAATCCATATCTTTAAACTCATTTAAAGTATTTTCTCTAAGCTCTTGTAGTTCCTTTTTGAGTTCAATTAATTTACTCATATTTTTTCCTACAATTCTGGGTCTAATGTTTCCATTAGTACCCGTTCCGTTTCTAATAACAATTCGGTATCGTCCTCAATAGTTTCTATCTCTGCTTCTTCGGGCGCTGCTACTGAAAGCAATGTATCAATATCTTGATGTGCTTCCTGTAAAGCGTCAGACAACTCAGAGATTAACTCTGTGGATTCCTCCGATAATGTTTTTTCTTTACTTAAGCGTAGGGCAGTAAGCTCCCTTGCTCTTTTAACTAATGAAGTCAACGTAGTAAGTACGTCTTCAACTTCCTCGCTAAACTTTTTTCCTTGTGGTTTATCTTCTTTGACCGCCATAGTGTAAGTGTTTTGATTGGCGCCAACAAGCACGGGGGAAACTTCCCAAACTTTAACATCATTAAGATAACGTACTTCTATTTCAGTATCATTATCTTTCTTAAATAATCCTTTTTCAGATTCAAGAACTTCATAACCAAATGACCATTGTTGCAAATCACCCATTGCTTTAACAGTATTGTATGCGTCCTTACCCTGTTGGGTATCCATAATAAATTGACCTTTGAAGATTGCTTTTTCCCCGTCATCAACTATTTCACCTCTACCGATAACTTGTTTCCAGTCATGCGCCCAAACCATTGCAACACCTTTGTCACCATAGCCCGACTTTATTGCATTAGGTAAAACAACATCACCGTCAGAGTCAACCTCATTAAAATTTGAAAAGACCGCTTCGACTTTTCCCTCGACTTCATCAACTGCTTTTAAACTTACAGTTTTAAATAATTTATCCATATTTCCTTACACTTTCTTTTCGTGGTAGATAATACTACATCTACAATTACATATTAGACTTGCAGGCGCTCCATTGCTACTATCTCCGGGATATTTCATAGAATACCCTGCAACAGAAAAGTTTTCATTTTCTCCTACTTCTTGTTTATCAACTGCAATATGTGCGTCACGAACTTTACCGTCCCTTTGAGTTAACCACTCTTTTGTTACTTGTATACCTAAATTTTTAATACCAAGCGCTTGACCCTCTTGAGATAATGCAAGTCCCTCAGTTCTAGCAATAAGTAAAGCTCTATCAAGGTTTTTCTTTCCCAATGCTTTCTTAATACCATTAGCAATATATTGTTCACGTTTGCTTCCAGTTAAACCTTTAAGAACTGCTTCATCATAACTTTTACGCAATGCAGTGTTAAGATTTTTTTTCATAGTGTTAGACATCTCTGGTGCAAACGTATTTAACCTATCACCTATAAACTTTTGAGCTTCACGATTATATGACGTTCTATCAATAGGAATAGAAGCACCACCTCTACGTCTTGGGTGAAACCCTTGTGTAATAATTTCTTGACGTGGTTTCCTACGCCTTGCCCTAACAATAGCTTCTTGTTCTGCTGGACTAAAAGTAGAGTTTTCTTTTACATCATCTGGTAAAAATGTTGTTATTTGTGAATATGTGAAATCAAGCACCATAGAAAAATATATTGGCTCTAATGTTTTATACCACTTCTCATCAACTTCCCTATCTAACGCTGCGCCAATAATCGCTTCAACGCCGTCAGTAGTTGCGCCAATCTCTGCAATATATTTATTAACTAAACTTACTTGACCTTTAAGCAACTTGTAATACTCAGAAGCCATAACAAAATCCCAATTATTAAGTTGTACATCATATTGCTTCCATAAAAAATCTTTTGCTTCTTTTGTTCTAAACCTGTTTAACCTAATATCCCAATTTTGTTTTCTAAGCAAATCACGTCTTTCAATAAGTTCACGTGCAGATTCAAATTTTTCTTCTTTATCTCTTTTGTTCATTGCACGTACTAATTTTTGTGACCAAGTTTTACCAGCTTCGCCACCCCACAATGCCCAAGCAATACGACCATTACTTGGATAACCTTTCTCTCCGGGTCGCCAACCTTGTGCTTGTTTATCTACTTCATGTCTAGGAAAGTATTTAGCAATGTGTCTAACCTTTTCTGCACCCGCAGTTTCGTTACTAAGAATATATCTAGCAGAGCCACGACCAACAGAAGTACCACCTCTTTTATGTTCACTTACCCAGTCAAGACCACGCCTTGCTTCTGTCTTTGCACCTTTAGGAATAGAGAAATCTAAATCATCATACTTACCTTTTTGCGCAAGACTTTTACTAGATAACGGGTGAGCGCTAGGAAGTAAATCAGTATCAAACTTTCCGCCTCTAAATTTTAAAGTACGTAAGCAATATAAAAACGAATTAACTCTGGCGTATGCCCATTGGTCACTAGAAGTAACACTAGGTCTTACGCTTTGGGGATTAGTATTGTATGCACCTACACCACGTTTAAAAACTGCAATAAGCATACGAAGTGTTGCTTTCTTTCTTGCGTCGCCACCATGTTTTGCATTATGGTCATCAACTTTTTTTTGTAATGCTTTCCTAACCCTAGCGCTAACTTTCGTTTCCATTTACCCTCTGCTCATATTCATTATGAGTAGCGCACGGCATATAAACCATATTCCCCTCATCATCATTATGAGTATGAGTTCCGTTACAACCAATTTCCTCCGCTCGTTTCTGCGCTTCCTCTAATGTAGTAAATGTATCTTTACCAACTCTTTGCTTAGGATTATCACTGTACCTACTAATTTGCTCAAGGCGTCTTTCAGCTAAAGCACGAGTAGGATAGCAACCCATGTTCTTACCACTATCCTCAGCAATCACACAGAATTGGTCTTCAATTTTTTTTATTACTTTAGAACTCATTGCGCTATTTTCGATATCGTCTTCAGTTTCAACAACTGCTTCGGGTGTTTCAGTTGGAGTATCAACAACGGCTTCAGCTTCTTGTTCGCCGTCTTGATTTTCTTTAACAACATTCATAGGTTGTAAATAATAATTTTGAGTATCGTCAGTAGGTAGACCAACTGCATTTCTTGCTTCACCAACAGTAACCCAACCACCTTGAACACCAACGTTCATACGACTAAACAAATCATTATGGTCAGTTTGCAAAGCTCTTACTTCAGAAAAGTTATATTCAGCATAAGTAAAAGTAGATACATCATAATCAGCTTGTAATATTTGTTGTGTCATTTCCTCTGCAACCATTTTCCATAATGGTATTAATTTATTTTCTGTAAAAAATTCTCTTAGTTCCCTAGCATTAGAATAAGTTGCGTTAGCTAAACCTGCACCTAGACCAGCTAAAATTGCTGGTACACCAAGAACTGCTGATATTCTTTCTTCAGGTACACGCCTAAGTAAACCAATATCTAAATCTTTTGGACTAAAGGATAACTTCTCAACATTCATTTGACCACTTATAACCAATGGCTTACCCTTGTTCTTTCCAGATACTTTTTGCTGATAAGTTGTTTGTATTTGTTTAGCTTCTTCTTCACTAAGACCAAACTCATCTTTAGGCGTAATCATTACAGAGGGTACACCCATGTTGCTTAATAATGCAGTAGCCATTTGACCAGCAGACTCATCACCAAATATTTCACGTAATACAGTTTTAAGTGGACTGTATCCCATTTTATGATTGTTCGGGTCAAGCCCTAATTTAAAATGTACTATTTCGGTGTTGTCAATTTTATAAGTATCTTGTTGCGTTTCATATTCATAATGAGTTATTAACTCAGTTTCACTTCCTTTAGGCGTAACCGCACTAGGCATAAGCGGATACAAAGCAACCAATTCACCTGCATTGTTTTTTTGTTTTAAAAGATAAGCATTGCCGTGAACGTGCATTGCATTAATAATATAGTTTTGTATAACGTCACCACTCATATAAGGATTAGGTCTACGCATTAATATTGTAAGCGGGTGATTAGGTACGGTCATCTTATCACCGTTATCATCTTTACTGCATATTTCAAGAGTAGCTTCAGAGAACGAGATACCTAGAACTTGTAAGCAAGAAGTAACGGCAGAGTTAGATTCACCATTACCTAGATTTTTTAAATCCCAATCCCCAGCAGAAGTGTCATAGCCCTGTATAAATGTTGCATTATTAAAAGATTGTTCACCTCTTATAAAAGAATTACCTGTTGTTCTTTTGTATTGTGTGTTCCTATTCAACCCTAAAATATCAAACAGAGTTCTGCGCTCAGCCAATTAATACTCCTCAATATGCCTTAAACTTATTCCTAGTAGATGTTTGTAATATACCGTATGCTAAAGCGTCAACTTGGTCGTCATGTTCACCAGCTGGAAATTGCAACATCTCTTTTTCTAAATCACTATACCACAAGGAATCCATTGAATAGTACACTAATCCAGATTCCATTTTTGCCGATAAAGGTAAAGCCCTACTCAACTTATCTTTATCTGCTTTAAGTTTAGTAATAGGTAAGGAAGTTTGCCTCTTTAACATTTGTATTAATGCAAGTTGATACCCAGCACTTTCAACACCAATCATGCTAGGTGACCATTTTTCATAGACTACTTCTAACAGTTTCAATACATCAGGTGCCTCAAGTTTTTTTCTTATTAAATCTAGTACGAAAATATTTTGGTTTTTATCTACGCCAATAGTACATACAACAGTAAAGTCAGCAGATTCTTTCGTAGACGTTGCTAAGTCAACAGTAGTAATTATGCGTAAGTCATTATGGTTAACTTGTTTATTATCGTATACATACATAGTTTTAGATTCAAGATACCCCTCAGAGTTGTAATCCTCATATACATTTTTCTTATAAAACTTAAACCACTCGGGCTTAAACAATCCACCCGTTTGCTCAACAAATTGAGCTTCATATTCTTGACTAAATAAAAAACTACCTATTTCTTTTTTGGCTATATCCAACTCAGATAAAGGTACAAGCGGATTAGTTTTTGTTGGCTTTTGCCACCTTTCCCAATCATCTTGATTTTCTGCTTCATCAAATATCCTAGCAAACCAATTATATCCCTTTGGTGTAGAGATAAACAACGCACCGCCCTGACGTTCGGTCAGGGTAGGTCTAAGAACTTCTTTCCAAGTTTCCTCTTTAATATATGCACACTCATCAAGAACAATAAAGTCAAGACCAGCACCACGTAACCTGTCGGGATTATCAGCAGTCCTAACTGTAACGTAACCGCCTGTTGGTGTATATATTGTTTTTTCACCCTCTTTAACTACAACACCATAGTCAATACCAAGTCTACGTATTTCTTTCCAGCCCTCATTAGCCATACTATATGTTGGGGCTACCCACCAAGTTTTCTTACCTTGCATTGCTTTTGCAATACAGAGCCATACACCTAATCTAGTTTTACCCCAGCGCCTACCAGCTACAAGAACTTTAAAACGTGCATTGGATTTAGCGACATCAATTTGCCCACTATGTAATTTGGGTAGCTTAACTTTAAATGGGATACCGCCTTTAGTATCCGCTATACTCGTTTCCATTATCGCCGTTCCTTTTTAGTTGTTCAATAAAATCTTCAATGGCTTCAATGACGGTAGGGAATACTAAAAATATATTAGATTGGATTTGCATTGGAAATACATCATCTTGTTCATCAAGTTCCCAATACGGTGTTGGAAAATCCCAACTTTCATTGGTAACCATGTCAACAAACTCTGCATTGATATATGCTTCATAATCTTCAGCCACTACAACTCCTCATCTAAGTCATCTAATAGTACTTCATCAAATACAAATATCATTCTTCTTCCTCTTTTTTTATATCGGACATTTCGGACATTTCCTCAAATACATTACCGTCAGACCAAAACAACTCAACATCATAATCACTACCCTCAGTAATCTGAACAAAATCTTTTCTTGCGTATTTTTCTGGGTACTTACGTTCAAGTATCCAAGCAGACGCTTGCCATGTTCCTGAGTTCGCAGCGTTCTGTATATTAAATAAGTTTCTAACAATAGCTTGAGCTTCACTCTTTTGTATTTCTACCCAGCGTTCAGCGTAAGGCTCAACACCTTGTTCAGCAAGTTCACGCCAACGTCTATATTGCCTAGAACTTATTCCCGCAAAAACACAAGCGTCCTCAATATATGCGCCAACGGATATAGCTTGAGATAATCTTGACCATATTTGCTCGTCCTCAAATTTAAACCTTACACCGTCTTTAGCAACGTCTTTTGACATAATTTCCTACTTTTTTTTTATTTTTTTAATTATATACCAAAGCCGAGCAATTATGCCTAACAATATATAGAAACGCTTAAAACGTCCCTAAAAAGCAGTTACAAATCATCTGACGGCAGGTTTATTGGACAAATATTTTTATTATTTTATTAACAATTATTAATTAATGGTTATATAATTACTCTTATGAACAACAAAAAATATTCCCAAATCTGTGAGGCTCTCTGCTGACCGTAAACTGTCGGTTGGTGTCGCCCCACCAAGCAGTCAAAATCCCGGTACGCTTACCCGCAAAAGCCGTCCAACCAGCTGGCGTAACCATTGAGTTCTCTCGGTGTCTACGAAATCTCGTCAGTGCGGTGCACGTATAGTACTACGAATGCGTGTGAAAGAAATATTGAGAATGGACAAGGTTGCCCGTGACGGCAGTG
>VTLG01003062.1_pt1 | contig 13157 bp, 16 predicted proteins | sample 4694571 | NCBI WGS metagenome assembly VTLG01 (sample SAMN12604809, study PRJNA352737) | marine metagenome | biome: ENVO:00000447; feature: ENVO:00000209|ENVO:00000569|ENVO:01000036; material: ENVO:00002151; isolation source: viral sequences binned using virsorter ... | reverse complement strand
ATAAGTAACAAGACACTTGATGTTTTAAAGAATTTTTCTGAAATTAATCAGTCTGTTTTGATTAAAAAAGGAAAGAATCTTAAAACTGTTTCGGCATTAAAGAATATTCTTGCACACGCAGAAGTGGAAGAGGACTTTCCACAAGACTTTGCAATTTATCAGTTGAATGAATTTATTGGTGTTTTATCTACAATGAATAATCCTGATCTTACTTTTAAAGATAAGTATGTAAAGATATCCCAAGAGAATGGGGCTTGCACAAAATATTTTTTTGCAGACCCTTCAGTAGTTGTAGCACCAGAAAATGATATTAAAATGCCGTCAGTTGACATAGATTTCGATTTACCAGAAAAGCAATATAATGATCTGTTAAAAATGTCAAGTATTCTTCAATTAAATGATATTCTTGTTAAGGGTTGTACGAAATCTAATAAGATGTTTATGGCTGTAACCAATAAAAAGAATGATACTTCAAATGATTATTCTATAGAATTGGCTGAAGGTGTAGATAAACCATTTAAGATGTATTTTAAAACAGAGAATTTAAAAATGGTTCCTGGTGATTATAACGTATCTATATCTGAAAAGGGTATTTCACATTTTAAAAATAAAAATTCTAGTTTAGAATATTGGATTGCGTTGGAACCTGATTCGGCTTACGGGGAATAATATGTTTTATGTTTTTCCTAGGGCAGTACCAAAAAAAGAATGTAATAAGATTTTAAAATCTTGTCTTAAAAATATTACGTTTGAAAAGGCATCAGTTATTAATAGGGGATATGGTGATACAATACCCGATGGAGTTACTGACATAGACCCTAAAAAATCTAGGATAGATGATCCCGTTCGTAAAACAGATGTTGGTTTTATAACAGAAAAAGATAATAAAATTAATGAACTTGTGTGGTATTATTTAAGAGAAGCTAATAAAATACAATTTAAATATAATCTTAAATATTTTCAACCAGTACAATTTGCACGTTATAGAAATGGGGGTCATTATGACTGGCATCAAGATTCACCTGGCATTTCTCCTCATGGTGAAACACGCAAACTATCTTTAACATTTTCTTTAACTGATCCTAAAAAATATGAGGGTGGTAATTTGGAATTTTATGGAGGTGGCCGGAAGATGGAAGATCATGGTAAAATAACGGGTAACCAAATATTAAAAGATATAAGAGATCAAGGTTCAGTTGTTGTATTTGATAGTAGAGATTATCATAGAGTTACACCAGTAACAAAGGGGACTCGATATTCGATTGTGTGTTGGACAGTAGGACCTAATTTTGTTTGAGGGGGTATTATGGAACATGAGATGATTATGATGTTAAAGATATTTGGTGTTGCTTTACTTGGTTCATGGATTGTAATTTATATAAGAGGTACAGATGAATAAAATAGAATACACAATTTTGGTTCTTGGTGTATCGTTACAAAGTATTCTCTTGATTATTTGTTTTCTTTGGTTATTTGATTCAATATTTTTAACTCCTTTAGAATGGATATTTAAGCTATGATGATATTTGCTGACACAAGCAATGTAGAAGAAATTAGAGAGTTGTGGGACGGTGGGTTGATACAAGGTGTTACAACTAATCCATCCATAATTGCAAAACAACATCCGGGTGGTAATTGGCATAAAGTTATTGCAGAGATTTGTACTTTTGTCCGTGGGCCTGTTTCTGCTGAAGTGGTATCAGAGACATCAGAGGATATGGTGTATGAGGGTAAAGAACTATCAGAGATAGATGAAAATGTTGTTGTAAAACTTCCATGTACTCCTGCAGGAATTAAAGCCTGTAAAGTCCTGACTGAATATATGAACATCAAAGTTAATATGACTTTATGTTTTTCTGTTGCACAGGCAGTATTAGCATCAAATGTGGGTGCATTTTTAGTAAGTCCTTTTGTTGGAAGGGTTGATGATGTATCTGGAACTGGTATTAAGTTGATTCAAGATATACAGAATGCTTATATAAATGATATAAAGTTATCAAGAACACCAAAAATACTTGCAGCTTCTATTAGAAGTGTTGAACATCTTAATCTAGTTGCACAATACGCAGATGCTGCGACTTGTCCTCCAAAAGTTATATGGAAGATATTTGACCATAAATTAACAGTAGATGGTTTAAAACAATTTCAAGATGATTGGAAAAAAGCTAATGAATGATATATTATGGGTAGAAAAGTATAGACCAAAACTGGTTGACCAATGTGTATTACCAGATAATACGCAGAAAGTTTTTTCAGAGATTGTTGAAAAGGGTGAGATTCCGAACCTTCTTCTTACTGGAAGTCCCGGGATAGGTAAGACTACTATAGCAAAGGCATTGTGTAACCAGCTAGAATGTGACTGGCTGATGATTAATGGTAGTGATGAGGGTCGTATGATCGACACTTTGAGGACTACCATTACTAACTTTGCTTCTACTGTTAGTCTGTCTGGTGGGAAGAAGGTTCTAATCATTGATGAGGCTGATTACATGAATCCTGAATCAGTCCAACCCGCAATGCGTGGGTCTATTGAACAGTTTGCACAGAACTGTCGTTTTATTTTCACTTGTAATTTTAAGAATAGAATAATCCCGGCATTACATTCCAGATGTAGTGTAGTCGATTTTAAGATTAAGAAAGATGATAAACCATTACTTGCACAAAAGTTTCTTAGTATAGTAAGTAGTGTAGTTGATTTTAAGATTAAGAAAGATGATAAACCATTAATTGCACAAAAGTTTCTTAGTATAGCAACTGGTATATTAGATAAAGAATCTGTTAAGTATAAACCAGATGTTATTGCACAATTAATTATGAAACACTTTCCAGATTTCAGGAGAGTATTAAATGAATTACAAAAGCATGCAGTAGGTGGTATGATAGATGAGAATATTCTCACACAAGCATCCGAAGAAAATCTTAAAGAGTTGTTTGTTGCATTAAAGAAAAAAGATTTTAATACAATGAGAAAGTGGGTAGCTGAGAACATAGATAATGACCATGTTCGTTTGTATCGTCAAATTTATGACTCCCTGTATAGTAAGTTTGCTAAACCAAGTATCCCGCAGGCAGTATTAACGATTGCGGAGTATTCTTATAAGGCAGCTTTCGTTGCAGATCAAGAAGTGAATATGGTTGCTTGTTTAACTGAATTGATGATGGAGTGTGAATTTGTTTAACCTATCTAGCCAGGTAGACCATCCTGAATATGCCGCTGGCTCCCAGAGACATGATTTGGTTAATCCCTTATTTTACAAGGAGTTAGGGAGAAAAAAGAGTAGTTTTTCCTTGTATTATAAACTTTAATTTGGTATAATTATTTTATGAATAAATTGAGATATAGCGAAATGTTTTATTCCATACAGGGTGAGGGAAGGTATGTTGGTGTGCCTTCTCTTTTTTTGCGCTTGTTTGGTTGTAATTTTGAGTGTGCTGGTTTCGGTCAAGATAGAGATAAATCGAAATGGTTGCTTGAAAAAGATATGCCTCATAACAGAGAATATTCAGATATAAAATCACTTGTAGATTTGCCAGTTCCTGAGATTGGTTGTGATAGTTCATTTAGTTGGGGCAATAAGTGGGGACACTTAGCAAGTAATGATGATATAGATACCATCATTAAAAAAATGGATGAGCTTACAAACTGGTATGGTCAAAAGAATACTAAACCAAAACAACTTGAATATGGTAATAAAGAATGGCTTGATAGGGCATTTGGTTATCCAACAACTACAACAAATCAAGAGTGGATGTCTGGTGATATATCTCAATCATTTTTACAAGATGATGGTGTTCATTTGGTTATTACAGGTGGTGAACCATTACTTAAAGGCTTCCAACCGGGTCTTGTTGAATTAATGACACATCAATTTTTAAAAACGAGATATGTTACTATTGAAACTAATGGAACACAGATATTTAAACCAGAATTAAATGATAACTATATGAGAAAGTTTAGTATGAATAAACATTGTGGTCTTACATTTTCTGTTTCACCAAAACTTTCTAATAGTGGTGAGGCATGGAGCGATGCAATTAGACCAGAAGCACTTGTATCATATAATGCTTGGCCTTTCTCTTATTTGTATCTCAAGTTTGTTATTAGAGATGAGGAAGATATGAGAGAAGTTGAAACGGCTGTTAAAACATATGACCATGCCCGAGTTAATATAGATGGTGTTTATTTAATGCCAGAGGGTGCAGTAGATCATCAAATGGAAGAACAAAAAATAGCAAAGATTGCATTGAAGTATGGATATAAGTATAGTCCAAGATTACATTTAAATCTTTTTGGAAATGCGTGGGGTACATGACAAAGAAAACTAAATCTATTTTTCTGGATGATCTAAAGCAATTAGGACATATTAGAATATCGGAAGAGCTATTAAAAGAAATAGATGCAATAGCTAAAAATTGTAATATGTCTCGCAGTTCATTGATGCGGAGAACATTAGAGGGTATGGTTCATTACATGAATGATGCACAAGCATTTAATAAACCAAATATGTTTGGTCAAAAACCATCTTTAACGGTTTGGTTGTATGAACGGGAACAGTTACATGATATGGGTGAACAGGTAACTAATCTTCACAATAAAATTGTGCAGACAAAGCTTGTTGAAGAAAAGTTGGATTTAATAACAGAACAAAATTTAAACATTGCTAATATGATTAACCTCTTACATAAGAATATATCAACATGAATATTAATAACTATAACTATTATTATGACCAGTATTATAAAGATATTACAGATATTTTTGAAAGATATAAAAACATACGCAATCTGCATATTGTCGGAGTTTATCGTGGTTCATTACCAATAGCAACTCATTTAAGTAATGTTCTTGATTGTCCTATGAGTATTATTAAGTTTCAGTCGAGAGACGGTGAGGATGATAAAGCAGAATGGATGTTGAATTTAACAGATGATGTAAGCATAAGACCACATAAAGCTATACAATTTTTTCCAACATTATTAGTTGTAGATGATGTTTATGATACTGGTAAAACTTTTAGAGCTATTAAAAAGTTACCAGAGTTTGCACAGAATCCAGATTATCATTGTCTTGCATTGTTTGGAAATAAAAATGATGATGATGTAAGTTATATACACGAACAATTATATAGATGGATAGTATATCCTTGGGAACGAGTGAGTGGAGAAATGTAATGTATCGAAGTACAAAAACATATGGTAATGATAGAGGATTGAGTTGTTGTTTTAGACAATGGAGAGCTGATAGTCATTGTAATTTATTACATGGTTATAGTTTGGGTTTTAAATTTGTTTTTGAAGCTGAAGAATTGGATAAAAGAAATTGGGTTTATGATTTTGGTGATTGTCAATGGATTAAAGATTTTTTAGAAGATACTTTTGACCACACTTTAGTTATTGCAAGTGATGATCCAGAATTAGAATCATTTAAACGATTACATGATAATAATGTGTGTAAGCTTTGGACATTAGATCATGTTGGTTGTGAAAAGTTTGCAGAGCTTGTATATGGTTATGTAGCATCAACTGTTAGTGAAAAAACAAAAAGCAGAGTTAGTTTATATAGTGTTGAGTGTTTTGAGCATGGTGCGAATAGTGCAATTTATGTGAATCCTTTTGGGAGCAGTTTGGAATGAAAATTTCTGAAAAAATAAAAAATGGATTATTAAGTAGCTCTATTGAAAAAGGTTATCTATCTAATGATACCATTTATACAGCAATAAGTGATACAGATAGGATAGAGTTAATAGAAGAAGTTGCTGAGGCATTTCAGGGTGTGTTGGATGCTTTAGTTATAGATACTAAGAATGACCACAATACACAAGATACAGCTAAACGTGTAGCAAAAATGTTTATCAATGAGGTCTTTCGGGGAAGATATTATCCACCTCCAGAAGTAACAGCATTTCCAAATGTAAAACAGTATGACCAGATTTATATGTCTGGCCCTATAACAATTAATTCCACTTGCGCGCATCACTTTCAATCAATTACAGGACAAGCTTATGTTGGAATTTTCCCAGGTGAAAAAGTAATAGGCCTTTCTAAGTTTAATCGTATGGTTGATTGGGTTGCATCCAGACCACAAATCCAAGAAGAAATGACAGAGCAAATTGCAGATATGATTGAAAAGGAAACTGAAGCAAAGGGAGTAGCTGTTGTTATTAAAGCAGAACATTTTTGTATGACTGCTCGTGGTGTTAAAGAACATGAAAGCGAAATGTTGACTTCTGTTTTGCGTGGAATGTTTCTTAGAAATACAAGTATGAAAACAGAGTTCTTTTCTTTGTTAAGTAATATGAAGGGTATGCGACAATGAAAAAAGTTATAAGTTTGTCGGGTGGTTTAGATAGTACAGTAATGGCTTATTGGTTAGTTGACAAGTATGGTGCAGAAAATGTATTACCAATTACTTTTTTTTATGGTCAAAGAAATGATATAGAAATTTCATGTGCTAGACGAACTTGTAAAAAATTAAACATACCATATAAATATATTAGTATAGGATTTCTTGGTGATTTATGTAAGAATGTAAGTTCTCTTTCTGCTTCATCCACAATAGATGTTCCAGACGCAACTGATGTGGAATCTAGTGCAGTACCCAGTACATATATACCATATCGAAATTTAATTATGTTAAGTGTTGCTTTGTCATATGCAGAGTCACATGGTGCAGATGAAGTTTATATTTCATCACAACTTACAGATATACATTGGGATTCACAAATAAACTTTGTTGATGTATTGAATCAAGTGTCTAGTTTAAATGTTCAGGCTCCTGTTAAAATTAATGCACCATTTGTTGGGATGAGTAAGGCCGATGAAATAGAAATTGGAGTTCGTTTAAATGTTCCGTTTGAAGATGCGTGGAGTTGTTATGATCCTCAAGTAAGATTTCTTTTTGATCCTGAGAAACCATGTCAAGTTTGTACAGCTTGTGTTAAACGTAATGAATCTTTTAAAGAGGCAGGAATAGAAGATCCTATCCTGCAATTTAAGGAGTGATGAATGATTGAAGATATGAAGAATCGTCATGCAATTTATATTCCAGCTTATAGTGATGGATTAACAAAATTATTTTATAATAATACAGACGAAGATATTGCTAAGAATGAGTTGTGTGATTTTAAAGAAAAAAAATCATTAAGAATTTTTAATAAAAATGTTGATTCATATTATAAGAATCCTTGGATGCTTATTTCTGCTGGTGTTCAATATGATAAAGAAGATGTACGAAAAAATATTGGTGCAGAAACTTCAAGAGTTTTTATTGATAGTGGTGGATTCCAGTTGGCTATGGGAACTGTTAATGAGAAAAAGTTTAATGATAAAGTTGCTTTAGAATGGTCAGAAAAAAATGGTGATATATTTCCAATATTAGATAGACCTGTTCGTAATTTAGGTCCTGATAAACCATTAAAGACTTATGAGGAGTGTTTAGAAAAGTCAGTTGCATCAGCTAAATATTATTATGAGAATAGAACCCGTAGTGATGCTTTAGTTTTAAATGTTCTTCAAGGACAACAAAAGAAGAATATGGAAGAATGGTATAAGCATGTAAAAGATTATCAGTTTGATGGTTGGGGAATGGGTGGTACTGCTGGGTTATATGGAAAAATGTTGACAGGATTATTAGTTCTTCTAAATAAGGGAGAGTTGGAAAAAGAAAAATGTCAACTAGTTCATATTTTTGGTGTGAGTTCAAATCTTGTTATGTTGTTTTTAAAATGGACACAAAGAGTTTTAAATAATATGGGTGTTGATGTCCAGCTTACATATGATTCTACTTATTGGAATCGGAGTACCGTATTTGGTGGTTTTTTTATGGGACCGAGATGGCGACCAGAAGCAGGCATGGAACAAATTAAACTTACTAATCGACAAGTGGTTGAAGATTTAACGGTACCTGATGAAGAAGCAATTATGATAGATGGGGTAAAACATAGAGCAATACCACAAGATTATTCTCGCATGGGTAAGAATTTTAAATTACCATGTGATTGTCCTGTATGTTCTGATTTGGATGATAGTTATTCGTTTTTTAATAATTATGATAAAGATACAGGAAAATTACAGATGCATAAGTTTAATGTTACAATGGCATTTCATAATTTATATCATCAAATGCGTTATAACGAATTTCAGGATAGAGTATTAGATGCGAATCAAGATACTTTAGGAGGACCTCTTGATAGTTTATTAAAAGAAATTTTTGGTGTAAAAGTTTTTAATAAGCTGGAAGTTATTAAAAAGGTTTTAGAAAATCCAAAGAATCCTATGAATTATGATACGCTGTATGAGGACTTTAAACATCAACATTTGAAAGAAAAAACACAAGCACCGAGTTTGTTTAACTTATAAATACTAGGTGGAGTTAAAAATGGAGGTAACAAATGGCTAAAGAAAATGCTGATGATTCTAATAAAAATAAACTAGTATTAAATCTAGGAGAAGAAGATAGTGCCTTGATTGTAAGGTCTAATGGTGAAATAGAATTGGTTAGTCGTGAGTTACATGAAAATGATGATGATGGCAATTATATTGGTGATCTTGAAGATTTAAATCGCACTTTTACTCTTGTTCTTGCGTTTGCAGCTGCATTAGAAAATGAAAGATTATACCATGAGATTTTTCAAAATTTAAATTATGTTTTACATAAACAATGGGATAAACTTCCACAAGATGAAAAATTAAGAATTAAAGCGATTCGCGATCAAATGAAAGGTAAGCATACTCGCGGTAATGCAGATGAGTGGATGAATAAATGGCGAGAAGAAATTGAACGTGGTAAACAAAATTTGGAAGAATATATGAGGTCTGCTCGGGAACGGGAAGAAGATACTTTTCCTCCAGAAGCAAGACCGTTTGATGAAATGGAAACAAGACGAAGGCCAAGAAAACGAAAAACAAATCCTCTTTCAAAGATGAAAAATATTGATTGGAACCCTTATGACGAGACTTTAAAAGCTAATATGAGCAGTGAACATTGGATAGTGGATGAACCACCTCCAGAGGAGAAAGATGAATGAATCCATTTCAGTATGCAAATGATTTGATGAAGAAAAAAGAATATGATGGTGATTGTATTAGAGAACGAAAAGATTATAAACAGTTTTTTATAAATCGTTCTTTATCTTATCAGCCAGACTTAATTCATTATGCAAATATGATGAATGAGAACCCAATGCTAGAGAAAAAAGCTCATTATGATTTTTTACATCAGGCAGTTGAAAAGAAGAAAAGACCATTTCGTGCATGGATTAAAGCAAAGAAATTGGAAGATTTAGCAATAGTTAAAGAATATTATAAGTATAGTAATAAGAAATCATTAGAAGCATTGAAGATTTTGACTGAAAATAATATTAATAACATGAAACAATCCTTGAGTAAGGGTGGAAAATCTCCGTAGTATAAATAATATATAATGGTTTTTTTATGAATTGAAAGGAGATTACAATGGAAGATGTAGCGAAGTGGTCAATAGATGATATGGTTGAAGTGAAGTTGAAAGAAGATGATGATTTTTTAAAAGTCAAAGAAACACTCACAAGAATTGGAATAGCTTCAAGAAAAGAAAAAAAGTTATTTCAATCATGCCATATATTACACAAACAAGGTAAATATTATATAGTTCATTTCAAAGAATTGTTTGCGCTTGATGGTAAACCAACAAACATTTCAGAGAATGATGTTGAACGAAGAAATACGATTGCAAATCTTTTGCATGAGTGGGAGCTTGTTAAACTTGTTGATCCCGAAAAAGCACAACCAACTGTTCCAATACGACAATTAAAAATTCTACCATTTGGTGAGAAAGATGATTGGGATTTACAAGCAAAATATAGTATTGGTAATGTTGGAATTAAACCAGCTGATTCGTATGAAGCTGGTGGTGCAACAGAAATTGATAATAAGCTTTTTGAATAGTGCTGGCATAGCTCAGTTGGTAGAGCAGTTCATTTGTAATGAACAGGTCGGGGGTTCAAGTCCTCTTGCCAGCTTGAATAGGAGATGATATGAGAGTTAAGATTCTTAAATTGGTTAGTGGTGAAGAAATAATTGGTGATTGGGATTCTGATACTTTAACTATTTCTAATCCAGTTGTTATGATTCCCGTGTCGAAAGATCAGTTGGGTTTTCAGCCTTGGTGTCCCCTGTCCGAAGAAGAAGATATAAAGTTAAAAGAAAAACATATTATAGCAGTATTAACACCAGACACCAAATTACAAAATGAATTTAGTAGAGTTTATGGTTCTGGTCTTGTAGTACCAGAAGATAATGAATTAATACATTAAGGTATTCCTTGTTTTTTAGTACCCCTTTTGATATAATTATATTATGAAGTTTTATACTTATATAGGATTATTACGCAATCAAATATATGTGAGAGAGTTTGAAGGAAAAGAAGAACATTCTTATCTAACAAACTTTCAACCAACCATGTATCTTAATGCTCCACCCGAAAAATGTAAATACAGAACATTAAAAGGTAAGCCAGTTGCTGATATGAAATTTGATGATATTGGTTCGTGTCGTAATTTCATCAAAGAGCATAAAGGTGTTGTTGGTTTTCCTGTTTATGGCAATCCAAATTATCCCATTCAGTATATTTCTGAAAAGTATTCTAAGAAGTTTCAATGGAACATGAATAAGATTAGAATTTATACATTGGATATTGAAGTATCTGCTGAAGATGGGTTCCCAAATATCCAAGCAGCTGCATCTGATGTTACAGCAATTACGGTGCATGATAGTTCAACAAACACTTATCATGTTTGGGGAACGGGTGCATATATTCCACACGATCAAACAAAAACTATTTTATATTATGAGTGTGATGATGAAACTGATTTGTTAGAGAATTTTCTTCATTGGTGGGAAACTAATTATCCACATATTATTACTGGTTGGAATTGTAAGTTTTTTGATATTCCATATCTAGTTAATAGGATCAAGCATCTTGATAAACAACCTGCAAGATTATCACCTGTTGGTGTTTTGAATGATAGAAGTGTTACTATAGCTGGTAGAGAAAATCAGTTTTATACTCTTGTTGGTGTATCTACATTAGATTATATTGATCTGTATAAGAAGTTTACATATAAAGTTAGAGAATCATATCGTTTGGATTATATTGGTTCAGTTGAACTTGGTATGAAAAAACTATCTGTTGAAGATGCACAAGGATACGATTTATATAAGACGAATTATCAGAAATTTATTGAATATAATATTCGTGATGTTGAGATTGTAGAAAAGCTTGAAGAAAAGATGAAATTGCTTGAGTTGGTTATCACGTTAGCGTATGAATCAAAAATTAATTTTGAAGATGTATTCTCTCCTGTGAGAACCTGGGATGCTATTATCTATAATTTTTTGAAACGTAAGAATATTATTATTCCACAGCAAGAAGAACAGGATGAACGAAAAGAAATTATTGGTGCATATGTTAAAGAACCACAAGCTGGTTTACATAAATGGGTAATGAGTTTTGATCTTAATTCTTTGTACCCACATTTAATTCAACAATATAATATTAGTCCTGAAACAAAGTGTGGTATGGAAGATGAAATTACTGTTGATAAACTATTAACACAAGAACTTGATACTACTTTTTTGAAAGACAAGAAACAATGTATGACACCAAATGGCCAATGTTTTACAAATCAGTTTAAAGGATTTCTTCCACAGTTAATGGAGGATATGTATAATGAACGTGTTGACTTTAAGAAAAAGATGTTGCAAGAGCAACAAAAATTAGAAGATGGTAATTATACAAACAAGCAAACAGTTGTTAATAATATATCAAGATATAATAATATTCAAATGTCGAAAAAGATTTTGTTGAATAGTGCTTATGGTGCATTAGCTAATCAGCATTTTCGTTATTATTCGCTTGAAATGGCTGAGGGTATAACCACAGCAGGACAGCTTGCAATCCGATGGATTGATAAAAGTATAAATACATATATCAATAATCTACTTCAAACAAAGGATATTGATTATGTTGTCGCCTCAGATACGGATAGCATATATGTCACGTTTGACAGACTTGTTTCTGAAATCTTTAAAGAGACAAGAGAGACTAACGAGACTTCAAAAATTATTACCTTCTTGGATAAGATCAGTAAAGATAAAATTGAACCTTTTATCAATAATAGTTATCAAGTTCTTCATTCGTATGTAAATTCATATGCACAAAAGATGCAGATGGGACGAGAAGTTATTGCAGATAAAGGTATTTGGACAGCAAAGAAAAGATACATACTTAATGTTTATGATTCCGAGGGGGTAAAATATAAAGAGCCTAAGCTTAAGATAATGGGCATAGAGAGTGTTCGGAGTTCCACGCCAGAGTGGTGTCGTAATCATATTCAAGAATTGATTAAAATTATTATTAATACTGATGAAGATACAGTAATAAAAAGTATAGCAGAATATCGTGAAGAATTTAATAATTTATCTTTTGACGAAATTGCATTTCCAAGATCCGTTCACGGAGTTGAAAAGTATTCATCCACAAAAAGTATATATAGTAAAGGTACACCAATTCATGTAAGGGGTGTTTTATTATATAATCATCTATTAAGAAAACATAAGCTGACAAAAAAATATCAATCTATTCGTGAGAGTGAAAAGATTAAATTTGCATATCTTAAAGAACCAAATCCAATACACGAAAATGTAATTTCTGTTTCAACTCATTTACCAAAAGAATTTAAGTTGGAACAATATATTGATTATGACTTACAATTTGATAAGTCATTTCTCCAACCAATTAAAAATATATTAGATGTGATTGGTTGGAAAACTGAAAACCGAGGTAGTCTTGAATCTTTTTTTTAAGGAGTTGTTATGGCAACAAAAGATATTGTTAAACATTTAATAAAGGTAACTGAAAATGATTTTGCTAGTGTAGTCTCCGCTGGTATTGTTGGTGATTGTTCTACTTATGTAGATACAGGTTCATATTCATTAAATGCATTATTATCTGGTTCATTGTATGGTGGTGTACCATCTAATAAGATAACTTGTTTGGCTGGTTCAGAAGCAGTTGGCAAAACATTTTTTGCATTAAGTATAGCTAAAAATTATTTACAACAAGAAAAAAATAATGTAATTGTTTATTTTGAATCAGAGGGTGCATTAACATCTGATAT
>VTLG01014260.1_pt1 | contig 13160 bp, 23 predicted proteins | sample 4694571 | NCBI WGS metagenome assembly VTLG01 (sample SAMN12604809, study PRJNA352737) | marine metagenome | biome: ENVO:00000447; feature: ENVO:00000209|ENVO:00000569|ENVO:01000036; material: ENVO:00002151; isolation source: viral sequences binned using virsorter ... | reverse complement strand
GATTTAAAAACTAGTGGAACTACAGTAAAACCTTTTAACGCAGAAACTTTAACTATAAGTTTAGGTGGTGTAATACAAGAACCACAAACAGCTTACACCGTTGACACAAATGCCGGGACAATTACTTTTGATTCTGCACCGCCAACTGGTATGGCATTTTATGGTATTTTAAATTCTCGTGCGCCTTTAAGTACTGGAAGTTTAAGTGATGGTTCAGTTACTAATGCCAAAGTAAATGCAAATGCAGCAATAGATGGTTCAAAATTACAAGCTGCATCTGGATCTAATGCTGGTTCATTATCTGCTTCTGATTTTACTAAACTTGCCGGAATAGATATTGGGGCAAAGGACGACCAAACAGCAAGTGAAATTGTAGCTCTTGTAGCTGATCAAACTATTGCTCCTTCTGAAATAAATATAGGGGACAATGAAAAAATTCAATTAGGAAATTCGCAAGATTTAAAGATATTTCATGACGGATCTCAAAGCATAATTTTAGATAATGGTACTGGACAACTTAGGATAAGTGGTGAAAATACAATCGCACTTACAAATGCTGCTGGAACAGAAAACTATGCAAGATTTCTCAAAGATGGAGCCGTGGAACTGTACCACGATAATGTTAAGAAGGTAGAAACATCAGCCAATGGACTTGATTTACCAGATAACAGTAAATTACAGCTAGGAACTTCGCAAGATTTAAAAATCTATCATGATGGTACGCACAGTTTTATACAAAAAGGTGATGGCACTGGTAATTTATATGTTGACGCAAATGGAATAATTTTAAGAGGAACTAATGCTGAAACTCTTGCAAGTTTTACAGAGAATGGGGCTGTTGAACTTTACTTTGATAATGGTTTAACGGCAAAAACAATAAGTTCAGGATTTTCAGTAACAGGTAGTTTAGGTGTAAATACAGATTCCCCTAGTACTCCTATACATATTGTTTCTAGTGGAGCAAGAGGAATTACTGTTGAAAGATCAAGCACTGCCAATGCAAGTATTGAGTTTAAAAATTCTAGCGATAGTATGTTCTGCGGGCTAACTTCCAATGGAACAGGTTTTGCCATTGACGATGATGATAATTTAGCATCTGGGCCAATGTTATTTGTAAAAGCATCGGACGGAAACGTAGGTATAGCAAATGATAGTCCAACAGAAAAACTTGATGTTACTGGTAATGTAAAACTAAGTGGTAACATAGAACCAAACGCAGATAATGCAAGTGCATTAGGTTCAGCTTCGAAACGATTTACAACTTTACATTCTGCTGCCTTAAATACAGGTGATATTAATATGTCTAACTTAAACGATAGTGCTAATGAAGTAGATGGTAGTAAAGGTAGCTGGTCGATACAGGAAGGTGCTGATGACTTATTTATCATCAATCGTGTAAGTGGTAAAAAGTATAAATTTAACCTAACAGAAATCAGTTAGATTTTTCTGTCATCTGCCTTGTCATAATTCCCATAGTGACGTAGAGAGGAGAGAGGGCTACAATAAGCAATAGAACAAGCATACTTGTAAATGAAAGTGCTTTAAGTATTGCAAATTTAATCATGCTTAATAAAATCTCATCAATTTTATCTATCCTATCATTCGTAATTTCATTAACAACTATTGGAGCAGGGTACGCTACTTACAAATGGGTAAGCAGTCCACAATTTGAAGCGATGATGATAGAAAAAATAATGACTTCTGTAGATAAAATATTACCTAAACAAATAGATAAAAAAATACCAAAAATAACTGGACCAATGGTTGAAATGAGTAATGATACAGAACGTTTTTTAAATTACATAGAACAAAAAAATAAAGAGTATATAGAATGGGAAACTAAAGGTAAATGGGAACAATAAATAATAAAAAATGAGTGAAATAAAAATACCAGAAATATCTTTACCAACTATAAATATACCAAAATCACCATATTTTATTAAACATAAATTAAGTGGAAAACTACCGGGTTGCAATTTAACACATAGAGATTTAGAAACAACACGTAACCCATCGTTGTTATGGACTGACAAAAACGGTACGTTTTATAGTTGCCCGGAAGGTCAAATTCCATCTTTTGATCCTATAAAATATGACGCTAATAAAATTATTTTTACAGAAGAAGCACCTGTAATAGAAACTGTAAAACCACAACAAGCATCAATACCAAAGCTTAAACCTAAACCTAAAAATAAAACAATAGACCCTCCACCATGTCCAGATTTATCACGAGTATTGCCTGTAGGCTCGTTTACATCAGATTTAAGAACACAAAGGATTATTGATTATAAACGTGCTAATAATGGGGTAGATTGCTACCCAATCCTTGAAAAAGTCACTTTCGTTAAATCGGTATTACCTACACCTAGTGCTGCTCTTAATGTCGTTACTATTTCTTTGCTGGCTGCGAGTAGTCCAGCTATTTTGGCTCTCCTAAAATCATTATCAAAGACCGTTTTTAAAAAGGTTCTTACTCGTTCTCAGAAGTCAAAGAATGTTGATGAGGTAAAACCTGATTAGGTACAGTTGTTAACACTACGTTCTTACAGGTAACTGCATCATCACCAATATACTTTACGCCCAGCTTAAGTTGCTCTGAGCAAATTTTTAATCTTGCCAAATTTGCTTCTAACTTTGCTTTTGTTAATGCAAACTCCTGTCCTTTAATATTTGTTTCGGCTGCCCTTAAACACATATCATTAAATTGTTTTCCTAGTGGTACTTGTATTTGTAAAGTTACACCGTATGAAAAATTATTTGTAGTCTGATCTATTCTAGGTTGCTCAGCTTGATATAAAATTTTGCCGGGATTTATAAGATTCCCATTATCATCTTCTGATAAATCATATATGTTAGTTCTTGTTGTTGTAATTCTTGGATGGCTATAATTTTCTCCTTTAGTTATAAAAGGATTTATAGATAGTGTTGGTAGTTGGCATTGAATGCCATTTGAAAACCTATGAGTTGGAAATGATCCCGACACATTATTTATACCTTGATTAATAACTGTTCCAGAACTTGATGCACTCGGCGAGCTTACAGTATTTGCAATGGTTTTAGGCGATATTGCCAGTAAAATTATTGGGAAAATATACTTAAACTTGAACTTTGACTTTCTGTATTTATAGTGCGTTGGATCGTGCTGGTTGCATCTAGACCGGGAGCAAGAAAATTTTCTGTTATGCTGAATGCTTGCGTTGGATCTCGTATTTCCCATTGTGGCTTGGTATTTAACTCTGGAGTTACCCATTTAAACGAAACTCCATTAACTGTTTGGGTGTTTGTATAGGTTGCATCAGGAGATATGATAGTTCCGCTTGTAGGTTGTACATTAGACCCCTGCATACTGTATGAATAACCTGTCCGGTAGTTCTCAGTAACAATCGTCTCCACCACAATAGATTTACTAGAGCTATTTTGCTCAATTTGCCCTGTAGAGAACGAAGGCGTAATAGATCCAGCATTTGCACTAGGTATTGCAAACAATAAAAATACTAACCATTTCATTAATCAATTTCTAATTTTATTGTGCTTGACATTTGTGCTGTAACACCTGCACCAGCATCTGTTAATGTAACTGTCATCGCACCACCAGAATCCATTGTCATTGCTGTAGATCCTATATCTCCACCACTTACAGTTGTCGTATCTCCAAAAATAGGCAGCGATGGGATCACACCATTAGTAACAGTTGTTCCTAAAAAACTTGTAGGTATAGAATCTGCTTGTAAATATACCTCTTGTACAGAGTAAGCATCACCAGCATCTGTTACTGAGTAGCTTGTGTCGTAGTCAATAGTAGGAACACCATTAGATATGCCATCATCAGACAAATCAAGCGTACCTATTAAATTTGCAGTATCATTAGCAGTTGGAGTAACATTAGTTCCTTGTGATGAAAATGTAGATCCAATTCTAGTGGCTGTAGATTGTGCGCCAAGAGTGCTTACAGATACTATATTCTGTAAGCTATGGGTAATTTCTGCGTAACACGGGCTTGTAACCAAAAAAATAAATGGAAATAATTTTTTCATTTAATGCCTACCTTGTTTTTACTATTATCCACAATTTTGGGAGCATTGCCATTATTAGTTTTTTTCTTGTTAACAGAGATGCCATAGCTGCCTAAGACCCCCGAAGTCAGACCTGCGAGGAACGCTCCATCATTGCGTATTTTGTCCATGTATCCAAGAGTCATCATTGCTAATGACCAGACAAGAATCATAAATCTAACACCATGACCAAAAATTTCAGCCCAATCCGTACCTTCTTGTTCTTCTTGTTCTTCAAGTTTAGATTCTTTTTCTGCCATAAAAGTTGTAACTCTTGTTTAATACTAGCAAAGTAGCTATGTTTGGAAAGTAACACACAAAACTATGTACAAATTTTTAAAACCTATAATTTTACGCTTTCTTTCGACCACAGCTGCAAAAAGACTTGTGGTTGACCTCTGTCGGTCATTCGTAAAGCAGACCTCAAATACCGTGGACGATAAATTAGTTGACCTGCTTGAGCAAAATTTATTTCCTAAATTAAACTGATGGCTAAAGATAAATTTCTCAACATAGAGTTAGAAGAACCACCTGTAGAGTTACAACTTTCTGTTGAAATGCGTATTAGAGATGTGTTAAACAGCGATGACCACGATGGTGTAAAAAGATATTGCACACATCTTATACGACATCAAATGAAACAAGATGTATTTCTTGCAAGTTTATTAGGTCGAATAATAGAACTAGAAGCAATGTTAGCTAAAAAACAAATAAAAGAAGAACGTAAAACTATAGACAAAATTAAAAAATTCTTTCATAATTAAAATAAACAAGGAGGTTTATTATGCCCAAAGGCAAAGGTACGTATGGAACTAAAAAAGGTAGGCCACCAAAAAAATAAAGGTTGCCTACTAGGTTCTAGTTCTCTACCTCACGCTAGAACTGATACCTCAGAGTGATTACTGGTCTGCTCACTCTGGGGTTATTAATTAAAAAGGTAAATCGTTATCGTTACCTTTATAAGATGGCGGTATATCTTTGCGTTTAGATTGGTAATCATTATCTACATCAAACATAGTTACCATTACTGACGTAGAATTTGGATTTTTAAAATCAGGGATACCAGCTAAGTTAATAAATTTATCTAACAACATAAATTGTTTGCCATGGTCATTCTCCATAATAACTCCAATGTTTTGCCAGTTAGCTTTGTCGTTGCCATCCCTATCTTTGTATTCTCGTGTCTTGACTGATAGGTTTTTGATCTTTCGTGCCATAAGAAATTTCCTGTAGTATGCGTATTCGGACAAAGCCACCAAGGTAATCTGAGTCCATAGTTGATATGACAGTATTAAAACGTTTATCGTTGATGCGTAATGCGTCAGCTAGTCCGTCAATACCTGCTTTCATTCTAGCAACTAAGTTGTCTCGGTCATAACTTCGTCTGTCAGGTGGTATAAACGTCATTTCTAAAACTAATTTTTCTGGTATATCTTTATAAACACCTCTGTATTTTTTTAATTGTTCTTTAGATACGCTGCAACAATCTTTTCTGTATTGTTTTTTTGCTGCTGCTAGCTTTGCCCAATGCAATCTTTTGTTTGGCGATAAATCTGATGGTGGCCAACCTAAAACTATTTCAATCATTTTCTAGCCTCCTTATCTCTTCGTTAATACGGTCATAATTTACCTTATAAAACCTGCCATCTAGGTTTTCAAACCAAAATTGTCTTTCTAATTCTGCTAATTGACATTTGTATTTAGCAATTTGCAAAATAGTTTTTTCTTTCATAGTTACTTGCTCCACTCTTTAATTAAATACTCTAACTCTTTTATTCGAGCTTTTGCTGCTGCAATTTTCTGTTCTGTTGTCATTAATTTCTCCTGTGTGAATCCCAGTTAAAACCAATTAATGCACCTCCGTTTTCACGCAACCTATCGGTTACACGTTCACCAAGGTAATCTGCTAATTGTTCACTAGGAATATTTGATAATAAAATAGATGGCTTAAGTTTTTCATAGCGTTCATTTAGTACATCAAACAACAATTGTTTTTCAAACTCTGACCCAAACTGTACACCAACTTCATCAAGTATGAGTAGATCAGGTGACGCAAATGCATTAATTACTTCACCTTCTGTTTCTGCTTTTGTTTGCCAACTATCTTTTACCCTTCTTATAAGACGTTGTACGGTGACAAATACTGGTGACCGTTGTTGTTGCATGATGCTCAACGCAATGCCTATCGCCAAGTGGGTCTTACCTGTCCCGGGCTTGCCAACAAATATTGCAGAACGTCCTGTTTTTATTACTTGGTCAAAGTTTTCTGCATACTCTTTTGCAAAAGCTAATGCCTTCTGTTGACCACTTGTCTTTGCTACATAGCTATCTAATGTCCGATCTTTAAATCGTTCTGGAATAGCTGCACTTCCTACTTTGGCTGTCCATCTACGTTGTTCACGTTCTACCTCTGCTTTTTTATCACGAGCTATTTGTTCTTTTGCTTCCGCATCCCTGCGTTCAATCATGCATTTAGGACACTCTGTCCAATGCTCACCAAGAAAGTTTGTTGAAGTATATGCACCATGCTTTGCACAAATGCGTTCTTCTGTTGGCCTTTCTTTGTTTATCAATTTATCTAAACTCATATCTTTTGTACCCCCTCACCGTAGTTTGTTGTAGCAAATGACTTTTGTTCTTTATTAATCCAATCGGATTTAAAACTTTGCCATCCCCTTGCTTGGCACATGACCAATGCATCCTCCAAACTAATAGAAGTTTTTTTTACTTCATTCTTAATACCAATTAAAGCAGTTTCTGTTAATGGTGCTTTCTTGTTCTTTCTATGAACTAAGAAATCATCCCATGTTTTTTTGCTTACATTACGAGGACGTCTTAACGTCTTATTAATTGGTTTATGGTTATTGGTTATTGGTTTATGGTTATTGGTTGGCGTTAGTGTACTTGCGGTGGACTTACGGTTCACTAACGCTGCACTATAACCACCTCTAGATGATGCTGCTATTTTGTCTCTATATTTTTTAATTTCTTTATCACCTCTAGGATTAATCCATCCTTTACCTACATCATGTGTAAAAAATTCTTCTAATACAATTTTTACTTCTGGTACATGATCAGGCATTCTTATTTTGCGAGCGACCATACTGGCATCCTCATGCAATGGCTTTTCGTGCAAGTAGTAGATGTCTAAGCATCTACGGTATGCAAGATCCTCCATAGGGTTAAGATGCCCTGTATGGCTCATATAGTCGCTGATGTGATGAGAATAATAATGCATTGCTACTCTTTGCGGTAATTGTTTATAACGTTATCCGCTGCCTGATCCACATCTTCCTGATCCATACCAATAGACTCTTTTAATCTTGATAAAGAATCTTTTGGTTCTGTTGTTTGCTTGGAACTTGGCGTGACGTCTACAAAATTGTCATCATCTACTGTCACGACAGAATTGATTGCATCATTTTTTGGTAGTCGTTTTGCAATACGATGTATAACAGTTTTCTTAGCCATCTGGTCAAACCATTTAGTCCAAGGGCTGTGAGGAGATGAAGCAGCTTTAGATACTTGACGGCATTTTTCTATTTCTAGCATATTCATCAACTCCATATACTCACCTCCATTAGTTGTTATGGCAATTGCATAAACACATATAGGTTTACCTCTATCGCCAGTAATTAATGGTTTATGTGTAATCTGTGGTTTTGTTCCTAACTCGTAATCAAACAAATCATTTTCGTATACAACTTCAGCGGAAATAGTTTTTATTAATCCGCTGTTATGTAATACCTTAATAATCCCCTCGACCATAGGAATGTATTGCACTGACTGTCCATACTGCACTGCTGCTGCTTCTCTACCATCCAAATACAAACCATCTTTAGCTGCATCCATAAAAGTTTGCATCAAACTATTCTTGTCTGCCTGTAATAGTCTTGGATTTTTATTTAGCGTTAGCTTGGCAACACTAATAAATTTGTTTACATCCATTTGCTTTGGCAAAGCTTCAGTAAATTTGTCTGCCATTTTCTCAAGTGTTGATTGCATGGCTACAAGTGGTGTGATTGCGGTCATTGTTTTAGTTTGTTTTGGGTGAATTGAAACGGAACATTCTGTATCCTTTGCGTGGATTCTGGTATGTGCCAACCATTTCTTGGGTAATAAGTTTTCCCTTACTTTCCTTGCTCATGCCACAAGAAATCGTTCCATACTTAGAAACTATCTTGGATGCATTGTTACTTTTTTCTAAAATTTGTGCCTTAATCTGATCTTTCATTTTGCCAATTGAAACGTACTCTCTATTAACTGCGTTGTACTCATCAATTAATTTTTCCATCTCTTCGTCTGCTTCTAGCACCAAACCAGTTTCTGCTTGGTTACATAAGTTTTTCATTATGTACTGGGCATCTCTGGTGTAGTCAATGTCAGGAGGAATGCCTAACTTTATTCTTTCCCAAAAATTTTGTACCTTGCCTTTTAAAAGTTTGCCAATTCTTGGATCTCTTTCACTACGCACAACTTTCATTGTGTTACCACCAACAAGAGCTACTATGTAACCTACGTTGTAACCTGTTATTTCTAACTGGTGTTGAAGCTGGAGCGCAATATGTTCGGGTGGTTCTATGTTGTACTCGTCATGTTCAATCCAGTTCTTGCGGTACGCCATAGCATCTACATTTTTTATTTCAAGAATCATTGGCTCTTCTTCACTTACAATTTTGTAATCAAAAGAACTTCCCATCCGTGAATCTGGGTCACGCATATAAACATCAAACTGCTCAACTTTAAACTTGTTGCGCTCTGCAAACTCAAGTGCAATTGAGTCTTCCAAGCGTTTTCCCCACGCCATTCTTTCTGAGTCTGGAAGGTTAACTACGACTTTATCTTTTTTTTGATAATAAAGTTCGAACTCTGTTATGTATGGGTTGAGATTAAACAGTGCTGATACCTCTGTTGAGGTGACATCAAGCAATCTGTTTTCCAACCATGATTGTTTGTCTGTGATTGGATATGCAAGTGCTGTAGTCATTAATTTGTCTCCTTTTGAAATTGAATAAATTCTGAGTCGGGAACTACATTGGATTCCCATTTTGCTACGGTTTCGTAGTGACCATAGTAAGACCAAGTAGGAGAGGAAGTAGATTTCTCTACCTCCCATGTTCCATGAAATTTACGTTGCCTGACGTTAGGTCTAGTAAACACCTTGCGGTCTATCTCAGATCTAACCTCATTTAAAATTTCGTACAAAGAACACTCATCATTGGTGTAAACAGTGATTGTATGTTTCCTCATGATTAAACTTCCATGATGTGTTGGATCTCAGGTTGACCAACGTTTGTAGTCACTTTCTCCCAAGGTGTTTTGTTCATAGCAGAGTTATTTCTCTGAACTATTTGTGCTGCTTCGAGAACGCTGTCTGCTTCAACAACAAAAGTGTGATGAATAATCTTTCGTTCTACGATTTCGTATTTTTTGGTCATTGGTCTGAATCCTGTAATTCACACTCCAAACGTAATTGTTCATCCCAATCTTCTGGAGTGTGGTCAAGATAGGGAAGGCTGGACAAGTAGTCCAACCTTTTTAGTTTCTGGGTATCTGTCATTGGTATCTTTTGCTAACAAAGTTATCCCAGACATCGTCATGACACCATAAGCCATGCACCTGTTTTAATTTTTTAGTCTTACCTCTGCTATCCCAACTGTCGTAGATAGCACCATCTTTTACAGCTACAAAATGTTGGCATTGCTCAACAATGCAAACACTTGGTAATTGATCGACATGAAATTTAGCACTAAAAAGACCATGTCGACTCCAACGTCTGAGGTCTGTGTTGTAACTTCGGCCTATTGCATGAATGATAGAAGTCATGTCACCTGCGGTCATACCACCGTAGGAAGTTTTGTATCTAGTCCTGTAGCCCCAGCATGGTTCAGAGTATTCATAATCATTCTCTTGAATCCATCTGTCGGCATAATATTTTACTCGTGAGTAATCTGTGCCAGTAGCTAGAGTAATAGCTCTAACTCCGCAATCACCATGGTCTTCCTTTTTAGGATGTGGATTGCGTTTGAAAAAGTGTAGTCCTGTTGGATGTGAACTTTTTGGTAATTGAATTGTCATTCGTTTTGTAAATAAAAATTTGTAAGTGACGAATTGAAGGCATAACACCTTCGTAAACTAGTGTAGCACATACTGCAACACCTGTCAAATATCAATTAATCGAAGGCATCTCTTTTCTTTAGTACTTCCACCTCAGAAAAGCATCTGGGGCATCTTAAATTGGTCATTACTGAAAACTCAGGGTACTGGGGCATTGACTCATCAATGTCTATGTCCGCACCGGGTACTAAATCAGTATCGCACCAGTAACAGTTCATTCCTCACCAAAAATAATAGAGTGTGCTGACAAGTTATACCCAAGATCCCATGCTGTTTCAAGCAGCTTACGCTGAATAGATGTAGGTATAGTGCCATCTCCTTTCTGCCATTTAGATACTGATGCCGGATCACGGTGAATGGCTCGTGCCAAGGCTCTGACCCCACCGAACTCGGCAATGGCTAATTGTACTGGTGTTTTTGTAGTTGATTTCATATTTATATATTGCCATAAATGCAACATTAATTCAAGTAATTAGGCAAAAAAAAGAGGGTTGTTAACCCTCATCTCACCAATCTGCACCGTATGGTTTTTTGTAATTAAAAATTTTAAAATGCTTTATGCAGAACATTCTGATCGGATCAATTAAATAATCTTGTAGGAAATAAACTACATGATCTTTAAATGTTGGATCATCAGGTACATACTCAAATTGATCTTCTGGACAATAGTTTTCAATTGAGTCAGGATCATTCCAGTTGATGTACTTGTCGATGTTGTGGTTGATTCTTTGCATTACTTGACCCCCAAACAAACTTGGCACATATCAACTGGTATTCTCATTTGATGAACGACAGTATACATACCTTCGGCAGTTTCAGTTTGGCCGTTTACTTTAGAACCTAAAGCAATGCTTTTCTGGCCGTATAAATCCCCTTTTGATATAGAGGATTTACATGAGTAGCAATTTCTTGCTTTTCTTGTTTTTTTCAATTTCATTTAAAACTCCTCCCTTTGGATTGAGTCTTGTAATTCTTCCAGTTGTGATTGTGGAAGGAATCTTACGAATGATTCGATAAGTTGATAATCGGTGTAATTAAGATCTCTTAACTGGTCGATCATCTGGTCTTTAAGTTGTGAAGGTGTCATGTCAAATAAGGATTAGGAATAAAAGTAAATAAGGAAGTAAAGCAAAGGCCATTAGTTAACCTCTGCTTTTGTTCTGTATGCATCACCATCAAAACCTGTGAAGTGTGGTTCTCTAGCAGAATAATATCTAGCTTGTAATTCTAACCATTCTTCATCTTTGCTTTCGCTAAGTAGGCTAAACATTTCGTAATGCTGTACAAATAAACCTTGATACTTAATTCTGCATCTCCTATCAGCTTCGCTATCAGAAGTAAATCTGCCGGGAAAATTATAAGTCTTGCCGTTGTTGTGATAAAAGAATGATGTCTTGTTAAAAAATTGACCAAGATCTACATCTTTGTAATTTTCTTCTAAACGTGCAAGTGTATCTTTGCATTCTTGAATTTGCTTGTGGTTATTGGTTTGCACCGCACCTTTTAATTCAAGTTCTGCCTGTGCCTTCCAGTTAAGGTACATATGTAGTTCTGGATTAGTTGCGTTAGTCATGTGCTTGTTGTTAATTGAAATTAGTAAGTGAAGCATCGGTAGACATCCGATATTTATAGTGTTGCAGTAAATGCACCATATGTCAACAAATTAATTCCAGAGCGTTGCATTTTTAGTTATATTTATATATATTTTGTTTAATTTATAGTTCCTAAATGACAGCAATTACTCAGGTTACCAGAGAATATATTGCTGTTAATGATCAAGGTTATCGAATTAATTGCTCTCATCACAATTGCCGTATTAATCAGACAGTAGTTGATGCTATTAGAGAATTAAGAGAAGATTACAACTTGGGTTATGGAACATTAAGTACTATTTTTAACTTACCCAGAGGCACAATTGCAAAAATTGCAAAATACCAAATCCGAGGGCAAACTCCAAACCGTTGGAAAACAATCTACAAAATTAGGACGACCTACAGAAAAAGTTGATCCTGTTGAAGCTGCAAGAATTTGCGAATGGATCGCTCATGGTAAAACCTTACGAGAATATTGCCGTAAAAAAGGTAGCGTTCAATGGAGAACTATTTATAAATGGTTAGATAAAGATGAAGAGTTTCGTTCAGCCTTCGCCCGCGCCCGCGATACAGGCTGTGAGATTTTGTTTGAGGAATGTTTGGAGCTAATTGATACTCCACCAGTTATGTGCGGTTCTGATGGCAATGAGAGGATTGATCCAGCATTCATAAACTGGCAGAAGAACAGGGTCGAAACTCGTTTTAAAATGCTTTCTAAATTTAATCCAAAGCGGTTCGGAGACAAATTAGGAGTTGAAGCAGAGGGAAATATTAACTTAACCATTGCAACAGGCGTTCCACAGGCGTGAAACAACCGTTGATCAAGCTAGATTACACACCTCGTACTTGGCAGAGAGAATGCCATTTAAAGAAACAAAGGTTTAGCGTTTACGCATTGCACAGGCGATCAGGTAAGACAGAACTGGCCATCATGGAATTGATAGACAAGGCCATGAAGACAGACAAGGAACTAGCCATGTTTGTGTACGTTGCACCGTTCCTGAGACAGGCAAAAGCAATTTCATGGCAAAGATTAAAGCAGAAGATAGAACCACTGCGTAGAACGTCTGTAATCGAGATAAATGAAGGCGAACTATCGGTCAGGTTTAAACATAATGGAGCAATCATCAGATTGTTTGGTGGTGACAATCCTGATGCCATGCGTGGATTACGTCTGGACGGCATAGTCATGGACGAGGTTGCACAGCTAAAGAACGAGCTATGGACAGACATAGTTCAACCTGCACTATCAGACCGTCTTGGATGGTCAATATTTATCGGTACACCTAGTGGTATCAACTTGTTCTCTGAGTTGTACTACAAGGCCATAGACGAAAGCGATTGGACGGCTGCAAGGTACACGGTATATGACACTGACTCACTACACCCCAACGAAGTA
>VTLG01013603.1_pt1 | contig 13161 bp, 16 predicted proteins | sample 4694571 | NCBI WGS metagenome assembly VTLG01 (sample SAMN12604809, study PRJNA352737) | marine metagenome | biome: ENVO:00000447; feature: ENVO:00000209|ENVO:00000569|ENVO:01000036; material: ENVO:00002151; isolation source: viral sequences binned using virsorter ... | reverse complement strand
TAAGGCACTTTTTGTATCTGCTATAGACAATAATGTAAGAACATTATTCTTTATATTAGTAGCCCATTCTGGATTTGCAAACTTGGTTACACCATCAGCAAGCCCAGCAACTGTGGACCCTGCTCCAAAGATAGCTAAACCAGCACCTAATCCAGAGAGAGCTATAAATACTGTACCTGTATCTGCTAAGAGTGAAATTTTACTCTTGGTATCAGCTATAGAAAGTAAGGTTAAGACATTATTCTTTATAGTGGTTGCCCACTCTGGGTTAGCAAATTTAAGTACTCCATCACTTAAACCAGCCACCGTTGAACCCGCTCCAAATATGGCTAAACCAGCTCCTAATCCAGATAAAGCTAAGAATACCGTACCTGTATCTTTGAGGACTTCTACTTTACTCTTTGTATCCGCTATGGACAATAATGTAAGAACATTATTCTTTATATTAGTGGCCCACTCAGCATTAGCAAAATTAGTTAAAGCGTCGGCCAGACCTACCACAGTAGTAGCTGCTCCAAATATGGCTAAACCAGCAGCCAATCCCGTGAAAGCTAAAAATACTGTTCCTGTATCTTTAAGGACTTCTACTTTACTCTTGGTATCAGCTATAGAAAGTAAAGTTAAGACATTATTCTTTATACTAGCGGCCCAGTCCTTATTAGCAAAGTTAGTTAATCCATCTGCTAATCCTGCAACCGTAGAACCTGCTCCAAAGATAGCTAAACCAGCACCTAATCCCGATAGAGCCATAAATACAGCACCCGTAGATAATAGAGTATCTAGTTTACCCTTTGTGTCAGCAATGGACAATAATGTAAGAACATTATCCTTTATACTTTGAGCCCATGCTGGATTAGCAAAATTGAGAAGGGCGTCAGATAAACCAGCAATTGCAGAACCTGCACCAAACCAGGCCAGGCCAATTCCAAGGAAGGCGAGGGCTCCTGCTACTGCTCCCGCACCAGCTAATAATTCCGCCTTACCACCAGCATCCTTACCAATACTAAGTAATTCTATAACATTATCATGTACAGTTTCAGCCCAATCTGTAACACCGAAAGCTTTATTAATTGCACTACTTAATCCAACAACTGCTGAACCAGCACCAAATACAGCAAGGCCCATACCAAGAGATGTAAATACTGCAAGTAAATCTAAAGATTGTAATGTCTTAGCATTCCCTTCATTGATAGACAATAACTGATCAACATTTTCTTTAATATTTTTACCTAAACCAGGCTCTGCTAATGTATTTAATAAGAGTGCAACACCACCAATAGCTATTCCCGCTCCAGCGAGAACCGCACCAATACCTAATCCAGCACCTAAGCCTGCCGCACCAGCTCCTTTAAGTAACTTACCAAAAGCACCCCCACCACCACCGGAACCGGCACCTCCTGCAGCAGCCCCACCAGCAGCCCCGGCCGGAGCTCCAGCAAATAGCTTGGCTCGTTCTGCTTCAGCCATTTGTGATGCAGATTTGACTAAAGAGGTTTCAATAGAAACTAGAGTCTTTAAAGCCTGTGACTGTATTTTAATTAAGTCATTAAACTGGTCCGAAGTGGGCCCAGCAGTTGCAGGACCTCCCGTGGCTATGACTTCTGGTAATGCCATTTATTTTTTACCTTTTGGTAGTGGTGTGCCAGATTTACCAACATACAAACCAAAGAACGCAGCACCGGCACCAACTATCGTTGATATGAATGCCGCTTGTGCATTGGTTGGGTCAGCTAAGGCCATAAACCATGTGGTAGACGAATAAAACGCATAGATGTAAGCCACCATAATGAGTCTAGGGATTAACCTAAACGTATCCATGATGCCTGATGTTTTATTGTACCATGTGGGTGCATCTTGTCCCGTTGCAGGTACAAGATCATCTACTGATAACTCATACTCTTTAGTAGTCTCTACTACTTTTACTTTTTCATCAGCCACGATTTGCTCTCCGTCTTTTTTCGTTTTCTTCTTTTAACCATTGAGCCAGTAATGTCATATAAATTTCTCTTTCCCACGGCATCATATGTTCAACATCAAACAAACTATAACTATGATGTTGCATCAATGCGAAATTTGTTCGCATATAATTTTCAAGTGTATTATGAGAAAGAGCTATCCGAAAAAACTTTGCAGGCCCTCCAAGGTTACTTTATTCTGTTTCTTTGTTTTAGGATTCTTAAATTTTACTTCATGTGACAACTTAGGCATCGTAATAAAAAACTGCTGCAATTCTGCAAATTGATCACTACCTAAACTATTAATAAATGTATCGAGTTCTTCATCCGTAAAATCAACTCGTTCATGTATAATCTCTCCTTCATATATGGAATTAACACAATTCTTAATCATAGAAAATGCTGTCTCTGTTTCTGAAATCTTATCTTCTCCATTTGGCTGTGGAATATCTTTATATTGTGGGTATTTCATTATTACTCCCACATCATCCGACAGCTTGATATTACTTGAATGTTTATCATTAAACTTAACTTCCACTTTCTCTAATGGAACCTCTACTTCGACATATGTTTCTCCGTCATCAGGAGATAATACCTTTATCATAGCCACTTCACCTACTGACTTTGCTCGAATACGCAAAAAGATATATTCTAAATCAAATAAAGCTAAAGTATCTGTATCTACTTTATCAAATGTGCAATTTGATATGATTTGTTTAACAGCCCCAAGCATAGCTTCGGGTTGTTCTTCCATCATTTCTAATGCAAGTAGAAGTATCTTTTCCTCATTGACCAAAAATGGTCTGTATTTTATTGTCTCCTTACTTGAAGGAATATCCAACTCGAAAGTCGGAGTATTAATTGTTGGTAAACTCATTATATTTTCACCTCATCTATATTGTTAAATTAATTTCTTATCATTCCCATGCGAACTTTCCCGGGCTGATATCCACCATCACCATCACCCGAACCACCACTACTAACTGTGCCTGGATCGGTTTCACCACCAGAAGTATCACCTGTTTCGCTACCAGCAGGCATCCCACTAAAATCATCAACTTGCGATGACGTTGGTGATCTCTCATTAGCATACACCCAATGATGATATTCTAATTCTACGGAGATGGTTTGGTATGAATCATTTGTAGCATAACCTAAAGACTGTTCAGTAATCGTTTTAGGATACACCTCAAAGAGTTCTACCACATAGGTAGCCCGATTGTCTCTATCTAGTTGGTAAATTTTCATACCACCTATATAATCTGAATAATATTTGGGCTCCCATGTTGTTAAATCCATAGTCTGTTCTTGCCATCTTTCAAAGAATCTTTTTTCGCTCATATCAGGAGAACAGATAAAGGAAGCATTAATCGGACCGTAAGACACCCCATTAATCACCTCTCTTAAAGGTCCAAAACGTAAAGTATCAGAACTACTCACCATATTTTGACCTGGGAATGCTATAGATTCACACATCATAGCCATATTATCCCTAAATCCACCAGCAGCCTGAGGACCGTTTCCACTGATACTAATTCTATATCTATTGGGTCTAGCAAATCCACTAGTTGCTATATTAGCTTGAAAAGTACTAAGCACCTGACATCATCTCCCTTCGTGTTTGTCTATATACCTTCTCAGCTATATAGCGTTTCTTACCACCCCACTTACCTGTATAGAATCTTTCCATCGGTATTGAAAGTGCTATTAGCATTTCACTCAATTCTATCCTTAAGAAACGTGATTGTATATTTTTTGTTAAATATCTCTTGACTATTGGTTTCACCCCCCTCTTTCTTCTAATCTTAGACCAAAATAAAGCCATTACTTCGCCTGCACCTTCTTCGGTATCGAATGAATCTAATTCAGATGGGACTTGAAACATGGATAATCTTTCTAAAAGTAACCAGCGTTGTGGTACTGATAAGTAATGAAAATTAAGACCGACAAACCCATCATTTAATCTCCTACCTATAGGTATCACTAAAGGAAATATATCATAATATGGTAACTTCGCTGCACCTTTAGGCCTATAATAAAATAAATTCATAGTTCCAAAATTTGGTCTAACTGTTACCTTCTGATTCTTTACACCCTCCCTAATCATTGCTCTTACTTGAGGCTTCGGTAAAAGGTCCTGCACTTTCTGTCTATACCAACGCATAGATAACTCTCGTCCATGAGCTGCCTCACGAACTTCGTCGAATATACCTAGTTGATTTGCCATACAAGACTATTTATATGGATTAGTGAACTGATCCTCGGTTAGTATCTTAAATTCCATACCCTGTTTTGCACAGAATTTCAATGCAGAATCCCACTTAGCTTGGTTTCTAGAGTACTCTTTTACCTCCCATAACCAAGATTTAGTCTTGCGTTTAGGATTCTTTTTAGGTGGTCGAGTCTGCTTCTTGGGTTTGATCTCCACAATATACTTCACTACTGTCTGATTAGGATGTTTCACCTTCACATAGAAGTCGGGATAGTACCTGTGTATCTTACCGTCCAAAGGAGACTGATATGGAATGACTATTTCTTCACTGCCCCATTCAACTACATTCTCATTTCGATCACAGTATATCATAAACCTACGCTCCCATCCAGAACGATAGATTATATTTCTCACATTGCCCTTATATTTATTGGGCCTCTCGGGATTGAATTTTCCCTTATAATATTTTGCATTAGCCATATAAATACTTATATGGCATCTAAGCAAGAATTTATGGCTTCACAAGAAGCAAACCCACAGGCTATGGCAGGTCATAAAGCTGGGGTAGGGGGAGTATTACAATTCCCTAAAGATGTTGGAGTAGGGGATGAATTTTTAAATCATATGTCATTTGAATCTTACAAAGTATCTGGTGGTGTAGATACTCGTTCTCTTAAATTTCAATACACAGGAGGTACGGTAGTACTTCCTATACCTTCGGGAGCTACTAATGCTTCATATCAACAGGGATGGGAACAAACACAAGTATCTGCCAAAAATGCCGGTCTAGTCAGTAATGCAACAGTACAAGGAGCTTTAAGAGGTGCAGTAACAGCTGGTATGGGTGAAGGTGGTGCCGGCCTTGGAGGTATTCTTAGTACTATAAAAAATGCTGTAGCGGAAACTAAAGCCGAACAAGCAGAAGGTGGGAGTGAAGGAGCTAAAAATACAGTCGGTGCTGGGTTTGGCTCTGAAGCTATGGGTTTTGTTATGGCAAATCCTAAAGCTGGATCATTGGCAGAAGCCGCTCAATTTAGTATTGGACGGAGAGCTATGGAACAAACCATGATGAGCTATAGTGGGCCTGGTTTTAGAAGTTTTAGTTATAATTTTTCCCTACGTCCTACAAGTCGATCAGAATCAGACGTTATAGAAAAAATTATAAGATTCTTTAAAATAAGATCAGCTCCCTTACAAGCAGCCACAGAATTTACTAGGATTTATAATATACCTGAAGTATTTAAAATTAGATATTATTATGGTAGTAAAGAACATGATATGATTAACCGAGTGGGCCATTGTGCTTTAACAGATATGACCGTTGCTTATGGTGGTGATAAGTTTACTACCTTTTCTGGTAATCATGCACCCGTCCAAGTAGACTTGCAGCTTCAGTTTAAAGAAATGGAACTCCTGAATCAACAGATGGTAATAGAAGGTTACTAAAATGTATTTCAATGATTTTCCTACAATAGAATATGATTGTACTGGTAACGGCAATTTTACTACCATTCAAGATATAACCACTAGAGTTATGGTAAGAAAGTGGATAAGATCAAAGGGCGCTATCTTTTCTAAATATGATGTATCTGATGGAGAGACACCAGAACAAGTAGCCTATACTGTTTACGGCACTACTGAAGATCATTGGATTGTTTTAATCTTTAATGAAATTACTAATACCTATTATGGGTGGCCCTTGTCTAGACAGAATTTTGAAATATTTGTAGAAAATAAATATACAAATCCTCAAGGCACCCATCACTATGAAAAAGCTCAGGCATCAGGGAATACTAGAACAATGCTTAAATATTCTGATGATGTAGCTGGTAGTACCTTAGTTACTAATCTAGAATATGAGCAAGCCATCCAAGATCAAAAGAAACAGATAAGACTTTTAAAACCCAGTTATGTGAGCCAATTCAAAGCAGAATTTATAGAACTAGTAACTTAATATATTATGGCAATTAATATCAAAGAAGGCCTTGATAGGATAGAAGGCAAACAGTCCCGAGAAGATCAGACTATACCTCCGGGTTCCTTTCAAGTTTCTATGGCTACCCTACATCACGGGAAACCACACAACGAACATCCTATTGGTGATTTCATACAAAGAATCTATATCTTTGAAGATATGGAAAAGTTTGGCATCACGGGCTGGCTTGATATGTTTGATACATATAATCTTGTTAGAAACAGTCTTATAATCGGTGAAGAATTATTCTATTTAAAATTTGAAACTGCTGGTGTTAATGTAGCCGGTCTTAAAGATTGGCCTGTAGACTTTTCTAAACAACCCATGCAAGTCCATACCGTCCAAAATATGAAAGAAATGGACGCTAATGCTGGGGCTTCAATACAATCAGGATTAACTTATAGATTGCATTTCTGTTCACCAGAACTACTCACTAATAATAGAGTAAGAGTCTCCCGAACTCTACAAGGCACTTACTCTGATATGATACAAGATATTTTAGTTAATGATTTAAAAACAACTAAACATATAGAGATAGAAGAAACAACTGACTTAAAACATATTATTATTCCTAATCTAAGACCCTTTGATGCTATTAATCTTATTACTTCATCAGCTCAAGATGAAACTAACAAAGGGGGTGGTAAGCGTCGAAAGTCCGGAAATGCAGATATGTTATTTAAAGGTAGACAAACTGATTTCTATTTTTGGGAGACTAGCCGAGGGTATAAATTTTTACCAGCTATCAGACATTATAGTGGTGATGATTTAGTATATACTGTAGGCGGTGCAGCAGTTCAAGTCCCCTTTGCACAAACTATGATGACTAGTATTAACCACTCTTATGTTAAAACTGGTGATACTTTACCTACTATCAGTAGTGGGCTGTGGGGTGCAAAACAGATTCTACACGATAGCACTAGAAAAACATTCTGGTCTACTCAATCTAATTATCTTACATCTTTAGAACAAAACAGATATAGTTTAATATCTGAAACTCCTGTATTTGATCCATCTCAATCAGCTGAGCCTAATATTTTAGGAGAACCACGGCGAATATCTGATTGGCCTGATAGTAGAGTAATGTTCGCTACCTACAACAGCAGATCAGATACCAATATCAATAAGAAAACATTAGAATCAGATATACCTTGGGTTCTAGTTCCTTCTAACTTAGACCTTCAAAGGGCTATGCAGACACAACATCCTATGAATTATAATACACTTTCCCTTAGAGTACATGGTATATCCGCCTTAGAATGTGGCCGTATAGTATTTCTAAATCTTCCAAATGTAGGCCAAGGGAGTGGTATAACTGGGGGGACGGCTGTATGGGAAGATAGACAAGATAACTTATGGATTATTAAAAAACTATCTCATCAAATAGATGCTCGTCAAGATAATATGAATTACACTTGTCAATTAGAGTTAGCCAATACTTTTAGATATACTTCAATGAAATTACCTAAATATCCTGGCCTTGGTAGTACTGATGTTCTGCGTAAAACTCCCACCTCACCCACTATAGATATCTTAACCGATTCTGGTCCAGTAGCTAAATCCGGTAGAAAAAGATAAAAGAAAAGCCCCCTTACGGAGGCTTCTCAGTGTGGTCTTGACTATGATTTATTCATCATCAGCCAATTTGGCGAAATAGGATAGAGTGTCCTCCTCATCTTCACCTGTCTCCTCACCGGCGGGGGCAGTAGGAGTAACTGGAGCAACGCTCTCAGTCTTAGGTGTGGGAGTGAATTTCTCTACCGTGCCCTGGACACCACTACCAGTAAGCACTCTATTGAGTTTACTTCTTATCTCATCATACGGTTTAAAGTTGTCCTCTTCGAGAAACTTCTTCAAACTGTGCAACTTACCATAAACTTCTTCCAACTTTGCATCATCACCATCAAGCATCGCTGAAGTACCCTCAAACTCAGATTTATCATAGTTCCAGTAACCATCAACCTTTCTAACTTTAAGCTTGAAGTTGGCACCTTCCCAGAAATCAAAAGGATTCAAAGCCGTTTCATCTTCAAACTGTGGAGACATTGCCTCTGTCAGTTTGTCAAAAATCTTCTTACCATAACGATACAGAAAGACCTTACCTTCGTTTTCAGGATGTTTAGGATCATTCACAACTAGGATGTTGGAATAATATTTTAAGATACGCTTCTGTTTTCGAGCCGTCTCTTTGTCAGACTCTAGACCACTGTTCCACAATTCAGTATTGTATTCTGAAACTGGATCCTTCTTGTTCAGCGTAGTAAGAGAGTTTTCAATATACCAACCACCCGGTCCTTTGAAGGCGTGACTCCAAATCCGCACCCATGGCAAATCTTCACCAGTGGGTTGCGGAAGGAATCGAATCACCGCATAACCATTACCAGACTTATCCAACTCTGGCTTCCAAAACCTATCATCAGCAAATGATGTGACAGGGTTATTGGTTTTTTCCAACTCTGCCTGTAGCTTCTCAAAACTACCGGACTTCTTTTTTAAGTCTTTAAAACTCATAATCGTATTCTCCGTATTATCGTATTATCGTATTTCACAAACAACTCATAATGTCTATTAAGTATAACATACCTAATAGCTTTTGTCAAGGGTTTACTGTGAAGCAGACCCAAAAGACAAACTAATTGACACACCTGCTGTCAAATCACCTCTTGAAAAACCATCATCAAAAGGAATTGTTACATTAGGTCGAACAGAAAAATTATCTGTAACGGACCAAGTATAACCAGCAGTCACGTCCATACCTTCATAAGCAAAATCATCTAGATCCCAGTTAGTCGTTGCACTACCATCAAGGCCGAACATACTATAACCAGTACCTACTGTACCATCAAAAGATGCATCATCTATATTCCAATCTATACCAGCATCGAGGTCTACACCCAACAGGGACGTTGAAGTATCAAAACCAAGCTCATGCTCATCATCAGACGTATAGCTATAAGAAGCACTACCTGTCACTCCCCATACTGTCGAAGCATACTCAACACCAATCTGGCTAGTATTACTAGTTGACACGGTTAATCCACCGGCACCAACAGAAAACTTATCACCATCTTGATCTAAACCAATCGAAATACCTTGAGAGGCTATTGTCACATCACTTACAAAATCTACATCTAACGCTTCTGCCTCTTGCTGACATCCTATTAAAATAAGACCAGCACCAGCGGCTAGAGCTACTAAAAACTTTTTCATTTTTTTCCTCCTAAATTCAAAAGTTGTATAATTATTTATCATTATATTACTATAAAATTCATTACTAGTGCAACAAACTTTATATGAGTGTTGTTTTTAGGCACAAGGGGAGGTGGCCACCCCCCCATATACCGTTAGTCAAACTTATTAATCGTTTTTAAGGATCCAATAAATGACGCCAACAGTGATTAGCCCTGCTAACCCTGAGCTACCTAGTGATGTCACTAGGCCTTGTATGTTCCCGATGACATCGACGGGTACAAATACTACGTCTGGTCCGAATAGGACCTGTAGTATGATTGCAAGTCCTAATAGAGACACGGCTACTGCTGAGATGCCGCCGATCCAGGACTTAATTGTTGCAACTACATTTTCTCCAGCCATTGGTAAATTACCTCCTTTGGTTGGTTTTAGTTAAAGCCCACTACTCAGCGAGCCTGCCGAACATCTCGGCATAGGTTAGATACTCTAAATTAGAGCAATCTTTCCATTCGGGTACCTCTCGGTTTATTGCATCAGTACCAAGAGGATGTTTGTTTACTTTAAAATGTTTTATGTTTGGGAATAAATTAAATAAATCTAGGTGTGACATTATAAATTCATCAGGTGGCATCTTATTACCAGCTGCCCCCATATAGCCAGAGCGTCCTTTATAGACGTTATTGACTCTATCATTGTTTGAATATAAATCCATACCTATAAAATATATTTCATCTGGTTTTTCTATTAAATTTGCTAGAAGATGAGCAGTTGGACCACAAGTCAATCCTAACGATTGATCTGATGGACGCTCCCCACCGAATGTTACAAATTTCTTAAAAATTTCAAAGTTATCTTCCACATACTCTGGTGGAAAAGAACCTGCACCTATATTTTTAACTTTATCTCCTTTATTATTGAGCCATGAAGTATAAATTCCAGCCTTGAATACTAAATTCCAAGCGCTTTCTTCTACTACACTATCGGCATCTTTAGCCCGATACCTATCTTCAATTTCTTTGGCTTTATCTTTGTGTGTACCATGCATTACAAATTCGGTACTATCATTGCGAGAATTAGTATACAAATAGTCCGACATATCAATAGCCGAATCACCACTAATTATACTTGAATCAGTTAATAGTTCGTATGCTTCCCCAGGCATGGGTCTCCAGTCCCTAAACCAGCATACATTGTCCATTGGATAACCACTCCAATAGCACGGATGCATTATTCTATCATCAATAGCAACTAACGCATCGGGGGTAAATTCTTCATACAGCAAATTACACCCATAAATTTTACCATAGCTTCTTAGCCTTTCTAGATCAAAATCAATTCTAGACTCACCATTCCCTATAATGAAAACTTGTTTACTATTTATCATTTTCGGTTTTTGAAGGGGCGTACCACCCTTCTCCTTTGAGGATAAAACTCGACTTTCCAATGAGCCTTCGGAGTGAAGGTGTGTTACATTCGGGACAGTAGAGTAAGTCCTCCCCTCTTCCTTGAAATACATCTAACACCTCATGTTGACATTCATCACAAACATAATCATATATTGGCATAAAATAATGCTTCCCATGACACCGGAAACTTCTCCTTAGCCAAATCATATATTTCCCATGCAACATCTCTGGTTTCTTCTTGTGTATCTCCCTTACAACGTAGATTACACACCCTAGAAAATGCAAACAAAGAACCAGTCCAATACCATTCTGTATATGTATTCTGTGGTAATACCATACGAGCTTGTTCTGGTGCAACACCCACATCTAACATTCTTTTATAAGTCTCTACTGCAAGATCACAAGATTTACTTACTGCCGCACCCACTCGTTCTTCACGATTTAACCATAATATTGTTTCATCACCAGACCCCTGTTTCTTATCAACTGGTTTACTTCTCCATGTCTCTGGTTCCCAATACTCTGGTTCATCTTCAACATATCGGCGACTCACCTCATTCCATACCAAACCTACTTGATGTTTCACTAACTGCCTTGCAACAAAGATTGGTGCCTTGATGTGGTATGATAGTGTAGCATGACCAAAGGGAGTCCAATGGCCATGTTTGGCAAGATATTGAATAAGCTTAATATCTCCCTTCTTCAATTCAAAGATGCCTTGACCAGGAACATGATGGCCCCACATACTTTTTTTATTAAAAGATACTCTTGCCGCATTGACTACCGACAAATCACTACCCATACTATCAACAAGGGTTACACTCATTCAATCAAAGTCCCCACAATATGCCTCATAACTTTATACGGATCTGCATTGGCTGCCGGTCGTCTATCTTCAAGATAACCACACCAATTATTATCTACTGTAACAATAGGTATGCGTATACTAGCACCCCTATCGCTAACCCCATAGCTAAACTTTTTAATAGATTGTGTCTCATGTTTACCTGTCAACCTTTTATCATTACCAGCACCATAATGTCTCATAGCACTCCTATGTGTTTTGCTCAATTTCTCACACATCTCTACCAGCTGAACTTCTGAACCTTGATGTCTCATTTGATCATTAGAAAAGTTGGTATGCATACCTGAGCCATTCCAATCACCCTTTTGTGGTTTCGGTGCAAAGTTAATAGAAACACCATGTTTCTCTGCAATTCTCTGTAGTATATAACGTGCCATCCACAAGTCATCACCTGCTCCAATGCCTTTACCTAACACTTGAAACTCCCACTGACCCAATGCAACTTCAGCATTAGTGCCTGTAATACCAATACCGGCATTCATACAAGCCTCTGTGTGCCTGTCTACTATCTCTCTACCCACTACATTGCCTTCACCCACACCACAGTAGTAATCACCTTGTGGCCGTGGTTTACTCTTAATACCTTTACCTTCAGGCCATCCCAATGGACGTCCATCTTTGTACATAAAATATTCTTGCTCAAAACCAAACCACCAATCATCACTTACTAAATTTGTACAATTAGTTCTAGTGTTTGATTCATGGGGTTCATGGTTGGCATTCAATACTTCACACATTATATAAGTACCTTCTAAACCTGGACTTGTACGTGTAGCATCGGCCCTAACACGGTCAATGGTACGATACTCTGCAACAGGATGAAGAATACAATCAGAATGATCTCCCGTAGCCTGTTGTGTAGATGAACCATCAAAGGACCATATATCTACAAAATCATCAACTTTAACTTTGCTTCTTAAAGACTGTTCTGGTTTATAACCATCTAGCCATACATATTCAAATTTTCTCATATTAAGTTCCTACCTTCTTTATATACTTCCAAAACTCAGTACCTTCAGGCCACTTATTATTTTCTTTTTCGTGATACCATTGCCAATCACCATCACCATTCTCAGCCAACCACCCCTGCACACTATCGTACTGCACCACCTTTACGGCAACGTGCTCACCTGTACGCTCGTTTTCAAGAACAATCTGGCGCCCTCTATTGTATACCATACCTTCTTTTCCGAATGTCATTAGTTCTATCATAATAAAAAAGAGCAGGAGGTAGGAAGGGTTTGGGTTCACCTTCAACCGACACCAGCAAACTACCTTAGTCATTGGTTCGTCGGACCTTCGCCCTAGTCTTGGTTGACTAGTGTGACGCCATCACCTTTCGGTTAGGCGACTGAGTACCACCTCTGACGAATAGCATTATCTCCATTTGCCACAGAGATTATTCTGCCACTACCTCCCCCAACTGTATGCCTACAGCCGGGTGCCTTTCCATTTTAAATCGTTATAAGATTTACCTCTATACCGTTTCTGATTATACTTATTCACTAGCTCATCAGTTAATTCTTGTAGTCTAGGGACACAAGTATCATTTGTCC
>VTLG01003061.1_pt1 | contig 13163 bp, 23 predicted proteins | sample 4694571 | NCBI WGS metagenome assembly VTLG01 (sample SAMN12604809, study PRJNA352737) | marine metagenome | biome: ENVO:00000447; feature: ENVO:00000209|ENVO:00000569|ENVO:01000036; material: ENVO:00002151; isolation source: viral sequences binned using virsorter ... | reverse complement strand
AGCGGTGAGCGATAGTCAATGGGTGTTTACCAATTCAAAGGGCAATTTATTCGCAGCAACGGATGTATTGAGAGCCGTTTTACACAGAGCTTGCGATAGTGCAAATGTGAAGAAATTTGGTTTTCATGGATTGCGTAGGTTTTACATAAACAAGCAATTGAATGAAGGTAAAAGCAAAGACCATGTGCAAGTGCTTGTTGGTCATAAGGTGGGTAGTGATGTGACTGACAAACATTACCGCCAGATACGACCTGAAGAGGTGTATGGTGACGAATATATCATAACTTTCCACTGAGGTTTTCGTGAGGCTAGTTTGTGTAAACTGGCCTCAGAAAATATTAACATTTCCAGGCCAGTTGTACAATTTTATTTTACTGATTTGCGCGGTATTTTTGTGATCCAACCACCACATGCACAGCGTATAGATCATTAAGAGAAAACTCTTTTATCTGACCAGTTTCCAAGTCTTTGAATGTAATATTACTGGCGTTCATATTAACCAATTCTCTGACTACACCCACAAAAGCATTATCCACTTTAAACGAGATAACTACGTCATCGTCATCCTGTGGTGTTAGCTTTGGATCTGCATAGATTATATCACCTTCTTTATAACGCGGCTGCATAGCGGTTCCATACACCGTCATAGCGTAAGCAGTATCGCTATACTCTAAAAAGCTTGGTTTGCGTATTTGCTGGTGAGCTAACCTATTAAACCCTAATCGGGCAGCATAGGCATCGTCCAATTCTCTCACTTTAGTCTTTCCCTGATATAGTGGGACGAATACGGCTGACGTGGTTTGTTTGATCGGTGAAAAGTCGTGCTCTTCAGTTTGGGTTCTTAGATCATCTACAGTTACCCCCAAAGCTTCGGCTATACGCACAAGTTTATCGAAACTCGGATTGGTAACTTCCCCCTTCTCATATTTGGAAATCTGACTTTGACTTACACCGGACAGCTTTGCTAATTCGTCCTGTTTAACTTTAAGTCTCGTTCTAACATCGTAAATTCTTGTGAACACAATGTCCCCCACTCTTTATAATTTATGGCGGTGGGTGTACTACCGCCCACCTATTTTCATTACTTACATTTCCATAACGCTTTTTTGGTGGAGCTATCGGTGAGTACATATACTTAAACTGACTAGCCCAAGTTGCACCCGCGATTTGATTAATTAAATGTGTATTCTTATTTCCACTTGCGGATTGAAAAATAAACCGTGTTAATCTTCTGTGAATATAACCGCTTACAGAAGTCTTGGTCATATTCTTTTTATTCCACCACCTCGTACTAACATAATGCGGGAAATATCTGCGAAAAGTAAGTTCCTCAATACTCGTTGTTATATACTTTTGAGTAATATTCATTTTTCATTCCTTATTCACTAAATTATTTTATTCACATATGAATTAATATGTCAAGCGGTTTAAGGAATATTCTACACAAATGAATATAAAATGAATAATATTTTTAATTGTAAAATGCTTTTAGCCATATTTTATTGGTATTTTATAAATTCAGTCTCAAAATATATACCTATATCCTAGTCAATTTATTCAAAAAATAACTTTTTTAGTTGACACTAAAAACTTTATAAGATTATGAATTAAATCAATTCGACAAAATTTAGGCAGAAATTGTGCAGTTATTTGAATATATGATCACAAAAGAGGTGTCGCAAGCCTCACTCGCCAAGAGAATCGGCGTATCTCAACCTACCTTATCTCGTTATATCAGCGGTGACGTTCTACCAAATGTTGTGACTGCCTTGGAAATCCAAAAGGCTACACAAGGTGACGTGCCAGTTGAGGCTTGGCTCACGATTAAAGAGGATATTCAAGACGCCATAAGACTTGTCCAAGCCGCGCAACGAGGCGAGGTTGTGTACGATGGTGAATAGTCGGGTCAAGGGTGCTCAGTACGAATCAGAAATAAAGAAAGCTTTATTTGATAATCTTGGGATTGTCTTTAAACGTGAACTAAATCAGTATAGAGAAGCGGATCATGGCGATCTGATTTGTGATGAAGAAAACTTCCCATTTGTGATCGAATGCAAGCGGCGTATGGCAGGTAGTTTTAGCCAAACCTGGATGGACCAAGCCCAACGTGCAGCGGATAGAGTAAGCAAATATCCTTGCGTTATATACCGCTTTGACCGCCAACCAAGCATTGCAGTGATAAGAATAAATGCGTTTGCACGAGCAGTCGGTGGTTCTTGGGACGAGAACACAGAGCTAGTTAGCATGACTGTGGATGCGTTTTGTTCACTTGCGCGTGAACTCATGGCAATCACACCGCTGAGAAACGATCCTGATCCTGAAATCGAAGTAGACCCCATTGATTGCCGTGAGTGTAACGGTTTTGGCGTTCTCGCAAGAACTAAGTATATCGACTACGGACGTGGACCAGAACCCACCGATATAGGTGATGCTGTCTGTGAAGAATGTGACGGACACGGCAAGATTTATCCTGAAGATGAGGATGAATAATGCACGAAACTAAAGACAAATGGCTAAGAAAATATAAGCAAAAGACAGGCATATTCCACAACCTCACCAACAAAGAATATCACGACAGCGAGGGAATATCCTCAAGCTTTGTTAAAAAATGGCTAACCACTACGCCATATCACGCAAGCCAACCCAGTGACGATCCAAGCCCAAGCGTGGTGGATATTGGTTCTGGTGTGCATGCCATGTTTGAAGGCAAAAACCGAAAACAAGCGGTGATTGGCAAACACAAAACAAGGGCAGGGAAGCAATGGGCGGAAGATTATCAGCGAGCTAAAGAAGATGGCGTAATATTATTACCGGAAGGTGAATACGCCAAAGCACTGCAAATGACAAAGGCGCTGTGGAAGCACAGAGATATTCGCAAGATAGCTCGAAACAAAACAGCCGTTAAAGAAGCCAGTGTTTACACTATAGATAAAAAGACAAAGTTGCTACTTAAAGCTCGTCCGGATTTATACACCACAGACAAAGGTATCATACTGGACGTAAAAACGTTTGGTAAAATCCCAACAGAAAAGAACTTTTTTAGACAGTTTGTAGATCTTGGCTACGGCTATCAAGCTGCTTTCTACAAAAGAGTATGTGAGCAAGAAGGTATCCAATGTATCTACTTTGCCTTTGCTGTGGTGGAAAAAAAACCACCACATAGCACAAATTTGTTCCTTATGTCGCAAGAGCTAATGCGAATTTACGAAGAGCGTCTTGACGATGTTTTGGGAGAAATAAAGGAGGCCGAAAAAACAGGCGATTACAGCACTGGTTGGCCCTCTTTTACAATGCTTTATCCAACCGAATGGATGGACAGTCAACTATAATGGAGAAAAATAATGAAAACAATTAAGAAATTTAAATCTCATTTTACGCCGATTGTGGAACTTCAGTTTCCGAAAATTGCATATCCAGAAAAATATACACAGGCGAACGGCTATGAAGCAGCTTTATCAACGGATAAGGATGCTTTTTGGTCTGTGGTTTTTATATTGGATGAAGAGCAAAGAAAAGCCATGTGGGACGTTGGTTTAGCTCATTACAATGACATGATACAAAAAGATAATATGCCGCCATTAAAAGAAGGTCAGTTGCTCTTTAGGTCTGAAAAACCTTGGAAAGATATTGAGGGAAATCCTGTTCATGGAATGTATCAATACACAGCGGGTAAACCGTGTTTTAATACTGCGGGTAATGCCACTCGTAGGCCAGAAGTATTAAACGGAAATCGTCAAATAGTCAGTGATGTAAGTTTTTGGGGTGGTTCAACAGGACGTGTAAAATTAAGCATGCTGTGTACTGTTAATCCTGGTAAGGAAAAGCTTGGTGGCATCAGATTATTTTTAGACAAAATCCAATTAATAAATTCGATTTATGGTGGCGGTTTTGAAAAAGAACCAGACGCACCCAGTAATAGTTTAGAAGTAGAGTTAAGTGAAGGTTACAACACAATGGCAGAGCCTACGCCTACGGCTCAACATCAGCCATTACCAACAATGACGGAAAAAATTTATGGTGAAAAACCACCGTCTCAACCTACGCCGCCCACGCCACCGTCTTTTGACTTAGAAATACAAGGTCAGGAACAGGCGGCAAAGTCTGATCTGGATGATGAAATACCATTTTAGGATCGGGGCATGTTTGAAAGTAAATTTAGAGACAGGCTCTATCCACTCACGGCGGGGGAGCTTGCAACGGACAAACAGCTTTGGACAATTAATCAACTCTGCCTACGAATAAATAATCTTATTGTTGAGATTGAGGAGCTAGGCGGTAGAGCCTTTATGGATGTTTACTGCAATACAATGCGAATAAACTTGCCTATTGCAAAGAAAGACGCATCAAAAGCAATCCACCAACTAACAGAAGATTATGAGTTTAAACAACGTGAGTTGGAGCGTTGCAAAGCTGATGCCTGACTATGAACAACCTCATTGGAGTGAGTACGCCCAAAACATTATAGATGGTTTAGACCTCAAGCAAACAGCTAAAGGCGAATGGCATGGGTGTTGTCCTAACTGTGGGGGAACCGACAGGTTCTGGATCACCAACCACAACGGACTAATCAAGACCCATTGCCGCCAATGTGGGGATTTTAAAGCAATCCAAAGCGAACTCGCCAAACGCGGATTGTGGTGCTCACTCGATCCAATTAAGGACAACGTTTTAACATTCCAACCTAAAGAAGATTTTAACGTGGAAGATACTAGGCCATATCATGAGAAAAAAGGCGTCGATCTGCTAGGTGCAAAGCTTGAAGGTAATAACGTAGTCATTCCACTGTTTAACATACATAGAAAACGTGTAGGCGAACAAACCATCTCACCAGACGGAAAGAAGCTGTTTAGCACTGGCCTAGATAAGTCAGAAGGTGTTTTCGGTGTGTGTGGTAAGCTTACCAAAGGACGCACTTACGTAGCGGAGGGATGGGCAACTTCTAGCTCAATAGCCATGTCCCATCCTGGGTGTGCTTGTATTTTTGCATTGGACGCAGGGAATTTACCTTTAGTCTGCAGCAAGCTACAAACGGCGTTTCCTCAGTTTGAACTCGTCGTCGCGGCTGATAACGATGAAAAAGGTATCCAAGCGGCAAAGAAAACAAAGCTACCGTATGTCGTGCCACCCAAAAAAGGCCAAGATTTTAACGATCTGCACCAAGAATTAGGACTAAAGGCAGTCTACAAAAGCCTCACCTCAGTTAAAAAACCCGACACACTCTTCACTATGGTTAGCGATCTACGCATGACCGCAACTAAATGGATGATCAAGGACGTGATTGAGGACAACTCACTCACCATGATATTTGGTGCAGCCGGGTCAGGGAAAACATTCGTCGCGCTTGATATGGCGCTGTGTATCGCCACAGGCAAACCCTACCACGAACTAGAGGTGCAACAAGGAAGCGTTGCTTATATCGCAGGGGAAGGTCATGCAGGGTTTGCTAAACGTGTCGCGGCATGGTGCAAGAACTTCAACCAAGACCTCACAGGTGTGCCATTTGCCAAAAGCAATCGTAGCGTAATCCTAAACGATCCCGAAAGCGAAATACACCTATGTAACGAGCTAGACGCACTCCAAAAGCAAATTGGAAAGCTCAACCTCATTGTGCTCGACACACTCAGTAGAACACTGGATGGAGAGGAAAATAACCAAAACATGATGGCGTATGTGCAAGTGTGTGATAGGCTTAAAGACCGCTATTGCTGCACGGTGATGATTGTCCACCACATAGGCCACCAGAATAAAGATAGAGGACGTGGTGGGTATGCGCTGCACGGCTCTCTCGACTCGGAATATCGCGTGGAGCAATGGGGCGATTTTAAGATATTACTCACGCCCACCAAGATGAAAGATGAAGAGAAAAGCGAACCCTTGGCGTTCATGAAGTTGTCTATGGATCTCGTAGACGCTGATGGTGAAAACACTAGCTCACTGGTGCTTGAAATGACGCCAGATAAACCACTGGATAAAAAATCACCAGACTATGCAGAACAGGTAGTCAAAGAGCAATTCGATAGGATGAATGACTTTGGCGAGGTAAGCAGATCTGACCTCAAGGAAGCGGTGGCATTGGAGCTAGAATGCTCTCAGAGAACAGCAAATAGACACATAAAAAGGATGATAGATCAGGGTGTCCTAAAGCTCGAAAAAGGGGTCATTTTGGAGGCGTTTGGGTGATGGATGAATATCCGTTCGAAATTGGTCTGGGACACGGCCGGGACACGAGAATTTTGAAGCTAAAGTGGTTGTGTCCTGATGTCCCAGAAGCTGTCCTGAAAAAAGTCAATAAAAACAATATACTTAGCATGATCGGGGACACGGCTAGGACACGCATAGGACAAAATGAGGTTATTTTTGGGACTCTCAGGACAAACGCCCAATATCTTAATATTGGGCTGTCCTGTCCCAGAACCTTGACCCGAAAATCGTCTGATTTTGCTGAATTAAAAGAAAAGGATTTTTTGGCTACGGTGAATGAAATTAAATGTCTTGGAATATTAGAAGGTGTGGCTAATCGGAGAAAGATTCTAAACGCGCCTAATCTGGCGAAATATAAGCAATGGCAAATAGAAATGATTAAACGGAGAAAATGGGAATTAGAAAATGAGTGATGCAGCATTACAAGTTTTGGATAAATGTAAAGAATTAATAGTAGAGCGTGGTGGAGAACATGGTCACGCTGATGAATTGTTTAAACAGTTGGCAATAAGAGCGTCTATTAGGCGTGGTGAAAGAGTAACACCAAGTGACGTTGCAATGGATATGGTCGAGTTCAAATTAGGCAGAAACGATAAGAACTGGCGCGAGGATAATATTTTGGATGCGATCAATTATCTAGCATTAGCATTAAGTTTAAGGACAGAGCATGTCGAAGAGCAAAAAACCGATCCACACACCTAGCGATTTCGGAACAAGAGAGCGATTGCAGCATACAGAGGGCATCGCCTACGAAAACGTAGACAAGCGTCTGGGAAGCCCTAAACGCATGCGAGTGACGGTTCAGACGCCGCTAGATAGGTATTACTCGCGTGAACAGATCACCAGACGCCAGTTTGAGGCCGGAATGAAGTTGTATGCATTGTGGCGTAGGGCAGGTAGAGCACAAAAGCTTACAGCGTCATATGATGCAAACATAGTGGATGGGACACGCGGAAACGATGATCAAGGGCATGATGCGTTTATGGATTATCTTGCTGCACTCAGGACTATCGGCAAGGATCTGTCAGACGTAGCGCAATGGGTGGTTGTAGAGGGAGCCAGTGCTAACGAATGGGCAAAAGAACAAGGCCACGATCCTAAAGGTGGAATAGTGGCCTTACGTTTGTGCTTAGATGCACTTGGTGATGTGTTTGGTATGCCTAGAGGTTAAGGCAGAAAGATTTTTTACCAGTTGAAATAAGATATAATTCAGACCCAATAGTTGATAAAGAATTATTCATTTCAGCTATTTTTTTAACTTCATGGTCTGGTATTTCTTCTTTATCATCAAGCTTCTTTAAAATTTTACTATTTAAACTAATTCGTAATTTTCTTAAAACCTTTTGAGCTGTTTCAATATCCTGATTAGTCATAGTTTATTTTCCCTTTGTTTTTGTAAAATAGTTACTTCAGTTTTTAACGCTGCCACCTCGAAGCGTAATCGTTCAATCTCAGTTGCCGCATTCATAATATCGCGTGAGACTCGCGGTAATTCTTGTTCCAGATCCAAAGCAAAGTCAGTCAGTCTGTTGATGCTTACTTGCATTGCTCTAGCTCATATCCAATCAATTCAATTGATGAAACATACACACTGTTTTTTTTTATTTTGTGTCCTGATTTTCGCAGCTTTGTAATGTAAGTTTTTAACTTGGTGGGTTTAATTGCATACATTTGATAAGCTTCAAAAGTCAAAATTATACCTTCCTCTTTTAAATGATTTAAAATGGTTTGCTCACTCATTGCCTTGACCTCTCATGTGCAATGCGTCCTAGCTTGTTGGCTAATGTGTCCAGATCACTTGCCAAGATGCGCTCATTATCAGCTAAAACGCTATACAAGATCTTGCAAACCATCGAACTAGGTAAGGCTCTTGCTGCACGTTCTAACATTATAATTGGTGCAGTATGTGGCCTTACATCTAACGCTTTGGGTCTACGAAAATGGATCATTTTATCACCTAAGTTAAAATTGAGATTGCAACAAAGAACGCTGCAAAGATTATAATTGCACCCACCCAGTCAGTGAGTGCAATTTGTTTGATTATGGTTATGAGTTCTGAGAGATGCATTAATTAATAATCCTCTACACGGTCAAAGATTGGTAGAGCTGCAAATGGGCCTCCACCTGCCTCTCTGACAGCCTCACAAAACCTAGTGTCACCAGAGTTTGCTATATTACCGCCAAACATAACCCACTTTTTACTGTTGTGTAATTCAGTAGGGACAATCTTTGGGTATGGTCTGCCTAATGGTTTATCATCCCGAATGATTGCAGCAGGGTAATCTTTACAAGGCTCAAATGGGCCTTCTACGTTGGTTATTGTGAAGCCTTTTACTCTTGAGCTAATACCGTTATTAGTGCAATCGCCTAGAGGGTTTTTATATATGTCTACATGCAAGCCCATTATAACACCTCCTCTATGCCTTGAATAAAAGCTGAAACGTAATCGTAAACTTCTCTTTTGGTTCCTCTTGGCGAAATGTCAGAAGCACCGCCGCCCTCATTACATATGCGTTCTAAACGATAGCCGCCGTATGCAGCACCGATATAAAACACTTTTGGGTTGGATACCCATTGTCCGTCTGCTTTCTTGCTATAAGTTTCCGTTGGCTGTCCTAACAATTTATTTAATAGGTCAACTTTTCCATTTAACATTTTGTTTGTTATGCGTTGCATTATCTGATTATCCTTCCACACTTAATTTATTCATATATGAATAATATAATAGTAATGGAATATAAAAGTCAACATACTAATTGAATATTTTATTCATTTAACTATAAATAAAGAGAATAATTACAAAATATTAAGGAAAAACAACGTTATGGCGAATAAACCAAACGGAAAAGGCGGCGGTCAACAGATAGTGCAGCGAGTGAGATTAGAGCTTGAAAGAGCTTTAGACGTTAATGCAAGGAAAGATAAGCCACTGCACAAGCTTCTTGCTGAACAATTAGAGGGCGATGCGGCGGGTACACTCAATAAAATAGGTAAGTTTTTACCTTATGACGTTAATGTAACTGGTGCAGGGTCTGAGTTCGCATTAGCGTTACAAGATGTGGCCACAAGAATAACTGAGGCAAACCGAATATTAGATTCTAAATCTGTGCATTTACCTGAGCAGGGTAAAGGTCAAGACGTGCAAGATGCTGATATTATTGAACATTTTGATTTTACTTCGGAACCAAAGGAAGAAATTGTTCCCAAAGCTAAGAAAAAATCGGGTAGACCGCCAAAATTCTTGTCAAAATCGCGTTGACCCCCCCCTGCAAAAAATCGCGGTGGCGTGTATATATGTATATACCCTCACACATACCCGACTAATATATTCAAAAAAGCATATTGACAGAAGCCTTCATAACTGCTAGATGAATATACAATGGGTTATTACCCATTAAGTTTTAGTCCATTCCTTCAGTCTGCTCGTTGGAATCCCCTGTTGAGACAGATCCACACCTGTTTCGCAGGGGTTTTACTTTCTACCACCCCCCCTTGGTGGCGAACACAATGTAAAGTACCGTATGCACCAAAAAAATTCTGCTAAATCTACTGCCGACATTTTGCTTCAGCTTCATGGCGATCCTGTGCTTTTTGTTCAGTCTTGTCTTGGTGCGGAGCCACAAGAATGGCAGAAGCAAGCTTTAAACGCTGTTAGGGATAATCCTCGCGTTGCTGTGAAGTCCTCACACGGCGTTGGCAAGTCTGCTTTGCTGAGTTGGGTTATCTTGTGGTACATGATCACACGTTCTTGCCGGATTGTATGTACTGCCAACTCTGCTAATCAGTTAAATCAAGTGTTATGGGCTGAGATCCAGAAGTGGGCCAGAAAGATGCCCAAGGGTTTACAGAACCAACTTGAGATCACCAGTGATAAGATCACGGTGAAGGGTGTAGACTCAAGCTGTCACGCTAGAGTGTCGAGAAAGGAAAATCCGGAGGCGCTTCAGGGGTTTCACCATGAGAGGCTGCTTTTTGTTATCGACGAATGTTCTGGTGTGGATGATGTAATCTTTGAGGTAGCGCAGGGTGCGTTATCTACGGAAGGGTCCAAGATCCTTATGGTGGGCAACCCTACACGTAATACTGGTTATTTTTATGATGCTTTTCATAGAAATGCCCACCGTTGGCACAAAATGACGGTGAGTTGTTATGACAGTCCGTACGTGAGTGATGATTTCATTGAGGAAATGAAGTCTCAGTATGGTGAAACTTCGAATATCTTCAGGATTCGAGCACTTGGCGAATTTGGTGAGGACAGTAACGACACGTTAATTAGTAGGCACATTGTAGAGACTGCGATTGCGCGTGAGGTTGATCCTATGAATATCTCGCCCATTTGGGGTTTAGACGTGGCTCAGTATGGGAATGACCGCTGTGGGCTTGCTAAGAGGCAGGGAAACGTCCTTATGGAGCCTGTTAAATCTTGGCAGGGTAAAGACCTTATGGAGACTGTTGGCTTCGTTCTGACGGAGTATGAGGCTACGAGCTTTATGGAGCGTCCGGTTGAGATTTGTGTGGATAGCATAGGGATCGGCGCGGGGGTATGTTCTAGGCTTCAGGAGCTTGGATTACCTGCTAGGGCGATTAACGTTGCTGAGAGTCCTAGTTTGGGCGCACGGTATCAGCGTTTACGTGATGAGTTATGGTTTAAGTGTCGTGAGTGGTTTGAGGCGCGAGATTGTTCGATGCCGGATCAGGAAGAGTTGGTCAATGAGCTAACCGCGTTACGCTTTAAGATTTTGTCCTCTGGTAAGTTTAAGGCTGAAGGTAAGGATGAGATGAAAAAGCGTGGTTTGCGCTCTCCTGACTTAGCTGATGCGTTTATATTGACGTTTGCAAGCCAAGCGATGAAAGCGGCGGGTTCGGTAGATCATTACAGTTTTTCTGGTGATTTAGAATACGGCAACAGTAGTTGGATTGTGTAATGGCATTAGCAAGTAAGGTTAAGCGGCTCCCAAGTGGGCGTCTGCAGTACAACGGCGAGACATTTCCTGGGTTTAACAAGGTTCAGCGTACCCCAGGAGGATCTAAGAAGTTCAAGGTATTAGCCAAGAAGGGGCCAAACGTTAAGAAAGTGACCTTTGGCGATCCTAATATGAGCATTAAAAAAGGGAACAAAGCAAGTAAAGCGAGTTATTGTGCTCGTTCTAGTGGGATTAAGGGTAAAAATGACAAGTTTTCTGCAAATTATTGGTCACGCAGAATGTGGGATTGTTGAGGTAAAAACATGCAATATATGAAAATGTATAGTAGACCAAAAATCAATAAAATGAAGGAAGTAGCAGACGCAGTTGACGCTATGGTGGATGAAGTTAAGGCCGCTAAGAAGTCAACTAAGAAGCGCAGACCTTCGTATAAGTCGCGTATGGCGGGAACGCAAACCGGAAAGTATTCTTCAGATGCCTAAGAAAGCACCTGTTCGCAAAAAAGCTCCTGTTCCAAAGAACAAGGCTTTGTACGCTCGTGTTAAGGCGGCGGCTAAGAGAAAATTTGATGTATACCCTAGTGCGTATGCAAATGCGTGGTTGGTGCGCGAGTATAAGAAGCGTGGGGGTACATACGCTTAATGGCCAAGCATAAGTATCGCGGCGGTTTAACCAAATGGTTTGCGGAAGATTGGCGTGATGTAAAGACAGGTAAGCCGTGTGGTCGCAGCGGTAAGAAGGATAAGGGGCGTCCTTATCCGGCGTGTAGACCCGCGAGTAAAGCAAGGACAGCCAAGGCTAAAAAGGCTGCAAAACGTAAGACAAGTTCTACAAGAATTAGTTGGGATGTTTAGAAGGAAATTCTCATGGTAAAAGGTGTACCGCATTATTTTAGAGACGGCACAAAACATACTGGTGGTATGCACAAAATGCCGAATGGACAGCTTCATTCTGGTAAAACACACGGTAAAAACAGCAAGAGATTGTATCATTTTAGTGAATTAAGTGAAACTGCAAAGAAAAAAGCAAGGAGGAGGACGTAATGCCAGGATATCATATGGGTAAGAAAAAAGGTACGAAGAAAAAGGGCGGCAAGAAAAAGTAATGCCGAAAATGGATGATGAGCGTTTTCGCAGTGCCTTACAGCATGAGATACAAAGCGCGGTAAACTATTACGACAGTGAGTTTTCACAAGATCGTACAGATATACTTAGCTATTATCTTGGTGAGCCATTTGGAAACGAGGTAGAAAACCGTTCTCAAGTGGTTGCTACGGAAGTCTCAGATACGATTGAATACATCATGCCATCTTTGATGAAGATGTTTGCATCCTCACCGGAGTTCGCACGTTTTCACGCAAGAGGTCCAGAGGACGTTAAAGCCGCCGAGCAAGCCTCTGATTTAGTTAACTTTTCTATCAATAATGACAATCGTGGTTTTGCTGTTTTACACAATTGGTTCAAGGACGCTTTGTTATTCAAGCAAGGTTGTGTGAAGTTTTATTGGGAAGAGACTGACGCGGTTGAGAATGAAACGTTAGAGGGTTTGACTGAGGATGAGTTAACCTTTTTGGTGCAAGATCCAAGCGTTGAGATTGTTTCTCAGGATGTAACTGAGGTTGGTATTGTTGATGAGGCCACAGGTCAGGAGATACCGCAAGAGATTAGTTTTAGCGTTGAGATTAAGCGTAAGACTAAATCCGGTAAGGTTAAGATAGACAATGTACCCCCTGAAGAGTTGATTTTTTCTCGTAGAGCTACTTCATTAGAGGATTGTGCATTTATAGCCCACCGTACTCAGGTTCGGGCGGGTGACTTGATAGAGCAAGGTTATGACGCTGATGTGGTGTTAAACTATGCCGGATATGATGATCTTGATGATGAGGCAGAACGTCAGGCACGTTTTGAAGAATTAGAGTCTGGTGATCGGCATGAAAGCCATGATCCGGCTATGCGTGAGGTCTTGGTGACTGAGGCGTATATTCGTGCAGATTATGATGGAGATAATATACCGGAGTTACGGCGTGTTGTGGCGTTG
>VTLG01011833.1_pt1 | contig 13170 bp, 14 predicted proteins | sample 4694571 | NCBI WGS metagenome assembly VTLG01 (sample SAMN12604809, study PRJNA352737) | marine metagenome | biome: ENVO:00000447; feature: ENVO:00000209|ENVO:00000569|ENVO:01000036; material: ENVO:00002151; isolation source: viral sequences binned using virsorter ... | reverse complement strand
AAATACCAAGCTTGGAACTCAGTTGCCCCTAAATATGCCGAAAAATGGGTAAAATCCAACGACTACGCAGTGATTGGTATCGTGGATGCTGTCTGTAATGATTTTGATGGCGGGACTACATTGCTAGATTACAAGACATCAAAACGTTATGGGCCATATCTACCTGAAGACTATTACAGGCAGCTTATCATTTACGCATTTTTATACACTTTAGAGATGGGAGACATGCCAAAATTCGTCGGAGTTAACTATTTACGCTTTGATGACACATTTTATGTTAAAATTAACCAAGGAGTGTTGGACGAAGCTAAAGAAACCATCAAATACGTGCATGATTGTCTTAAAGAACGTATGGAAGTAGAGGAAAAGTACGAACAAAAACCTCAAAACTTATGTAAATGGTGTTCATTTCACAAATCAAACGGTGGAACATGTGACGCAGAGATACCAAAATGGAAACCTAAGTTCGGAACCAAGAAAAAGTATGCAAAAGATACGTTTAAAAACGCTACAGTTGATGAAGATACTATTCAGACTGCTCTAGATGTTAATGAAGATGGTGAAAAGAATGAGGTTTGGGATGACTAGTTATTTAGTCGTTGATGATTTTTACAGCGACCCTGATGATATGAGGGAAATAGCACTAAATAGTAAATTTGATGAGAGTGGTAACTATCCCGGTATAAGAACACAGCCACATTTATGGAATTTTGACCACATAATGGAGTATTTAGAAGGTATTATGGATATAAAGATTGATTCAAAGAGATGGAATGACTCTGAATACCAAGGGTGCTTCCAAATTGTAAATAATAATAATAAACAAGATACTGAAACAGGGACATGGGTACATGTAGACTCTGCAACAGATTGGTCTTGTATAGTTTTTTTAACTCCTAATCCACCTTCACCAATACATACTGGCACAACTTTATATAGACATAAAGAAACTGGTATATTTAGAGGATATGATTCTGAAATAGAAAAACATGGTTCTGATTATTCTAAATGGGAAGCGATAGATATGATAGGAAATATGTATAATAGAGCAGTTATATTTAAAGGTGAATACTGGCATGGTGCAACAGGTTATTTTGGCTCCGATTTAAATGATGGTAGATTATTTCAGACATTTTTCTTTTCAGAAGCTCCTAAAGCTACTCCAGTAGATGTAATAGATTTAGGTGATAAAAGACCAGTGTTTACGAAGACTAAGGGAGATTAAAAATGATTGATTATTCATTTAATCTTACTACAACCCCAGAGAGATTAGAAGAAAGAGTATCTTTAGAGAAAACTCTAGAATCATTAAACAATCAAACTAGTCCACCAAGGAAAATAAGAATAGCAATTCCAGAATATTACATAAGATGGAAAAAATACTATAACAGTATACCAAAATGGCTAACCGCTATACCAAATGTAGAAATAGTTAGATGTAATGACTATGGACCTGCTACAAAGTGGATGTGCGCTACACATGCAGATACAGAATATGTAATAGTATGTGATGATGATAGATATTTCCATAATGATACTTCTGCAAAACTAATTAAAGCAATAAATGATATAAAATGTGATTCCATTTCTTTTTATGGTATGTGGTGGTGGATTGACCCTGATGACCAATCTAAAGGTGTAGATGAAAGTTTTATGATTTGTCAAGCTGCTGATGCTTGGATAACAAGAACTGAATGTTTAAAAGATTACCCAAAATTCTGGTATAGGGCTTTTAATTACTTTGAACAATCCTTTTACGTAGACGACGTTCTTACGTCTGCCTATATGCTTTATAAAGATATAGAGTATACATGTATTGACTATGATAAAGATAATGAGAATGTAACATCCGCAGAGGACTTACCTACAACATTTTCTAAATATAGTTTGTTAAATATACATGATATAGAGAAAAAATGGTTAAGAAAGAGACAACAGACAGAAGTTAGAGATAATATGTTAGAAATGATAAAGAATGAGACTAATTTGGATACATTTCCCGAAAATATGACTATAGAGCTCACTGAAAACTTGGTCAGGAACGATGGTACAAGCATTAATCCCACATTTTTCTCCAATTAGAGCAAAAGCTTTATATAGTAGGACGTGGTATAAATATATTATCCATGGCGCGCAATGACTATGGGGCCATCTCTGTAATTTCTGACGAGGAACGAGAAGCTTTAGGCTTAGGAGGAGGTTCTAGAAAACCAGATGAAGAAGAAGGACTCTTTGAAACGTTAGGCAAAGCTGGTGATAAACTAGGTGAAACTAAGTTAGGCCAGAAGGTAGGTTCTATTCTCACAGTAATAATTTTAGCCATGTTCGGTAGTGGTACTGCCGACTTAAGTATGTTAGAGGACTTTTTTGGAGGGGAAGATGAACCCATGTTGAAGGGTGGATGCATGGACCCAACCGCTATAAACTACAAACCGGATGCAGATTTTGATAACGGCAGTTGTGCTTTTCCTCCTCCTGTAATATATGGCTGTATGGATGAGAATGCTTTAAATTATAACCCTCAAGCTACTCATAGTAATAATCAGTGTAGTTACCCACCAAACCAAAATGGAACAGGTGAAGGTAACGAAACTAATACAAACGAAACAGTATATGGTTGTATGGATATAGACGCAAACAACTTTAATGATAGAGCCACAGAAGATGATGGTTCTTGCGATTACGAAAACGAGGAAAACCACTGTAACCATACCCAACTAGTAGTATGGGATGGACTACAAACGGAAGCTATAGGATATTTCAACGAAGGTAATAATTCTAGAGCTATAAACGTCAGTTACGAAAGAGATTCCATGGATAATTTAGATATATTTATTGATATGGATACTAATTGTAATGACTCAGAAGAACCTTTGAAAGTGATGATTTTTTACGACATTGGACATATGTTCCCTTCTTTTGATGATAATGGTACATTCCAATATTATATGTATGATAACTATACTTATGATGAATTTTATTTTGATGTATATGGCTGGGAAGGAGATGAACACTGGTTATACGCTAATGTAACAGACGACACATTTAGTAATGAATATGAAGGAGTGTATTTCTTTTATGTTAGTATACAAGTAGACTGGAACAACACAGGTGAATATGAATATGTTGGTTACTTCACTAACTGGCCAGCTTCATGGGCTGACGATTATGAATACAGTGAAGAAGATGGATTAAGACTTGAGGAGGATGTATGAGCGATGATAGAGTTGGCGACAAACCTGTTATTAATGATAATAATTACAATGTTAGCATTGATGGCAACTGTGTTCATTATTATGTGCTCGAAGATGATTATAAAATTACTATTACGGTTGAGACTACCGAAGATAGCGATGAAAAAGAAGAAGCAAAAGGAGGAGAAAAAGATGAGTAAAGACACAACAAGTGAAGGAACTACATTTAACGATGTATTTATGTTTATGATTGCCGTACCTTTAGTTTTACTTTGGGTTGGTTTCGCTGGTTTCGTTATACATAGCGGACTTGGCGACTCAGCAGTTCTTGAAAACATAGAAGCTTATACAACTTTGATAGCTATATTAGGAGGGCCAGCTCTTCTAATTATTAAAGATGCTTTAGATGTATGGAAACAAGAACAAGCAGAGAAGACAGCCTTTTATAAAATAAAGGCACAAGCAGTTATTGATTATAACGATAAAGCTCAGGCACAAGCCCAATTAATTGAGGCTAATGACCAAGCACACGAACACAAAATAACTACAGTTAAGAAAGTAGCAAAAAAATAAGGAGAATAAATGGCAACTACAATAATTAAAGCAGAAGGCTATGCTAACATGTCAGCAGCAGCCGATGCCCTAAAAGCCGCGACCAACGCACTTACACTAGGTGCTGATACCTATGTAGGTATTGAAAAAATTGGTTCAGGTAATTGGGGATACTGGTGCTTACACGACAATTAGACATAAGCTTTATATAGTCTTATGTTCTAATATAATTGTGGCTCCTAACAGACCACGAACCCACAGGATATTTACGCAAATGCGTCTCTTGGGGCCACACAACGAAAGCTTTATATAGTGCTATTGTATTATATAAAAACAGGTGAAAAAACCTATGAACGAAACAAATAACAACACAGCAGCAAATGAAACTGCAACTAATGAGACTACCGAGGAAGGTAATCTTACTGCAATCATTGACACTGTAGAAGAATCTGGTATTTTAGATACTTTGATGGATGAACCATTACTTATGGCATTAGCTGCTATGGTATTAGGTATGGGTGCTTATATCGCTTATACTGTTCCAGCAGTTAAAGAATTAGTTTTTAAATACTTAAAAAATAATGAAGCTGAATTGATGGATTTACTAGATAAGAATCTAACTAAAGCCCAGATGAAAGCTTTTGACAAATTAGATGCTACAGCACAAAAGCACGTCAAAGATTCTTTAGTCCGTAATGTATTAATTACAGCATGGGACGAAAAGGATGACGAACTTAAAGGCTTAGTTAAATCTAAAGTTAAGGCTGCTCTTGACGAAACCAAGTAATGGAAGTCAAGGAATACGAAGAGCGATTACGCCAGCGAGTCGGAGAAGGTGAATATGCACGTCATAAAGAACTTGTCCGTCTTCTGGCGCGCAATCTTGCTCTTGAAGACGTTCTGTGGGAAGAAATTCTTGTATCTATTCGGGATGTTGACGCTCGAACAGAGTTATTGCGACAAAGAAATACAATCGTTAAAGACATACATACAGAATTCAGAGCGTTGAATATAGAAATACCAACTGTTGTAGAAAAGAACAGTGAAAACTTCTCGAAGATACTGGAGGACATTATAGATGACAGCGATAAAGAACGAGAAGAACCTGAAGAACGCGATTAGCGGCTTCGCTGCTCATGATTCCCGAAGTTTAGAAAAGATTTTTGAAATTTGTCGCGCAGACGAAAAAAAGATGACTCTATTGATTAGAGCATTCTGTGAAGCATATTTAATTGACAATAAACAAAGACCACTTAGATTAAGACCACTACAAGAGCAAATAGTAGTAAAAACGTTAACACATCCTGATGGAGATGCAGATAAACATCGTAAACTTGCTATATTGGCTCCACGGGGCAGTGGGAAATCATTTGCGCTCTCGGTAGCTGTATGTATCTATATGTTCTTTAATAGATTTAGAGATTTAATATTTATCTTGGCTCCATCTGAGGACCAAGCTTCACTTATATTTAATTATTGTTATAGGCATTTTGCTGACAATGCCTTTCTTGATGGCTTAATTGACCATTACAGGTTTCACAACAAACCTAATATCACAATGAAGGGAGGGACTGTGCTACGTAGAGCCCCATTAGCTCCTTCTAACCAAGGACAAGCTATACGAGGACAACACCCAACAATGTGTATTGTAGACGAAAGTCCTTTGATTGATGATAGATTGTTTGTAGATAATGTAGAACCAGCTATTGTATCTAATAGAGCTCCCTTTATTAACTTAGGTACACCGAAAAGTAAAGAAAACCACATGTGGCGCTATCTATATGATGACGCATATGAACACAGTTTTGAACGAATGGTATTTACATGGAGAGATGCAGTTAAGCCGGGGAGAGCATATTCTGCACCTTATACTGATGATGATATGGCTGAAAAGATGAGGGAATGGGGGGAAGATTCAATATATTGGAGAACAGAATATGAGTGCGAGTTCGTCGAATCGGTCTCGAACATCTTCAATCCCGAATTACTCAAAGGATGTCTCACACGAGGACTTACCTTTGTCGAAGCTGGAACATCAAATCCTAATTGTGTTGTCGGTGTTGACATTGGTAAATCTGTTAATAGTACTGTTATTAGCGTATGGAGTACATCTAAAGACTCGGATACTAACAGAGCAAATCTTATCTACCTTGAGGAGATATCTCCAAAGTCAGGTGGACATGACATTCCATATCAGCGTAAGCGTATCATGGATATTGCAAGTGATTATGGTGCTGACCGTGTTATTATTGACGCTACGGGTATTGGTGGTGCTATCGAACAAGAAATTAGATTAGCCTGTATAGAACATAAACCTCAAATACACTTTATACCTTTTATATTTACTGGTGGACCACGAGGTAGTAAAACTCAAGTTTACAGAGATTATGTGTCTTATATACAGCAAGGTCTGGTGAGAGTCCCTCATCCAGATGGTTTAGAAGCGCCTCAGGCCAAATTAGTTAATAAATGGCTTAGAGAGCACATAGATTTAGAATATGTTATGGATGCTGCTAATAAAACAGAAAAGATTGCAGCACCAGATGGAAAGCATGATGATTACTGTGATAGTTCTGTTATAGCTTTACACGCATCTTTAGCGATGTTACCTACTGGTTCGTCGTTTGCTAGTGTAAACATACAACAAACTGGACAACGAAGACGTGGAACTGATAAAAGAACTGTTTTTACAACAACTAGACGTTCAGGAAACCTTAATAAAGGCCGTTTAAGCGGTATTTAAAGGCTTTTCGGCGAAAGCTTTATATACTATAATCTACTATATAGTTTTGATAGCCGTGGCTCTAAGTGATTATTGGCCTTTTAATAGGCGCAGTTTTGCAACAAAAGGGACAAACCCTCCATTCTCTAAGGATGACCCTAGAAGTTTTGGTGCAGGTGTTATAAAAAGACTACAATTATCGAACCAACCAGCATTATTTGGAAAAGCAGGAGCAAACGTTAAAGAACCCCAGATAGGCGACAATAGAACTTATATGAATATATATCTATCGGACCCTATAGTAAGAACTTTAATAGACCTGCCTTGTATGTATGCAGCTAAAGATGGATTTGATATTGTAACCGATAATGACGAAGATAGAGAAAATATAGCTGATTTGTTTGATGAAATCAATATGGAGCAACTATTATATACATGGCTACGTAATGGAAGGATATTTGGTACATCTTATTTAGAATGGACTGGAGACAACCTTGTTATAAGGTCTTCTCAGAATATGTTTATTCAAAGAGACCCTAATGGACAAGTAATGTACTATTATCAAGACTTAGGAGACGAGGAGGAGTCAATTAGATTTGAAGAAAATGAGCTTATTTGCTATCGTAACAACCCGTTCGATGATTACGCTTATGGTCTTAGTGACATCCATCCAATTCTTTATCTGGTTGACCTTAAAGATTATGCAGAGCGGGACATCGGTGCTGCTCTCAACAAATACGCTACTAGTAGGTTTGATATTAGCGCTGGACTCCCCGATATGCCTTATGGTCCTGATAAAATTAACGAAATTGTGGACGCATTCAATGCGTTGGAACCCGGCGAAGACATTATTCATGGTAATGATATTACAGTCAAAGAACTACAAGGAACACAAAGAGCTTTTGAATATGGAAAGTATACTGACGATATTCTTAAGAAAATCCATGTAGCACTTAAGGTTCCTATAACTATGTTCGATAAACCAGAACAAGCACGTGCAATTTTCGAGCCATATGTTAGACATTTACAATCTGCGGTGGAAGCTGCTATTAACGCACAGTTGATGCCACAGTTGTTAGGTGGAGATGCAAAGTTTAAATTTAGACAAGTAAATGTAGATGATGCATTCATAAAGGCTAAAACAGATATGATATACCTTTCAGAGGGAGTTCTTTCACCCGGTGAAGTAAGGTCAGAGAGAGGATTGAATCCAGAAGGAGCAGTAGAAATGCAAGACACAGCAGAAAACGTTAACGTTTCTGGAGGAAAAGACCAAGATAAGAAAGAAGAGTCCGCAAGGACAGAAAAACGCGCTGGTAACGAACCAGCTGCAAATCCAACGGGGGATAAGAAAGAATGAGCAAAGAGTACGACTACGAGCGTTGTATTATAGAAGTAGGCCCAACTCTCAAAAAGAGAGGTATAGAGGACTACCAAGAGATTACGGCAAATATGTGTCGTATGAGGGTAGATGAGGGAACTGATAGACAGTTTGCTGAATCTGCCGGGGGCGGACAGGAACACCAGCGCAGTTTTGCGTTGGAACTACAAGAACCTGTTCACACGGATGAATATATAGAATACCCAGTTATCGCTATAACGTCAGGCCCCCACGACGAAGATGGCGACCAAAAGGTCTTTATAGAACCATCCGTATTAAAAAATAGTGTAGAAACATTCACTGAGTTACCAGTTTACTACAATCATCAACGAACCGAGGATGACCTTCTCGGAAAGGCTATCAACCCAGAAATCGTAGAGCTTGAAGGTGGTAAAACGGCAATAAAGATGCTCGCGCAACTTTATAAGAACGCAGCGAATAATAATGGAGTGTTAGAAAAGATTGAAAACGGAGATATGACGCATGTCTCTATCGATTGGTTTTCTAAGGATGTAGACGTTCTAGGAGAACCGTTTGCAATGGACATCCGTCCTATTGAGGTGAGTTTTATTGATAATGAGACTCGAACCCCCGTTTGTGACGCATGTACGATAGATAACGGAAAGGAATGTGACGACCACCGTGAATTCGGTGAAGAGTCAAAACATGGTTCCTGTGGCTGTGGAGGCCACGAAGAGGAATCTTGTGCCTGTGACACACACGGGCGAAACAGCGAGGTAGAAAATATGGCTGAAGAAAAGAACACAGAGATAGTCTCTGAAGCCGCTGTAATCACCGAGCGTGAATTCGCTTCGATGAAACAGCAACTTCAAGAGATGAATGCATCTTATGCTGAATTAGAATCTACGCACAAAGAGACATTAGCTCTCGTTTCGAAATTCCAAGAAGAGGAAGAGGCTCGTGCTGCTGCTGATGCAGAAGCAAGAATCACTACTTTTGTTGATTCAATTATCACAAAAGAAGCCGCTCTAGGAAAACTCGAAGATGAGAACAAGGATGCTCGTGTAGAGGAACTCAAAGCATGGGACGCAATCAAGCTAGAAGGTTTCAGTATCGCAATGGAAGGAGTACCTGTACCAGAAGCAGTTGAAGAACGAACTTTTGGAAAGGGAAAATCCCACGATGCTGAAGAAACTCCAGTAGAAGCCGAGGAAACCCCACGCATGTTTGCGATGGAAAACGGTAGAATCGTATTCAAAGGAGAGGAGAACTAAATATGGCAGTAAAAGGAATATTAGTAAACGATGGGGGAGCCCCAGCACGTATTATGAATTTCACAGCAGACGCCACAATATATGCAGGTGACGCTATTGAGTTAACCGCAACAGGATGTAAAGCAGCAGACGAAGGAGACGTGCAGCCAGCAGGTTTCGCTTTGGTTGATGCAGCAGCAGATGAACCATGTTCAGTAATTACTGGAAGTGGTATAATGCTAAATGCAGCCGTTGATGGTTCAAGCAGCGCAGCATCTATTGGTAGTTTGCTAGGTGTAGGCGAAGATGGTACTATGATTGTTGTAGCAGCAGCTAAAGCAACCGCAGTAGCATTGGAAGCAAAAAGCACAGCGCCCGGAACAACAACTCGATTATTGAGTAAGGTTTTGGTGCTATAAGGAGATTTAAAATATGGTAGCAGCAGGAACAAACCCCGGTTTAGCATCATCACAACTAAGTGATACAGCAAACCGAGTATTAATTGACTACAAAGACGCAATTCAGGACTACAAAGTTACTGAAATGCCTGTAGTATCAATGTTTGCAGAGCGATTCACCACAGATACAGGTGGAGACGTTGACATAACATTTGCAAAACCCTCAATGGGACTTGAGCAAATAGAAGAAGGAGCAACACCAGCTTACCAACACACTGACTTGAGAAACGAACGTGTCTCAGTTAAGGAGTACGGTATTGCAGTAGGTGTTACCCGCAGAATGTTAGAAGATTCACGTTTCTCTGAAATGGAATTGGCTCTCAACGAAGCAAGAAAAGCCGTCGAAAGACATGTAACAAAACACTTTGTATACGCAGTCTTTGGATTGGTAGACGCAACTTTCGGTACAACCGCAATCGCAGCAGCAACAGCTGAGACAGCAATCGAGACTTTCGCAAGTAACCCACACGGTGGTTTCTATGGCGCAAATCCAAGCAGCGGTACCCGATTATACGAATACGGTAACTACGACACAGATGCATTGAACACAATGGGAGGACATTATTTTGCTTCTCAGGATACAAGTGCTTCTGAATCCACCACTGGTGGTAACTTAGAGTTAACCGACATAACCAAAGCAATAGAGTTAATGAGTGCAAAAGGTATGGTCCCAGATACAATTCTGGTATCACCAACTCACTACAAAACTTTATTGAACTTGGCTGATTTCACAGCACCTTTCGGGACAACTGGCACAAGCAGAGAATCCTCAAAGGGCGGATTAGATTATGTCAACGAAACTTCTAACAATGGAGTAGTTGGACAATTATACGGTCTTAACGTAGTTGTCAACCCTTACGTACCTCAAACAAGAGCTGGTATCTTTGACATGAAAGTCAAGCCTGTCGCATATGTCGAAAGGCGTGGCTTAACTGTTGAAGAAGCTAACCCCGGTTTCGGTATAACTGGTTCATACATGTCTATGAGATATGGATTGAAGGTTATACGCCCAGAAGCTGGTGTTATTATCATCTCTGATTAGAGACGCTTAGTTAACATTATAAAATTTGGTCTGGGCGACACCACAGCAAAAGTCGCCCACTCTGAGGTCAACCCATGAGCAAAGTATTCAAACCCACCAAAATAAATAAAAAAGCCACAAAAGATAGTTATGGCTTAGGTAAAGTTACAACTGCAAATTCACGCATGTTAACTTTAGATGATAGGTTACCCTCTAAACAATACATCAAGCAAAGAATTGAAGCAAACGTTAGTGACGAAGCGTTCAGTGGCGACTGGGATGGTGCCTCTGATTCAGCTAATACAACTACGGCTCCTTCAAAGAATGCAGTTTATGATTATATAAGTTCTCTCGCATCTACCTCTGATGTATGGGGAGTAGAGAGTACTGCTTTAGCAGCAGACACAAGGTCACGTAAATCTGGTAATGTCGGTATAGGCAATGCTAGTAGTATGGCCTTTTCTGATATTACACACAAATTAACAGTAGATGGTGACTTAAGAGTAGGAGCTATAGATGGCTCTAATAAAGACATATATCTAGACGATGGAGCTATACTATACAAATATGGCTCTAGTGGTAGCACAGCTATGCTTACGCTAAATAGCTCTACAGGGCATTTGGTGGGTCAAAACTTAGCTATTGGCTCAGTAGCGCCTAGTGTGCCATTAGAGATTAATGTAGCTGAAAGTAGCTCATTATCTACAGCAGATGGTACTGGTTTATTCCAACTTGGTAACGACAGTGGAGCCAATATAGGTATGAACGCTAGTAAGATACAAGCTAGGTCTGGTAGTAGTTCATCTAAATTAAACTTAAACGTAGGAGGAGGTGACATTGACATGGGTAATAACTCAAGTACAATCACTTCTAAGGGTAACTTAGCAGTTGAAGGTAACCTAACAGTTACTGGTACTGCAACTTCGATTTCTACAGAGACTGTTACAGTCTTTGATAATTTTATAGAATTAAATTCTAATTATGATGGTACATCACCCACCGAGAGTGCAGGTATAGAAGTTAACCGTGGTGGTAGTACACAAATAAATACTTTAATAAGGTGGAATGAGACTGACGACAAATGGCAGTTATCTGAAGCAACCACAGGTTCAGCATCTTATAAGGATATTATTCACACAGGACAAACAGGTTCTGTAACTAACGCTATGCTTGGAGGTAGTATAGCTAATAATAAACTAGCTAATGATAGTGTAACTGTCGGAACTACAGAGATAGACTTAGGAGCATCATCTACTACGCTTGCTGGATTAACAGCAGTAACCGTTGCAGGTACAGGTGGTGGTTCTGGAACTACAGCATTGAATATCACAGGTGGTGATTCAAGTGCCAGTAACCCCGCAGTTAATATTAATGGACATTTAGTAGCAGGTACTAAAAGTTTTAATATACCACATCCAATATACGATGATAAAAGATTAATATATGGATGTTTAGAAGGACCAGAACATGGTGTTTATAATAGAGGTACTGTGGAATTAGATGTTATTCCAGACCGTATCGCTATAGATTTACCCGAATACTGGTGGAAACTAGTAGGAGATGATTATACCATTACTTTAACCCCTTACGGACCATATAACGTATGGATAGATGAAAAATTAGAAGATGGTTTTTTCGTTTGTACTTCTGCATCTGATAACGTTAAATTTGATTGGACAGTTACAGGTGGTAGAAAGGATGCAGTTATTCCGGAGGTAGAGCCACAGGCTCCATAATATGGCAAGCGAACGTATAATAATCAAAGGAGGTAAAGCCTCTGTCTTTTTCGAAAAAGATGCTGCCGATGATGGCACTTATGAAGTTTCAAAAGAATTAAAATTAAATACTGGTAATACAGCATTAGAATTTGATGGAAGTCCTATAGAAGGTACTAAAGGACAGAAAGGTACTCAAGGTGCAGGTGTCTTTATTGGAGGTGCTGAAGGTGTTAAAGGGTATAAGGGTGAACAAGGACCTAAAGGTATAAAGGGAATGAAAGGACAAAAGGGTGCAGGTGGTCCAGATAATCCCGGTTCTCAAGGTGAAAAGGGAATTAAAGGTATAAAAGGTGCTAAAGGTCCGGGTGGTGATGATAATAAAGGTGATTCAGGAGCTGCTGGAGGTGACGGTGGTGATGGAAGTAAAGGTTTAAAGGGTGTTAAAGGTATAAAGGGCGAAACCGGTATAAAGGGAATGAAAGGTGCAAAAGGAGATGGTGGTGCAGCTGGTGCTGGTGGTCCTACCGCTGATGCTGGTGAAAAAGGATTAAAAGGTGCACAAGCAGATAAAGGTACTCAAGGTGACCAAGGTTTAAAGGGACAGAAGGGTGTTAAAGGGGACAGTGGTCCTGCTGGTGCTACAGGTCCTACAGCAGACCAAGGTGAAAAAGGATTAAAGGGTGCGCAAGCTTCTAAAGGTAGTGCAGGTGACCAAGGTTTAAAGGGACAAAAGGGTGTTAAAGGTAATAGTGGTGGTGCTGGTGATGAGGGTCCTACAGCTGATGCTGGTGAGAAAGGATTAAAAGGTGCACAAGCAGATAAAGGTACTCAAGGTGACCAAGGTTTAAAGGGACAAAAGGGTGTTAAAGGTAACGACGGTGCTGCTGGTGCGACAGGTCCTTCAGGAGAC